>JGI24158J21664_10001445_pt1 | contig 26802 bp, 16 predicted proteins | sample Ectturendosymbi3_FD_21664 | JGI IMG/M metagenome (IMG submission 21664) | reverse complement strand
TACGCCCCTGCCCCCTTACCACCCCTAGTCAAACCCTGCACCCGCGGGTCGCAAGCCGCATGCGGCTCTTTCGTAAAACACGTGAAAGCAAAGCATCGATCTGTTCTGACTGACACCCATGTGAAAGAATTGCTTCGACTGGCAACAGCAGAATACAAGCAAGATTTGAAGAGAATTGTTCAAGACAAGGAATGCCTGAAGTCCCACTAAGTAACATGCATAATAAATTGCTTGTAAATTTCTGTCGTTATGATGTTGGTATCAATGGTGTGTGATATTTACAATAAATCTAGCTGAGCAAAGATATGTTCGTGAGTGAGGAAGAGATGGGGTGATGTTCATGTGTGCCCATGTGTATGGTGTGGCTCTTTGCGGTAACACAGTAAAAAATGTGGCACTTGGTCTCTGACTGGTTGGCCACTTCTGCACTAGATATTCAAAAGTTTTAGCCATCCCGGTTGTTGAAGTCGCAGAGGTAACCTGGCACACGCAGCAAAAATCATACAAACATAGATAACGGCTTAGCGTAACGCACACGTTTGTAAAAAAACTGTTAAAAATGGCACTGAATGTCGATTTTCGCCTGACAGTGTTGTGTGAATACAGTGGCATTCTATTTGATGCATGTAAGTTACAGCGTAGCCTATGTCAGCTTCATTGTAATTCCGCGAGTGGAAAAGTTGTGGCCTTTCCACAAAAAATACCATAACCAAGGCAATGCTCCGGACACTGTGACTGTCCTGTTCAAATCAAGTAGATTTGGTTGGAGAGGGCAAATTCAATTCTTGAAAAGTTTTTTTGGAACATAGCTTTCATTACGTGGTTTGCGGGAAGCACGCACCAACGCTGTAGCGAATTCATCGTTTGTTTTGAGTGATTATTACATCACACAAGACTTTTCATCCCAGATAAATGCTCGTGCACGAATGAATCGTTGCTTATCCAGTGTTAACCTACATGAAGTAGGAAAAATTAGTCTTGGCTAAGTAGGTTTTTGTTAAAAGCATGCCAGACAAAATTTATCCGTCGAAAGCAGAGAAGTATTATGATTGTGCACACCTCACGTGCTGCCGATAAGAGATAAAATGCAGACGAACGTTCGACAGATTCTCCGAGTATTTTACTGATTTTACGAATAAGTTATGTTTGAGGTGATGCTGGTTCAGAACCAGACAATGGCGGCCTTTTCGCAACTGACTATCAACCATGAACCGCTTGTGAGTGGTCCAGCAAGGGGAGTAGCTCAGATCATGTGTCTGAGACTGAAGCAGGGCGAGTCACTTTGCATTGCTGTTCACAGTGTGTAAGATTGTAAGTGTTTCGTCTCCAAGGTTAAGAAGGGTAAGTTGATCTATATATCCTTGCTGAAGGGTTTAGGGTAGATGAAGAAGCGGTACAAAACCCGCTATATTTAGACTAGGTATCTGGAAACCGGAGCGCGAGCAAGTCACCTTATATTTGGTACTGGACTGTCAGAGCTCTGCAAAAAATGTGCATTAGTTTAGGAGTCTAAGTCAATTAAAATAAAGTTAATTGTAGCTTAAAACATTTTTTGCCTCACGGTTGTGTTACTGACTTTCAGCAACAGCCGCGACAGAACAGACTAGACCAGACGTTAAAGTACAGTTCGAGTCGTAAGCTAACTTTGAAAAAATGTAACGGTATGCACAAAAGAAAGATGAGTTATGGTGAAGATGTCATTGTCGGTAATCATATGGTTCATACTTATTTTGCATTGGCCCTGTTTTGTTATTGGGCTGTTCAGCAGTTCCGTTTTTCGCGTGCCATTGTCGTTATGCTGAACAGATCTTTTTGAAATCATGTCCAAGACCAAATAAAAAGTTTAGTTTCCTAGATATGGTTTACCGAGACACTGCTTTGATTTTGCTTAGGCTATGTAATGGCAAAACAATGTGCTCGTGACACTTCAGTTAAAGGGACATTTTTCTGTTCATACAGTTAAATGGCGTATTTTTCTTAAATATCGTGTTTTAGATCTTTTAGATCTTCTTGTTGTCAAGATTGTAGTTTGAAGTAGGGCTGTAGCCTGTGGAGACGGCGCCCAAGCAGTTTTGGATGACTGGAGCCGGACCCAAAAACTTATAAATGGTGGAGCCAGAGACTGATATTTGGGTTCCGGTTCCACAGACATAGTTTGTGGGGAAAGCGAGTTGTACAAATATTACAATGGTTTTTAGTTTTCAATGGATCAAATCGTTCTGGACCCGGAGTTAAAAAATGCTAGATGTTGGAGNCGGATTCTAAAATTTAACATGCCTGGACAGGCCCTTAGCCATGGGGTGGGGGGCTTTAGTGGACTTAGGCCCCCCAAACGAAGCTCCAATCCCCCAAATTGAAATATGAAACACTATAAATCAGTGGAGTTTTATCAAATTTTCAGAATGTCAAGCCCCCCTGCACAAACGTAAAGTCCCCCTATTGAAGACTATCTGGCGACGGTTCTGTGCCTGGAGCTGGAGCCGGTGTCAAGCGAAATTTTTGACGTTTGTTAAATTTCTGACCGAGTCAGGTATTTCGCGTGACGTGTCATGCGAAATCTCTGACTTCTGCGAATTCTCTGACCTATCATTGTATGTCAGTTGTTTTGCTTCTCAGAGTAAAAGAATAAACTTTGGCGATTACTTTTGTGATATCTGTTGCGTNAATAAAAAGTTTTGGTTGGATGTCAGATAGTCCACAACAATCAATAGTTTGGGAGTAACTAACCATTGAAAATTATTTGACTTTTTTNTTTTTCTAACCCTAACCTGAACGCTGAACCCTAACCCGTAATTATCAGTTCTCAGCATATTTGATATCTCAGTGAACAGCCACCGCTTGCGAAATGCATGGCCTGGAATATCACTCTGCGCATGCGCAGATGGTGTGAAGTAAGCGATTTCACAAGTTAAAGATTTTGCTTGACACCCGAACCGGAGCCTAAGTTTTGAGTTCCGCCTCCACAGCCCTGGTTCGAAGTGGGTCACCAGAGACAGTGCCAATTCATGTCGCGTCATAACAAAGAGAAACTTCTGATTTGCAGTCACGTGCATGATTATTGCATGGCTAAATAGCTAATACATTCGTTAGCAAGGCTGCATGCTTTGCAAAATCTCAAACATTCACAGTGTATTTACACTAGCTCGAACTTTAGGCGCACGACTGAACACAAATTGACTGGTGGATGCATTACTTTGGCGATAAAGATGTTTTTGGTGCGTTTGCACATGTAACTGTTGCGAGTATGCAAGATACGTTGAGTATCACGTTTCATCTAGTCACGAATCGACCCTACTGCAAATCTTGTGTCCTTGCAATAATGCTTTAGCCATTGCCAGGGCCTACTTACCAGAAGGGGGTATAAAAGTTACATCGTACCCGGGCCGGGAGTGTGAAAGTATGCACGCTAAATTTTTCTGTAATCAAGCCCAAAATTACTAATGTTAGCCGGTTTCCAGTATAACAATTAATCTATTTCTAAATCTTAGCATGGTAGCAGTTTTATTTATATTCTGATTACAAACAAGCTATACAAGTTTTGACGAGGGCTCCAGAAGCTAGGGGGACCCGGAATAGGTCTTCAATATCCCCTGGTAAAATTTCTCTCAGAGGTCCTGGCCGTTTCAAGCGGTGCATATGGGCACGTGGCTTCAGCTTTTAACCCTTGGCCTACTTTTAATGCGGTTTTTCTAAACCTTTGTAGGGTCAGTTTCTTAACTTTTTTGAAATTACGGAACACTTCGTTTCAGAATAGGCATTTTTGTCTTTATGAAATTTCTATGTTAGACAGGCAGCAGGTGTGGATTGATGAACAACTAACACAGATGGCGTTTGACGCCGAAGAAATGCAACAGGCCGTAAAATATATGCATAATGCACCAAACCTTCGCGTTCAAGCTACTGCCCAAGCAATTGTGCTTGCTGGTTTGTCCCTAGTTCGTCTCCACTTGATGTCGCTTGTTTTGCAGCTACTACCGTACAACAGCTTTCTGTTTCATAGTCACCAGGACTTCGATAAACAGTACTATAAATCAGGTTCTTTTGGCGGTAAAACATAAAATCCAGTTAAAAAACTGGCCAATGTTTCGATAGTTAGTACAACTATATCTTCCTCAGGTTGAACACGAAATACCCCCAGTAGAACCTGATTAAAGTACTGTCTACGTACAACAAGTTTGATGTTTTCGAAATTGCATATACTTTTTGGGTTAGTCAGCTTCGGTTGGATTGCATTCAAGTTGGCTAATTGCACAAAACAAAATGAAAATATTCGTAATATGATGGCACAAAAGTGAGTTGCAAGTAAAACAGCATCGAAAGCTCATTGAAAATGGCGTGACACGCAAATGAATAGTTGCTTAAACTTTCTTATGAGACAATGATGTTTTTGGAATAATCTGATTGTATTTTGCACTTAAGAACTATATTCTTAGATCCCTTTTTTTAATTCGCTTGACCATTATTCGTCGCAAATACCATATAATACTTATTGCGCGATGACAGCCTGAACATTATCCGTCACATTTGATCAGACGATGGTGGATGCTTTAACAACAGACCTCTGAGTTTATTGTTGAGAAACAAATCGATGCAGTTTATGGCGTGCTTAGTGAGAAATTTGTTGATAAAATTTAATGACTTTCATTTTTGACCGCAAAAAACACAGTGTTTTCCTCGTGTTATAACTACTTCGGGAGCTTGTTCTCTGTTAAAGTGCCCGAATCGTTTTTGGTGTTTCCTTTCACAAATAAAGAAAATACTTTCGGAAAAAGTCCAGTGCATGTGCATTACAAAACTAGACAGAAATCTCGGCTTGTTTTGCAGCAGTGTGGGAAGCGCATTCTCTCTTGTTACCTGAATGTGATGTACTTTTTGTTTTCATTCATAGAAGTCTTTTTTATGACGTTGAGCCTGCTGTTAGTTATCCAGTTGAACTACATATACAAGATGTCTGCGGATTCTGAAGTTATCAAAGAAGAAACTGTGGATGGTAAGTTGTTTCAATAGCTTACATGACATGGGCAACTGGCCGCAAACTGAACTTCGAGTTATTTTACTGCCATCCCATTCTGTGGCAAGCAAAATGTAAACGAAGAGTAAATTACAATATGGAGTGAATTGGAATAAAACCGCTTTTACAGAAGATGTCGTGACTTTCGTTTCAAAGCACTGTTTAATATTTGGCAGATCAAGAATGTTGGCCGAAAAGCGGAGTTACGTCCAAGAGTGACGGAGAGTCTGACGAAGAGCAGCACAGAATCAGACCAGTCAACAACATGTTGCCGTATTTCAGTTTGCTAAGCAAAGTTGCGGGCCATGATGCTAATGACGCTCGCACACGCATCGACCAGTCAAATCTTTTCAATCAACTAAGTAAGCACTTTGTTGACAGACCACTGTACTTTGTCCCCGGCTCAGAAAATGTCCCAACAATGAATAAAATCCCCAACAATCACAGGCTGATTTGCTCAGATGGTGGAAAGATGCTTTGTTCAAAGAGCAGCGCGGACGCCTCGGTTGACCGCGTTTTGGGACCGGGGCTATCATCAGGAAACTCGTTCAGGGTGTTTGAAGGCATCTGTAATGTGCAGAGCTCCGAGTCAGTGCAGAACTACGGTAGTCAATTGCATTTCGGGGGAGGGTTGCTGAGATGCGTCACGGATCAAAGCAAATTGCCGCGCTTTGTTTCGCCCAATTTGAATATACCAGCCGTTAATTTGAATATACCAGCCGTTTGCTACAACGGATTAACTTTGGACGCTCGCTCTCTGCTCGTTGGTCAGCCATACTATCAACCCAAGCCAGTGTCGAATACGCTGATGGTGTCACGTGGCTATTCCAGCTGTCATCCTGATTGGATCGATCGTTTCGCTTCGTTCGCTGGCAGTCGAGTCCCCGCAGCAGGCAGTGAATCGCCCCAGCGGCCATTGTCTCTCAAGAACTGTTCGAACGATCCAACCCCGGCGCCTAGTCTCCAAGCAGACTCGTCGTGCGGCAAAAAGGTTCTCTTCGAGCCTCTGTGCAAGTTTCTGTCTCCTGCTCTTTCGAAAAATCGCCCGAAAGCGATGCCGGATGTTTGCCTGGAGAAGACGTCCGTGCTGGAAAACCCACGCCATTTTGTCGAAGACTCCCGGGAGCTGGTTGAGGATAGGAAGTACTCCTGCCACTTGTGCTACAGGGCCTTCACGCGCAGCAGCTACCTCAACCAGCACGTCCTGGCGCATTCCGACAAGCACTCGGTCTGCACCATCTGCAACAAGCGTTTCTCGACCCGCAACAACCTCAAGAGGCACATGGTGCTGCACTCGGTCAACAACCCGTTCCGCTGCGACCTGTGCGGCACGCGCTTCACCGACAAATACAACCTGAAGCGGCACCGGTTACTGCACTCCAACCACAAGCCGTTCGCGTGCACCTGCTGCCAGCGCTGCTTCCACGCGGGCTTTTACCTGCGACGACACATGCAGAAGCATTCCTCCCGCTCGCCGATCGTGTGCAAGGTCTGTCATCAGCGCTTCTCGCGCAGGGACGTGCTCAAGCAGCACATGTTCATCCACTCGGGCAAGCGACCGCACGGCTGCACTATCTGCTCTCGGGGCTTCACCAGGAAGTACGACCTGCGTCGCCACATGAAGCGCGTGCACGGACGGAGCGAAAGCGACGCTGTCGATCTCACGACGTCGACGTCAAACGCCTGACGTCCGGGTAGCTCGAACTCAGTGACAAAGAAACGCGTCTCGCCCGCATCTCAACAGTTAAAAAGGCGCAGACGTTGCTTGGAGACAAGTCAAGCCATTTTCATAACGACTCATAATTTTGGAGAATGTTTTTGACCAGTTGCAAGTTTTTGAGATATTTTTTTGACTCCTGTTGAACTAGATTCCTGTTTTCAATGCCCAGGGCCATTTTGGATGTCAATGCCCAGGCCATTTTGGATGAAAAGCAGGTGGTTGCTTTTTTTCAGTCACGTTCGTGCTTTTCATGAATCGAGCAGCGCGTGGTTCAGCTTTGTTGCGCAGATCTTTGCTGCGCAGTGCGGCGGTAGAATCACGCTTCTTCATTGGCTGAGGGATCGCAAATGCGACCTCGTGATCAGGATCTTTGCCCATAATGTGGATCTCCCGTTTCAGAAATCAATATCGCTCTTTGCTTGTTTAAGTGAGTGAACGTCTGGTGGAGCTCTCCCCTCAGTGTTGTATCGTCCTACGATTTTCTTTAGAAAAAATTTTGAGACAGTACTTTTAATATGCCAGCTGAACTTTTTGAAAAAATGCTCCAAATTCTACTTTTTCTATCGCCTGAAACCATTCAATGAGCCACGTTTTTGATGCATTTTATTTGTTAATTTTCATGTAATTCGCGAAATTTAAAGAAACGATGAGTTTTGCATGTTTAATTTTTGCTAATAAATCATTATTGGCCTGCAATGCGTCACACAAAACTAGCTGCGACACTATGGTCTCGGACTTTTTTCGGTTTCTCGGCTTAAATTTTTAAGAGTGATCGTACCTCATGCTCCCAGACTTGATGTAATTTTTATAGACGCTATTCAAAGCCGCTCCGTGATCTTTTTTGTGCAGCTGGACGCAAAAATGTGTTTGCAAACATTGTGCGCGTTAGTTAGATATTTGCGGTTTCATTTCGTTAGGTTTGTTTATGTGTGAAAACCATCTCGTTTTGTTGAGTTTAAACAGTTTTTGATTTTTTTGATTTCACTTTGCGTTGATGAGCGAATAAAGATTGTTTAAAGTTTGCACGCTGTCAATTGTTGAGGCGCAGCAGCTTGCTTAGCACCTATTCCTCTGTATTCAGCACTTGCCATGCACTTTGATCAACTTCTACAGCACTTGCTGGCAAGGAAAGTTTTTTCGCGGTAACTGTACCTCGTTACAGTTTTAGGATAGGAAAACGTCAGGAAACGTCATTTCCGTTTAACGACAGTCGGCAACTTGACCATAAGCAATTCTAGTCTCTAACACGATACAAACAAAAGGAATTGAAGAGATTTTCAATTTTCGGGCAACTACGCAGTTTTAACTGAATCGACAGCGTTTCAGTTTCAAACTATCAGTAGTAACATTGATGCTACCCTTAGTAGCGCTGTAGATTGTCAACTGTCTGTGCAAAATAACAGCCTGCTCTACCACCACACATCTCACAAAATGGCACAATACTGTCATGATGCAATGCATAAAAGTGTGAGAAAACCTTTTACAATTACTGCAAATGACGTCATAGCAACTGTTCAATTAGAATGTAGGTCTGATCTTCATTTCGGTTGTTTTGAGCGAGTAGTACACGGTTTTCCACGGTATCCAAGCAACACCTTGTTGGTTGCTCACTGTACCACGCTGGTACCACCCGTTGAGATTAGTGTTGTAACAACTGTAGTACCACCAAGCCCCGTGAGCAGCTTGAGCACAATTGGAAGTTGAATGGCCGTCGTGGTCTTCATCCTTGGTTGTAAAATAACGTCCACCGTGAGCGGTCATCGCGTCTCCTGCAAATCGAAGCAGATCTTCTTCCGACGCCGAACATTTCGAGTGAACGTCGTTTTACGATACAGATGTTCCCATAGGGTGGGGGAGGGTGGCGGGAGGTGAAAGATTGTGCGACTTAGCATTAACATACTCAAAGCGGAATAACAACCTCGCAGGTGTTTTGTCAGTTGTGAATTTTAAAAGACGTTGAAGACACTGCTTGTGACGTATTTAGCCATGCGACAAAAAATTTTTTTGATGCTTTTTTTATGAATTCGGGAAACCTTTTTTAAAACGTCATTCCCTCCCACCAAAACTGTATTCTCGAGATTTTGCACTTGGTTGCAGCAGCTGCATAGCCACTGATGTTATCAATGCTTTTACCAGTAAAAATATACAATATGTTTAGTCTCGTTGTGACAGAAGTTGACGGTAGGTGCAGGTAATACATTTGCATGAAACATAATTTGGTTTGAAATAACCCGATTAACTGCGTAAGGATTTCGTACAGTATTTGTTTGTGCCCTTCGAGAAATCCGTCGGTCCCAACGAAGGATGCTAACTGTAAAAATTAATCAGAAAATTTAGCCTAATGCAAAATGTTCCAAGAATGTACCAGAAACTATAATTCATCCAAAGAAATTGGCATAGACATTTCTCAATACCACTTTGCCAGATTGGTGAAAAAACATTAATATAAGTGAACGCTCCGCTCCTATCAAGCATTCCCATAACTTTAAGCCACGTTTCCCGCCTATATTTCGCGATTCGTGGGCAGCTACTAACGGGTGGCGCTTTCATTTCAGCCACTTTAGGAGAGTTCAGATTGCACCAGTTATTAAATGGGAAAAAATACGACGTGTTGTTGATTTGCAGTTCGAAATCTTACGAAAATATGTTGCTGCTATGTGCTGCTGTCAAGTTAGGGTTGAATTTTTGTTGTTTTCTCGTTTTAACAGATGACATTCGCGGTGCTGTTACTTTTGATCTTTTCCTAATAGCTGTGGAGCGACCAAAGAAACAATCGTATATACGAAGCAAAACAAAGTTACCTGCGTTCCCTGAGTAGCCGTTTACAGAAAGCTTGAAATAATCAAAAGCTGGTCCGACGTAAAATGTTCTGAAAAACATGTTTGCAAAAATTTATGGCTGGGCAGGGAGTTAAACCATTTACAGAAGGAACAACAGCACTTGTTTTCTGAGCTGTGTGAATAATATCTCTCGATATTCAACGAATATTTGTTGACAAAATTCTGTAACTACAAGATAAAGAGTGTAAAGGCTGCTTAAATTTTTTGAAATTTGGACAAATTCAGATTTTGACTTTTAAAATCAGTGACTCACCAATCATATCAAATAAAACCATGTGAGTGGATAATCACTTATATCAAATATTTCTTACATATTTCCTCAAAATTTTACAGAAAGATGCTTCTCCAAACGTTATAGCTTAGGATGCCTCTCACTCAAGCATCTTGGCTAATAAATGCTACCATTCAATCCTGAATTCTTCCATAAACCAAGGAGCGTTTGTTTTGCGTTAAGACCAGCAATCGCAAGACATTTAAAGTAACGAGTGTTTATTAACGTTTCTGTTCTTGGAATGACCTATAGAAGGATAACTGAGTTTTGTTCGATTTTTTGCAGAAAACTTTCCACGAGCGAAAATAACAACAGGAGTCCAAAGTGACAGTAACATGAAGTATTGTGGCACAGATTGATTTTGATGCCTTCTAAGCACACTAACACATATTCCAGTGGTTACCAACCGGAGTGCCGCGGCACGCTGAGGTGCGATTTTAATTATGCATGGGTGCTGTGATCTGATACGTTTTCCAATATACTGTATCATTTAAAAATACATTTTTAAAATATGTCATCAAACCTTGAAGCAAGTTGCTATATACGAGTTTTGACCACTGGGTAACATAAATTATATTTTTCTTCTGTAGGGCGCCGCAAGCCTCAAAAGTTCGGGAAACACTGACGTGTTCAATACGGCAAAGAAAAGAAACAAGAACAAAATTTAATTCTCTGATTGTAGCAGTGCGAACCGCAAGTACGTCACAAAAGTTTGCCGATATACCAGCCCACCCGGTTATTCCCTTACGAATCGTTTTAAACACCTCAAACTGAAGGGCTTTATTTCGCTACGAGAGAGATTATACGCGGCGAAAAAATATCTAGTTTGCTTAAAAAGACTCCTGTAAGGAAGGAATAATGTTACCGCATGTTACAAAATTGTTATCATTTTAAAAACGAGACTCACCGATATTTGGCGAATCTTCGTTCACCATCAAATGCTTCCAAGTCGATACGGAGCTCGCATGGAATGGAACTGGTGATTGCGTGAATGAGATCGAGGCCTGCGAACAAACACAACCGATTGTGCTCGAGAGCTGATTGCCTCACAAGGATGTTTAACCAGCACAATCTTTCAATAAGATGCTTTTTCCGGTGTTGCAATACACGTTACGAACGTGTTAAATTGATTACGGAAGTAATTTGCGTGCCTGAAGCAGGTATAGAGCTTGGGCGGAATGGCCATTTTATGGGTTTGAACCGAAGTCAACTGAAAATGTTGTAGCGGACGATTGGTGTGTTTTATAAAAAATAACAAACATTAACGTTTGCGTCGTCGTTTTTCACAAACTTCTTGAAAGATGGTGTTTCTTCCTTGTGCAGGGTCTTGGTGGTGGATTTTTCCATGAGTAAAATCTTGGCATTTCTGGTATTTTGCGTTTCGAAGCGGATACTGTTTAAACCTTCGAATCCATGCATAAAAGTTACAAACCCGTTGCAACCATTTGAATAAGAGCTGATGATGCCTGCATCGTAGGCAAAATATACATTCTGTAAGATCTTAAAGTCTTTGGTTCTTTGCTGAGAAAGGATCTCTTTCCATAGACAGTAAGCCGTTGCAACCATTTGTCAACTTGCAATTTACTGTCATGCAAAGAAAACCATTAAAACCTGTTGCTCAGAAATCAAGGACCAAGTTCGTCGGACAGAATCGAACTTGTGAAATTGTAATATGCCTTAAAATGCTGCCGCAAAAGAAAAAGTTAGTCAATAAGACACCTTCAATGTTCACAGCAGGTTTGTTTGTACAACGATTGCACTGTAACTCCGGCAGTATTTGACACATGCATGTAAACAGTTTAAAACCTGTATTGCAGATTCTCCAGGTATTTGACAATCTCATCAAAAGACGAAAGACTGTAGGCTAGTTCACATAGCTTAAATTGCGTTACACAAATATTACATATAATCAGTAATGTTTATCCCATCGGTTTCTAACTGATTCTGTTTTCACAACACGCCGGAAGGTTTTTATTTCATTGAATACTTATCCAACATTATTGGTTTTTTATTTGATAAGGTCTCGGCTGAGTTGATGATGCAGTTAGAATTATCTTGTGCCTCTTTTTTCCAACTGCATGTAATACAGTTTCCCAAAGTGAATAAGGAAACACTTTTTCTATACAAATGATAAAAAAAGCTTCAATAAAGCAAACTTTTACTAGAATATGAATTTCTTCTACGTGCTTTCCAAGTGCTACTTCTAGACTTCATTATCATAGAATATCGCTTTCATTTTTTGAGGTCAAGATAACTGTTCTGTTTTTGCTGTCCTCTCACTTATCTTGTTACAATGACTCTTTTTTTTAACAACCTTTTATTTCAGTTCACCCCAACGCCCCAACACCTTTCTTGGTTATGCTGTTTTTGTTGAAATCAAATCTGTCAATTTTTGTTCTGTTGTCGCACTTGACTTAACGTTTTCGACATACTTGATAAGTGAGGAATGCTAAACACACTTTACATACAATAGAGTTGATACAAATGTCTGCTACAAAGCAGCACGATTTTGCTTAGCAGAACAAAACTTAAATTTCCTTTTTGGTCTTTTCAGCGACGGAAATGTGCATTTTGTGCCATTGACCCCCATCTCATATTTCATTATCGCAACGTTGTCTTGATCAACGTTTCAGTTTCGGTGATTTCGTTTCGTTTGCTCATAATTGCTCACAGTGAAGAACTTGCGTGGCGCTGCATGGGTCCATCGTTGGATTTGGAAACTTTTTGGTATTTGCATTAAAACGCTTTTCCGTCTTTGTGTGAATAGCACACCCAGTATAAAGCCTCTGTTTCTTTAATTAACCCAGGCGTAAACTTTTAGAACCGGAGTAGATGCTAAATTTGTGACATAGATCGAAGTTGAAACAAATTTATGTTGTCACAATTGCCAAATTTCCACAGTTTGAGGCAGATTAAATTACGTGTTTTACTATCCTTTTTAATTCTCCTGATAGAAAACTTTTCTGATGCTGTGCCATTTGAGGATAATAGAAAAACATTCTATTAAAAGCAACATTATAGCAACCGTACGTTCTTTTCTAGTGTCACATATTTATGCTTGTGTTTCATCATAATAATCATGTAATCGCCAAAAGCGTATGTTTTTTATTGCCGCCATGTATCTACCTTCGTGCTATTTCAAGTAACTCTATGTTCCTTGTTGCTGTCATGTATATTTGAGTCTACTGCGTTGCGTGTGGGAGTGCAGACGATATACAATACAAAACAATGGTGTACAGTTTCGATATTTTTAAATATTTTTGAAAGCTACAATTGACACCTTTTTTTGTTAGCGATACCCGTTGCTGAACAAGGAAAACGACTTTTGCCAAAGCTCAAGGATGAATCTTATGTATTGTGTTCTGACTGCATTGGAAATTTAAAGAAGATGATTGTTTCAACATGCAAATGATATAGCTTTGAAAATCGTTTTTCTTACCTAGCCAAAACTCTTTGGTTTTGGATCCGAATCCTTGGCGGTAATCCTTCCAGTTTCGATAAAAATCTTCTGAACCATTGAATCGCCTTTGTATCACCTCCACAAAAAAAGGAGTGATGCACAGTTACATCAGCACGAGAAAATTTTGCTTTGATTGCAATCAAAATTTTAAACAAAATACCATGAGCTTGGGCCTTTTTTGCGAGTATTGGTGCAAAGTCAAGGTCTGCAGCCAATCAATGTAGCATACTTCGAACTCCACCTTTTTTCAAAGATTATTTTTAGACTTCGGCTGATTTTAGACTCGCAGTAACAGGATATACTGTCTTCATTTTAATTTTTAGTATGCCCGCGTAGTAGCCTACTCGTTTTTTGTGAAATGGTGGTGGTGATTCATGATGTTTCACAAACTTGTACTTTTTTAAATTTCTGAAAAGGTCGGTGTTAATCGAACCAAATGTTATTCTTGGTTTTTCCAAACAATGTCTGGGAATGAGTTCACTAATCTGACCTGAATGAGCACGCTATCTTAAAGTACTATTCCAGTTCAGTTTCATCTGGAAAATTCTTCAGTCTCTTGAATAACTTAAACATTTGTTGAAAATGAAGCTTTTCTGGTGAAACAAACACCATGTTTGTCCAGCCTACATTTGAACAAAAATTAGTTACCTGCTGCTATCAGAAAAATCTCGCTCGAAATCATTATTCAGCAAAATCTTTTAACAAAAATTTACTTACCGCGTTAGCTCTTGTAATGAAAGAAAACAACTTTCCCATTTTGTCTAAAAAAATGAAAAGCTGCGTAGGTGGAAACAATGGGTAATAATGTTTTCTAAATCAAAACTATAGTTTGAGAAGATTCAATCAGCGTGGTTTTCACCTCAAAAACATGCTGAAACGTTTGTAAAATAAATATAAATATGGTCATACGTTTATTTTATACGCGTTTATTCATTCCTTTTGAGACCCGCTTTTCCTCTAGGGAGGGTCGCGGGGTCAACAGCCTTAGGAGGCGCATCTAACTGTATTGCATTATTCAAAATATTTTAAATATTCGTATGCTGTTGACAAAATTCTATCTCCTTTGGACATTACATTCCCAAGTTAGATCCTTCTAGGCCTTAAAAGAGTGAAAAAAATGAGAAACATGCTGAACATCATGATTTGGTATGAAATGAAAAAATAAGTGGAGAGCTTGCAAAAGTTTTTTAGTTGCTCTGCAAAATGATGCAAAATGAAGGTTTTCTAATTTGTTTTGATACGCAATATTTTTTGATCTCAGTAAAATCTGAGATCAAGGCAAGTTACAGCTCTCTTTAACTTTCACTACTTTTTGCTGTTCTGTAAAATGTTTCTCTCTAACGGTTCTTTCTCTATATCCTCTTCTATAATCTTTCTTTTTTGAGAAAGTTCCACTTTGCAGCGCATAGTTGTTGCAGAATTTAACAGCCATGCAACAACAAGTTGGTGAACAAACGCTTTTCTTTCATCCGACACGCCTTGAACAGCTTTGAGAAAAAGCAACCCATTGAAAAGGAAAACTGTTAAGTCAATAATCCCAGATTTTCTCGGTACAATTAGCATTTGCTTGTTCACCGCGAAATTTTTGACGTTTTTATTCCCAGATTTTATCGATTTCGTTTATCGAGCGCTTCAGATGGAAATAATTATTTCTTGTTCTGAACAAAGTTTCAGAGAAAAATCAATCTACCTGTACACAATTTTCAGCTCCAACGTCAGCGCCGATTTTAGGGGGGCCCAAGGGGCCCAGGGCCACCCACCATGTTCGTGTGTTTAGCCATATGTGCCAAATGTGCGTGCCACTTAATCATTTTTGGCTAGAAAAGTTTGTTTGTAGACGCTATTAATTATGTCGGTCGGCCAAACAGCAGTATTTCACTTGAAGAATATTTGATATTGTTACGAAACTACTATTACACTTGTTGGTTTCCTGAAAGCCGGTCAGGTATCTGAATCTATAGTGAATGCAAATCAATAGCGAATGCAAGGCCAAACCACGCAGAACACGTTAACTTACGTCTCAACTCGTTTCTGGAAGATTTTGTGTCTGCTGTGCTCAGATTTGCGCAGGTCGAACGGGGTGCAAAAATGCGGTCGCGCTCTAGCGCCACGCGACCAAAAACAAAATTATTTTGAAGCTGGGTGAATAACCTTTGGTCGCATTTACACAGTTCGCAAAGAAGAGTGAAAGGACTATAGTGACTTTGTGGATATTGAGTACCAAAAATTAATTTCTCGTAGCGTAACCAGGTGGCTATCACTTTTTCGCAGGTTGCCAAGGATGCTTCGATTGTACCCAGCTTCAAATTCATGCTGCATGTCCATCGACAAGCCAACTGTTGTTTTGAAACGATTTCTTGGAAATTCTTTGAGCGAATTCTGTTCACGTTAAGACATTTGCAATCATTTGTGGTTGCTTTTATTAAGCAAGTTCAGAATATTGAGAAGTCAAAAGCATCAGTTGTTGAGGTTGTATCGTGTTTCGCCACTGTGAAGGAAAGGATTCAAGAGAGACAATCAGATGTACATATCAGGCTCAATTAAATTAGCACTAAGAAAATTCAGCGAAGGCAAGGATCTTGACTGTGATTCAATCATGTCAAATATATCTGTATTGTACAAGTCTTGTGTTTAGGGTTGCCAGATCACTTGAAATTTTTTCAAGGACATTTTGTTTTTCAAAAGATATGGTGGACTACTTACATGGGTCTCCGCAGAGGTGGCAAAACGTGTTTCCCTCCCCCCCCGGGAAATTGGGACTAAGAACGAAAAATTGTTAGAAAATCTGAAGACAGCATCTCGATTCCGATCAATTTAATTCTTGTAATAACACTTTATTTACCGGTGTGGCATTCACACTGCACAAACGCCAGCGTCGCTGTTCTGGTGTGATGCACTGATGAGCTTGCAGTTTACTCATTTCCACTCCTTCGCCTGCAGACTCACGTTGCGAAACTTGCGAGCGCATTGTTCTGCTGTTTCTCTTAGTTGCGTAACAATAACTTGGCAACGAATCTAGAAAGGTTCACTTCAAGTCAAGATAATTAATGCGTCTTTCCGCATGTGACCGTTGACCCCCGACATCTTTGGCAGGTGGTGCAGCGAGACAGTCACTGCTAACTGTCAGACGCGTTGTTTTATACTGCTGTGTGAAAAGAAGCAGGGGTGAATCTGTAGCAATGCTTCCGCTTCCACAAGTTTCAAAAATCCATTATAGCGTGGGATTGTGTGTGTGAGTAATGTGCCTGAGTGAATAGCTTAATCAAGCTACGCTTATGCAGGCTTCTTTTCACACAGTATAAAACAACGCGGCTTGCGTATAAGGCTTTGGAAATACGTCTTAATCGTTAAGGCTTGTACTAAGTGCAAAGCTATATTCGCCGCACTAATGAGTTTTTATAATTCATCTGCTTAGCCTGCCTGGTGTTCTAATTTTTGTAAGTTCTTACGTTTTCCGATAGTCGTGTTAAGATACAGTGAAACAGTTTGCGAAAGTGTCTAACTTCCGTGTTTTTTTACCTCTAATGTTGATCTGAGCGTTGATTGTTCTTAAATTATGACTTATTTGTAAAGAGTGCTGGCAAAAATGGATATTAGGCAGTTTATGGAAAGCAACAGCATTTCTGATAGCCGAAGTGTAGAAAACAATTCGGACAAAACATTTCAGAAGTGAGTTCTGTTCAACCAGCACAGAAAAATGAGAGAACCGCAAACGTGGTTGCTGATAGTTCAAGTCCATTTCAGACTCATTTGTGTGGAGTTCGCGATGATAACGACATTTATGCGCCAATTCAGCAAACGCTGTAACAGATGACTGAAAGTACACCTTTGTGGCAAACTCGTATAGCCCACAGCTCCACTTGAAAAATATTTCATAATAGATGCGAATGGAGCGCGTGCTTTCACGGGTTATTTTCTTTGTGGTGTAGAAACAGGAAAGCGTTTTGTGAACGTCCATTTGCATTGTAACGTCAGCAACCTGAGAATAGTCAGCACAATGTCGACGTTGCCCCCCTGGAAAAGTTTCTGCCGCCGCCCATGGCTACTTTAACACTTTCAGCAAGCTTTCAGGTATGGGCAAACCAGGCTAAGCTAAACATGTATGAAAATGAAAACTAAACAAAACGTATTCAGACGACACAACCGTTCTTGAATGATTTCCTTTTTGCTACGCAACTGTTTAAGATGGAACAAATCTACACATTGTTCTATTCATCTACACTGCTTATTATTGATTCTTGAATGTTCAATGTAACCAATAGTTCACAGATGAACAGTTTGAAAACTATTCAAGAATTTTCAAGGATGCCGGAAGATATTCAAGGACAACAAGTTGTTTTTCAAGAATCAAGGACAAAACGAGTTTTGATAGGCAATTCAAGGATAATTCTTGGCGCTCAAGGACGTCTGGCAACCTTAGATTTCTGTCGTAAAATGTATTGCTGAGCGAGGACTGACGTTTAGAGATGATGAAAACGTTGGATCGCCCAGAAAGTTTATTCAAACAAAATTTCAAAAAAAGGAAATATGATGCTTCTGGTGACCGGATTTGCAACAGTTTCACAAATCGCTAGCCATTGTCAATTATCATGTTACATCATAAAGTTTTGTTGCAGTTGAGTTAACAAATGTGACGTCACAAGAATATGTCATAAATATTAATGATCTGTGGAAATACTAGTGACTTCATCGGCCATCCCCTACATAAAGATTCTATATCCGATCCGTACATGGGGCCTCCCGCCACGCCTGGGCCCAGGGCCCCCCACCACCTTAATCCGGCGCTGACTAATGTACTTGCGAGCGCATTGTTCTGCTGTTTCTCTTAGTTGGGTAACAATAACATGGCAACTGTGGTTTACTCTGTCTAATCGCTGTGCATGTATTCGCCAAATTTTGTCGTTTATTGCGCCTATATCAGAACGTTTGTATCCGAACAGTTTTGACTTATCTCAAATTACTACATTGTTTCTGTGTGAGCGAATGCGATGTTGCATAATCTGAAAATCAAGTTTGTGTGTGGCTTGCTGCTAGTTTACCTTTTTCTTATTTAAAAACACGATTGAGTATTTTGAAAATACGTATTTTTATAAGGACACATTGCTTACTTTATTTAAATGTGATTGAGGAAACTTGGCTTACTTTCCATGAAAACCGTTTTGGTCTATAGTTGCTACAGTAGCCTATGATTTAGCCCACGCAACCAGCGCAGGATTGTAGCTCTTACATATCACGGGGCCCACACAGACAGTGTTGTGCGGCCCAATGAAAAGTGCTGTAAAGCCCACCATTTGGCCGAGGCCCCAAATTATTGTTGCATCACAATTAAGAAGGACGTTATTGTTGCATCTCAGTATACTGGTGTGCAGTTTTGATTTTTGCTGCGTTCAGATGCAAAATAAACTGATAGACCTACTCACCAACCATCCCCCACCGTCTGTTTCCTGATCGCAAAATACTTCAGTGGCGCGAGCAAACTTTGTGACATAGACTTGATAAACACCACTTTGGTTAGAACCCTGCTGAAGTAGGTCTTTGCAACTGATGGTTTTTTGAAGTCGTTCTGTTACAGAGCAGAAAAATACGTTGATTTGAATACACGAACAAAACCTTCGTGCAAGTTGGCAAAGCTCAAATGTTATCAAAGTACTAAACTTCGTTATAAAAATTTTCTTGTCGTAGGCGAAACTGCTATCACTACCTTGCCATTAAGAAACATGCCAACGTTTCAGCTCATTCAATCAAATATTCGAAAAAAAGAAGCATTTGCAGTATAAATCACTGAGATACTATATATGTTAAATAGAAACGTTCCAAGATGTTTTAAGCATTGACTAAAAAGAATTACCTGCTTTTCGTAATTCTGCAACTTTCTTTTTCAGGTTTTGAATGTCTTCACGCCAGAAATCATTACTTCCAGGCTCTCCTTTCACTCCAGCAGGTCCAAGTGGACCCATGGCACCAGGTACACCTTGCGGTCCTCGCTTACCAGGTGGGCCAGCTGGGCCCCGAGACATCTCTTCATCCTCGTTTCCACAAGAAAGTACAACTTGCTTAGTTGCATAAACTGTTTGCAGAACAGCGCTCAACACCACAAATGCAAAAAGAGAGAACGTATTTTGAAATTTACTGGGTTTACCCATCTATTTATTTCTCATTCCGACTTAGCAAAGAATTTTATGAAAGTTCGTTGTTTGCACACCTAAACAGAATGCGAGCGGAGAATTTGCGAAAGCATATATCACAATGAATGCGTAGCGCAAGAGTTGTTCGAAGCTCAAATTCTTTTTTTACTTGAACTCAAGGCCGTTATTGGAGCAGAATTTGGAACTTGTTGCAAAGTCGCATGAGAAACAATAACGCAACAAGCAATGCTTTTAATATGAATCGATTAATGTCCTTCTTGTTGCAACATTTTGTCCTTATGAGGCTGCTGTTGCTTTCCGATGACGTTTTTTGACCTTCGGTGATCCTCGTTAGGAACTATTCAGTTTTACAAAACTTTGCTACTGATGACTGAGTATAGGAAACGAAACTGCGTAACCCAACTGCTATTTAATTGTATTGTTCAAAGCACGCATGTCTCGGTATTGAGCAGTTCATACGTAAATGGCAGCTGGCTCCCAAGCTGGACTTATCAATCAAACGGGCAGGTGACGCAAATAGTGCTTTCTTTTTTGTGCGGTCACATCAATACAGCAAAGTTTTCTCTTCTGTTAGACGTTCCAAACATAGCAGTTCAACAATTCCTGTGAATTATGTAACGTTGTTAATTCGGTAAAATCACTCGCTTTGTGTCATTTTGCCTGCGTCTTGTCTCGCTGGATATTGCGTGGGTTGTGGATTTGATACACCGTGAGATTGTGGTTTTGAAACGAGACATGCTGTATGACATGAATTCCTGTGCTGGGTAACTGTAATGTTGCCGGTATAACCAGCTTTTTGAAAACCCTGTGCAAAACACTTGGATATTTCACCGTACTGTATTAAGATCAAGTTAAGGTAAAAGCTATTCGATAATACAGTATTGCTAAATGCTTCAATTGGAAGGTTTCGGAAAACAATTCCGAAGTTCTTATAGAAACAACCTGTTAGAGTCTCTCTATACATAAATTGTTGCTGTAGCCCAGTGGCGTTTTATAATATGGAAGTTGCTGCTTGTTAAAAGGCCGTCAACATTTAAACCTACTGGATGTACCGCCTTACAACGTTCTGTGAATCATTAGGAAACTGTAAAAGTTTTACGATGCTTTAATTTTTTCATTGTAGCAATTGTTTTTTCTTGCATTTACCCATTAATTTGTTTTAATTCAAAGAGGTTTGGGAACGTTTGGGAAGGTATAAGATGGTTAAGTGCTTTTAAAAGATTCTTTCAATAAAGTATGGTTGGTCTTATCAGTTTTACAGCTTCATTTTGAAGTTTTGTGAGAGGCTGAATTGTTGCGTTTGAAGCACGTCCCCAATTGCGGTTTGAGCAAGTAATATAGGAATGAATTAATGAGTTGTAGACAATTTTCAGTACAGATCGTATTTTTTAATGTTTGAGTTTTAAGTTTGGATAAAACTCTGCAAGCTCTTGATAGTTCAGTCTTTACCTTATTTACATGAGGTTTCCAGCTTTATTTCCAGGAGGAGCACTTAGGTAGTTTAGGTCATCTTTGGGGGAAATGCTGTAATTTATTGATACTGATAGTAACTTCAAATAAGATGGATTATGTTTTAGGGAATTTAACAACATAAAGTCGTCAGTATTATTGTAATGAAGAAAGAGCTTGTTGGCTCTTAGCCGGTGGTAAGTTTTGCATAGTTCAATTTGACAGTTGTTTGAAGAACATTAAAGTAAGAACTGGTCGTTTCTAGGTTAATATCATCAGCAAAAAAGTACTACGTTTTTACAACTCCATTAACAACTGTCAAATCTCCGAAAACTGAGTTAAAATACATTGGCATCATACTTGACAACAAGCTTAGTTGAAAACCACACATTGCTAAGTGAAGAACCCATCTCTCTAAATCATGCGGAATATTATCTAAATTAAAACATTACACTACCGAACCTGCATTAAATACAATACCGTGTACATTCGTTTCAAAAAAATCGGCGCTAACATCTTAATTTGTGATTATATATTTTGTTTGAGAAATACTTACTGAGGTCTTCTTTGCAGTTTGTCAATCAATTACTTTTGCCATTGAACGGTAAATCGCGTTTTCTAATTTTTCCAAATTATTATCGCTGTTTGGGCAAACTAGAAACATCTCTTGCCGCTAGAACGCACAGCTTTCTATTAGGAAAGATTGATCGCTTTGGCAAATTCCAATAGATCGCGCAATTTTGTTAAGCTATTGTGGGGATTACGACACGAGGTCAATGGGCAACTTGCCAGTTCGGCCAATGCTTCTCTGGAAAGCTCATGGAACAGTTGCCATCAGACTTACATCTTAACAGAAGAACATGTGGCTGCTGGTAAACTGTTTTAATTGCCATTTTAACGTGCATTGTTCCATAGCAACGTTACTATCTTACAAAGACACAAACATAAAGTGAAACGTATGTTCAGATGGAAAAATTACTAGTTGTTGATCTATAAACATGACGGTTATGAGATTTATACAAAATTTTTATTTACCTCAGAGGTATTCGGTTTCATAGATGTCAGCAGATTATAGGCTACTGAAAACGTTTTTATTTGAAATTAGTTTTAAAGACAACTATAGTCTTAAGCAGTTTTATTTTAGATTTAGCATGCTGACAATGTTGAACATAACACACACTTTCATAAACCTATGTCGCAGAGTGTTTAGAAGCATATATGCTACTTTTATAAATCCTCATTTTTACCATGTATTCATTTTTACCATGTAAAACCAATGTCACGCGGCGGATTGTTGCTATTACGTTGAAGGAGAGTTTTCAAATGGTTTCCTTCTGCCGTGTACCAACATGTAGCCGGCTGTGTCCTGATCTGACTATTACAAATCAATGCGAACCCAGTCTACCGCTATTCCATCTGGAATTACCAGTTGAAACATCAAAATTATTGACAATAAAAGGTTTGTGTGGTGTCACATTGCTTAGTCACACAAAATAATGTGGTTTGAACGAATGTTAATTAAACGAATTTAGTAGATTTAAATCACAAACCTTGTTGTCATTTTAACAGAGACAATAATCTGCTATATTGTATTTTTAAGTGAATTTATTGTCTGGTCTGGCTTAGGCCTACAGGTGTAACACCCCTTATATCCAGCAATCATGACTAGTTCGTGATATTGAGCGTCATCTTTCAAAAAAACAGCCTGCCACAACAAAGCGCTGCTGGAACATTGTGCGTGTTTGTAAAAACAATCGAAATCGTTTGTCCTTTGTAAAAAGGATCGATAAACGTGAAGGTGAAAATGCTGAACTTGGTCGGGAAGGATGCGTGCAAGCGCAAGGAAGGCTCCAACCCCGATGCTGCCTATGACGTAACACTATTGCAAAATTTACTACAAACAGTGTCAAGGCGGCTGCGTTGGCTCAGTGTCATTGGAGACATAGGCGTAGCCAGGGGGGCCATGATCCCCCAAATTTTTAGCATATCTAATAATTTTGTGCTTTGAGAAGCGGCGTCCCAAACAAAAATACTGTTGCTCGCCTAAAGTCAAAAATTTGGGCCTCCAAAATTTTTTGTCCCCCTCAATATTTTGGGCTGGCTACCAGTGATTGGAGATGGACGCCCGGAGAACATACGTGACAACCTGACTGAGATACAAAGCCAGTACAATAAAATTGCGTCGATTCTATTTATAACCGCAGGCTGCACAAAACTATTTGGAGATAAGCAAGCAAACCCAAGACTAAAATATAGAAATGAAATCACAAACTACGTCAAGTAAAAATGGGAAGGCACGCCGTTCTCAAATAATTTCCTTCACTAAAATTAAAAAACTCTCTGAACCCAAATTCGGGGCAACATCACAACAGCGTGGCGCAATCACAACTCAGCACAAAGCGAATGTCAAAGCAGAATGGCGGTGTAGAGTTGACAGACGTATTCTGTGGAGAATCTTCAAAAGTAAATGCTAAACGTATTGAAACGAGGTACAAGAACCTTTGAAAGTATACTACATGTGGTGTAAAAGGGAGGTCAAACAAGTGGGCAAAACATGCAGAATGGAAACGTATCGATGAACATCGCAAACGTCCACAAAATTATTTAACTTTAGGGAGGATTTTGATTTGAATATTAATTTTTGCGTTTGGTTTGTTAAGTTATTTGTCTTCACAGGTATCCAACGGGACTCGCCACGCCAACCCTTCTATGGATCTTTTTGTGGCCAAGCCATGGCAGGCGAAATCTCGCTAATCGAAGAAATTGGTCGAAATTCATGGTTTTACGAATTTCACTTTGTCACTTCACGTGAATCCGTGAACCCCTGTTTTATATATCTTATCTCTGCCGCTTGTACTTAAGATACAACTTTTTCTGTCGTAATCTACGATGAGTGAGCATAAGTGATGAACAGAACAAAGACCACTTTGAAAACGAAAACGATAGAGGTACTGCCTTTCCATATTTGAAACATTTGGAAGTTGCAGTAATATAATTTGAACCATAACTCAGAACGTGGCGACATATTTTTGCCAAGACAGTGCAGAAATGGAGAAAAGGTTCAAAGGCAAGTAGCCAGTTGGAATCCCTGCAGATGGTGGCAGATTGCACGAGGCATCTCTGGTCTGGAGTATAAACGGCCAAATATTGTACAAAAATTCATGGGATTTCTATGTATGCTATTGGGTTTACTGAGGTGTGTTTGAAACATTAATTCCTTCCGTCTTTTTGAGTCGACGAATGGCACAAAAGAGCAGAAACTGTTTAAATCCGAATTTTCCATGATTAACCTGGTACGTTTGGTGATATAACAAATTAACTCTGCATCAAGTGCTTATACTGTACAGCAACGCTTTGATTTCAATGATGCATGTATTTTTCTAATATATTTGATTGAGTCAATCTTTTTACATCTATCTCAAATTAACATTCACTGTGAGATACCCAAAAACCTTATTTACACAGTCTTTCTAAACACTTTTATTGTTTACCTATACCAGGGGTTCTCAACATTTTTTACGCATTTACCCCTCGCCAGCTTCCTAACATAAAACTTACCCCCTGTGTTTTCTTTACTCACTAGCGCTGCAGATAAATGTGCAACAGCATCATCAAATTTACCCCCAGGATAGGTAAAATGCACCCCAAGGGGTAAATTTACCCCGGTTGAGAACCCTGACCAATGCACAAAGGGGTTAGCCTTGTTTATAATTGGATTCAACGCTCCAGTAGTGATCAAACAAACACATCACGTTTTTTCAGGACTAAACATTTGTTGAAAATAAATTGAGACATGCTTGCTTATTGCCAGATTTCGGAAATTTTTTAAGCAATTTTGCATTTTTTACCGGAGAAATCTTTAGTCCTATTTTTAAAAGAAAATGTGTTTTTATGTACTACTCGTACTAATTAGTTTCCATAACAAGCCTGTAATGGACTTATGTAACAGCGAAATCTTCACATGCTATTGAACACATAAATATATACGGTAAAAGTGACAGTCACCTTCAGTTTTAGCAAGCATAATATTTGGAAAACTCTCCGTAACTTGGAAAACAAGGAAATAAGTGAACATTGCGTAAAGAATCCTATTGTGGAGGGAAGTCGTGGTTATAAAAATAAGTACAACGACGTACGGAATATTTTCACGATCAACAACAGGTCATTAGATTGAACCATCTTTCAGCAATCACTCAAAGATTTCTATATGGTTTAAACTGCTTTCTCTTTCTTCATTCGCTTTATGATTGCTTTATCGTTGAATCACTTTTATCTGTCTCCACCATCGAAAGTAATATTTCGTGACCAGTAAAAATAACTTTCTGTGTTTGTATTGGTGGAAAAGTCCATTTTTTCTTTCATTCTGAATGACATGGCGTGAGTAGAATAACTTTTTTCACTAATGCAAGAAATTTGTTTCATTTGATTACGTTAGTAGTTACAGGGAGGAAATATAATAGTAAGGAAGTTGTTTGAAACTGCAGCTGAAATTCAAATCATTTGTTCTCTTTCTGTTTTTTTATTTGATGGTATAGATTTAATGATTTTGATAATCTGAAATGGGATTAAAAATTTTATGAACAGTGGTGCGCATTTCTTTTCAAAGAAATTAATGTGGTAAGAAGATAATCTTACTTAATTAGACAAAGGAACATTGCGTAATTCTTAAAAGAACACATTAAGAAAGTTACCATTACTAAAGTCAATGCAGTAGGTACATTTTTTGAAACGTAGAAATGCAATGAAGCTAGTTCACGAATTTGTGACCAAGATCATCTAACCTACGTTTGCATACAGCACATAAGAATATGAACGAAAAACCGTCAAATTGCAAAGAATAGCAAATAATATGGAAGTGACGAATACATATCAAAAATGGTAAACATTACATCATCGATCAGTGCGAACGTTTAGAAGAAATAAAACGATCACGTTTGTTAAAAATGCCTTCTGTTGTTTCTGCTATTTTCCAGTAATTTTTTCATCTCGAAAATATGACGATAGTTGATGTGATGTCGGTGATTCTATTGCCAATATACCCATCTTTGGAAGGCATTCTAGATTGCCTGTGCTCTGGAAGTTTGTCCCAAGCTGTGAAACGTCATTAAAGTATTTACAGTAAGCCGTTGGTAAACATTTATGCATTGCTGAAATCTGAAATGAAATCAGGATTATATGGTTTGCTGCACTTTCCACAAGAGTTTGTACTTTTAGATCTTCAGTGTATTCTCACTCGATAATGCATCTCACACACTGTTGTTTGTTCGTTCGATATCATTCCGAATAAGAACCTATTTTTTGGCATCGAAGACGCTCGTTTTGCCAAAATGTGTTTATGTTTGTAAAGAAGGAAATGAATGCAAATTTTTTTTCTTTAACTAGTGAGGGTGTTCGTGCAATTGGTTTTTCATAAAATAATGACAAAAGTTAGTGGAGATGAGTCTTACATTAAATAAAACTGAAATCAAGGCATAAGATAATCACAAGTTGACAGGGCATTAGGTCTTGCATTGAGTGAAAAAAATCTACTAAACCATTAACGTGCTTGACACGTTTTGGAACATTTCCAATAGCGTTTCAAATCGCGAAATAAACACTTTTTCATAAGCAGCACATTTTATGTGGTGCAATTGTGAAATGAGCAAAAGCGAATTTATTTTTATTACGAAAAATATTTTCATTTGAACCCAACGGAAAAAATTACGACATTGGTATTAAGCATGAAATTATCTTATTGGGTCTGGTGCTTTTTGGTGACGAAAATTGACGGCGGCCATTTGGTACTGGACTGTTTTGGCGCCATTTGTTTAGGCGCCATCTCTTTTGGCGCTAAGATGTTTTGACAGTGCGGTGTTTTGGCGCCAATTTAGAGAATGGCAAGTGTGCCTAATGAAGATTGGATAAA
>JGI24158J21664_10001443_pt1 | contig 26819 bp, 17 predicted proteins | sample Ectturendosymbi3_FD_21664 | JGI IMG/M metagenome (IMG submission 21664) | reverse complement strand
ACCCAAGTTTGAATGAAGCTGTTTCAATTACCCAAATATGATTAAGGCTGTTGGAATTTGCCCAAATGTTTCTAAATGTATGCAAATTTAAATAAAGTGGTTGTATATTATTCAAATTGGAATGAAGCTGTTTGAAGTTCCCTAAAATTGCAAAAGCTGTTTGAAGTTCCCCAAAAATGAATAGAGCTGTTTGAAGTTACCCAAAATTGAATAAAGATGTTCCACTTGGCCCGAATTTGAATGGAGCTATTATTGTTGTTAAAATATACGCACGTGATTTTGGATATTATCCAAATTTGAATAAAACTCTTATAATTCACCCAGACATTTCTGAACGTACTAAAATTTTAATGAAGCTTTTCTATACAGCCCATCTTTGAACAAGGCTGTTTGAAGTTGCCCACAATTGAATGAAGCTGTTGCAAATTGGCAAAATTTGATTTGACTGACGGACTTCACCCAAGTGCTTCCAATTAATCTAAATGTTTTTGCTTTCACCCAAGTTTGATTGAAGCTTTTCTCATTTGCCCAGATTTAATTGAAGTTGTTGGACCTTACACAAATGCACCTATTTTACTCAAATGTTTCTAATTTTACCCAAAACGGTATCAAAGTTTTTTAGTTGGCCCAAATTTGATGAAGGCTGCTGGAATTACCACATGATTCCAGTTCACTCAAGGACAGTGTTTATTTTGCCATCAGGGGCAAAAAATAATTTTGGCCATTATTTTGCCGTTGATTTGGTTATTATTTTGCCTTAGTTTGGAAAATAGACCCTATCTCACTTACATGTGAATGTAGCTGTATACTTTGCCTAAATGTTGAAATTTTTGCGCGAATAATGGCCGATTTTTCAGCGTTGGTGTGTGGCCGCATCCCCATGCCGTACGCTTATGAGTATGGTGCACGAAACTGCGAAAGCACTTTAATGGAATTTTCACCGAGTTGCGATCGGCTTGCCTGGCGCTGCATCAGACTACAATGAAGACAAAAGGTCGGCAGTTGCAGCGCGCATGCAAAGTAAGGCAGTTGTCGAGTGAGGCAACAGTGAGAGCTAGGAATGAGATGTTGTGTATTTGGGCCACACTGAAGCAGCTGTCAGAAAATAAAAATGATGCAGTTTGCGTTGTTTTACTGCGACTTATGAAAACAGAAATTTTCAACACGATGCTTTCCTTGTATCAACGTTGTCACCTCAACTGGCAGAACTGAGCAAAATTTTTCAGGCGGGATGTTTTAACTTTGCACGGATGAAAGCGTCCGTAGAACCGTGCATCAATACGCTCTCTGATGCCGCAGCTAAATCCGAGCTTAAAGCTAATTGCGAAAGGTTGAAAGTGAATTTAGGGTACTTAGAATGCCGAAGGGTTTGACTATCATGGAGTTTTGAAAGGGCACCGAAAGATTGGGAGATTGATCATCCCCATACACAAGGGAGACACAATTGAAGCAAAACTGAGCGGTACCCAGTGCGGTTGTTGTCGCGGCCGTAGCACTACAGCACAAATTTTCATTCTCCAGAAATTTCCGAGAAATCCTGGGAGCCTGCCAAAGACGTACGCACATGTTTTGTCGACATCGGGAAAGTATACGGCCGGGTTCCTTGTGAAAAGTTTTGGGCGGTGTTGCGGGAGCACGGTGTTGACAAGTGCCTATTGTTGGCCATCAAATAAGTGTATTCCTGCTCAGAAGATTGTGTCCGTGTCGACGGAGTTCAATCACAAGCGTTCATTGTTGGTGTTGGACTCCGACAATGGTGTGTTCTGTCACCACTCCTCTTCATAGTTTACATCAGGTTCTCCAAACTACGGCCTGCGGACCAAATCCGACCTGCGAAGCCATTTCACCCGGCCTCAAAACACATTTTGCCAATAATGAAAAAATAATATATTTACGAAAAATATGTTGAATTGGTATAATGTACCATATCCAGATAAAATCACTTTGCGCCAGATGTCAGGCCCTCGAACTGTTGTGCAATAGCTTATGTGGTCCTCTCCCAAAAAACTTGGAGAGCCCCGGTCTATATGAATTTAAAAGACAGCACAAACGCTTCGATGAGGTTGTCACTGTTGAGGACTGCAGAATAAACCGTTCGCTTTGCGCTTTGCGGACGAATTGGTGCGTGGATGGATCTTCTCAACAGGGTGTTCAGCACGCATTTGATCGGTTTTCTGCTGCGTGCAACCAAGCAGGAACAAAAATCAGCACAATAAACATTGAGGTATTGTGTCTCTCAAGACGCCCAAGGCAGTGTATTCTGCAAGTGAGCGGAAACACACCGCAGCAGGTGGAGACATTCAAGTACATTAGGGTGGTATTCACGAGTGACGGAAGTCGGAACAAAGAGATTGATACACGGACTGGTAAAGCAAACGCAATTCTGCGTGAGCTTTATTGCTCCGTGGTTGCGAAACGGGAACTTTCAAAGACTTGAGCTTTAAGTTTTTAAATCGGTCTTTCTTCCGATCCTCACCTGTGGTCATGAATCTAAGATGGCGACTGAAAGAATACTGTCAAAAGAATAAAGGGCAGAGATGGGATTTTTGCGGATAGTTCTCGGTGTGACACTTCATGACAAAGAGCACAGGTCTGAAATCGGTAAAGCGCGGGATGTCAAGCCACTTTTCCGTATCTAGAGATCCTAGATATGTTAGTTCGACCCTATGCCCAGAATGTGCCGGGAAAGATTGGCGAAGTAAGTCCTTCAGGCTACACTCTTCACCCACGGGAGACTGGCCCAGAGGTCGTCCAAGGACCAGGTGGCGTGACATTTCCGGCCTCGCTTGGTGTGGAGCCAGCAGAACTATCTTGGATTGCTATTGATCGTGAGCTATTTCGGGTCTTCCTCGGGCTGCTGTCCCCGCAACTCTCTCCAAGGAAAACCGCTCACGAAAATGAATGAACGAGTATGCAGGCCTACATTGAAAATTTCTATTTATGTAAATTGTCTTTAGTTTGTTTGCCAAAAGTGAATGTCGTATTCAAATAATTTAAGCACATTTGGACGGAAACACGCGTTTTTGCGAAAATCTGTTGAACGTATCAGATATAGCTAGGAAAATGGTGTTGACACCCGAAAGCTCCACCACGACACCCTTTTTAAAACCTTAAGAAAAGCACTGATCAATGGCCTGACCGATGTAATGTGAAATTGTAGATAAAGATACCAACACCTGGGTGGATTGTAACAAACGTAACGTATTCGACAATTCATGTGACAGATGCTACAAACTGGAATACGAGGACTCAAACAATAAGCGTTGGTGGTTGTCGAAATAAGGTTATTTGACTCATTCAACAACGAAACAAGATGTTTGGCATCTCGTCCGTCAACCACAAGAGAATATTCAGTTCTTGAAGTCTAATCATGCAGTCCTTTATTCAAAGCGGGGGAGAAGACTACAAGCGGTTTCAATCAAGCGAAAGAGCATTCGTGAAAAAATCCTACGGTCAGGACGTGCTAAGACTTCTATCAACTGTGACTTTCGAATTCATAGACGTGTCGGTTAGTTTTTGTGCAAGAAACACAAAGCCTTTGTTTGTTTCCAACTTCCGTTGAACTAATTAGCGGTGATGTAGTCGAGACCGCGCTTACGCTCTATTAAAAGACCGGACTTTCTGCGGTCAACACGACAGGGACGTTGGTCGTCGGGACAGGTACAAAACAGGAAGTACGGGAGAAAAATGGAAGAATGAATGTCCACCGCCCACGCTTAGAGCCAAACGCCTGTGCTTGAGCATAAATGCCACAGCTGTACTTACAAAGCACTGCGAAGCGAAACAGTCACTTAACAGGTCAATAAACTTCGATTAAAATTGTTGCTTCTGTTGCGCGGTCTGCAAAGGCTGCTTCTGCACCTGACACACTGGTGCTTGCCAGTCGCAATGCGCTTAAAATTATTCACGCTTGGCTCCAATCGCAATGACATTGTCATGTATACCCGAAACGTCACACACGTCTATCAGTGTGCCAATGCTGGTGTTGATTTGTGGTTGTGGGAGTCGATTTTTCCCAGTTGCGACTGGCAACGTATGTCGAAATCGGTGTCTGGGACACGAAGACGATCGGCACACCTTCAAATTTCAAGAGTCTTTTCTCCGGGAAAGGCGTACAGCGCAATAGATCGGGCCCACGTCCGAAAACCACCATCGCCAAAGTTCTCTTTTGAGGGGGAAAGGGTGACGATTACTATTTGCATTGGTATGGTGAGGTGGCTTACCGTCATGAGCATCCACTCCATGCGTCATGTTGAAGGCTCTCGTTCAGCGTCGCATGCGCGATGCACCACGAACGGGAAGTGCGCTAAGAATAGCACCTATATGTACACGGCGTGAACATGCGGTACCTTTGCATCTTCTCTGAGCAACTGTTCAGACCAGAAAATCACACACGCCGTGACGAAGTACGAGTCAGTATTGGCTTTTGCTCAGTGTCTGCCGAAAAAGCGCTTGGAAGGTAAGGACGCTGCCGGCAGGGAATGGGGGCGTACAGTGCGGTGCGAATCAATAAAGAACACGGACCGTGGGGGGTTCAATAACAAGTGCGACAGTAAAACGCAGCGCTGTCAGATATTCTACGCCCCCCACTGCAAAGCACCGACGGAAGAGAGACAAACAAAAAAAAGGAGAAAAAAGCTTCGAGTCGGACCTGAGCGGGCGAGAGACGGCGTCGCGATTAAAATCGATATGAAAAAAAAATGAGTTTGTACGAAATTCAAAGCAAAAAATTGGCGGCAGCTGCGACGCACGGGGCGAAAACAAGAGCACGGGAGGCGAAATTGACACTCGACACTGCACTGTTGCGCACGACAATATGACACACACAATGCGTAAAAAAGTTTGACACACACATACATACATACACTGAGTGGCAAAACTTCGCGTACAAATCACGTAACAAACTATACAAACGCAACTTGAAAGACACGCACTGTCCTGCGCCGCCTGCGACTCGACATTCTTGATTTTCGGGTGCGTCTCGTCCAGTTGGCGGCGGTGGCAGGGGGCAAGTAGAGGAGTTGGCGCGGAAAACATTTCAAATTCGACTAACAACGACAGGGTTGTCGCTTTCACGGTCACGCTCGACTAATCACTGTGGGTGGTTTTTCAAACAACGCTTCCAAGACTCCCACTGATCGCGTTTCCAGAATGGTACCCACTATTGCCACGTCCCAATTGCCTTCGGGGAAAACATTGGTTCGGTGACATTTCAAATATTGACCGACCAATCACAGATTGTTCAAAATATTGACTGACCAATCACGGATCTAGCGCGATCAGCGACGAACAACATAAAACACAACTGTTCTCGATGCAATTCATATTCTGCATGACGTGGCAATGGTGGGTACTTTATGCATCTGTGCATCTGCACCGATCGGGACTGGATTTTAAATTTTCAAACGAAAACAACGCGACTCCAGCAGATGCTCGAGCGCCTCGTGCGGGGGCTCTTGCGCGCCACAGGTGGGGAACAACGGACGGGACCATGCCGCATGTTGGTGCCACTTGAGAAATGTTTTCTGTTCCGGGAAAAAAGGAACGTCTGTGCTCAAAGCCCAAAAATGGCCGGTAATGGACGAAAATGGCCCTGAAATGGCCGGTAATGGACGAAAATCAAACGAGCGACAACAAATACGCACAGAATAAGAAAAAAATCGGAAGTGTACAGAGATGGCTGAGGCAAAGTTCGCCAACGACACTACTGCTAAGGGTCGAGTGCAATGACACAGTGGAAGTTCTGGCGCGAGCGCTGGGCGATCACGACGGAGACCGGAAAACCCTGTTTATTTGTACTTGCGGGTATTTTCAGCAAGAGTTGCGTGTATTCCTGCAACGAAAACACTGGCTACGTGGGTTTTCTTCAAAACGCACCAAATGATCGCTGCCAGGGCCTGGCTTCTGACCATAACATGGCCAGTAAAGTGCTCTTCACTACAAAAAAAGTAATGGCCCTCCCCTTTTTGCGAACAAGTCAAAACTCTTCTTTTCTGAGGAAGAAAACCGATGACCCCCCCATCGCCAAACAAAAAGATCGCAAAACTCCAACTCGTTCGCTGACGCCAAACGTTCGGGTTTTACGGTGAGGGCCGAAGTTGGCCCAACAGGCCCCTGAGTCGACACGCCGGTTTCACAAGAGCTTACGCAGCGGCAATCTGTACTTGGACTTAGCAGAGTTGGCGTCGGCCGACGGAGGGTAATTGACGCTTTTGCTGCAGACCAGGGTCGAGCCCAGACAAAGGGCGCTGGGCGCGTTGCCCGCGGCCGGCATCTGCAGCACCACGGTGGCCACGCCCGCCTGCAGGGACTCGGCGGGCTCGAAGGCGACCGGGCCCACGTTGACCGGGCAAGGGCGTTTGCGGTTCCGGCGGAAGACGGCGAAGCGTCCGGCCGTTCCGCGGGCCTTGGACGACGTGCCGGAAGTCTTGGCCAGCGCCGGAGAAGACACGGATCGCGACATGAAGGGGTCCGGGACCCCTAACTCCCCGCCGGCGCTCCTGTCTCGCTGGAATCGCACGAGCATGCTTTTGCGCGAGCTGCTCTTCGGAAACGACGCCCTTTTGGACGAGGAGCAGGTCGGCGAAGGAGAGCGATCGACCACTTCGTAGGCCATTTCGCCCGATTCGGTGGTGACGGTCAGGTAGGCTCCCGTGCTGTGTAGGAGTGGAACGCTGTGCTCGTGAGTGTCGGGCGGGCAATGTATGACCATGGTGTCCTTCTTTACTTGCCCGCTCGGCCAGCCGGGGCGCCTGAAAAGGGTGTCGGAGAAATGTGGATCAACGAGCTTTGCAGTCGGAGTAATTTCGCGTGACAGGCATGCGCAAAAGTCTAGCGCCTTGCGTGTGGGAGTGAGGACGTTACACAATACAATAGAAATACAACGAGGAGCAGGTGAAAGGCCACAGCGATCAAGCGAAACGCTTACGTGGGAGAAAAAAGCATTGGCCAAAATCAGGCCTCACATCCGGCAGTGAGTTCAAGGCGCGGAATATTTAGGGAGTAATCTGGTCGTGAGGCTTGAAAAACGGTGGCAGATTTATAACAGTTTGAAGAACATGGAACAAATAAAGCGCAACGCAACGCTGTGTTGCACATTTCATTTTGATTTCATTTGGCGACGACTTTTGCGTCGTCTTGTAAATTTGGACCGTTGTTAAAGGAGTCAAAAACTGGGCATTTTGTTTCTCACGGATTTTCCTCTCTTTCACCCAAAAATTATCGCCGTGACCGTATTTGATGCATGGCATCCAAATCAACAAGTAACCGCAGCGAAAAATAAACATTCTCGTTACATTCTACTCAAAAAGTCCATCTCCACTTTGAGATCTCCATATCATCGAAAGTTCAAAGTTGGTCGTTGAAGTGTGCATTATTTAAAACACAAAACGTTAAACACCATGGAGTTGCTTCTTGCCGCGTTGATTTCACGCACGAGCAGATTTCAATCGGAAAATGTTTTGAAACACTGCGTCCAGTTTCATCAAATGGACCAATCACACTGGTCGGACTTACCTGCACAAATCGCCGGATTCCGCGTAGTCGTTCTCCGAAATCCGGCACGGATCAAGAGAAACAACGGCCCGACGGTCACTGGACGGCCGACGATGGGACGGAGTACAGGTGCTGGCTGGACGGATGTGACTGGAATGAGGGGGGAGGCGGTCCATGGGGTCGGTGCATTGGGGGGGACCGGGCGAGTTTCGCGTCGTGTGGCTGGAAACAAAGCAGCATGTTGCTGGTTTCGCTCCACTGACTGCTTCGTCACATCCGGTTCAAAACGACATGATTAAGTTGTTTTCGTTTCAAGATAGCCCAGGGCAGTGTTTGCCAATCTGGGTTGTCAAATACCCAGGGGTGACGTACAGCTGATGCGTTTGTTTTTCAACATATCATTAAAATAAAAAAATTCACTTTTAAAACGCTATCAGAGCTCACAGCAAATTGCGATGGGTTCGCCAGTGGGTGCCGCAAATCATATTTCTCTTCTGCAGGACGCCGCAAACCTAGAAAGCCTGGGAAGCTAAAGTCCAAGGAATAAGTTTGCTTGCTTGCACGGGATCATACAGTTGGGCAAACTTAATAAAGTTTTTTTATTCCAACACACCAGCAACTTTTGCTTGACCGTCAAGTTTGCTTCCGCAGCGTGACCCAAAGAAACACTTAGACTCGACTGGGTGGGTGGTGCGGACGCAAACGAACTTGCGACTAAGTTCTTTTGGTGAAAAAACGAAGTGAAACTGAAAAGGCTTCGAAACTTCAATTGCCAAAAATATCAACAACTCTCGACACCTGCACGGAAGGAACTAACAGCAGGGTAAGAAACCTGCGCCATCTTTGCGCCACCTACCGCTCCGGGAGGTTGGGATGACTACGTAACTTCGTCTGATTGGTCTTCAGCTCGTCCCAAAGCGTGGGCGGTGAAGCGTTGATTTTGGCGGGAAACGAGAAGTCCTTCTTGACCAACGACGGAACACGTCTCTCCAAGTAGACGTAAGCGCAGGCGAACGGGCGACTGTGGAACAATGGAACAGACGCTCGACCACGTATCTACAGCTGCGTTTAAGACCATGCGTCGACATGGCAACGCGCACGCAAAACACGAAATTCAACATAGTTTTTACTCAACTGCTGGTTTTTCGGTAGGTTGTCGCCAACAGCGAGTGTCACGCGAACCAATGGTCAACAGTTGCACGCTTTTTCGAACGCACACACACACACGCACGCGCGATTTTATAGCATTACACGACGCGTCGCGACCAAAGCTATTGTTAAAGCTGGTGGTCATTCAACAACGGCGAAATTCACTTTCGCAATGCTCTGGTGACGTTTCGTCGTCGTTGCGTCGCGGGACGCGCTTTTGATCTGAAAACGGAACGCGCGGCGAGAAACGACATTTCAAACGATGCACAAGAACAAATGATGCGGAACCTGGCCATGTTTTGCAGCTGGATGTCGCGGGCGATTCGCGCCTGTTGTCGATCGAAGACCTGCTTCACTTTCCAGGCGACGATGCAGAGAGAGAGGAAGAGAAAGAAGCAGGAAAAGAAGACGGAGAAGAAGACGAAGAGGTCGATGCGCGTTTGATCCTGCAACGAAGGAAGGTGGTCGTCGTTTTGTCGGCATTTGAAAAAAGTTCTAAATTCTAAAATATCCAAACACTGTCTATGGAAATAAATCCTTTCTCAGCAAAGAATCAGAAAATATCCAACGTGTGCAAGCTTGCCCAAAGGGTTAGATACTGCTGTTCTGAAGCACTAGGGCCGGCAGCACAGCTTTTTACAGGCGCATAGCGCCACGAAATACATACGCGGATCACGCTAAAGCTCTGAAGAAGAAAACCAGGTCCTTGCGTGGCCTGAAAATGACAAAATTGTCCCTCTCTCTCTTTCGGCTGGGCCATCCACACAGCTCGCGTGTACAGCAAGCAATTTATAAGGCATACGACGTGTCTACTTTGCGTAAAACTAATGCCCTAACAAGGTTTACAGAAGTCACCAAGCGTCCGTCATCAACATCAGAGACAATTGCTAGCCACCACGACATGACGTCACTCACTTGTCTGAAGAGCAAGCGACCTCTGGCGGCGACAGCGCCGATTGCCACCGTTGCCCTCTTGTGTCGCGCGACTCCGTGAGTTGTGACGTTTCCCCCCCGGACCGGCCGCGCAAGTAGCACGACGTACGGCAGGATCGCTTTCAGGTCCTGGCCCGTGTGCCCGAAGGTGACGACGAGACGGTTCCGGACGCCGGTCACTGTCAGGGCCTCGCCCGGGTCCAGCGTGACGTAGTCGTTGAAGTTTGCGGCCGCGATCTTCCTGCTCCGAACGACCTGGTGACGACAGAGATCTGGTGACGACACGATCTGGTGACAACAGAGAAAGTATTTCGCGTCGATTCGACTTTTAATTTCGCGCTCGACTAGTTGAGCGTGCTGGTGAGAATTTTGATTGTCCGCACGGACTTACGCGGACAACGGCGGATTTCGGTTCCTTGGTGCCCACACTGCCGTCGGTGGTCATTGGCTCCTCCGGGCCACGTTTCCTTCCAAAGCTGCTGAGAGATCAACATAACTTCTCAGACAAGCAAACATATAGTGACCGGCACCCAAAACTACGAACAGGACAGACAAAAAATCAAACGGCGAGAAGAGCTTCAACTCAACAGCCCCTCTCACCTGCCGCGATCCAACCCGACCACGTGGTCTCCGGTTCGGGGATCCACCCTGAAATGAAAACGTCAATGTTATTAACGCACGTGGTTTTTTGAACGAGTACTACGAGATCAAAAATTAAGTGTTAATTTTTTAGGGGAAGTTATTACTTTTTTTGTTAAGTTATAAGAAAACACAAAGTGAGGCATTAATTGCTTGCGTAAAATCTGCGCTGGTTGGTAGATCGGGACGGCCAACCACTCATACCCGTATTTTTCGCGACACCATCTCAACAGCGGCTCCTTTTCATCGCATACAGCTCATCCATCACTAACCTGACGGTGAAGACGCGATCTGAGGTCGACAAGAACACGTCGAGCTCGCCCTCTGTGACGTCGATAAAGACGCGCATGTCCACGTTGGTGTACTTCGGTTGGAGGGCGAAGAGCACGCTCCGATTGACCGGCAGCAGCTGCGGGTCGGTGTTCTGGTAACTACAGCCGCCTTGCTGACGAGGGTCAAAGCACCACTCCTGGTTGGGACGAACCTGCGGTCGAACGACGAAAATATCTTGTGATCTCCGCCAGGGACCTCCAACCTACGGCCCGCGATGCCATTTATTTCAATAATGAAAAAATAATCTATATATATACACGATAAATTTGTGGATTTGGTAGAATGCAACATATCCCGAAGCAATCACGTTACGTAAAATGTCCGGCCCTTGAACTGCTGTGTAATAACTTATGTGGCCGTCTGATAAAAAGTTCTGAAGGCTCCTGATCTACGCCACAGCCGGCGTCATACAATTTAAGCGAAGTGCGATACGATGCTCTCAATTAATAATTGCAAGACGTTTCGGAATTTGATCAGAGTAAATTTTTGCTTTTAAGTTTCAAGGAAGCAAGCAGGAAACCTGGCCTTCGACACTGCATTCAAATCATAGATCTTGAAATGTAATCCAGTTTTTAGCCTGTGTGTGACGTCACAAACACCCTATCAGTTAGCTAAGCTACATTTGGATGTTTTGAAAAGGTTCTTGAGCAAAGACTTTTCAAGTCCACATGTTGTTTTTGTTGCTGGAGTCACAAAAATCTAGAACAAGCGACCGGTTCACTATTGAAGTCATTCTAAGGCAGAACCATCGCCGGAAAGTCTTCAACAGGGGGGCTTGATATTGTAAAAATTGACAAAACCCCATTGATTTGTAGTGCTTCATATTCCAATTTGGATGGGCTTGTGGGGGCTAAGACCACCAAACCCCTCCGCGGCGACGGGACTGTTCTAAGGTAACGTTTTTGTCGTTTCAGAAGTAAACAAACTTGCCAAAATGCAGAAAAAGTCAGTCTCGTCTCTGAACGCAATGGTCCACTTCAGTTCGACCCACCATCCTGAAGCACTGGCCTCCATCGCGAGGCGTTCCTTTGTAACCTTCCTTGCACTTGTCGCACTGGTACTCCCAGCAGTGGTGCGGTTTCGTCGCGGCGAGCGCGGTGCATCGAGGGTCGCTGCTCTCCGTCGCGTTGTGGCAGTGACACGCGCCGGTCTCGCGGTCGCACTCGCTGCCGTGGCCGTTGCACGCGCACTTGCGGCACTCCCCGTGCAGCTGCAAACAAAGCACGGGTTCTTGCGATTACATTCGCGGGCAGGGAAGTGTTTATTGTCGGCAAACAAAGGTTTAGACAATGGCGCGAAGCTGACCAACGGGTGGAAGGAACCGCGTGGTATCTGACACTACTTTGGGAACCAATAAGCTGCGAAATACGAAGTGATTTTTGGAGGTTATGAACAAAAGTATCGGGATGTCCTGTTTATTTCACGGAGTAGCCACGTGCACACAATGTCGGCAACATTCCGATACTTGCAAGGCGGTAAATTACACAACATAACAGCAAACACGCTTCTGGTGTGCACGGGTGGCAAGGCGGCGCAGTGTCAAAGAAAAGAAAATATTTTCGTTATTACCGTGTTGTGTTTGTCATGCACTTTAAAACTATCCCAGAAAACAAGTACGAAATTGGAAAATCCTGGCAAACATCACGAGCCTTTCATGAAAACATGCGAACAAAAGTACTTTCCTTATCATAATAATATCGCTGTAGCAGTGGGCCACAATAAAATCGTTATGATTTTAATGGTTTTCGAATTTGTTTTCACAAATGAACATGAGTTTTAATTTGTTTTCACAAATGAACATGAGTTTTTCAAAAATAGAATTACTGCACACGTAAATTCTATTTTTGAGCACAGGCACTTTTAAATTCTCATGTCTACTGCAAACACAGCCACATTAAAAACTGTGGGTCAAAAGCACATGCAGACTACTAAAGTCACGTTAGTTTTGTTGGCAGTCTAAACTTTTTTTCTGGGCATCATTTGTTCGTTCTTATTATCTTTTGCAGCAAATTACTGTCCAGAAATACGAGGCACAAACCACACAACTTAAAATATGAAAGCGCTTTGTAGCAAAGCGTTCTTCTAAACCGCAAAGTATCCTGAAAACTTAAAGCTCTTCAAGTTTTGGAGACTATGAGCAATATATTTTTAGCCGTACGTAAAGACCACGGTATCAGTCGAACAAGACCAAACACGACACAAGCGCGTTTCTTCTACGGCTGCAAATCAGCAAAACTTTGAGCGGCAACACATTCGCATGGCTCCTCTTTGATTATACTACAGAACACTAAAACTTGGGAGACAGCACACGGAGCTTTGCCATAGCAACAGATCTTTTCTTTCGCTCTTGGTTCACCGACATGTCCACGAGAGAAACGAGTTCTCTTCTACAACGCCTTCTTCGCATGTCGCTTTTTATGATTTTTACCGGTGTTTACGAATAAGAATGATTCTTACTTTTCGCAGAAGCCGGAACCTTACCGGGCGAAACTGGCTGTTTCATACAAGACAAGTATTTAGCAAGGACGCCATTCAATGCTTGAGCAACATTTGCTAGCTGCCCCAGTGCTGCTAGGAGCGCGCAAAGACGCCAACCTCCAAAAGAGTGAGCGGGGTGTCTACAGCCGAAGACCCACGTGCAGGCAAACAACAACCACTGGTTTCAGACTCATGCGGTAGCTCCTTCCGGGCTGGTCTGGCGTCGGCGATCCGCCCGTACGGCAAACACGACACGCCTGCGCGAACTGTAACTTTTAAATGTAAAGTCACGGTGCGCAGCGCAACTTACGGAAGTCAACATCTTATCGGCAACGATGGGAATATGAGCACAAATGTTTAAACACCAATCACGTGACTTCACGCATGAGAAGCTGACCAAGCGACCATCACAGCAAGCCAAGTATCAGGAGTTTACAAATCAGTTGCGCAACTGCTAAAAACATAAGAACAGCTCAAGTCGGACTCAAACATATTTCACCAGTCACTGCAACAGGCGTTTGCTCCAGTGTTTGTGTGTATACAGTGTTTGTGTGTATACAGTGTTTGTGTGTATACGTTTGGGCACCTCTTCCTTCTTGAACGAGAAGCAACAGCGTTAACTGCTGCGGTACGACACTGAAGACGAGCTATCGCAAAACATCGCTTCGTTATACAAACTGAAAAGTTTACTTCCTCGTATTGACACGCAATCCCTGCCTTGCGTTGCCAGCAAGAACTCGTGCGTTGGCCAATCATCGAACCTTACTTCGCTTGTTCTGTGATATCCATCGATCTTCGATTTCACATCAGTTTCGGTCGACCGATTCATAAGTTTTGACTTGTCGTTCATGAAATGCGGTGAATCTTTCGCTTCCTTAAAGCGGTTAAGTTATACGACGTACACGCCCTTTCAATCATTTGCAGTTCTGGTATATCTTTCACGTCGACACAACTTGGCCGTAAACAGGTTCCAGACTTTATTTACGTACACCATTGTTTATCGAAAGGAATCCTTTCTCAGCAAAGAATCAGACACTAAAGATCTTCAAGAGTACTGTTGGAATCATAGGGATTGAGTCGAACTTCAAAATGAGCATCATGTTTTCGTAACAGTTATACTATTGCAAGATAATTTACGTCTTTCATGCTTTCCAGCCGTTTCTTACAAAAATGTAAAACATGTGTTTTGGACTAAACCAGGGATTCCCAACCTGGATTACATTTGCCTATCTGAAGGGGTACATTTAAGGTTAGCAATGTCACAGAAAATACATTGATTTATTATTTATTTTCAAATATTTATATTATACATATGTCAGTGTTTATTATTTTCAAAAATCGTTACATGGTTGTTGTTAAATATATCTATGATCAATCATGATAAAGTATTTGGGAAAAAGTCGATCAAACGAGTATCAAACATGTTCCAGTTTGGTACGGACTGGCACTCGCCTCGTCTTCTTAACTTTTAGGGGTACATGCTCATCTGTCGAAATGCTGAAGGGGTACATTCTCAGAGAAAGGTTGGGAATCCCTGGACTGAACCATCACATGGAAAATGTAAATGTTAGAGCTACAAACGCACAACCTGCTACTCCACAATGCGGGTCGCGTCTGGGGGATACGGAAAAAGTCGACATGTCACACGTTATCGATAAGCAAATGCTGAAAAAAGGTGGCCACCGACGAAATGCACATGCGGCAGTAAACAGCAAACCACAGGTTTCGTGCCTTAAAAAACTATTGACCACAGCTCGCTGTGCCGAGTATCACTTGGCGTCCTATGGTCTTAACAGGTCTTGACAGGCTTAACTTCAGCATTCGATGGCAGACTGAAGCTTGAATTGTGTTATATGCGGTCGAGGTTGACCCATGGAGCAAATCAGCGGGTAACGATCCCTCAACCTTCTGACTGAGAGGCAGGCACTCTAGCAGTGAGCTTGGACCGGCACTACACCATTGTGTCGCGGGATTCACGCAAGTTCTTCCTGCGTCGGAAACTAACGCTGCAAGCTAAAACTACTTGAAACCGGTTAAAAGCAGTTCTAAGTTCAGGAGAACCGATTAAAACCCCAAACATCGAGCAAAACAGTCGCGTCCACAAATACAAGGTCGAGATTCGAACCGCAACAACAAAGAACAGTACGCACCATGAAGTATCCGTCCACGCACTGGTCACAGTAATCCCCCTCGCTGTGACCGGTGCAGTTCAGGCATACGGCGTCGCGGCGGCTCATCGGGCCCGGCCTCGACCTGATTACGTCCGGATCCGTGGAAAATGTGTCCTGGCCGGGCCGACTGACGCACACGTCGGAACTCCGGTTGCATATTTCCTGCACAAGCGGCAGTTTTCGTGCGGCTCGCCGCAGGCATCCCATTTTTCATCATTTTCGAAACAGCTATTTTTAACCCAGGAAAACACCAAAACGTCGTCTCGCAATAAGAAACACCTGGTGGTGAAAACCAGAACTGCTGCAAGCATGGACGGTAGAAAACGTAGGAAGTGACGCGCACGGTTCGGCAGCCCGAGGAGGGTTAAGTGCTACGATGCTCGCTAAAAAGAAGGTAGGAGGGAATTCAATCCAAGCAGTAGAAAGGTCGGGCAATTGACGCCGCCTTCAACAAACGTTGGCATCGTCAGCACGGGCGACGTGGTGTTTTACCAAGCAGACAGACTTTTAATGCGTGAGAGCGGGTATTTACAACTTTGCTATTATCGGGATTCACGTTTCAGTTGTTACGAATTTTCTCTTTTGTGCTTGCTCACGTAAAACTCTTATTTAAATGATAATTTGAAGTACATTTTTTCATTGCGCCGCGTTTAACTTTATACCGTGTTCGATACTAACGTGAAGTTAGCAACAAATATACTAAAGCATGCATCTTGTTTGAAACGCGTGCAGTAGGAAAACTCTGCGCAAGCTCTTTATCAACTCATTGTTTTCACACGAGCTCATTAACAACTCACAATGCTCATTATCTGCACACAAGCGAGCTAGTTTTGGAAAAACGTTATGGCTGTTCAGTAATTTTACAATTTTAACAGCAACAAAAAAACGCAACAAGAAGAAAAGAATAAAAATCTGTGTCGCGCATGACTAGCTGGTGCGGATTGCATCTTCGTCAAGCACACGCCAAGCAACACATGCAATTTGGTCATTTTGCAAATCCCACAAAGGAACAGACAGCAAAGGCATGGACGCATATAAAGCATCATACATACCGAACACGGCTGGCACGGCGGCTTTCCGAGTTTTCTGGCGGCGGGGTCACCCACGTAGCCGTGGTTGCAGAATTGACAGCTCTCGCCATGTGTGTGATTGATGCAGCGCAGACATCTGCAACAGGCGGAGGCACGCGCACTGAAGACATCGGAACGAGCAGAAGGAAGTACGTGCCGAGTAACAAACATTTTTCTTTTGAATCTACTTGCGAATTTGACAAATTCGGACACAAATCGCTCACAGCTGCTTTTGTTTCGCGAGGATGAACTTAAACGCAGTCGACTCTTAATCGCCGACTTGAGCTTTTACCCCTCACGGCCAAGGGTATCGCACCATGCGCGTTAGATTTTTTCCAGGGGGGGGAGGGCAATAGCGGATTTTCCAGGAGTAGCCAAGGATTTTTCCAGGGGGGACAAAAATGGTGAAATTTGATTTCACCCACTCGAAACCAAGAAAACAACCGTTTATTGCCAAAAATTTAATACGAAAATGTCAAATTTCAAATTCCAGGGGGACAAGACCCCCCCCCTTCCGACGCCCTCGCACGAAGCGTCATCAACTTCAGTTTATTCGTGTTGCTTTCGATTTCACTCAGGTTTGCAAAATCGACAAAAGCGTCGCCGTCCAAGGCTCGAACAACGAACTCACATATTCTTTTCCTCCAGCGACGGGCAATCGCTGAGTCCGTTGCATCCGCACTCGACGCTGCAGTCATCGCCGGTGAATCCGAACTCGCACTGGCACTTGCCCGGGCTCACGCACGCGCCGCGAACGCAACCTGCGAAACAAAACGTCTCCGTGGATCAAACGAAAAACGACCAGTCAGCACCGGAACAAAGGACGGGGGTGAACTGTGATCGGGAAGACAGGGAGGGCAAAAACGGTTTTCCAATCCTTCGCAGAAATGCGCACCAAACAGATGACATTGTTGTGCGATTCAACAGAAGTTTTTTTTTCCTTCGTTAGGGAACTGCGTCGATTTAACTCCACACAAACACGTCCGTCAGTGCGATTTTCGGGCAACATAACACTGCGCGTGAAGACTTTCTAAACTGGCGGCTTACTATCTGTGCTTGTATGGAAACTGTGAAGAGGTCGTTAAAAGAAAGATAACACGGCTTTTTGCCGATTTCCATATTTGGTCATGGTTACCATCGCATGGATCTACGTCACTGCGCACGAGTCGCTTGCGCATCGAAAGACGAAAGGGAACGAGATCAGAGCGTTTGGTCAATGATTACTGGGAAAGGGGGCAAGAACGATTAACCGCGGTAGATTTTAGGTCGAGTCTCGTCTTGCAACTGCGTTCGAGAGAATAACCGATAACGAATCGAAAGTTTAAATACTTCAACTTGACCGTAACAAATCAACACTATTTATAAATTTCTGAGGTTATTGTAAAACGAGGAAAAGAAAGAGAGCGCTACTGTTTCTGGAGACAGCCAGCGTTTTATGGGTCTCAAAAAAACGACACGTATTTGTAGTTTGACCAAAAAAGCAATTGCAACCTTGATAGTTTACCTTGCTTGCAAACCGGAGTGCACCTGTCTTCTCCGCGCTTCTTGCTGTAATTGGCGATACATACGCACTCGTACGCCTCCTTAGTATCCAAGCACTCGTCGAACTTGGGTGCGGCAGAGTTGCAGTCGTGGTGACCGTTGCGGCATTCGTCTTCGGGGGGGCACGAAATGTAGCTCCAGCTGGCTCGGCCCAGGCCGGCCAACGTCACCTTGCTTTCTGCTGGCCCCTGTATTCAAGCGATGGTGGTGAGCATGACATGGTGGGGGAGTGTTGGGAATACCAGTGTGATCGTTTCTTTCGCCCTAAAAAACTTTCGCTTAGCAACAAAAAACTATCGCTTAGCAACAAAAAGCTATCGCTTAAGCAACAAAAGCCTATCGCTTAGCAACAAAAAACTATCGCTTAGCAACAAAAAACTATCGCTTAGCAATTAAAAATTATCGCTCGGCAACAAACAAGCTTGCGCTTAGCCACTTGGGATGTACAGCACACACTGCCAGAACGCTGGAATGAAACTACCACTAGTTAGCAGACCGTTTGCTGATTCACAAAACCAACAATTTCTTGCAGCAGGTGCGAGTAACAGAACACGTCTCTCGGTAAAAAAAAAACAGGCAACAACAAACGCCAGTGGCGCCACCGCGTACCGCATAAGAGCCTCGGACGCATTCTCCGGTGCCGGAACCGTCCGCGAGGCCCATCCATCCGCAGTTACGTTGTTTCAAACAAGTCCGGCAGTAGGTCACGTTCGAGCAATCTTCCGAAGGGCAGGACGACGCCGGCGGCGCGGCAAGGTATCCACACACGCCGTCGGCGCATCGCAAAAGCGCGTGCAGCCGGCTGAAGCAAGCGCTCAGCCTGGCGCTCCAAAGACACCCGGCGAGGCCGGCCTCTCCTCCTCCGCGCGACGACAGACAGGATTGGCAGGAAGTGTGGGACCGGCACGGGCGAGGGCAGGCGTGGGGGGCGCGGTGCGTTTTGATGGGAATGGGCTCAGACGGGAGCAGTCCGGGTTTTTGGCCCTGAGTCGGGAAAGGCACGCACTGTTGTCGCGCCATCGTCGCGCCATCGGAAGTGTTCCAGGCGCACTTGGTCGACTGAACGCATTGTTCGCACGACACAGCCGAGCACAATGAACAGGCTGCGCGTAAACGGAACTTAGATGGGGAGCAGTCAAAAAAAGTGAGCTTCAAACTTCAAATAAGAGCAGGACCAAACTTCAAAGCAAGAAAAAACAGTTTTTTTTAGCAATTTTCGTGTCACGGGAAGGCGTTTTCCGAAGCGTGCTATCAGTTACAGTTTCAAACACACAGACGGTCCACCGTCATCATTCGCTCTGGAGTGCGTTCACCCATGGGCGTCAGAAGAGGGGAAAGAAAGGGGGGCCAAGTCCCCCTGGATTGAAGTTGATATTTTGCTATTAATTTTTTAGTAGAAAAACAATTCTCCAGTTTCGAAGTTGGTAAACTTAAATTTCACCGTTGGCTCCATCCTGGAACAATCCATTATTGGCCACCCCCCCTGGAAAAAACCCTTCCGACACCCATGTGTGCTTACCTTTAAACTGCAATCGAATTAAAAAGTAAAGTTTTGGTCAAATTACATCCACGTTTCACGCAGCACGGTCTGAAAAAAATCGCGATCTAAAAATTCCAGCGACTGTTTCACGGGCCAGGCCAAACTTGCGGGATCCCTGGCCAGGCCACGCATCCCACACGCACACACTTACGCGCGCTCACGCACGAGACTTCGCAGGGCTGGTCGGCGGACACGCAGCTTCGCGAGTGATCGGTCGTGCACTTGGATCGACACCACTTGCAGTATGGGGAGGCGCTCGTGTGCGGGACGCGCCTGACGCACTCCTGGCAGTTACTGTGACAACAAGACAGCGGAATGGGCTTCGCTCGACGCATGCAGTCGGGTCAGCCCCTCAGCCCCTTTTCCAGCGTTTTAATGTTTCGCAGTGTGGACGTTGATTACAAACGGCAGCGCGCGATTTGGTCCAACTGCGAACGATTGCGTCACAGACAGACGACTTGCAAATTAAAAACAATAGTAAATTAAGGAGGGTCGTTGGCAGTTTCTCTGCAGGTATGGGTGGCGCAGACAGAAACTTGTGAGTTGCGATTTCAACCCAGATTAAGTGTCTTGTTGGCCATTTGGATGAGGAAGTGCAGGGAGCTACAAAATGAAATGAATCTCCAACGATTTCGGAAGGAAGTTCTTCATTTACAATCAGGTTAAAAGTTTACATGCAACTGACTACACCCACGGACGTAGATGGATTCACAAGAAGCGAAAGATCTCCAACATTACTCTTCCTATTTTTTGAACGTAACTTTTAAACACGCTGCACGTTGCAGGAAAACAAAGCTCTGCGGTGTCAGTCTTTACGCCAGAAGTCACGACACACTTGCGCTGAGCATCTAACAAAGGTTTTATGGCAAAAGCGCAACTCACTTCGGCAATTACAAGCACCCCCTGCGGACAGCATCGGGGTTTCAACTATCGTTTGACTCGCCTTCAAAAGTCGGGGCGAGTCAATCGCAAGAACTAACGCGTTAAATATGTAGCTGTTGTCATGACAACACATCGTCTTTACGCGCTGCACGCAATCGCCGGGCGTTCACTCACGTGATATCGGAACAGTGGGTCGTGCGGCTCGCCGGGGTCTCCGATCGACATCGATTGAACGACTGGGGCGGGGTGGGGGTGCACGAGTGCGTCACAATGGGTATTTCCGTCCCGGTGACTTCGTTGCTCAGGACCCCGCACTGGGTCAACTCGAGACTCCGGTCCGAGTTGGGGAGGCAGGCAGGGTGGGCCACGCGACTCTGGAAATTAACATTAATACAAGTAATGAAGTTGTATAACACACAATAACAAAAAAATAAATTCAATAAAAAAATCAGCTTCGAGGGGAGGAAACGACATCGGGGAGTTGGGCGTGCGGCTGCGTATTGAGCAAGATCGGCTGTCAAGGGGGGGTTGCCACGTTCGCAAGGTCTGTCTTCTTGAAATGCGCTAACAACACTCAAGACGACATTGTTCACCTGTATGTGCGACGCACAACTAGAGTTTTGATTTAATTATTTCGATATCTGGTTCCTCACACAATCCACGTCAATTTCAATACCGGCCGCTGCTTACAACGCATAAGAAATCTCGTTCGACGCATTCGCAGAAATGATTCACCAATACTTTTCATTTGATTACTTGTCAATATCAGATTACTTGTAACCAAAGGAGCAAAGCAAGAAATTGTGGAATAAAAATGCAAAATTTATTTAACTGACGCAATCATGGAAGATTACAGACTATTTTAAAAACGCGTTATCGTAAGAAGCTGTCAAAGCGTCTCGTAAACAGGCTCTGTTTCGATAAGGTTCATTAACTCATGCTTGGTCGTTTGTCTTACAATTTATACGTAACGCTTATCGAAAGTCGTTTGGCACAATAATGATAATATTACATTCAGCCGTTGATACATTGACCAAACAAAGACGTGAGCTTTTTGCCACCACGGCCAGGGTGGGAATGAACGCATGAATGATTTCTTCAGCTTCGTTTGTTCTTGATGACGACTTTTTTGTAGCAACCGTCAACATCCCGGTTTAAACTCTCGCAATTTCTAACACGCTGAACGTTCACAGATGGTGACGCGCAAAGGAGGTCGACGCTCGCGAGACAGAGCGTCATGATGGACACAAACAACAACAACATTGCCGCAAACGTTGTTGGAGGGAACACGCACTCACTTTGCTGTTCGAGACGCACAAGAGGCAGCCGGCGCGAAGAAGCTCGCACTCGCAGTCGTCGCTTGCGGCGTAACACGGCGAAGAGGCGCGGAGCGACTGTGACGTAACAAGAGAAGTTGAGAGCAACGAGTAACGACGCACTGACCACGTGTTAGCAACGGCTTAGGATCAACTGCAGCATCTTTGCAAATATCTTCGCTGGGGAGAAGATCCAGGGTCACAAACTGGGCAGAAATTTTTACACCGACAACTGTCAACACTACAAACAATTGGCTTTGAACAGTGGGAGTGAAGAAGTGGGGACGCCCCTACTTGCTGCACTCGACGTAGTTCAAAATATTATCGGTCGAGAATTCCACATAAAAATGACAACAAACGTACCGGTGGTTTGGCGCCACTCGAAAAAGTAGATGAACTCTACCCCCCATTGAAACGAGACAGTGCTACTTGAAAACTAAAGACAGTTCCTGGACGTTCGGGTCCTTGCATTCAGATTGTTACGACACCTTTCTCGCCAGCCAGTGGCGGAACACGAAAAAAATCTGAGGTAGAGTTTTCGTGCCAGAAACGACCATCGCAGGGTTTCAAACATTGGGGTTGCAAGCTCTCTCTGCTGGTCCCTCACTCACTGACACACCACAAGTTACGTCCTATCTCGCACCGTCTTTACGACCGACCCTCTCCCGATTGCCACGTCCGGATCAGGTGCTAAGCACAAGAGAAGTCGACACCAGTAATTTCGAAACATAACAGGTTTTCAGAATGGCTCACCAGCAGTTTGTTTAGCAACAGCCCGTTCCTGTTGCCTCCGAACAAGAAGTGTATCGACGATGAACCATTCCCGGCCGAAGACCCAGCCATTGCATAACCAAGCTTCACGTCGAGCAGTTTTACCGAAGAAGCTTCCACAACAAGCAGAGATCGTTATTTCGACAGATCGGGGTACATCAGCGTGCACGTGTTGCGTTTATTCAAATGGCTGTTTGTTCCAAAGCAGGTTTGGGCAAATCCGGGGGTAGAGAAAGTGTTGGTTACTTGAATAAATCCAAACGAACGCAAGCAAAGATTTAGTGAACGTTAAACATTCGCACGATGCACATTTGACCGAACTACCCACAGACCATCAATGTGATTCCATGACTCTTTCCCAGCTCGCCCCACGATTACCAGTAACTCGTTTAGGAATCAGGATGACTTTCTACACTTGTTTCTCTATGCACTAGCCTCTGCCGTCTGCTGAAACGCATTGTACTTTGCTGCTCACCTGATCCGGAAAGAGGCGTCGTCATTCTTGACCAAACATGGCAATCGAACCGGAAGAGCCACACGTCATCGATGACGTCATGTGTGTCGGTTCTTCCCCCAACAGCAAGAAAACCTCGGTGAGTACCTAAACACAATTCACTGGTCAAGTTTTAAAATACGAGTTTGTGCAAATACCTCGAGGGTCGTAATCGAATGGTTGCGGGTTCGAAACCGGACCGGTGCAGAGGCCAGTTACGAATAACATGATACTGTCCTTGGCAACGACGCCAACTTACCGTCGTCGTGGTAGAGGGCAGTGTGGAAATACTGCGGCGGGTTGCGTAAGTTCAGGGGGCTCCCGCTCGAGGAGCGCACTTCCCCCCACCGGCTGTGGATGACGTTGTACACCCGGACAGCCGACGAAACCACCACGTTACTGCCAGCGTACGTCACTCCGCCGTAGACATAAAGACTATCGGTCGTCGAGTCGAAAATGGTGGAATGCCCAAAGACTCCAGGGAAACGGGGCCCGTGTTGGGCCCTGACTTGCCACGAATTGTTGCGAGCGTTAAAAGCCAAAACCTAAAAATACAGGCAAAGGTTATCAAATAAGAACAACAATAAATTTATTTCGACGTCATCCCACGATCGTGGGCGTCGGAAGAAATTTATCCAGGGGGGGACAATAGTGGATTTTTCCAGGGGGGGGACAATAGTGGATTTTTCCAGGGGTAGCCAAAATGATTTTTTTCCAGTAGGGCCAACAGTGGTTAAGTTTCATTTTACCCACTCGAAACTAAGATAACAATCTTTTCTCCTAAAAACGTAATAGGAAAATATGAAATTGCAAAATCCAGTGGGGTCCAGGCTCCCCTGTCCCCTTTCCGACGCCCATGCACACGCCATGCAGCCACCTTGTCATTTAATCCATCTGTTGGGGAATAACCACCGATGAGAATGCAAACGGAGTCGAAGGAGACCGTGAGAGTGTGGCCGGCCACATCAGGGACACGGTGGTCCGAAGGCAGCTGCGTCCAACCTGCGCGGCAAGCAAAGAAGTTTGCTTTCCTGGCCAAATATCAGCAAAATCAATCACAAACACGCAGTAAGCACGCCATGTTTCTTTCAACGACAGCATACAGGGGTGTACCGGGATCAGCCAAGAAGCAAGTTTGGCGCCCCAATGTTCGAGCCTGGGTCTTCTGGGAGCCAAATGCACTGTATTGAAGAGAGTACTTGCGACATTGTTGGGACTTTTCGGCACCCGGGGCATTGTGCCCTCACCTCGGTACTCCCCTGACAGTGTATACGAGGCACGCCGCCGTCACACCCACATACGGTTTCAGGCAGTGAAAGCTGGTGCTGTTGACCAGAGAAGCTTTAAGTCAAGAACAAGCCAGACACAAGCGTCCACTCACGTTGAGATTCGAAAGCGAACTGCCACAGCGTGTTTGCTTTGCCAGACGTGATCACTCCTCCGATGACGAGCATCTTTTGTTCGCCAGTCGCAGCTGCGCACGCGTGGAAGTGGCGCGACGGGGGCCAAGCGTCCGCGGACGACGCCAAAACCGCCCAACGTTTTTCCGCCAAATCGTACCTGCGATCGGAAAGCGATTTTTACGTCACGTGCGCCACAAGGCGACTTGAAGCAGCCTTTCCGTGTTGCTGCATCACGTTTCAAAACCAGTAGCAATGAAAAGTAGAATACAAAAGAAACAGATGTCAGATCGCCTATAGTTTATCGTCGACCCCAAACTTCGCGCATGCGCATCGGAATCGTCATTAACTTGCTTGATTTTGGCAGTGAACCGTATATTGGGCGGCAAAAGCCATGTTGAGAGCTTTTCCTGATCAAGGACCGCTTAGTAAGTCACTGCAACGCTCATTAGACACCAGGGTTGATTTGCAGCATCTTGACAGAAAGCATATTGCAGGCTTTCTGCCACTTGCACTCAACTAAATGTACATATTCCGCGATTTGTTAGGTTATTTTTTTATTTCGCAACGCGATCGAGTGAAAAAAGACGAATCAGATTGTGTTCAGAACAAAACACACACGACTTGCTCCTGGGAGTGTTGGCGCTGTTTGAAAAATGCATCAACCGCATTCGCCGAATCCATATCGAAATGAACGCCGGACAGCAAGCACCTCAGTCGTTTTTGCAAAACCTTTTTGAACCAACTTTAAGGATTATTGTTATCGACCAACGCAACCCCCTCACACCGAACTGCTCGCTGTTAACCCCGCGAATGTGGAAGCCGCCTGCCATCCTTGCCGCAATTTGATATTGCCATTGAGAAGTAGCTTGTTCAACAGTCGCCCTACGTTTCACTCCTTCCATTCGCACACGTGTTCAGCTACCGATCTGCGGAGTCCGGGCAGACTCACAAAACCCTTTCAGTGCATGTCAGTGGATATCCCCCCCTAATGAGCAACACAGCAGTGCGGATTGCGACATGAGTGCAGTTGAGATATCAGGTCTGTCGCTGCCGTTTCCTTTTGAGACAAGCAAATACTTAAACTTTTTGATGTTTATATATACAATTATTCATTCTTTCAACAGACCGAGGCGCGGTCGGCATAATATACACAGTACAACATACTGCAGAACTAACCATCAGAATAACAATACTAAAATCTAATGCTCAACTTGGAGAAAATTTTGAAACGAGGCCGACGTTTCAGCTACCTGACAGCAAGCTTTCATCAGACAGCAAGCTTTCAAACCGAACAAAACAGCAAACCAGTAGAATATACAGTATAACACGCACAAATCAATATATTAAAGTTACTGTTAATTTTAGTTATGTGTGAAGGTAGACTGAATAAAGACAAGTGTGACTAGGTAATAACAAGTATGACCTGATTTGCGCGAACGTCCCTCACTCGTACAAGGAATCGAAACAGCGCTTTCGCTAACACTCACTGAGATGCTTCATCAACAGGTTCAACCACGTTTTCGTTGACGCCAACTCAGACGCGCAACAAGTGTTGTGCTTACAAATACCCGCGCAATGCTGGAGCGAGCACAGCAACGCTTTGCAATCGGAGAACTTATAGCTTCGTCGTGAAAATCAGCGTGTTTATTTTCAAAGTGGAGAAACAGAAAGATCTCGCGGTCACGTTGGGTCACTGAGATAGGATGTTGGCATGCAGGAGTTGTGTTCGAATGCAAAATCTGATTTCGCAGAAGTGTCAACCAAATAATACGCAACATTTCGGTTGGAAGAACTAGGAGTCAAACGTTCCATTCAAAACGTATGCAAAAAAATCAACAGGCCTCAAGCCAAGACTTACCGATACATACTGGCCACTGCGCCCGCATCGCTCATGCCGCCAAAGACCCACAAGCTGTTTTTAAACGTAACCATGCAGTGGCCGTACAGAAGAGGAGGTTCACGGGCACCAGTCGGTCTGTTTGGGACGCGATCCCACTCCAGGTTCCAGAAACTCGGCTTGTTTAGCTTCGACGAAGCGACGCTGCAGTCGAGACCCAGGTAGTTGTCATGGCAGCGACACAAGCCCTGAAACGCAACACGACGAGAGGTTCGACTGTGCAGCGATGTCTTGGCTTCAGCTGTGTGTGCGTGAAACAACCTTGACTGCTCCGCCAGTTCGGGCTGTGAGCACCGAGCACGCGTTTGATCAAAGTGAAATGTTTTGATTTGAAAACTGTTTGATCTCACCTTCAACGCTTCAGTGCACAAACGAAAGCTAAAGGATGCCGCGCGTGTCGGAAGGAAGATCAAAGCTGTACGGCGCAGTGACGCGCGCCGAGAGTTGAAAAACTGGTGGCTGCAAAACTCTTCGCAACCCGTCGCAACGAAACAACGTGACACTATGCAATTTAAAAACAACGTTTATACAGTTTGCCCGCCAAAGCCATCTACATCAGTGGTTCCCAACCTGTCTAGGCTTGCGGCACCCTGCAGAAGAGAATTACATTTTGCGGCACCCAGTGGCGAACCCATACAATTTTGCTTCAAGGTTTGATGACAGTTTGAAAATGTATTTTTAATAGTATATTAAAAAACGCATTAGCTC
>JGI24158J21664_10001441_pt1 | contig 26833 bp, 19 predicted proteins | sample Ectturendosymbi3_FD_21664 | JGI IMG/M metagenome (IMG submission 21664) | reverse complement strand
TTCTATAACGTCATATAAGGACTACGATCAAACGTCAACAACGACCCAACACTCGATCAATCAACCGTGTAGTGAATCAGTAAAATTTGACATCAAGTGAGGTAAAGGGTGTTGAGAACCGTGTTGCAGCTTCATGTAAAAAAAGCTTATTGATACAACATACTTCATACACGATTGTTTATTGTTTGGCTACGATAACAATCGCAGTACACATGCCATAGTTTAAATTACTCAATCAGAAGCGTCCTTCAACTGCGACTGCGAGTGGTGTCCCTACATTAAAACCAGTTTATTTCAATGCAGCCTCTGCAGGTATATAGCCTACAGCAGCACAGCCTATAGTGGCGCCCCCATGAAAGTGCCGCCAGGGACGGACCGCCCCCCCCCCTTAGCTATGCCACTATGCCCCCAAAATGTTTAGAACATATAATGATTTTGTGGTTTGAGAGGTGTTTTTCCAAACCAGATAGTGCTATTCACCTAAAATGAAAAATTTTCGCCCCAAAATTTTTTGACCCCCCCAAACTTTTTGGGCTGGCTACGCCACTGTCACGCAATCGTCAAAAATGTATTATCCGCTTGGACTGTCTTGTAAAATCGCTTTCGCAGTTAAGCGTCATTCGGGGAGAAACTCAGCAAAAGTCCGGTTTCTTGAACCAGGCATTTCATTGGAACGGAGAATTGCTCACTTGCGCCAATACGGAAGCAGTGACGACATATTGGGAAACGATCATCTCAAGGTGGGTTTGTCGCATTTCAAATAACTTCCGCTTCAGGAAAATTATTCCTTGCACCGATGGCGCTAAATACTTGGCTCGATGGCCAAGAAAGCAAGAGATGAATGCTTGCCCTCTAAAAAGTCAGACTTGAATTTATTACCTCATTTGTGCGAAAAGCTGATTTTCAGCACTGTACTTATGGTCGGGTGTTGAGGGCCCGCGTAAAAATATGTCGAGTTAGACGCGGAGGGCGTTTAAAGTCGACTTTTGGAAAAAAAGGCGATATATGGTTTTCATTGCTCAGGAACGCGCGTCAGCATTTTTCACCAGCAGAGCTAAATTTAGCCTAGCAGATAAATGTAAGGAGCATCGATCTGTTGTAATCTTCTTGACTGCGCTGTACCGAGGTTTCGACTCGGCGCCTTGTGGCTGTGAGTCACAGCCACGGTCGAAGCAAACGGGTTTGATTGTCACATGTCTTAAGGTTATAATCTACTTGGCGTCGATGAACGCTGGGCTGTTAATTGTTTTTTTTCTTGCTCAGGCACAAGCGTGTAGGCAGAGGCGCTGCAAACAACTACTTGACGCCGAAGACAAACAAAACTGCCAACAGCTGTTGCCGAAGCTGAATCAGCTGGCCGAGGCAGCGGATGTTGCAGCGTCTATAGAAAACAACTGTAACAAGGATTCTTGTCTGAGTTTAAAAGACGGTACAACTGTCAAGCTGTCGCAAACACCGGGAGAACAGAAAATGGCTACGATTGCAGTTATTAGACGCGACATTGGACAAACACAGGACAGCCGCGCGCGTGCCAGCGTAGGGACAAGGCTGAACCAGTGGAGTGGTGAGGCTCCGATAGGTTGCCGTAATGTCCAGCATAAGGTTTATTCCGCTGCAGAAATTATGCTTTCGCGAATGAACTTCTGCGATGGCGTCGATGACCAGCAGAAAGCAACAGACGAGGTTGGAGTTTACCGCGATGCGGCAGTCGAACGTGCGACGAACGATGCCACCCACGGCGACCTGCAACTTGCCTCTGTCCGTCGCACCACCACCAAAGCAGCAAAAATCGTCGCTCCGACGAACCTGAAAGAGCCTCAACGGCCGAGGACTACCCTGCGTCGTTCGAGTCACCTCAGACCCGCTGACAGCGTCACCAGGCTGAGGAGGCGTCGAAGTGAGCATGCTCACGTAGCCTCAATCGTCTTCGACGCGAAGGTCGAGAACCTGCCGAGGAAGTTGGAAAAGACTGAAAATGAGGAAGCTGTTGGCAGAGGTGCCCCTTCTCCTGCGTCTGATGATCGCGGTTACCACAGCGACACTGGTGCTTCGTCATCGCAAACGACAATCGGCAAGAATGAACGAGACCTGCAAGGAGCAGAAGGTCACAGCAAAAGCTCGGTGACCGACAGCTTTAATTCTCTAGAATCGTTCGAAGCTTATGGCAGCGAAAGAAGTCAGACAAAGGAAACGAGGCGTCATTCCGTTTATGATGAAAAGCATTTAGCTGCTCAAGCAACTCATTCCTTGGAAGTGAAATCGAAACCGGGAAGATTGTAAGTTTTTCTGCTGCATGTTACGTTTTTTCTACTGACTTGCTGGGGTGCTAGCACAGATCGGGAAGTAACCAGTGAACATGTTTTGCTTCGTTTTTCACAGCAATCCAGTTAATCCTTTTTGTGAAGTTCTAACCATGACGCATTACACACAAACGAAAATGCTTTTCAAAACTAAATCTTTTACCGGCGTTTTGCTTTGTAAAAACCTGAAGCACTTGTCTAGAAAACAGATGTTTAAACTTGCTATATATGATTTTGATGAAAAAAGCAACAGAATTCTAATAAGAACGTCAGCATGAAATGTATATCTGTGAAACATGCTGTCGCGGCTTAATCGCAGCGCATGCGCAAGTAGAGCTTGATTGTGAGACGAAGTTTTGGCAAGGGGGGGGCGATTGGGGCGATCGCCCCCCCCCCCTAAAACCTATGAAAGTAACTTTATTGACAATGTATTTTTTTAATTCGGCAAACAGCATTCGCGATATAAAGCCATTTTGTTGTCCATCGTTTTGTACAGCAGTGTTGTGAAGTATACTTCATCTCTCTTACAGTAGCGAAGTCGTTATGAGATGTGACTTCCAAATATAACTGAAATCGCCCCCCCCCTAACCTTACTGGTCGGATACGCCCTTGAGTTTTGGTTACGTGGTAGTGGTGATGCAGACATGCTTTCACAGTCCAACTCCGATCCGATATTACGATGATAACTTGCACACATAACAGGGGTGACCAACCCACGGCTCGCGAGCCGCATGCGTCTCTTGTCCGGTTTTATGCGGTTCTTATGTAATTACCAGAAGTCTCACTAAATAACATGCATAACTATAAATAACTTGTAAAGTTCTGTCATTATCAGGTTGGTGTGTGATATTTACAATAAATCTAACTGAGCAAAGGTATGTGTTTGAGTGAGGAAGAGATGGGTGACATTAATGTGTGTCCATGTGCATGATGTGGCTGTTTGCGGTAGTACGGTAAGAAATGTGGCTCTTGGTCTCTGACTGGTTGGTCGCCACTGACATAACATATTTGTTGCTGTCGTTTGCAAAGCATTGGAAATTTCCAAAAAGGCAAGGAAAAAATAAATCTTTAGTCTTTTTCAACTTGACAGGCATGGCATTTCAGCAGGTTGATCTTTTCTGCACCTGCTTTGCTCATCAATATTCCCACTTCTACCAGGTTATCGAATCAAAGCAAAAGTAAAACCACGGGAGAATGCGGGAACTAGCAATCGTTTTTACATCTCAATGAGTGATAAAGTTCAGAAATAGCAGCTATAAGAAAGCTTAAATTATACGAAATACGTTCACACATGGGCAGCTTGTTTTTCATTACAGCTCTTAGTCTGGTTTATGGTACAGGGCAGGTGTAAGACTGGGACGTTGTAGAATTTCAAAAGCCGTTTGTCTTATCTGACAAGTACATGTAAAAAAAGTCGACAACCTATCCAAACTCCGATTCGATTAACTTCTCTAGCGTAATTCTCTATAATTTTTATTTTAAAACAACTTCAAATTTTTATCACTTACGTAAAAGCTGTTTGTGTTTGAGAAAAGCACACGCGAAAGTTAATTAAAAAAATGTAATTTTCTTTTTTATTATTAAGCCTGTGAAGTAATTATATAAGGGGCATGAAGTGGATTATTTTCATTCATAGGAAAAAAATACTTGAAACAATCGAACCTACTACACGTTTATGATATTTTTTGCGCTGTTCCGGGAAAAATCCCGCGTTTTTTTCTAGCTGGTTTGACATTGATGCTTTTAAAACAATGACAGGGCGCAACGAAAAGTAAAACCGTTGTGACATATTCAAGAAGGCGTTGCATTATGTAAAGATTAGTACGTTTTTAATGTTGCCAGTAGTGTGGCTACAACCTTTCGCACAAGTTAAATTTTCGTTCGCACGCAGCTTCGACTTCGTCAGTGATGGTAAGCTCTTAAGCACTGCAGGCTATGATTATGAAAACTTGCATTGGTCGCTCACAAGTCATGTTGACTTTGAAGCTCGTCACAACATCGTTTTAACAAGCATTGGCTGGCTCACTGTCCATGTCCGTACGTAATTGCGTCAAATGCTTTCATGCGAAGATCTTCATAAGCAGTATTATTCGATTGAAGTGAAACGTTTTCTTAGAACTTCTGCACTCGTCACGCTTGCCTGAAAACCTTGCAGCGCAATTTAAAACCTTGCCTCAAAAGTTTGTCCTCGTGAATAGACCTGGCACGTGGCAACTGCGCAAACGCTGCTTCACAGTGTCATTTTTTAGGAGCGGAATAAGGACAAAAGCGCCAGCTCTTTAACGACTACGGAAACACGACTTCGCAAGATGCTATTTCGTTAATGTAATAGTCGTTTCAGTGTTCAGAAAATCAAAATATAAGTGGAATTCATTGTTGGCGAGCAGAAGCTTCATACTTTCAAGCAAAAAGATCTTAATTAAGAGAAGTTTTAACAGTCCAGTATGGATCTGCTTTCCGAAAACCACGAACGCTTTACATGTTCGTTTTGTTGATTTTATTTCCAGCGGTTCGTTCAAATCATGGATTCACAGGAAAGAATCGCTGACTCATAAACCGGTCATTGTACCCCCGTCCGCAAAAATCAGAAGGTCTTCGAGTCTCCGTGCAAGAAGACGGTTAGTTTTATCCTGTTTAGTCTTGCATAACCTTTTTGATGAAGTGGTGTTTACTTTGTTCTTGCCAAACTGTTCAAACCTAGAAAAGGTCTTTCAAGTTTGATGGTAACTGATATTTCCCTTTTTTAATAGATCTTCCTGCGACGTCACCTTCACTTACAGACAAACTCTCTCCGAACTTCTAGACAAAAAAGGTTGGCTTTTGAGCAATTGCTTGAGCGTGTGTAACAGTATAAAGATCTGCAAACACTCAACATTTACATCTGAAAGTTTGTGCAGGTGTTTTTCGAAATACTGCTTTGTATTGCTTGGCATTATTAATTCTAGTACGTGTCGATCAGCTTGACGCCTTGTCAAACTTTCCACAACCAATCAGCACAGGCGTACGGGAAAGCATTTTACTGGGGGACGGAAAAATTTGCCCTGAAAATAAGACTTTGCCCTAAAAATAAACAATCTGCCCTGAAAACAAGTGTTTACTTTAACCGAATGGGGCCTGCAACCTTATGTAAATCTGTTCTATACAGCTAAAGTCATTTATAGCGGCTTCATCAGTAACATCAATTCGCCCATAACGTTACATTTTGTTTGGTCGCGATGGCATCTTTCACATGGATTTCAATTCGCTTATAATGTCAATTCGGCAATAACGTTCTTTATGCAATCCCGTAGAGGTGCCGTTATAGGCGCAAACTATGTAGCTACCTTGCTTGTTAACTCAAGGGGTTGAAGTTCCTTGCGTGTTGTGTTCTCCCAGACACGAAACTTTGCGGTAATTGCTTTTACTGATGCATATATGTACGCGACTTCGATGACCCAACGCAATGTCTTAAAAGCGACGGTTCCAGATCGTACGGCACGAATCCCCAAACCTGCTTGTGTTATCGCTGCTGTGCGCTTGAAAAAGGCACTTGAAGACGCGTACTCGAAGGGGCCAAGCAATCTACACGTCCGTGCTGCCCGCTTCTAAAACTCCTGTTAATCAAAAATCTATTATCTTAACACCCTGCACCTCTACCCTGCGCAAACTCGAAAACGAACAAAGAAAGAGTTACCGAATTTTGATATTTAGCTGTTGAAATACCGACATCCGACTGTTCGATTTTTACAAAAAACAAGGGCTTGGTCCAGATCAAAGTCACTATAACCAATCACGACTTTGGTCTAGATTACCAAGTACACTAGCCCAAATTACACAGATCACCCCAAGTGAATATACAGTGTATTGAAAATTTCTTAACCGTTCAGGATTTTTGAGCAACTTGCGCTTGCCCTGAACAAACAGAGTTGCCTTGGAATTTTTCACTGCATTGAATATACTTTTACAATCAAGATTTTTAACAAGTTGCGCTTGCCCTGAAAACAGAATTTCCCCTGAAATTTTTCACTGTATTTAATATATTTTTTAGCATTAAGAGTTTTGAGCAACTATGTCCTTGCCCTGAAAAACAGAGTTGCCCAGAAATTTTTAACTGTATTTAATATACTTATTACATTCAGGAGTTTTGAGTAAGTTGCACTTGCCCCGCAAAACAGAGTGTGCCATGAATTGACTGTATTGAATATATTTTTTTTATCGTTCAGGATTTTTCAGCAAGTTGCGCTTCCCCTGGAAAACGGAGTTGTCACGGAATTTTTCACTGTATTTAAATATTTTTTATCATTCAGGATTTTTGAGCAACTTGCGCTTGCACTGAAAACAGAGTTTGCTCTGAACATTTTCAAGCGCCTCGTACGCCTATGCCAATCAGTCTCACCAAATAGATGCGTCTCCCAACTTGTGCTACAAATATCGTCTCACTGATAAACTTTTGATGGTCGGTGGCAGTGAATGACACATTTAAAAAAATAAAAAGCAGTACGATCAACGTAAAGTCGTTGAGCTGTATTTCTGAGTCCAGACGTTTCGTGTCCAGTAGCAAACAGCAACAGAGAAAATAACTTGCCATGTTTAGGAAAACTACGCACACCGCCGTCATCTGCGGGGGTTTTATAATAAATCCATGACTCACCACACCGACAGACTTACTTTGATTATTCGGTTTTCTAAGAAAATTGTCAATATTGACGAATTAGTGATGTGTTCAACTGATTTCTTCCCATATTCAGGGTCGGATTTTCCGACAGGAGAAATAGAACGTTGGCCCAAGGCCCGTGGATATTTGAAGGCCCTCCACAATACAAGTAGGAATAGTAGGTCTTGCCCCAGGCCTGTAGCTAGGTTTTGAGGTTAGTAAGGGGAAAATACATTTTTAGGGGGCAAGATTTTTATTTTTCTTATCTGTTTAAAAAATTTGTTTGTAGATGCAACAAAATTTGGGGGGGCACACAAAATTTTTGGGCTGGGACTGCCCTGAATGACCCCGTGCCTGCGGGCCTGCTTGCCCCTTTGCTCCATGTTGCGCACACTATTCAACGAAGGCGATATTTGGGAACGTTAAGCCTTTTTTCTCTTTACAGGCGGCAGGCAAGTATTTCGAGTTTTCCTGCAGCGCGAATTTAGCGAAGAAAATCTTGATTTTTGGGTTGAATGCCAAAATTATAAATCTGTGAAAAGTAACAAACTGAAGAAAGCTGCGAACAAAATTTACGAAGAATTCGTTGAAACCGGGTCATCCAGAGAAGTAAGTTTTGAGATTTTCATGCTCTGTCGTATTAACAATACTTGCAACGAAGTGCATGAAACAAGCCAGGTGAATGTGGCATCATGCGTTTATCACAAACAATTCAGCTGGCCACTGCTACAGCAGAAAATATACCGAAGAACGTTTCTGAACAGTTTTAATGCATTGATTATGTTTTTATCACCACATCCAGTTGGTGCCTTTTGTGTTAGCATGCTGATGATTGCAGATTTTGTGAGCAAAATGAAAGAAGTTTGCGAAAAGCTGAAAGGTGGATATTTATTGCGAAAACGCACAGGGATCTTACTTGGAAAATGATAAACAAATTTTCTGGGAACTTTTTTCTTTTAAAATTTGTGCTTTTCCTTTTCTTCGATAGATGACACTTTCCCGAATAATAAATGTAATAGGCTGCTTGAAACACATGCAAGCATAAGTCGCAGCAAAATACATCATAAAACTTAATATTTCTACTAGGGAATACATGGTGAAATGTGCTTTTGTCTTAACCTATATATACGTTATCGGTTTAAAATTTGATTTTTTTTCCTGTTATCTGAAGTTAAAAAAGATTTTTTTTCTGGTGTCTTCGAAGTAGCAAATAAAATATGCTTTTACGCTTATTTGCAAACTTCGCCCAAAATGTTTTGCATCGGAAAGGATGCAAAGTTATGTTACTGTTAACGCTTTGCGATTAACTTTGCAGAAATTCATGATGTACGTTGAATTTTTTTTTTCGTAGCGCAACTACTTCCAAAAATTTTGTTGCGCCACTAGCATAAAAATTAATAGAAGAACCCAATAAAACTATTTCGTTTCGGCCAGAAAACCTGCAACCAAGCAAAAAATTGCAAATTATCTTTGTAAAAAGCAAGCAGCGAAGAAACAAACAACTCCCAATCTTCCGTATAATTATATTGAATTACTATTATACACAAGCTACAAAATTTAATGCACATTTTAAACATGATTTAAAAAATGTTTTATTTCTTGTCGTGTGCAGTTAACTTTCAGTAATAAAGCGCTTCAGTGCTTCTGGAATGTAAAGGGATCGCTATTGTAAATGCTCTTCACATTTTCCACTGAGTATCTTCCAAACGCAAAACAAATTTTATTTGTGCTGCCAGATCAACGTCGAGTGCAGAATTCGGGAAGCTATCAAGTCCAGGCTGAACGAACCCGACCAGTCAATCTTTGACGAAGCGGCAAAGGAAGTATTTAAGCTGATGGAGAATGATTCATTCAAACGTTTCCTACTGTCGGACTTGCTTCATTGATGCTAGGATCGATGCGGCGCGCTATGTGACAATCTACCAAACTATTTCATTTTGCATTTATTGTTGCTATTGTTTTTATCCTTACTTCTATTGATTGTTTATGTTTTCATGGCTTCTCGGGCGAGAGCATGTTTTCAATCTTCATGTTTTCCAAATCCCACGAAATTAGTCTAAAATTAGAGTTGAAGTGAGTTGCACCGATTCATTGTGGTTAATTCGTCTTGAAGAAAACAATCAACTGCTGAGCTCCTGCTGAGCAATACTGGTGCGTGTCAGACACGGGCGTAACGAGGTTAAATGGCGCCCGGGTCAAGAAGCAAGTTTGGTGTCCCCGTGTTCGAACCTAAGGTCTTTCGGGAGCAAATGTATTGAAGAAAGTACTTGCGACATTGTTGGGACTTTTTGGCGCCTTCCGCAGTGATTCGGCGCCCCCATAGATTTTCGGCACCCGGGAATTGTGCTTCCCTTGACCCCTCGTCACGCCCCTGCTATCAGATGAGAAGCTTTGTCCTATGGGCGTATTGGTTTGTGTGGCTCAATTTTAAGCCAACGTAACAACATATAGCATATAGCACACAACCAGTACCGTAACCAGTCGGAAAATTTGAGGGGGCCAAATATTTTTACTTTAAGCAATCAACAGTATTGTTTGGGACACCGCCTGTCAAATCACAAAACGTCATTATATGCTAGACATTTGGGGGCCCATGGTCCCGTTGTCCCACTGGCTACCCCTACGACAACCACCCGCCCTTTTGCTTAATATAAGCTTGTCTATTATGGTGCAGGCGCAAGGTAAACTTACTTTTGTGTCATTGGAAACAGGTGACTTGCTGAAAGTAACCAAACTTCGTTCAACATTTAAAGCACACTAGACTGCAGTTAGGTTTGACGTTTCGGCGTACGCGGCTTTTTTTGTAGATTTTAAGATTGTGCGGATGCGTTTCAAATGGCGTTGAATGCTTTGTCGCTTAAAAAACTTTGCTCCCACTGCAGGTTTGTCATTACTCTTGGTCGTCTACTTTATGAAATTAAAAACGCTTCACAAACCTTTTCTTTGTTTTCTTTTATAAGCAATGCAAATTCACTTGTGGTGATGTTAAGATGTTTTGAACAATTCACATTTGACAATCTTTACATTGGCAAAATTGTTGTATGCTTATACAAAGCGGAACAGCTTTTGGTGCTATGTCGTTAAAAAAAGAAGAATCTGATCGGCAGAGTTCACACCAGAGAACAAGCAATGCTTGAAAGAGTAGTTATACTTAAAAAGGTCTTGCAGCAAGATCACGTGTTTTGCGGGCTTGGCACGAGAGCTCACAACGCAGCAAGATCAGGCCACACTCGTCCTTATCTTCCAAGCGTCTGCAATTCGTGTCTGAGCAGCTCGGGTCAAGTTCAACTCTGTTCCCAGTTTCGGGAGTGAGGAATGCTCATTGTTTTGTCTCCAGCAGGAGCAGGTCGTACCGCTTTCATGTTGCTGTGAACAGGAACTGCTGTTATCTTATCACCTGCAGTTCAAGTCCGATTGCGGGATTTGCAAGTGTGGGCGAAGTCCGAACTGAGAAAGCGTCGAAAAGGATCGAGCTCCATCAGTTTGAATATTGCTTCCTGTGCACCATCAAACATGTCCGAACTTGGTTCGCCCAATTTCGTTCTCACCCCTTCGCGAATTCGAAAGTCGACGTTGACCTGAAATCAAAAACCACTTTGATTTTGAAAACATTTACCAAATTCGACAAAATTAAACAAAACACAGCCAACAATACGTCTTCGTCCTCCCGAAGCGTGATTTCTTTGGTCAAAACAGATATTAGATTTCTCACTTGATTTCTGGCAACAGTGGCAATAGGTCTAAATGATGGAGACACAGAGTACAGACCTGTCCCACAACTTCGAAACTGAGGAGATTACCTGCTCTTAACGTAGTGTGTAGGAGTTGTAAACCAATGGCAACGGCAAAGAAATACATTTTTGTAATGCTGACCAGAAACATTTGACGATTTGATTAGGTTATATTACTTTGTAGCATCTTCTTCAGCTGCGGTGTTTTATTCGCACATGCAAAATATTGGTATAACTGAAAATATTAACAGACTTTTATCAGTAGGAAATGTATAATATCAATAAAAGTACAAGTTACTCGGAAAGTGAATTATTTTCTGGGTTCATTTGGTAAGTGTATCGTGAAAATTTTGATTCTCCGACCAACACCGCTAATGGTGTCAGTGATATCTTGGGACAAAGTATACTTTATTGCCATTAATTTGCCTTCTTCCAGGTAAAACGTGAAATTGGTCACCAGATTTTGCTTTAATTTCACAACTGCCAAGAGTTACTAAGTGCTTCGCGGCACTTTGGAATCGTGCTGCATCTGGCGCTCATGAAATCCTTGTGGATTAGAGCTGACAGAATTGAAGAATTTGTGTTTTGAAAAGCTTGAAACACATAACTAAATAAAGCAGTATAAAGCAGTTTGGTATTAGTCAAGGTTTGAGCATATTCCATACGCACTATGCATAATGAAAATTTGTAGTTTTAAATAATTTAACCTTAGCACAAATTCCTTCAGACGCAAGACCGCAAATTTATATTGTAATTCAGACACCAACAAAAACAGCTGCTTTAATTGAAATTTCCTCTTCATTTTATCCATTGCAAAATTGTTAAAAGTGGTCGAGAGGTGGTATTGCATTTCATCAACAATAGGTCAGAAAGTAATATAAAGTACAGGTTAAAAATTATGAAATTTTTCATAGTGCTCAATAGTGACCTTTTAGATGAATGCTTTTTTTGTCAAAGCTGTGTTAAAAATGGCAGTTACGGTAGAGCTACACAAGAACGCCAACCAGCATTTTTCTGTTAAAACATAAAACTCTTACAAAATTTCGATGTACACAAACAATACACGGATGGATGCAAACCAAAACTTACCTCTTGCGGTGATGCTGCGTCCAAGTAGCGCTCGTATATTTTCAAAGCGCATTTTTCAAGTTTGTGTTTGTTCAAACGCTTGAATGATTGGCATTGGGACCAGAACTCTAGGTTTTCTTCACTAAATTCGCTTTGTAGAAACTTTCGAAAAGCATCCTCACCCCCTGCACAAGAAAGTATATTGATAAAGCAACACAGTAAAAGACGGCTTTTAAATCATATTCGAAAATGTTATTGTAGTGTGAAAAATGTTGTTTTTCATTTTACTAATTTCTTACCAATTTTGAGCAAATACATTTTTTCGAAAGTAACACCAAATATGTTGAAAAATTTAACTAAGTCACACAATGTATTGCCACTATTCGCAGGTTAAGATCAACATGATCAATGTAAGCATCAGCGACACTGTTCATTTTATGACGAGTTTTTCACACAGTACCTTTGGTCACAAGAAGGTCTGAAAGGTTTGTTGCATTGATGAAACAAGAGGAACATGGATCTCTGCAGCAAAATAATATCAGTTTAGTGTTGAGCCATCACTTTTCCTGTGCGTCAGTGTCTTGCGAAGGTAATTGTATTACCTATGAAAAATCACTGAACGAAAATATTGAAAAATGATTATTTGTTTTCGGTTAAAAATTACTATCTGCAGACACAGAAAAGTAACGCCGGTATAACTTGTTGCCCCAGCATTCGAAGATGTCAGAAGTATGTTTTACCATGAAACTATGAAATAATTTTTATTTTTCACTGGAAAAGCACAAACCTCTTCGACCTATTAGAGGAAGGGGTTCTTCCAAGGTTCGATGGTTTTGTACAATCGTGTTTGCTGCTTTTCGAACTGGCTTCGTTTTCAGTTGTTCTTCTTGGTATCCACGTTTTAAGGGAAAATCTGTGCAACATAATTGTGGGCGATGGGCTAGGTTGAAAAATCGCTCGTCAAGATCTGATGATTCATTATTACTTAATTGATAAAAACAGACATAAGACTGCATTTGATTTTATATTTTCTTTAACGCTTTATAATTTCCTTGGTTGAACACACTTGCTAACTTTAATGCATATGTTTAACAGGCACTCCAGATAATTATTAATTCTTTTCTGTTGCTGACAGTGTTCTATGAAAAATCAGTCGTTATTTCTCAAGTATCAATATGCAACACGTTTACGCTCCTCGCATCACAAACGCAAAAAATATTTTGAATAAAAGTACGTCAAGGTCTTGTCAGTGTTTTTTTTCTGCGGGAGTTTTAACCAAGCCGACAGCTGTCCACTTTCACACCTTCGCGGCTGTTGGCGTCACTTACAGTTTAGTAGCTGGCTCTTTGTCTTCAGCTCCATCTGCGAGTTCGTCTCTGCCGGTCACAGCGGCCGCGGCGGTTCGGTCTTTTGATCGAGTTCTTGGCACGCGATTTCTCAGCTTCGAATCAAGCGACAAGCGACCGCGCTTTCGCCTGATAAGCGAGTTCGGGCGACGGCGGTCGTGCTCGCCCGTCTTCTTGGCTTGGACCGAGTGTTCAGGTACGTAGGCGAGCAGTGTGCGATCAGCTGTAAACGCGTCGTCTTTCGTTTCGGGAACGACTAAATGGCTGACTTCGTCAGATCTCTGTTGATTAACCATGCTTTGGAATTCTCCCACACTCACGTGCTCGTAGGGGCGTGCTGTGGCCAGTGGGAGTGTGGAGTTTTGAGTGGTGGGCGAGAACTTGTCGACGTTAAGGTTTGAATCACCTCTTTGCATCGGTTTAGGAAAACTAGTGGCTGACACTCTGAGTGGTGAGATGTTCTCATCTAGCAGTTTTGTTTCGAAAGCATTGCTGGGTTCATTTTCAAAAACTGTCTTTCCACAGCGTCTGTAAAGCGATCTGGAAGCAAACTGTCTCCTGCTAAGAACAACGGCAGCTTCTGTTACGCAATGGTTGAGATTATCCAAGCTCATTCTTCGGCTGATAACGAACGCCTCCCGTTTGGGCGACAGCATTCCATCACTGCTGCAAAATGGGGTATCTCGATGGTATTGATGTGAAAGAAGTCCGCCGGAAGAAATGCCCTCGCATACTCCTGCCATAGCGCTCTCTTTGAAACACTTTATGCAGTCTTCCCCAACAGATAGCTCCGACCTTTTAACACGTAATCTGTTGTCGCGAACAACCTTCACTTGCTTTTTCACTTCGCTTCTATGGCAACAACATGCGCATGCGCAGAAAAAGCGAGCCTGCAAATAGGAATAAACCGTTGTTCATAAAAGGACAGGCAGTATATTTTCGGGATTACTTTAAGCAAGTAACAACTTCATCAGAAAATAAGTTTTTCAAATATTTTATGGCACCAAACCTGGAGATTAAGCCGTCCACTATCCCAATATGATCGTGCAAACCAGTAAAAATGCAACAATCAGCAACTGAAACAAATTTTTCTACACTAGCTTAATAATATACTTCAGTGTGGGTGTGTTTTGTTTCAAGCCTTGTGCCCCGTCGTGACCAATTAGGAAAAGGGATGTAATAGAGTTATTTCGTCTATAGGCTACATTTTAATCAATTCGTCCATGATTTAAAGTACTAAACATTTTAATGCACAGTGCAATAACTGCGAAAATTAAAACTTTAATGCGGAGGTAAAAGATATACTCAGCAACTTAACAACATTTCTTGCCAGAGAGACACATCCCTATATTTGGCAAAAGTTATGGAGTTGCGAATCAACTTCATTGCTAAACGTTGCAGAATAACAAACTGGCACAGCAATCCAAAATTTTTTCCTCCAACATCTCAATCAATAATTCTGCTCTAATAGGATTTACGGCAAAAAAACGTTCCAGCATCCAATACCGTATTTACTCGATTGTAGGCCTCACCTGAACATAGGTTACCTAAACCTTTGAGATACACTCGCGTATACTAGCACGTTTGCGTTTAATTGGCAACCCTGGTAATGATGCTAAACCGTTACAACTACCTTCTGTTCACCATAACCCTACTTTGACGGATGTATACGTGATGCTGAAGAGAACAGAATGTGAAAAGGAGTTTGCTCGACAAAACTTAGCCAAGGAAAGACTGAGCGTCATCTATACGTTTCGATAAGGCAAACAAATAAAAATGTAAGCGGCCCTTGATGATAAGCCGCATAAAATGATGAAAAAAAAATTTATAAGCCGCAGCTTACAATCGAATAAGTACGGTATTGAGAGAAAAATGCAAAGCTGTGGACTCAGGAAAGTATATGCGCAACTTAGCTTTTAAATACGAATCAGGCTACCATAAAAAAACTCAAACAATTAGAATCTTTGAAGAGCAAAGTATGATTGTCTCGATGCATACTGAAAAATTAAAGCATAGCTCAATGCTCATCTGCATTTTCATGGTGTCAATGCACCCCTACAAACTTGTTCTATAACTTTCGTAGCTTGTTTAAGCTTGATAATACAGATTTACAAAAATATACAAGGTCAGCTGTCAGCAATATCTTCCAGCATTGTCATACATTTTCGATAAACTCTTTCAAATGCTCAACTTCTGACTGCGGGCCTTTTTATATTCCTGTAGTGTCCCAAGCTGATTGGCAAAAAACGAGAGCCTCGTTTTTTTTCAGCCGCTCTTATTAGGCAGACATTGAGTGAAACTGCAAGCATTTGAGACAACTCAATGTTTCAAATTGTTCACTGTGTAATCCCAACCCAGCCTGGGAGCAAACGTGTATAACAGCCCAACAAACCCACACCGTGAGAATTTAGGGACAGTGCTTCGGATTCCTCTGAATCAAGCTGGGTGTTAACCTGTGGTCGTAATGCTGTTAATCCAGCGAGCAGCTTCAGGAAAGGGAAAGCCGTTGACTTATTGCCAGCAAAGCCTTTGACTTGGTGTAGCTGCATAACAGCACCCAGCAAATGTTTCAGTTTCTTCAAAACAGCGAACGATTAATTGCTTGCAGTGTTGAACTTACTTAAAAAGAGGAATAATGCGAAGTGCGTTTAAAACCGTAAGAAATTTATTGTTGTTACCGAAGTGCCACCATTGCCTCAAAACTCGCTAATGTTTATCCGAGCCCACAAACGCCTTGACATTTTCCTTATTGCTAGAGTTGCTTAAAAGAAACCAATAAAAAGGTCTTGTGGGAGTGAGACTGTCCAGGTAAAGTGCTTCCTTCCATTGCAGGCACATCTTGAGATAAACATTGCGCCTCTAGTTCAAATGCTTCAAAAGTATGCTCTTTTACGTAACATCTTTGTGGCAATGCTTTAAAAAGTCCAAAACCGTTTCGAATCGACATTGTGCAGAGAAGTACCAAATCTTTTACAACGTTGGCGTTTTTCACTAAAACTATTTCTTCCACTTAAAGTATCACTTGTATTTCGAAAAAACTGCCCTTTTATATTTCCATTAAACCTTTTAATGCAGTGAGTAGCGATAAGCCGGCAAATGAACTTAAGCGATCACATATAAAAACGTTTGAAACTTCCTTCTTCACTAGACTGAAGAATAATTTTTCGTTGAACTTTCAAGTTTTCTGCCTTCATACCCTGATTGACAGCAGGCTTCCTGCATACATAGTACTGTAGCCTACAACTTTCCTAAGCCACATCGCACGCACTGCAAATCGCAATACCTGCCTGCGAACAGCTACCGAACTTAAATCTGTAACAGTTTGATTGCATAAGTTTACAAAGACACGCTTTTCGCAATTGGGTCAGGGATCAAGGTTAATTAAATAGTGTCCGTTTGTGACGTCACAATTCATTCACAATTCTGCGTTTCGCACTCGCGGCGCGGCACAGCTGTTGTTTGTTTATTGCGGCGGCAATTTTGCTCACATGATTAATCCCTTTCAGCTTGACTGAGCGGCTTGTCAGAACCAGCATGCAACTGCAACATTACTGCGGTCGGGCTGCCGCACAACTGCTGCCAAGCAGTGAGTCTCAGATAACTGTTTGAAAGAATCCAACTCTAAACCTTCTATTACAAAATACAGTTGCGTTGCACAGAAAGCATTTGGTTAAATGCTTAACGCTGCATACGAGCATGAAATAGCGAAGAATGTTTTTAAAATAATTTTCCCATAATGAGTTCAATAGAAGCTTTGCTGAAAATACGCTTGACATCACAACTGACTTTACCTACTGCAGAACGGTTTTGTAATGTGCACATTACAAATCTATTCAATACCAAACGTTAGGACAAAATGTAAGATGAAAATACGCAAAATAAAATTGATTAAATTTTCACGAAAGCTAAAAATGCTTTCAAAAGTAATGATCCCAGCCAAAGCGAAGCTATTTTCTTTGCATACTGCATTTTCGCAAGAAGCATTAATAACCTTTTCATAATTTCGAGTGCTGCACTGCACACGCATCCTTCCCTCGACCTCCTTCCTGTCCGTCCTCGGCAAAGCTTTGCAGGCTCTGAACCGATCACTTCTCTCCTCTTCGTGCAGCTGTGACCTACGATTTCCTGCAAGACCTGCAGGTAAAAAGACAATTGTGCATGAACAAAAGTCATGTGCAGCTTGGGAAATCAGTGTCCGCAACAGGATGTTTCCGCCATGGTTCAGTGAAAAGCGATTGGCATGCGTTGCTATCATGTCAAAGTATATGCAGTTGATCCGAAAGCGCGAAACACGAACCAGATTAGAACTGTGCTTCTTAATCTAAAACTGTTCGTGACCAGGAACACGGAATTGAAAATTATTTACAATTTTCTTCAAACGTTGCGATTTGTAAACATTTCTAGAAAGTATGTGTTTTATACTTCACAAACAAATAAATTTGAATGGCATGCAATTGCTTTGAATAAGGGATTTAACCTGCTTACCACCTTACAAATCAATGTACCAGAGTCAGCTTCCAAACGAAAAAATTTAATAAAAACTAAAAGAAACTTGCTGGCACTTTGTGCAGAACTCTTCTCCTGCATCGTCTACATCCTACAATGATTTCCTTTCGGTTTACCTCACAGATCACAATTGTCTGATTGCTCGTATTATGCAACAATGGTATTTTAAAAAGCGAACGGAGTAGCAGGACGTTTCCTGGGAAAAGCTTGCACCTCGTGACGTTTGTTGCCAAACAGAGCTTTTGTTACATACAAATCGATCAGGGCGCAACACAGTTCGGTTGTTGTTCGGTTGCCAAGCAAAAATAATTGTAAAGCGAAAAATTAAAATTAGGATTTCCTGCGGGTGCTGAATAACAAACAGCATCTTAGGAAAGCACTTTTTCGTGAATTCACCGATAGAACGAGGCAAGTGTTGCACTTTCAAATGCTTTCGACGTCCAAGTGTTTCTCTCAGCAGGTAAAACCAGCCTTGGATCACCTAAAATACCACAAAGCAAAATGTCATTAACATTGACGGAAACATTCGTATCTTGTGGTGCAGCATCCCAGAAAACATGCATGTGTTTCACCACATAAAAAGCAAAAGCTTCGTCTTTTAATGGCGAATTATTTTTTAATTAAGTTCACCTGAAACACTTTTTCACGATATGTATAATAATGAAGACCTGTATTGTAAGTAGTACTTCATGCCGATGCCACTACACGCCCAAAATCATAGTTTGACGTTAATTGGTGCGAGTTCGTTGGCCGCCATGTCTTTCACAAGTGAAAAAAAAAGATGTGACAATTCTGTATTATCACGAATACTTTAATCGCCGCTGACTCGCTGAGACACTCAACTGTTTTGCGGATTTAACTCGACAGGGAAGAAAAAATTTCACAAGAAAACATCAAGCAATTCATTTCCTAAAACTGCTTTCCAGCAAATCTATCAATCCAACCGCAAATAAGTCGTGACGTACTGTGCTTCAGAATTAGTAATGTATTGAAGAAGCAAGTATAGCATGCCGCACCTCAGTTCTGCATGCAATATTTTTGATGCTGAAACTCATGCAGCCCATAAACGCAGACGGTTGAGCTTGATCACACTTTTTCCAGGCGGAGATGAGTAGACGTTTCTCATGACTGCACGAACCGATCTCACTGCAAAGTATGAAATGATGAGATGTGTTGTTATGGGTTTGCTTCTAGGTAGGCAGTTTGGAATATATTAACCGTAAATATCAGTCTTGTAAAGTGACGGCTCTGCAGTATAAATAGCTCCCAGCAGTTTTAAAGGAAAGTTTTTCACTTTCAGAAAAATTTGCAAAAACGTTTTTGTTTAAAATCGCTGTTGCATTAAAATAAACAGAAATAGTTATTTCACATAAAAATATTGAAAAAATGCCTGTGCGTAAAGATACATGGAGTTTCAAGAGATTGCTAATGTGAACAATGTAACCACAGTCGAAGAAATATCTTTTATTGAAGTTTCGATTGAACCACTAAAAATCCACGTTATGGGAAAAATAGTGCGCTTTTAGTAAGTGGAAATGTCCAATAAAACAACATAATTTATGAAATGTGGCTATAGTGTTCACAATATGAAAAAATGGTGTAAATATTCGTTTGCCATTACCTTGTTTAAGTAAGCCTGCTGTAGATATCCACATTCGGTACCCCGTTTCCCATTTCACTTTAACAGATTTGCTTCCGGCACGTGAGAAGCAGTGTAATTGGACATTTTATTTAAAGTGGTTTTCAACCTTTTTTGTTCCGCGACCCACTATGCAACCCACTTTAACCCAACAACCCCATCTAAAACTCGAATAAAGCAAATTTAATACCGCTGTGTACATGAAATACGTACTCGCGACCCCTCCGAAAATGGTTCAAGACCCCGGGTTGAAAACCACTCATTTCAAGTATTAAAATTCTGCTCAAATAAAATACTTTAGCACAGCGAAATAATCCATTATTGAGATCCTCTTGCAGCACCTCGAGTGCGGTTTTATGAGTACAATCTTGTATCTGCTTCAAGTAAATCTTAATTTATCCGGTCTTTGCGCAGTTATGCATTACCACGCAATCTCTTCAGGTCGCTTAAACTTAGAACGAGATCTTTGCTCGGTCTACGGAAAGTTGGTTTAAAAGTTGTCGAAACAACAAGCCACATCGAAGCAACCAATAAACTCGCCAGTGTTTGCGTCTGCGTCGTACCACGCATATTTACTGCATACGCGTACGCTACCGAAGGCCAGACATTAGTCTCGAAGCAAACTTTCATCGCTTGATACGTAGCCAAAACATATATTGTACATGAGTTGATTTTTACCTGGAATTCAGCCGTTTGTATCACTCAAACGGTGCCATTTTGGAAAACGTTGCCGTAAATGAGAGGGCTTTTGAGAAACCACATAACCCTCGGGGGGTTATATAGCGGCGATACAACCCTCGGGCAATACCTTTCTCATGCAATTCATTTCATGCGGTACTTCACCAGGAGGACCGAAAAACAAGTGATGGGAAGGTTACTTGATGGCGCACAAAACCTTTGGCTATTTTAAAGATGTTCTGGTCGCATCATAGACTTTTGTTCGCATATATTTTTTTAATTTCTTGCATGCAAACTGCCTTTCAGTTAACACAGTTGCTTATCTTGATATATTTTATGAGAAAAGCAACACGGTACATGGATTAAACAAGCTGAAAGTTTTGTCTGGTATGGTAGGCTCTGTGCAGTGCAAGCAGGAGTATGGGTGCCCGAAGGATTACGGCTACAGGGGAGAAATGTCTGCAACCCAATTTTCATAATTGCGCAGTCTGTGAACTATGCAGAATATATCAATACCACTTTTTTATACATATCTTGATCCCTGATGTCATTGATAACGGATTGTGAGAGTTTTACCGATTATTTCAAAGAAAAGTTTTGAATGTGTGTAATACTGAAGCTGCTCTTGCAGTTGATTTCATATTCTGTAGAGCGGAAAATCCCAAAATTATCTCGCGAATTTTTCTTTCCACTTGTAAATCTACAAAGCGAATTCCAAGCAACAGCTATTGCATTTCTGAAATATATCTTGTCTCGTGAGCTAACAAAGAAAATGCTGTTGACGTATTTGTTGGCAGCTGTTACAATGTCATCTCTCAAAAGTTCCCCGCCTATCCCTAACAACTCATTCTGTGTTCGAATGAACGCATATCGAGAATTCTCACCGGTTGTTTTTATGTGGTCTTTTAGCACATCCTCCCCTTTTTCAATGCAAAAATTAAGCAGCTGCCCAAGTGACTGTCTTCTGCTTTTTTTCCACGAAGAGCTATGGGTCATTTGTGGCGCAGAAAAGGATGGAAGAGAAGACAGGGAACATTTTTTTCTGTTGCTAGCTGCAACTTCAGCTGCCGTGCTGTTCATTTGACACACAGTATCTTTCTGCTTCCCGTTACCGCTGAAGTAAATCTGCAGCAGCTTGTTCAGATCCGCGAGGCCGCTGCGGGCCAGTATATTCTTAGCGTGTGTGAATGTTGAAATCTTGCAAAAACTTTCGTAGTGAAAGCACCTTGAATCCACCTACGAACGGGTTGAAGAAAGACATCGCAGTACTTGTGAACGCCACCTTTGCGCTTGGAGAAGACACTATCAATGGAGAGTACTGCTTTAACCATGCGTGCCTAAATGTTGGTTGTAAATGAAACAGAGAAACACTTCTATGATTAGTCTTCTGGTGGTAGAAAGGCGTTCAGTAAATGCTGATATCTCAATTCTCATCTTAGCTGGTAAGGTCTGCCAACGTAAAGTCCAACGTACGCTTCATTGTCGAATTTATCTGATCTTTCCTAACTAGCTTTTAAAGAGTGTAAGATGTACGATGACAATACGTATGAAGAACCGCCACACCTTAAGTGCAGCTTCCAACGCACTTATCTGAAATAGATTGAGATGGACTATGGCTGCTATCACAGACACTATCAGTGTCTGCACTCTTTTTACAAATATGTTTTAAAGCCGAACAGGACTTCACGGTCTGGTCGTTTCGGTCTGAACCGTTTCGTCTGGCCGTTTCGGTCACGACATTTCTGTACATAAACAACTGATTACATTTGTTTATTAAAATGATTAAATAGGCAGGCGAAATGTCACACTAGCTGGTGTTACACCAACTCCCTTTTGAGGAGTTACGATTGCGATTAAATCTGAATTGTAGTTATGGGTTTGAAGTATTTGTATTTAATGAAAAATGTCGATAATGATTTAATTTGCTTGCTGATGATAATGAAAATCATATGTTGATGCTGATTAACTGTTGGATCTTGGATCATGTTTGTATTTTTTTTAAATTAAATTTTTCGTTGATTTAAGTAAGTTTGCATTAAAAAGTGAACATGTAAGATTTCTGCAAGATTTCGTAGTCTTACCGAAACGACAAAGACCGAAAAGTCCTGTGACCGAATCGGCCAGACCGAAACGGGTCAAACCGAATTGGCCAGACCGAATCGGCCAGACCGAAAAGTCGCGTACCCGTTTTGACGTCCCTGTATCAGCAGCCGGACCAGATCCATCGCCACAGAGGGGTTTGTGGGTTTATGTCCCCAAATAAAGTTCCAAGTCCTCTCACAAATTCTCTCACAATTAGGTAGGTCAGAGCTTTGTATTCACGGAGTATTGCAGTGTACAGTTTAAACGAAATTTAAAGCCTCCTTTCCATTCATTTATTTATGGTACGAGCCAGACTAACTTTAAAACAGTTATCCTTATTTATTTCGCATGTAAGCCGTAATTTTCAAATATTAGGTTGATTGTAATAGTTAATGTCATATGATTCAAGTAAATATTGTTGCTCCTTTGCTGACATACACTTTTGTTTCAATCTCCTACACCGGGTTGTGATCGGTTTGTTTGAAAAGCAGAAAATTTACAAGTTATTTTTTCAGGACTTACAGGCAATTGATTATTCATGAGAATTCGTTACTCTTTGTAACATAATATAAAATTTTCTTAAGAGTTTGTGAAAAAAATGTTCCTCGGTTATGTAACCGATGTATAGAGAATTTCGAACATTTTGTTAAAAATTACATGTTTGTTTGACCCAAAAGTAAATCAGAACAGGGGCGACTTGTCTAGATGAGTTGCGGGGCTGCAGCCCTCCTGTAAAAATTCAAGGCATATGATTCTGCCAGCTTCGCCGTTATTTTTCATTCAATCACCGACGTAGAAAACACAAGCAGATTGACTTCTTTCTATGCAATTTTGAGATGAATTTTTTTTGTCTTAAATTGCAAATTAGGAGATTTTCTTTTTGGTAGCTAAACACTACTATCATGAGAAACGCCACTAACCGTAAACACCACTGATGATTAGTCATAGCCAGTGCAAGTACACCACACGTTCACCCAGGAATGGAATATAGTAACCCCACCACGAGCCGCCACAGAATGAGAAAAAGTTTTGTTTCTTTTACTGCCACGCATAAGTTATATTTATCTGGACTATGCTATGGTGTGACCACGACGTTCCAGGAATGTCCGAGTCCACGTGCAAAGACTTGAGGTAAATTATGAATATGATATGAACTTCGATGTTTGTAAATCTTGCATAATCTTATTCCAAACAGTCGCGTCTGCAACCAGAGGGGCAACCGGGAAATTTCCCCCAAAGTTTCAAACACATGCATATTTCTTAGGCAGACCACCAACTTACGTTCGTTAATTTTACCCTCCTCCGAAAAGATAGTACAACTAGTGTCGGCGCTACAATTATGCGAAGTACGCGTCTGCCTAAGGGGCTAGGTTAAAAAAGACGCCAAAAAGGGCCACAAATACAACTGTGTGATTTAGAAAGTGACGAACGTACATCAAGTAAAAGTTAATGAGCACGATGAAAGATAATGGAGCACGCGTTCACGCATCTTATGAGAAGATAGAGGTGCTGTGCACATACACTATGCGTAGTTTGCTGCAGAAGGGTTAAATTAACATATTCTACGTAAGCTATGTCGCATTTTCGTAAACATTTTATCGATCCAATCAACTTTTGTCATCTAGGCTACAACAAACGTTTTTTGAATTTCTGTAACGTACAGTGATGATATGCAGATTAAAGGAATCTTTACATAGAATTGGTCGTAGGAAAGGATCTTGCTTAGGGTGCTTACAAGTCCATCGATGGCGTGCTGTCAGGGCCAGCAAAGCATGCCTAGCGGGCAGGCCATAGTTTATGAATTTCACAGGAAAATGTTAAGGTTACTATATCTGTTCTTTAAATTTCTTTATTTTGCACCGCTTCAACCGGAATAATTTTTTTTACGTCAAAGCAAAGCCTTCACAAAATCATGTTTCAGCCATCCAATGTAGTCAGGTCAGAAAACGCGTCCGAAATGCCGGCATGATTGTTGTTAGTGGCCTAATTATTCATGGGTCAAATATCGATAACAGGACGCAACACTTTTTTATTTAACCAAACCGATTCCAAGTGGTGGCATTCGGGTACGTCAGAGGTTTGTTGTTGTGCATGTGGAACTTCGTCGACTGTTGCGACACGAGTATATAACAATGGGCCGGCTGTAATGAAGTTGAGGCCTATGCTAGATTTTTTGTTTACTGTATATGAATGTTATAACGCCTGCTACTAGTGCAGATACTATTTTGAAGAAGTTGGTCATCAAATAAACTCGGCATTCATCTAATAAATCAGCCTGATGTAAAAATTCGTCCTTATCTACGCCATACGTACAACGGAAAAGGGTCTTTTGGGGTGATGGAATGGACCTTGCCTGGGACGCACGCCAGTTTGAAGATGTGCAGAGAAGATATTTTTGTTTAGGTTTACCAAGTACAGTCACCAGACATTAAGGGGCGCTGAAAATGGATCTTGCCTATAGGGCGCTGGAATGGCTTGCTGCGGCCCTGATACAACAACAAATCACAATCATTTTGCCCCCGCCCGAAAATATCAACTGGTTGCGGCAATTTGCGTATACGCAGGTTTGAAGAATGTAGTGCTTTGAAAAGTACTTTTGGACTCCAAATACATTGCACAGGAACTGAAAATTTTATGTAAATGCACATATTTCTTATTGCACACTTGTATTCTCCGTTCTTTCGGTTTTGATGCAATTTTCATCCAGAGCAAAGCCAGGATAGCAACATTTATATTTTATCTAAATATTCCATGGTTTGTAGCAAAGCGTTGAAACACGAAAGTCTTTACTTTTAAGAGCATTTGTTCACATACTCACAACTGGAACTTTTCATGCAAATTAACAAAATTGCCTTGGATCTTCAGAGGTGCTGTTTTGAAGCGCACTGGTAGGTCGCTGTCTGGGTATAAGGACATCTGTTGAAAAAAGGTCGGTCTAAATTAGTTAATGTTTACCAAACGATTAGAGACGTTGACTCTGGATGAAGAAGTCCTAAACGAAAAGGTAAGCTGTTCTGCCACTGATTTTCATACCTTAACAAAAACGAAACTTGGATCTGTTGAAGTTTTTACAAAGCACGGTTGAGCTTTAAGTCCAAGAAGTATTAAAGTGATCTTTTTTTCAGTCGCGTAGAGGACTATCTTCAGTTGACCTACAGAGATAGGAAGGAACAATCTCAGGTAACTTTGTTACAGCCAGACATTGCTGGTCGCAGTTCTGCGACATCTTATCTGGCGTTTCTGTGATTCACTTGATTTAACATTGCTCAGGGATAAAAGAAAACCTAATACAATTGGTAGCATAGCCTAAAATATTGCTCCAACCATAACCGAAGCTTATGCAAACGTTTCAGGGGCACAGGCACGTTTTTTTAGCAATTCAGCAATTATTCTCAAGCTTATTTGACCCGAAAAAACGAGGTAATTGTTGTATTGTCAAAACTTTTTCTGAAAATCAACCGTAATTTCTCCCAAAAAATGGTGGAGGTATGCGTACTGAAGATACGAAAAAATGCGGGAATTCCGCCAGTTGCCTTTACTGCTGGTCGTTTTAGGTTAAAATGGTATTCTGCTCGACGTTTGCAGTTCTACATGCAACAAAAGAAATTGGGCAATCCCCCCTTACTCGAAAAGTACAAAACGTATGCAAATTTGGAAAAGAAGGCTGGACAGAGGGCAAACAAAAATCGCCTGCTGGAAGAATCAGCCTTGAGCATTCATTCTGGGTATCTCTAGAATTATGTTGAAAAAACGTCTTGCCCGAACTTGGCAGGTACACCTGAACACGAACTTTGACATAAGCACAATGAGGTGTTGCAGCGATAAAGAAAATGCAGCGATGCACCCTTTGCTACAAGGGATACACGCAACGTTGCGTGACTTGTTACGTGACAGACAAGCACAAAATACCATGAGCGTTATCTTTACTTAGTCTTGGTTTCTTGCAAGACCCAACAATTTACAAGCATAAACACTTTGATTGTTTATCCAGTCATAAAACCAAACTGTCTTTATTTGTTTAAGCACACGTTTTACCTTTGAACTGTGACTGCATCATCAGGAGCTGCTTCGTCGATGGTTGACAAGTGAGTTTGCTTTGGTATAAAAGTGCCCAACTTTCAAAAGCACCTATGGAACTAAAACCTTCGTGAAGTTCAAAAACGCTCACTGTTACTAAATTCGTAACCCAGACATTTTTAAGTCAAGCAAAGACTTGTTCAGAAATAATGTACCAAACAAACGACTACCACATATTGTCTGCGGTAGCTGATGCTAACGGTCAGTTACAATCGAAACAGACCAAATCGTTTATTGGACAAGCACCGACGCAGCAACCAACCGACAACTAGTGAATCCTAAAAAACAGCAATCGAGTGTAGCATCAACTGAACAATGTACTAGACACTACGAAAAATTTAAGCACACATGATCCAAACTTCATCGGCGTGGGGATGCACTGCTGATGGCCAAGAGAAATGCCTTTATGCATGTTCACTTGTACTGCAGCAATTTTTCGTGCATTTTTATTTCGCTTTATCAACATTCACACACCAAAAGTACGAGAATATCTGGAATTTTCGAAAATTAACTCTACATGTAAACCTACACAGAAATGCACTAACGAGGTGGCAGACCTGATCTTTAATGCGATCGCTACAGTGCTTGGTGAGATACTTTAGACCCTCTATGGCAGGGGTTCTTGACCTTTTTTCTCCAATTCCCCACTTTTTAGTGGGCCAACTCCCCATTTCCTCTGTAAATGGTTGTGATTTGTAAAGTAAGTCAACATTTGGATGTGATGTGTTAAATTTTGAAGCAGTGGTTCAACTGTCCGACCGGTCATTCCCCAC
>JGI24158J21664_10001440_pt1 | contig 26839 bp, 19 predicted proteins | sample Ectturendosymbi3_FD_21664 | JGI IMG/M metagenome (IMG submission 21664) | reverse complement strand
ATGTTTTTAAAAACCCAAAAAAACATTTTTGAAAAATTTGGTGGGTTGTTTTTTTTTGAAAAAACAGGATTTTTGCAACTCTTGCAGACATTTTATATCTGGTAGCACTTACTGGACGTCTTCTCTGGAATGCTACAGAACTCTGCCAGATGTTGTTTTCCTCTTGTAACTGAAATTGCATACATTTCTGTATAGTTTTCAGTTTGTGGTCTTGGTAAATCCAGATGCTTTTGGTTGTTTGGATTGAACCATGTTTTTGGAACTGTGACCATCAAGCCATGTCGCAGTACCAATGATGTCATTTTCATAAATTCTGGATTGTGGTTTGCCTATTTTGAATGTTCTAAGACAGGGGTGTCAAACTCGTTTCGTTCAGGGGTCAGTTCAGGCAAATTTAATCTCAAGCGGGCCGGACCAATGTAATCAATGTAAAACACCATTGTTATAAGTAATGGCAACTTCCAACTGTTTTCATAACTTTAATGCAAAAAGTTCAAGCTTATCTGAAAATGATTATTATCACATTTAAGGAGCAACCTTTACCAAAAATCCGATATTTTTTCACCACTGAAACCTGCTGTGAGCACACCAAACATACAGGTATCCCATTCACCCCCGTAAAAAAGTAGGAAAGGGTCCAAATGTCTTGAAAACCTCTGCATATTCTTTGCCAACTTTTCTCTTCTTCGATAAAGACATTTTGGTAACGAGGCTGCCACGGAATAGAGAATAAAGGCTTAACTGAGCAATTTAGTGAAAGGCAACAGCCCAAGTCTGAGCATGGAGTAGTTCTACATATGTCCTTATTACGCCACAATACAGTGCTGCATTTTCACAAAAAACTGCACAGATGTCCTGCGCGTTTTCACTGCATACATATTTGAAACAGGAAGTTGCTTGAGTCGGTGGGTTTAGTTAACATTTCTGTGTTTTTTTTAACACAGAACTCCGGCGATGTCGATTTCAACATTTTAAAAAATCAATGCGCAACTTTCTGCAGTTACTGCTTTTTACCGGTTCTCAAATTTTACCCGGTCAAATAGATTTCAGTGCAGCTTATTTTTCAGTCAGTAATTGGAATAGAAGCTTTAGGTAGCAAATTTTAGTTAGAGTTGTACCTAGAACTTCGAAGGTTTCGAAATCAACATCACTGGAGCTCAAGGTATATTGTTTTCCCGGATTTCTAGTGTTTAACTTTATCATCAGTAGTTGAAATTGTGCATGTTCATACCTGTTTGAAAGTTGAAACCGGTGTGACCATGCAAAAGGAAATATGCAGAAAACGGGAAATTTTCACGTGAGAAAAACAATAAAATATAAACAATTGCATTACGGTTTCAAATGTTTGTAATCTAATCACCAATTATCAAAGTATAACTGGATAAACTGCAAGCAAACAATAGTTTTTACTTTACAAAATCATCCCGCGGGCCGGATTCAACCTCGCAACAGGCCGCTTTTGGCCCGCGGGCCGTATGTTTGACACCCCTGTTCTAGGATATTTCACCAAAGATTTCCTTCTCTAGTCTGTTAGCAGCTTGGAAACAAAGTTCGCTGACACTTTCTACAAGCACAAATCCTCAGCTAGAATGGAATACATTGAATCTGAATTTACTCTCATGATTAAAGCCATTTACCAGACTATTGCATGACAATTTTTCATCATTATTGGGTAAACCTTCTCATCATCCCCTCATTTTAGCCTGTCTAATTGTCTCTTGTTCTCCACTGAAGTTTCGCTGTAATTGAAACAATTATGTCATTCTTTTATCTCAGTTTAGATCGGGGTATTATCTCCAAAAACCTGTTAAATCTTTGGGATTATTTCAGCTTCACTATCACCCAGCTTTCGGCAGAGCTTGATGTATTATCTCTGTTCAGAAGCATTTTGTCATTTTGGTTAAAAATAAAATCCAACAGGCATTTATTACATGTCCACACTCAGGCAAAAAAGAGAAAATAATATGACCAAATGCTTGCAATTTTAACACCTCAGCAGGAATTATCATCACAATCTGCTTAAAACACCTTGGTGACATGCATTACTTTAGGTGGAAGAAGATTAGGTTGGATATGTTTTGTACAAACTGTTGCATTTTGAATGCCATGTATCCATACATAACACATACTTTCCATTAGTACACAATTGACAAGTTTACTCATGAAGAAAAACAGTTGTTTCAGCCAGTTTAACACAACAGTATTCTTGACCTAATAGCCTTAATGATATTTAAGGCAAAGCAGAGTTTGCCTATGTCTTGCTTATGTATACTTTGCCCTCTGAAGGATTAAGACAACCAAACCTCTTCGTTGGCGGTATATTATGTCTAAATGTCTGACCTAAAAGTTATCACAGTTTTCTCCACACCATTTCCCAGGTAAGATCACAGGGCCAGTTTATAAGGTGTTGGTATGATCCAGCCAAGAGTAAAACTTTTGACCGACCAGAAGTGATGCAAATGCAGTAACAAGTTATAGGCTGGTTGTCAAACTTGTTAGAAGTTATGCAGTGAGCATGTATTTATACATTATTAGTATAACTATGTGCATGTGTAATGCAGATTATATAAGTTGACCTTTGTTTACTATCAGAAATATGAAGCCAAAATATTTTTTAGGTAAATTTACAGTAAGAAAATGAAAGAAATTTTTCCTTTCTCTTTGTTGCACTTTTAATGTTTTGCATTTTTACATTTTGTTTCATTTCACCACATTGCAAACTCCAAAAGAGTTCGCAGTATTCGCACACATGCTACAGAACATATGTAATTTATTAGTTGAAGATACATCAGTTTTGAGATGGGTGAAATCCACACAACAGTATTGACAGACAGTGCTCAGTTAATTGCAATTTATAGCTTCTTGAACTTCATTTATACATGACTGGTCCGAGCACAGTCATCTTTGTAACATTTAAATCAGTGGCTCTTAACCAGTAGTTCTCAACCTTTCATGGTTTGTGGCCCCCTTCCAAAGACTCTCAACACTTATGGCCCCTGCTCATCAATAGGGTTTTGCAATATCACGACAGATATTTGGTAAAGGCCTCTGCTTTTGTCCCCCAGAAAACTGCTCTGCGGCTGTAGAGAAACCTTGTTCTTAAACTTTTTTCCAACATGCCTCGCTTAAGTAATTGTCATTTGTTTCAAGCTCTCTGACTTTGAATAAATAAATTGGATGGAACACTTTTCTATTAAAAAAACTTTCCATTTTGTAGAGTGCGTAAGGGCTTGTGCCCACCTGGAAATTTATTGACCTTGTTAGGTGGTGTGCTCCCCTGGTCAATAACTAGTGATTTGAATCTTTTAATTCAGGGGCTGGCAACCTTTTACTGGTAACAGCATGAACTGGTTATATCAAAGGGGTTCACAGCTTTCAGCCAAATTGACAAAAGGGTCCATGACACGGAAAAGGTTGGAACCACTGTTCTGGGGTTACCGGTTGAAACTTTTTTCAAATCCATTAATGCTGGGCTTGGCAACCTTCATTGCACTGTAGACCGGTTTCAGCCTGGTTTTATTTTGCAGACTGGCCCTCAGTAAATTAATGAATGTTTGGCACATGCAAATTTATTGCAACTCGTAGTGAGAGATCACGGCTTGCTTTCCTGCAATAAGATGTCCCAACCTGTAGGGAATATGTTGGTCAATGGCACTCGCAGTGCATTCCTTATGTCAGTCGTTCCAGTCACCTTTGGACCAATTTGTCCCTGGTTCTGCACAGCTCGGTAACAATTTTTTCATGGACTGGCACTGGGCTGTTGTCTGGTGTTTGCCGAACCCTGTTTTAATTGACAAGTTGTTTTACAATTCCAGATTCGAGCTCAGAAGCAACGGCCATCATTAGAAAGAATTGCTAAATGGGTTATGAATCGAACGCCTGCAAAAAATAGCACATTTGACGAAGTGCAATCTCGTTTGGAAGAACTGTCATCATGTGGAAAAATTTTGAAGGTTTGCTGTCACCCAGTGATAAGTTGTGGAATGAGTAACACTTCCGACATTGTTTTGTCATGAGAGATGTTTATGAATAGTGAGGTTGATTGCATGAGAAAACTATTGAGTCGATTGAAATTGTAGGTTAAAGATTTTGTTTCTTGTTTTTTAGGCAATAATGTTCAATGCCATAAATGTCAGTTGATTTTAAATTTTCTAATGCTCATGTGCTGTGAAGGCTGAAGTTGTCTTGTGACTTTGAAAGTAGTACAGTAGATGCTGCTTACTAAATTCATTTCGGAGCTAGTTGATTCTGGATTTAATACAGCTGTTTTAATAACTGGCGAACTTAACAGCACCAACAAAACAATGGGACGGTGATCCACTCAATACCTGGGAAATTGCCCACAACCTTGTTATACACTTGGAGTTGTCATACAGTAACTCATAATCATGAAATGTTACAAGCAGCTTTAAGTGATGGAATTGTGCTTGCAATTGATTGCTTTTCATCACTTGCTTGAAAACACTTGTTTTGGTTTTTGTGTGGACAAAGAAAAATTGGAATCATCGTGTTTCAAGATCTTCATTGTGTAATTTATAGGTGTTCAACCAAGGTGAATACTCATACAGAGATCCGGAAACTATGACACCCAGAGCTTGCGGTCGAGCCTCAAAACAGTGGAAAGAAAGGAACGAGCATGGTTCCGGACAAAAAAAGTACAGAAATTCATTAGGTTCTCCCACAAGTCCGAAAATAGCGTCACCCGAACTGACGTTAATTCCGCGAAATCCTCTAATGCGTCACAAAACGTTGCAGGTATTTTTTATTCTTGGTCAGAAACAAAAATTCGACGGTTTCATGGTGTTCTACTTAGATTCACGTGTAAGCAATGCAGGTAGATTGTTGCTAAAGTGTGTGCTTTGATCTGAGTTCATATTCAAATGATCTGAGCGTTTTGTCATTTTCGTTTAATTTCTGAGTTTTTGCTGCACGGAAAGTTGGCAAGTCACTGGCCAGCAGCTTTTGGTTTACTGCAGTTTTTCTTTGTGTAAAAAAAGTAGAGGTACAGACTCGAAGACATTTTATTTGAAGTCAGTCTACTTCGCCAGGTTGTTGATTACATAAAACTCGTCCAAATCTCTCTTGATGGATTAGTTCAACCTCAAGGTGCTACTGTTGAAGACATGAATAAATTCTTGGAAACGACGTATTATATTCAGGTAATTTGCGTGGATGATACTGCTAGGGTCGATTTTGCTTTTATGAACGTTGAAATTCGACAATTTGAAAAATTGTGCTGACAACGTTTTTTCAGACATTGATTGTTACGTGTCTGTCACTAAATTCATGATTTTTTATTGTCTCACTTTGGGCGAAATGCGTGACAGTGATTCGTTGTAGGGGAAAGACCCCGAAATAGAGAGCGAAACTTTTCCACACAAAAATTGACGCTGCATGATACTCCTATGTTTTATACATAAAAAAAAAAAACTGAAAAAATTTGGAATATTTTCACTTTTCTTTGCCGACTGGCCTCAAGCACCTTTTCCCGATATAGTGTGTCGTGTGAAGGTGTTGTTGAACTACTATTGCTGTAGTGTACACACCTCACTTCGAACTACCTACCAAGCCGAGTCTAAGCGAAGTGCTATATGATCGTGCGCTACGGCAGTACAAATCGTCTTACGGAGCTTTGCTGTGATTACAATAGTCTATGCCTGGGCTATGCCTGTTTTGCAACTGCAGGGAATTTCACCCATCGATTTCAAACGTCACTTGCGTTTGGCTTGCAAGCGAGGTGAGCACGCTGGACGATTAATCAAAGACGGTCACAGCTACAGCCTGACCCCGACTGCCCTTGCTGCCAACACCCATGATTTTGCGAAAACGTTGAACGGAGTGAAGGATCATCCGACAAAAGATAACCAGGTGCCTGCTTTCGTGCTGTGCGCAATGTTCGAGCTATACAAATGCCCTCACCGTGCCCCTGTTGACCTGACTTGGAAGTGTGATTAACGTCGCTTGTTTCCGTACGTCTGCATTGCTCGTTCAAGCTTTTCGTGAGGCTGGTGTTCCGATAATGGCACGAGCGTGACATGGCAGTTTTCGAAAATAATTATAGACTTCGCCAAAACGTCCGTTTGGAAACAGCAACAATGGGTGTCAGCATCAGTTCAGGGAACTTCCTGAACGTAGATAGATGCGCAGACCTTACTGCTTCTGTCAACGTCCGAGCTTACATCACCACTCATCGCTGTGTGTAATGACATGTGTGTGTCCCGGCTGTGCTGCCTCTGCTATTGCTGAGTCAACGGCCGTTCGTTCAGGTAACTTGCCTGCCGTGTCTTCCGATTCTCGCTGTTATGCATGACAAGTGTGGTTTTTCAGAATCCGATGGCCCTGTCAAGGTTAGTTACGTAGGTTTTTGCAAATCTGCTGGTAGGATCTTCGGAGTTGCAACGCACCTACGCAGTGTCTGTTTTTTTAGGTCATATTGCTAATTAAGGCGTGGATAGTTAGTTCCGAGAAATTGGGTCACCGATTTATTTATTTACCGGTCACCGATTGTCTATTACAAATTTGTTTTTGCACGAAAGCGGTTGCCTTGCCGACTTGAACTGCTGCTCGAGCCTACAAATCTGTGACGTTGTATTCGTCATCAAACGCAACCCACCCCTTGAAAACTTGTCGCTTATCTTTTTCCCGCTGAATTGTCCTTTTTCCACGTGTCCCAATCGAGCGTGCAGCAAAACCGGTCGTGTTTACTTCTGGCGGTTGATGTCGTCATGTACGACGCATCACTGGGCAAGAGAACTATGGTCGTGCTTGTGATATGTTTTCCTCTGCGGAAACTTGAAATTAGAGCTTTCTGCTAACGTGAGGCCGACTATACATTTGCTCGGAGGATCGACGACTAAGTAGCGATTTCACTTACTCGACAGTGATAAGGGGTCGCCGGTGTTGCTTCGGCATTGTTCACCTGCGAAATCGTTTTGCTCTTGGTAGTGTTTCGTTACGCTTCGTTGATCTCGCTGTCGTTCCAAAAGAGTTCTCTTTCTGGTTTTACGTGCTGAGTTTTTGCCACGCCGGGATGGGATTGGCACGTTTGATCGTTTCGTTCCCGCCGAACCTATCTCATCTTGCGTTTGCATGTCGCTGGTCCGTGAACAAAAACAAGTAACGTCATACGGACGCGATTTACCTGTGTTTTGGTGGCTTGCGATGTCGCGAAACGTCGATCTTATTTCGCATTCGACATTCTGACTCCCCGCACAACTGCTTTTGGGCGTCAACAGGCATCCTTGGTAAACGCACACCTCAGGTGCTCCGAAAGATCTGTGCCTTAAGTTCTGCTAAGCTTTCGGCGCATTCATATTGGAAATTAACTCTTTGTTATTGTGGGTGACGCAAAATGCTACGCATTTTGATAAGTAGCATTTGGATAAATGAGAAAATGCTGTGAAGGTTTCAAGATTTTGAAAATTTTACTTTGCCAACTAGTTTTCGGTTGATTTTCCAGCGTTCTCGCCGCACGCGTGCATGTGCGATTAGTGGGTTTTTCATTTGCCTTGTGATCTGGCTGCTTCTAAGCGAACACGTGTGCTGGCCGTGGTTATGGTTGGCTGTTCTGAGGAATTCCACTTCCTCCGTTCAAAGGCGTGCCGCTGCTTCTGCAACACAAATTACTCACTAGCGTCATTGTAACAAGCAGGGTTGCCAGAAAGAAAAAAAAACTGTAGCCATACATTTCAAAAAACAACCGAACACAGCAAAAAAATAGCCAAATTATGGAAATGGCTGCATCTTCACCAAAACATTAATTTATTCACTGGAAATCAGTCGTTGACAGCTTTTTTATCTTTCGCCTTTTATTTTACCAGAAAGCGTATAAGTTTTCAACATTTTGCATATACTTCTAAATAATCAGTTTCAACATTTTGCAAACATATTTTATAAATGTTTTACCATGCTCCTACTTTAAAAACTATCACACTTTCATTGAATGTCACGAATTTTCAAACCATCAGCAAGCTTAAAAATAGTAACCCCACTATGCATTAAAAAATCGCCAAAAATGTGCCAAATCGCCAAACCAAAAGATTTATAGTCAAACGCTTTGAAAATTCATCAGATTTCCGGAATCTGACGATAAATTCGCCAATACGGCAACCCTGGTAACAAGGGCGATCCTCAACTCCCCAGATAACCACGTGTTCGTGCTGTTCAGTGCAAACAAATTGTGCATCCCAACACATGTCCATTTGTTAAAAATGTATGAAGTGTTTCGCTGCTACGTTCCGAAAATTATGTCGGCGCATCAATGGTTGTTGTCACTTGTCAGTACGTGAAATATTTTCGTATGAAATAAGATTTGTCGATACATTCAGCGTTAACAATTGTTTAAGTCTTATTTTGTCCGGCAACGTATTGTTCTGCTATCTGGTCACAAGGCGTATAGCGTTTGCTTCCACTTCCCAGAGCATTCATAGATCATTGTTTTCTGCCAGAGTTTTCAGCACTTCTTTGATGCGTATGCTAGCCGTTTACCCTTACTACATCTTACTTTCAATTGCATAATAACTCAGGAATGTAACGATTGTTTGGCCAACTATCAGCGGTTACCACTCAAAATCCGAACTGGAGTGCGTGAGCACGTCCTGGGGTCGCGACGACTCTCTGGAAGTCAAAACTGTAGTAGTACGTTTGTTGCAATAAAAATCTACGTCGTATGAACCATGTTCGAGTATAGGCCTTTCGCGTAGAGCAGTTTGGTCAGGTATTTCTTCCCGCGCAGTGTATCAATGTGTGTGACAGCGCAATGCCTTTGAGGTCATAATGCATTTGGCTGACAGGTTTGTGGCACCGGCATTGGCTTCATAAATGTCCAGCGTAGTGACTCCGTTGGTTTTGCGAGCTTGCATTGTGAATTTAGTGAAAAACTCCCAGTGTGAAGGGATTCGTGAGAGTATAAAGTTAGGGAATCACTGCTCTAATGTCACACGTGTATTTTTTATGTCAATGTTTTTTGACATTGTTTATGCTTGAGCGAAAAAGAAGATTCAGGTTGTGAAGATTGGAAACTCAATGTAATGGGCTCAAACGCATTACTCTGAGGAAAGGGGGTGAGTGAGAGGTCGGCAAATAAACGAAATAAAAGTTATCACCAGAAGCAAGACTTCGTTTGTTTGGTGGAAACTGCAACGAAGCAACATGAGTAACTGAAGAAACAATATGGGCAGTGGTTCTGATTTATTGAGCGTGCAATTCCAAGTATCAATGTTGAACTGGTTGCTTTTTTATGCGAACGGATGTGATTGTTTATTTGTTTACTGTTTATTAACCTTCACATTTGAATCCCAATCGGCCGCACCAGGGTTGCTTGAAGTCGTCCTCGCAGGCTTGAATCGAGCACTCGATCTGCTCGCATCATTACTTGCCTTTGTCGTCGAGAGCGGCGGTTTTCGCGAAAACAACCTAGGGCACGCGGTGCTGTATCGTGCGGGCTTCACGCGATGACGTCAAAGCCCTTGCTCCTTGTTGGCCCATCGTTTCGCTCGTGACGTTGCTCCGGTGGACGACTGCTGTTCATGTGATAGAGCACTGGCTGGTGGTAGCCAACGTCCTTGTGTTGTTTCGCCTGCGCGACATGGGAATGGCTCGGTGCGCGATCGACCGTTATGTGGTGATGCGTTGAATTGTTTACGCGCGCGAGAGAAGTATCCGCTGCTGGCAACGTCACCGAGGTCTGTTGACATTGGTGTTCGATGTAGGCTCTTTGCTGTAAATATTTTCCGATGTTTGTTCTCTTCTTTACCATTCGCGTGTGTTAGTGGTACACTACCGAAAGTAGGTTTATTAAAGAGTAGCCGCATAACGGAAGCGCATTTTGTTTACCGTTAGTTTTTCGCTTGTTTAATATATAAGTGGATGTAGCACAGCCAGGTTCAAATCTATATAGCTGACATAAATACGAACAATTTGACCACAAAACCACTACTCCCAGGAATTTTTTGGCTTGAAATATTGTTCTGTAGTGAGCTATTTAACTATTATGTGAGCAAGTCGAGATTTTCACCGCATATTCACTGCTCCAATGTAGGCCATTCTTAAGCAGTTTCGGTACAGCTAGGAAGATAATCCCTATTTCAGTCTTGGCGTAAACTGCGAAACCTGTTGGGGTTACCACTGAGTTTGTTTAACCATGGGCATAGAAAGGCAAATTTCGGGTGCACCAGGTCAGTTATGGTGTTTGTCAAAAGGTGCCGTACCTGCACGTCTGCTAGGCTAAGTTCCCCTACTTTGGAGTTTGTCGCGTGGAATCGGGCATCATCACTTTATCAATCGCATTCAGAGAAAACTGTCTAAGAGTCGTCACTAGAATATTGATCACACGGTGTTTTGCAAGATGATTCATTGTTTCAGGCTTTCAGCACGTGCGGCATCACAGACCACAACGAAGCTTACTCTACCGTCAAAATGAAAGCCATACACATCCACTGTGAATGTTTGATGTTTTGAACAGGAGCATTTTTGTCGATCTGAAAGCGTTTGAGGGGTCTGTCTGTTTTCTACAAGCAGCAACGGTATAAGATCGCACATGTCGAGCGGTTTCGAGAAATTTGCGTTTTTAGGAAGATTAGAGAGTGGCGCATGTTTTTTCAACTTCAGCATTGCCAGATGTTACGTGAAGATTTCTCGCTACCCGCGATTGTTTACTGCGCTTTGCGCAATGTCACGCATCGTAGCTCGCGCCCATCTGGTCCACCTATCACTTTCAAGAGCGGAAGCGTGCCTACTAGTCATTAATTATTTACTATTTGGCATTCGTGTCACTTCGGCAGTCTTTGGCTTGCGTGGTAGACAAGGAAGCAGAATGTCTCGCGCTTTGTGCATTGGGCCCATGCTTGTACACATCGTACCCGCTGTTGATATACAGTGAAACCTGTTTCTGTGTGCTCGCAGGTGATGGCTTGTCACACTAACGTTTCGTTAGTGTGATTTACAACTGGGGCTCACCTACTGTTCCGTGACATTTGGTTCGTAGATCTTGACAAGTGCCGCCCTTCTACGTTTCTTCCGAGTTATGTAATTGTCGTTGTTGCAAAAATGCATGCATCACGTAACCTTCCAAAGCGCACTTTTGTCTCATTGCTTGACTGCGTCGTTTTCACAATCGGTCCCAGACCCTTGGTCATTTCGAGCATTGCAGCCGTTGCTCAAGTTACTGTTTGTGGATGCCATGTGCTCGGCATTGTGGTTTTTTGTGCTTGAAAATACAAGCCGGCTGACGTTAGGCGTAACACTGACCGTTGCTGACGTGCAAGTGTGTGTGTGAGAGAACCACGGTAACCTCTTAGATTTGTGCGTTTCTTACTGGTGCCGACTGGTGTAGTAATGATGTTTGGCGGCCCAGAGATCAAGCGTCGTCATTTATTCAGTAGCTAGCAAATCGCAGTGATGCCACACTGCTACCACGCTTTAAAATGTGTGGAAGTTTTTTCACCGAAAATACATTGACATGGCTTTGGTGGTCTAGTGAATGGAATAGCTTATCCATGAAAGTCTTTCTTGTCGCTAAGTTGGTCTTGGACACGTCTATAGATGGAATAGGTATTTCGCTTCTCTAACGAACGTCGTGTGTGTTGACAGATAGCACTAGCTTAGGTGTTCTCGGGAAGTGTCTCCGGAGGCTTCCGGCCGCGCAGTGAAGTTGTGTACTTTCAAATGCTGATCGCTAGTTTCGATGTTCACCTTCTTTTGTTAAAACAATTCTCGCTGCTTACTGATCCCAGATTTACGATGTCGTGCGGTGCGTTTACGTTGAGTTAATAATCTGTGTCAGTGTTTGGATTGGCGCTGTGCGTATTCGCGGGGTCGGCGCTAAATTTTCCTGCAGCAGTGCTTACCACTGTTGGTATGTATGTGCACTGCCCAGTATTGCTTGCGTTGGCTCAGGCGAGTCACTGGCTGGGAACGCGCTTTGAGGACTTTAAGGACGGGTGCTCGTATTTATAGATTTCACGCTCACTTTTGAATGATCATCCCTTGACATCCAGCAACCTGCACGATAGTCATCTGAGGCCAGCACTTCCTGACGCAAGCAATGCACGGCGCTTGCCTAACAGCAGTAAAACCAACCTCAGAAAGTCGCGCGTATGGCTGTGTCGCGACCTCACTTGTTGCGCATTTGACTGGCAAGAGATTGTGTAACCGCCTTACCCATCTCGCCGCCATTGCGGTGGTGGAAGTGCGTAAACACATCTGCCGTTTTTCGTTACAGCTCGCATCGCTTTTTGAACGACGCAAGAGCTGCGCAATGTCGGCCGCGGTTCTCATCGCGCTTTTAACGTGCGAGAGTGTGCGCGCTAGTGCGCGAGTAACTAACTCCAGACGGCCGACTTTTCCCGAAACTGCGACGAATCTTTGAAAGTGTGGTACTTCCAGTCAATGGTGTTTGTTCTGTTGGTTTTGAGGAGTGCTCGCAACTCGATAACTTTTCGTATGTCCTTCGCGCAGGCTCCGTAATGTGCAATACTGCATACATCTACCTCCTCCTCTGTTGCCACAATTGAATGAGTTCGCTTTCGTTTAGTTTATGACCACGCTGTACACGCACCTAAAGGTTGTCACTACAAGTTCCGGTCAGCGCGGCCAATTGCTGGTAATTGACAGTAGTCTGACAGCGTTCAGACTGCGTGGCTGCTACAATGTTCTCACGGCTTTTTCGGCATATGCATAGGAACAATGGAGATAGGCGCATCCTCACTCGCATCGAGTGGTCGGCTCGGAAATCTTGTTGAACGAACGTGGTTTTGAGTACTGCCCCATTGCGCATGTACCGTATTTATTCGATGTTTTTCATCATTTCGTGCGGCTAACAATCGAGGGCAGCTTAAATTTTTTTTCTTAACCTTAGCGAAAGGTCTAGGTGACACTCAGTCTTTCCTTGACTACGTTTTGCCGATCAAACTCTATTCGCATTCTCTTCCTTTCAGCATCACGTGCACATCCGTCACAGAAGGGGTTATGATGAACAGAAGGCAGTTGTAGTGGTGTAAGGCTGCAAGCATCGTTACCAGGGTTGCCAATTAAACGCGAAATGTACCAGTACGCGAGAATATCTCAGGAGGTAACCTATGTTTAAAGGCGGCTTACAATCTAATAAATACGGAATGTCCAGTCCTCCCCTACCGCGCCACGGTCATTCGCCGCGTTGATACAGGTCTTAGCGGTGACGTCCCTGACCGCTGATTCTTTATACTACCGTAAGACCCTGCTGCATTTGAAGTGCAGCAAGCTATCAAGCAGACCTTGTAAGTAAACCTCGCATGCTGAGAGATTTCTCGTCTTTTGGCGAGGTTTGAGGGTTTACCTTTTGGTCTGAAACGCGCCACCTATATTTTCGTTCCTGGCACAGCAACGGGAACTACTACTCGTAAAACGAATCACCGCTTGTTCTCACGTTGTATCTCGTTATTATTCGACTTCCTTGTACAAGGGTAGCCGAATTATGGAGACCTGCGCCCCTGGATATTTTCTCCTGTTGTAATAAGATACTCTTCAAAGCAACCAGCGGTGGAGTCAATGTCATCCTGCCCTGGTTTGTTTTTCGCTGAGACATTTCGATCATTTGTCCGAAATACCTTAAAAACTTTGTCATCTTTTGCTTTCGGACATTTTTTGACCGAATTGACTTAATTTTTTTTCGAAAAAAAAATTAAGGTCAATGACCGAAATAAAACCCGACCCGGCCACCTTGACAGCTGACTTTGCTGCACAATCATCGCGAATGTCTTATAAATGGTTGGTGTGAATTTATATACGTCGCTGAAATGAGGCAGACAGCACAAAACTGAAGTATAACATTCTATTTCGTGCGCGCGATTTAGCTTCGCTCCAGAAGACGGTCGTTTAGTAATACCGACCTTCCGATTAAACATACGCCCGGTCAGTAATCCTTCCGCCAGCGCACGGAACGCGCTGACTGTGCACAAGAAGGTACTGTTTTGTTGCCGTGTTTGCTGATTTTTACGACGTGCTACTTGTACTAATGACTTGAAGGCGGTTTTGCATCGCAGATATGCTCTTCAAGTGCCATCGCTGCCGCGTCGAATCCCAGTTTTGCTTCTAAAAAAAAACTGGTAAAGTCAATGTCTTCCCTACGTCTACGCCTGACCCGTTTGTAGCTTTGTAGCTTCCACATTGAGCTGCTGGCTTTGTTTGAAGTGCTAAATTGCTTGCGGACTGGAATCGTCGAAATTTACGCTCATTTTGGTATGTTATGCCACTCAGACAACACTTCTGCGGTTGGCGGCGATCGCAGAAGCTGCACCTGGCATGCGACGCCCAAGACTAGCACGGATTGCGCTGAACCGCTGCCGCTGTCTTCGGCGGTATTACACCAGACTATTGTTTCTGGCCGTGCATATGTATGTTAGAGTTGTTTTAGACATTCCAGCTCTTGATTGGGCTCTTAACATTTAAAATTTCAATTAGTTACAAATGTGACGTTCTGCCCTACCCTGTTAAAAATATTTCCTTTATCCTTGTATGATAACATCGATATTTTAATGTCGTTCACAAACCACGGAATGTAGGGAGATGTAAGTATGCTCTAATCCATAGGTTCTCAAAGTGCTCCGTACGGAGCCCCAAGGCTCAGCGAGAGAAACCTCGGGACTCCGCGAGCTATTCGTTTACTTATTATAATACTGACTTGGCTAATTTTGTAACTGTCCAAAGAAGCAATAACGGCATTAATAAAATTTATTGTGGGGCTCCGTAAATTATGGTCAATCTCTTCATGGGCTCCATGACACCAAAAGTTTGAGAACCACTGCTCTAATCCATGGGTCTCAAACACGCGGCCCGCCAGTGCATTTTGTGTGGCCCACGATGCTTTTTGAAAGTTTTAAATACTTAACATTTAAGTTAGTGTATCACCAGTGTTTAAAAGTGCACGGCCAGCGAGTCAACGAGTTCCTTTTAAACGAACGCAGAGAAGGCTAGAGATGATTTGCCTTTAACGCACGATAAATTTTGCAGGAAATAAGATGAAAACGCTATTTCTGGTAAGGTTCGGGCGCTGCCAATGTTGCGTCAATGTCATTGTTAAAAAGTCACGTGGTCATAATATGGACCTCGGGTTAATTTATAAGTTTCAGAGCAATTTGAGTTTGAGACCCCACATCGTTTTCCCAGGCTAGCTGAGATCCTGCATGACTACTTCAGCCCGATAAACTAAACACATTAGCATATTCGCTTAACTGGCCAGAGTCGATCTCGATAGTGTGTTTCAGATAGGATAATCTTATTATGCTAATTCGCTTGCCGTGCTCTGAAATCAAAACGCAACGCCTTATTAGCAGTTCGCAGTAATCGGTGCTTCAAATGCTGTGCTTGATTTGTGTTTGATATTGATATATACCAGGCCATATTTTCGTAATGTTCGACTTGCAAATTAGCAGATCAAAAAGAAGCTGAAACGTGCAAAGCTCATACCTCATTATAGCAGCGATTGTCTGCGATTAGGTGCACTTGTTGCGTGTGTCCCTTAGCGGGCACGGGCGTTTTTGACGTCGATACTTGTCGCGCAGCTTCATAATATGCTTCCGCCACTGTCACCAGAAAACCAAGCGCGCAAGTGGCTTCTCCAAGGGCTTTTGTTTGCCCGTCCGTGACAACTGTAGCTTGTACGCCGCGCCTTTTAGTCCACTGCGGTTTGTTCCAAAGAGAAGCCGTTTGAATGGTTTGAATTGCCCCCGGCCAGCTAATGTCGTCTGTGCTACGACGACTTTGCGAGGAGCTCCCGTCTACCACTTTGGCATGTTGCTCTTGCTACAGTGCGCGATTGTGCCAACGGATCGTTATCGCTACGAGCTAACTCGACAAGATGTCGGGCGTGAATCGTGTAATTGCTGCTCCCACCATCAAATTTACATGGTGCTGATGGCGAACCAACGTTTTTTTTGCTGCATCAGGAATCTATAACTAATCAATATCCCGAGGCGGGAAGAAAACCTGCGCGGCGGTTTCAATTTCCCTAATCGTGTCGCGAAGATTTGTGCACTTGACAGTCGCGTCGTGTTTTCTCGCAAATGCAAAAGTGGAAGTTGCTTGCTACGGCGTTTTGTGTGCGTCCGCTTGTCTGATTAATTTAGCAGTGGTAGGAAACATGAAACAACTCGTTGCGCATTTCGTGAACTTGACTTTACAATGCGTTGTTCGCTGATGAAGGACGACTGCGTTTTGGGGTCTGCGATGACCGGAAAGACATCGTTTTAGCTCTGTTCCATGCATCACTGTTTTACCAAGCATACGGTATGGTTTCGATGGTTTGTTATCGGAAATCTCTTTGATCGTCCACAGCCTGCGTTAAATCGATATCATTTTTGTTTAACTTAGTGGGGCCACTTGCTTCTTGTGCCATCAGGCCACGCTATAAATTATGCAACACCTGTCGTTTCGGTCTGCATTGGGCCTTTCACATGTTGCCTTGTTGACCTTGGTGACTGCTTGAAAAAGTTGCGCTGATACTGTGCTTTCGTTTTACGTTGACCTCCCACTGCTCAGAAGCAGTTAACATCGATTGAAGGGCCCCGCGTGAACGATTCCCTTCGCGACTTGTTGACTCGGCAATCAACCGGATGTCCTCCGGTGATAGCAGTGCGTGCTTATTCGACGGTTGCATTGGCACTGCGCTGTCTTCCGAAGACATGCAATCGGTTTTGTGCTTCGTGTAGGTCATAGGTTCCTGGTAGCATGCAGCTTAGTCCGTTTGATTCCAGTTCTTGCTGTTGATCAGTTGACGAGTGTGTCGTGGCCTGATTGACCGATTTTATGCCTCACGCGCTTCGTCCTGTTACGTAGGTCGAGCGCTCGACCTTACCGAGCTTGTTCTGCCCCGTTTGACCTTGAGTTTTTGCCATCTTGCCAAGAGCGATTGAAATTGCGTCTTTAATAATGGATAATGCTACGGCAGTGAAGATTGTCAGGTGACATAGNTGTGTCTATCGATCGAGTCCTGATCACGTCACTGCGCCGACCATCTTGCAGTTTTATCGCGCATANAATATGGTTCACCAGATTGACCCGCCCTGTTTTTGTTGCTAGCTTCTAGGGAACCTGATCACAGCCAGCTTTACCTCATTGGTTGATCAGCTGACGTACCTAATGTGACAGATAACAGCTACTGGTGTGTCAACAACTTTTTGTTTGGATTTGATAGTTATCTCTTCGCCACGTGCGAAATGCAGCCCCCCTATTATGCATGCATCGGCAAATGCAAGGAATGCGACATGGATATGGAGTTCAATTGAGGGCAGAGGGGTTTGGCGCCTAGCCTCGCGTGCGTGAAATGCCTTTGCGCGCGCGCTCATGTGGCCCGCTTACGGTAGCCATAGTAACGTCGACTATACTGTAACGGTTATTAATTACTTAATCGGCTTACCAACCAAACACACGCGAGTGTTGTATGAGTAAAACTGAGTGACCAGACTGGTGAGGATCGGCTTCTGGTTTGTTTATTTTTTCCTGCTTATAGTAGCGACAGACGATAGGTCACGGGCGTTTGGTGTAGTTTTGGCTGGAGACGCGACTCCGGGTGGCTCTTGCGGGCGGGTGTGTTTTCTTATGCGTGCCGTACTTGAACAAACAGCCTTTTGCAAAGCACATCGATCGCTTGCTGCTTGTCGATTTGATTGGTTACGTTTGTTTCACACATCTAAACTTGCGCTGTTGTGTGTACGTAAACATAGCCCTTGGCGCGTTTTGAACCTGGCAAGAACGTATATAGCTCTTTACGACCAAAATGTGTGAGAATGAACCTTCGTGATCGTCTCACGAGGGACCAGAGTTAAATTTAACTTAGTACCAGCGTCTCGCTATTTAAATTCATTATCCAATTGATTTTCGCAGTTCATACTAATTGCTTTTTGCTCTCTGCAGCCTTGTGCGAATCCCATACCAGTCTGCAGCTACTGCTGTGGAACTTCGCATTGCAACAAAGCAGGAAAGAACGAAGCGCTTCTGTCGTGCGCGGAGTGCGGCAACAGCGGTAAGCGAGGGCACTTTGTCACCGTCGCGTATTATTACATTATCACTAACAGTTTACGCAACTTGTCAGTTGAACCTGTGCCAAGTGTTGGGCGGCATAGCGTATCTCGCCGCTCTGATGTGGGTGTCGTTTGTTTGCAGCCAGAGATAAGTTCCCGTTTCTTCTGATAACCATAACAATTTAGATATGAGACGAAAAGTTACACACAGTGCTTTTTTATCCATGCTGCCTGCCCGTTATGCAAACAAACAGTTTCTGAGATTTTCAAAGCTGAACAGCTGTCAGTCCATGCCAGGGAATAGCCAATAATTTGGGGCAAAAGATGAAGTCAGCCGCATTAAGCTTTTGGAAAAGAATTTTTTTCCCTTGCAGGTTCGTGTCGTTCTTAACCCGCAGAAAATAAAAACAATCCAGTCACGTNACTATCTTATCACATGATTAATCAGGNGGTTGAATGTACGGTCAAATCATAGATTTGGCGTTATTTTCTCGGTAGTTAAGCAACAAATCTGTTAATTTTTTACTTTTATCAGTTCATGTAACTCCATTTTTTCTGGCTGCTAATGCTTTGCTGGATAAAGAATAAAGCTAGTGATGTTTTTATCGCGCTTTGTTGGCAAGCAGTCAGTTATTGGCGAAATTGCAGGGCGACATCTTGTAACTACGTCGTGAGTGGTTTTCAATGACTTCAAAATTCATTGACGTCTAGGTGCAATACGTCCACACGTCTGGTATTCAGCACTCAATGATTAGGATGTTTGGCTGCCATAAGTGTGCTTTCTTCAATGTTATACGGTTGTGATTTTTGAAACCCAATTTTTCAACTTCGCTTAAACGAACATTACAGGCTTGGGGAACATAAAAAATTGATGCATAATGCAGTTGTCGGTTATATGTAATAAGGAAGTTCGTTTACCGTGCCAGCAATTGGTGGCATGTGGTATGGCGCGGGACTAGGTTATGTGAAAAACTTTGGCACGCATCCCTTTCGAGTTGGACACCCATGATCTACAGACACAGTACATAAAAGAATTAACTCGTTCCTTTTTCTCCTGTTCCGTCTGCAAATAGCTGTCTTTTTTCTAAGATTATTATCGAATCTTGTTTTGGTAGTTGGTTTTAATTTTTTGTGCGTTGTGACTCTTGTCTGTTAATCGTAAAGTACACGGGATTGTATGCGTGTGGTTGAGCACGTTCTTTTTCAAACGTAGCACTGAAAAAAAAACGAAAGTTTATAACTTGATCGGAAAAATCATTTATGACATGGAGAACGAATGCAACACGGGGGATAACATAACCTCTGCTTGCCTAAAATATTGCTGTGACATGTTCTCTTCCAAACTGTTTGCGTTCCTTGAGTTAGCTGAATCTTTCGTGTCCCGAGCTGCGGCCTGGGCCCGCACCGACATTGCACAACACGATTAGCTCCTTTTTGATAGTAAGTGAAGGTAGTAGCGTTGAGAATTTGTACACATTAAATCCTCCGCATGCACCTGATCAGTATGCGCCACATCGTAAACATAAATCAGTAATTTTTCGGACATTAAGGGAAGTTGTAAGCTTTACCAACAGCATCTGAAATGGAATTTTTCAGGATTTTTTCTTCTTCTGCCATCATCCCCCTCTCACCTATCAATATCTGTTTTAGAAGAAATGTACATGTACCATTTTCAGCAGTGCCGTTGTCATTACTCGATTAATATTGCGCTAATGCAGGTGTTCGAAAGCTTTGTTTGCCCATCTTTTGTTATATCTGAACCCACTGGTCAATACTCGGTGATATTGCACGTCAGTAAAAAATTCTTGGCCATATTTAACGTCGTTGAATTGAAGTATCTTATATTTCATTAGTAGAAGCAGTTTTGTGTACTATTTTTAAACTTTTGTTGTTGGTTTTTGTTCCTTTGCTCTGTGACAGGTATGTTGTATTCTCCACTTTAAGTTTAGCTTTGGATATTCACATTTTTATCAAAACTACGTCATTTCTTCCAACATTTTTGGATAACTTCCACCTGTAAGTCAATCTGCCGTTTTGATGACAATCTCATCTGCTGTGTTTATGTCAACACTGATACCAATCTGTCCCTGGTAATGGTAGGTTGATTCCGGAAATTTGGCTTGCTTCTAACGTTAATGCAAGGTTAATTATTGGGGATATGCAAAACATAGACTTTGGTCATATGCAGCAGTGAGCTCGCGTTTTGTGACAATGCCCGAGTTTTCTGCATCCTCAGGAGCAGCGGAACTGCTTGAGTGCTCAACCGCAATTGTGCTCGTCACGTGTCTTGGTCATTGTCGTTTGTTTAAGCAAGCTTAAGTTTGATTTTTTGAAAGAAAGACAAAAATGAAATGTTATCAATGATTTTTTCACGTTTGTCAACTACAGCGGTTCACAGTCCTTCCTTGTCTAGCGTTCGTCGAATGAGTTCTTTGCTTTGCAAGAACCGAAGCAGATCAGAAGCCGAAAACATGGTTTTCGTCTGAAGAACAATTTTATCTATCCACTTAGTAAATTCATACATCCATTTTAAAGAATTGTAAAAAAAAATTTAAAAATTGTCTGAATCGTACAGATCAGCTGCGAAACCGGTCTTTCCTTTTGCAGGGCATCCAACTTGCATGAAATTCTCCGACGAACTCACCGCTAAAGTTCGCACGCTGCGATGGCAGTGCACAGAATGCAAGAGCTGCAATGTTTGTGGTTCAAAAGGCAACGCGGTAAGTCAAGTCGTCTTGAAGTGTGCTGCTGAAGGCGGTGAGCGCGACTCCTCGTCTGCTTTTGCCGATTTAAAGTGTGTGGTCCCACGCATTGGTCGCGGTTTTCAATTCAAGTTGCCAGTCTGGTGCTTACACGATCTATTCTCGCTCGCAAGACGCTTTCGGCCTGTTTTGGCTCTCAATATATCCTTATGTTGTTACTGTCACTGCTCGGGTTAGGAACTCGAGGAGAATGCTTGTCCACTATCCTTAACTTCACGTGCTGGTGAATTGTCTTATCTGCCCTGATGACCATTTACCCTGCATGTGCGAAATTAACCTTTGTGTAATACAGGCTGTGGTGATATGAATGTGAGCAGTGTGTGAAGTACATCGACGCGATCATCACTTCACAGCGCAATCGATAGCGGGTTATGTTCGGCGGATCGCTTTATTCGGGCAAAGCTGTCACTGTTCCTTCTGACTAATGTGTCAGTCGAGTGCCTGGCGCAGGAAGAGCTTCGCGCTGCTACACAGCTCGTGTCCGTGACTCATTCTGTCGGCATTGCCGACCGGTCGCTTGCATGCTTTTATTTTGTCAGCTGTATATCGATTTCTGGTTCTTCGGTGCGAACATTTTCGTAGCGCGGAAATTGATTTTTCCTGCCGTTATAGTTACTGCCTGGTAGATGTTTAGACATGTACGCGGCATCGCGCGCCGTGGGGGAATCAATCCGTGAGCATGACCCCGGCAGTGATCCTTTTGGTCTTTCGTCTCGTTTTTTCAACACGCTCTACGGGGTCATGACCCTGCGGTAGCTGTGCCTTGTCCGATACTTCGGCTCGATCCCGACCAACCGGAGCAGCTCCGCGTGACGCGAACGCTTCCTACGCGGATGTACAGCCGGTTTCGTTTGCCGTTCTCTGGGCACTTGAGTCAAACGGAAAAGTTCGGTACCTTCTCCGCGAACAAAGCGCACGACCATCGCGCGGTGTTTGTTTAGCGGCCGTATGCGCCTGCACCGTCAGTCGATAACACCTTTGCTTCTCGCGAAATGGAGTGGTGACGAGCGATATGCTTGCGTTGTCTGGTCGCGCCGTCACGGCTCAGCTCATTGTCAGCGTCGACGTGTTTGTGCCCCTGAGCACTTGCCAGACCATCACGCGGGGCGGATCCGTTGAAAACCGCAAGGGTTTCGCTTCTTTACATAACTGGGGGTAGCCGTGGGCACAAGGTATTTACATCATACTGCGGTCGCTCTGTGTTCTTAATGTGTGGGCGGCCGGCAGTATTATTTCCGTAAGTCCTGAAGCCGTTTAAATGTTTTTGACTCAGTGCTGTGTTATCGATTGCTTTTGATTACCGTTGTCATCCATGCGTCGAAAAAAGAAGTCATGGCGTTTGCAAAACCAACGAACGTTTTTGGCGGTCACTTGACCTATCATGTGTCATCCGACCCCGCTTTGACTTCAGCTCAAAATGAACCTTGTTTGCAGTGATAGTCGGAAAGTGAACTTTAAAGGAAAATAGTGAACAACTTGGTGAATCGCATGAATTCGCTGCGATGAAGCATTGGTATTGTGATATTCATCTTTATGTTGCATTGTGCTTGAGATGGTGACGAAAGTGTTTTTTTGTTCAAAACACTCGTACAATAGAAACAAGTCGCCGGCATTAACACTGTTGCCTGTCGACAATGCCGGTGGTCTGAATTCGCATTTGACGTTTCCTTTAATCAGTAGACTGTGGTCTCACTGGTCAGCTGCTGTAGGGTCGCTCAAGCCTAATTCATGCATGCATGTTTGTTTGTGCAGTGAGTTTATCTTGGGCAACTCGCCGCAGCACACATTTCTTGTTTACTACAACGATACGTTTCGTTGAGGAAGGCCGCGCCGAAACCGCGAACAGAACAGGGGCGTCGTCGTTTGTGCTCTAGCCAGACACGGGTGCAGTTGCGCGGTAATAAAAGACAGACGTGGACCCGTTTGGAGTTCATCAGAGCAAATGCGCATATGTTGGCCACGCAATAGAAGGTGCGGACTCGGTTCGTCACCATTCTGGTATTTGGTCAACTCTCTCGTTGCTGACTATCTACCTTAAACGATGGTTTTGATCTGTGGGCGGCGGAAAGACCTCTTGAGAGGTCTTGTTTAGCAATGGTCGATTCCAAAGCGAAAGGACAGTAGCGCTTGTCGGTATTTTGTCTGCTTTATCGATACGATTTCATCAAACGCGTAAGCAGTCGTGTATCCGTTCTTCTACGTACATTCTGCGCAAGGTCCGTGGCTTCACGAAGGAAGGGAAGCGGGCGAGATTTGTCGATGACGCCAGTTGCAGCTTTGCAAGATTTTGCTGAAGTACGTCATACTAACGTTAGCATTATGTGTAGCAGCCATTCTTAACTCGAGTACGCTGCTGTAGCTGAGTTCACGAAGACTTTGGTGTCTGCCGACTCCGAGTCAAAGCCAGAGGGCTATTGAACATAAGTTAATACCAAAAGAAGTTTTCTGGAATGATGCCAGCCACTCCTTTCACGCTTAGCTATCGGACTTGCGTTCGCGAAGACTTTGCTTATAGAAAAGCTAGTCTGCGGTCTGAAAAATTGAGACCCGGGGTGTATTGTCTGGAAAGTTCGTACTCCCGGAGTTTTGCCTGTCAAAAATAATTGGTTTAGGTGGTCGAGGTATTATTTTCACTGTAAAAGCAGTCGGTATTTCCATGCGTTTAACCGATTTTATGATACTGCTGCTGAATTATCTCTCAAAAGGGTCTGGTAACAACCCTTGTTGATGCGATACGTGTGCGAAGATGCTTTCAGACTTGATGTAGAAGTGTTGTGATAGTTTGCTTGAAGGATTGCATTCATGCTAGTCGTCGGCCAAGCAGTCAAAAAATTGTTGACTGCCAATCAGAGTTGGTGCGAGTTGGCGATCTCCGAACGTAGTATCGAAGTTAAATTTCTACGTGCTCAGTGACATAGCAAGCTTATTATTACGAAGCGACAGACGCCGATATTTTTCAGTAACAGATGAAATCGTCTTATAACTAACTGAAATGATGTCATGACGTGCCAAATGTACTTTTTTGCAGGACAACCTTCTCTTCTGCGATTCTTGTGATCGAGGTTTTCATATGGAATGCTGTTCGCCTCCGTTGCAGAAAATGCCCAAAGGTGTGGACATGTTGACAAATTTTCGTTCAAGTTCAATACATCTTTCGTGGCGAAAGCGTAGTTACGGATGACTTGCTGTAATTGAGCATTGAAGGTCAATTCAACACCTCTGTTTCATATACAGTTGTGCAAAAAGGCTCGCCTCAAAACATACGATTTTTACGGTTTGAATTGCGTGGCCTGGTGTTGGCGCTAAAACTCGTAAATTCGCCTTTAGACCGCAGCCTGTTCTTCCCACAACACGTACTCGTAGATCTTCGTGATAAAAGATTCATGTCAAGGGTAAATCTTGCCAAAAGTCGTTAGTGTGAAACCTACACACTCTGCATACGCGTTAAAGACGGGGAGAGAATACTTCTGTTTCGAGTCGGTGTTTCTTCAGCGGTGCACCAGCAAGTGAGTGCAGTGGTTGGCAAAAGTGCAAGTCAGTGAAAGCGCTTGGGCTAGAGCAGTGGTTCTCGAACTGTTCATGCACGTTGACTCCCAGTTAAAGTGTACAATTTTCTGTAGACCCCGTGCNTAGCCCAACAGTTAGTAATACAAGGAAAGTATGTGCCAAAATAAATTTGAGTACTTTTTACTTGAAATGTATGATAAANTAATACCTAATCCGAAAATATGCTTAGAACTTAGGAGTCCGTGACTATTTATCGNCCTATTGAATGGTTCAATTGACCCCTGGGGTCGATATCGACCACTTTGAGAACCACTGGGCTAGAGTGTTGATTGGGATGTGCTGTACGTGCTCTGCCAACCAATACATTTTTCCGGTGGGATAGAACCTGGCTTACGGCCCCTGGAAACAAAGTAAGTTTTCAAGCTGTTGTTTCGACCAAGACGTTGATAAAACACCTGCCTCAATTAAGATCGCTGTAAGTCGGTCTCGACAAACAGGCTTCAATTAGAAGCCGCTAAAAGCAGGAAAGGCTTTGCACGTGGAAACCTGACGCGCAGGAAACCGTTGATGTCGTCAAGTTCAGGTTTCTTTTGTTGTTGGGTCGATTATGTCCTACATTTAAATGGATATTCGAAAGTTATGTTCTTTCTGCGCGCGACGTGGTGTTTATTCAGCTGGTCATGCGTGACGGCTTCAGGCGAATGAACATTCTCGTGTAGGGTCGTGACTCGTGCCAAATATTTCTGCGCCTTTTTTTCAGTTTTCTTTTTATTTCGACACCAGCTTATTTTGCTCGGTCGCTGTTCTTGCGCAGGACCGTTCGTGTGCGAAATCTGCCAGCGCGAGGAGGCGGCCGGCAAGAGCGGCGGCAGCGACGTTCCCCAACATCCGAGCCGCGCCAAGGCGTCGTCTGGAAGCCGAGGTAGAACGCGTCGGTTGTGCTGCACTGTGCCGCATGCGACTTGCTGGGAAACAATAGCATTCGCGTTCCGTGTCTCAGTCGGACAGCATACAAACGTGCTTTAGCTTTTTGTCGTGTGCGAATCCCACGCTTGTCTTTTGCGAGGAGTGTCTGTGGGCCAACGTGTCGCTTAGGCTGCATGCTGTGTGATAACGAGCTTCAGCATCCCCGATATGCAGTGACCCTAACGCTTTGCTGAGCGACGATGCGCTTACCCACGCACTCAACGCGCGCTGTCGCTTTCTCGGCGTCCTGATTGCCGCGGTGTGTGGACAGCAACGCAAATCGATCGCGCGATGATGGTGCGAGCGTCGGGAAACAATGGATGAGGCGTAAGAGGACTGAACTTTTGTGCGGCTGTTTACAGCAACACCCTTTCCTGATAATGCAGCGGTGTGTGCACAAGGCTATTGTTCAGACATTGGCGGATAATTGGCACGTGACTCGTCGCAGCTTGATTGCAAATTTTAAAGTCTTCCTCGTTATCCGTCAGCGCAGGCACGGCGCAAAGATCCTGCGGGCCACCGAACGACTGTTAAATGGATGGCTCAGAAAGATTTCCTGCGTTTCGCTGTTCTTCCTTCTCATTCAAAAAAAAACTGAGCCCGTGGGTATGGGGCGGAAGGACGAAATGAGAAGCGTCTCCCCTTTACTTGTAACGTTGTATTCCAGCGGTTCTCAACCCTTTTTGAAGTGATGTACCCTTTGAGCAATATTTTGTCTATTATGTACTCCTTGAAACTGTGATCTTGAGCACGATAATCAGAAATGTACCTATAATTTATTGTACTTTCGCGTTAAATGTCATCGCGAAAAAAATTCGTGAACCCGTTGGAGCAACTTTGCCTACGCCAAGGGGTATGCGTACTCCCATCGGAGAACCACTGGTGTAAACCACTGGTGCTCGTTTGCTCGCTGCATGGAAATCAATCCCCTTCGGATGTCAGCACGGCCGTTGAATGGAGCATTGGGGGCGGTTGTTTCAGTCGTGACCAAATAGTTGCTGCGCTATCGCGAGACGTCGCGCAAAGGTGAAAGCAGCTCGACGTCGATCTTGTGATGCACAGACCGAAGTCAAACTCAACCTAATGCGCCAGAAAGGCTTCTCGACCGCGCCGCTCTTACTCCACCGATCTGTTCGATCCTGCGACGCGTTAAGTCCGCTGCTTTGCACAAACAAACAAACGTCTGAAGCGGAAAGATCTCTTGTTCTGGTCGTTGCAACTTGGGGCGTCGTGCTAATAAAGCGTGGGATGAATAATTTCCTCGGCCGCAATGTCGCTTGTGTGAGACTGTTCACTTTTTCGCCGCTGTTCCTCCTCCCAGCGCAATGTACCTGACGCTTGATCCCAGCTGCGTGTTGGCAGCGCAAGGAGTCAGTTTGTTCCGTTTAGATTTGCGTCGCCGCGAACCGCCTGCCTGTTTTCATAATGCTTATTTGATAACTTAGCGGCAGATGTATTTCACGCCCGAAAACGACTTCATACTTTAGGAAGAAATGCATGCTTTAGAGCAGAGTTACTCAACTACTTTTAACAAAGGTCCAGTTACAAAAGTTCAAGCTTGCCGAGGTCCGATCACTCCGGAGAAAAATTTTAATAACAAACAAACACAAG
>JGI24158J21664_10001439_pt1 | contig 26839 bp, 18 predicted proteins | sample Ectturendosymbi3_FD_21664 | JGI IMG/M metagenome (IMG submission 21664) | reverse complement strand
ACATCATAACTGTGATTATAAAATTTTGTTTGGTGTTCCCCAAAATTTTTTTATTGCATAAAGTGGTCCGTGATGCAAAAAAGGTTGAAAAACACTGTTCTAGACAATTGTCCTGTGGTAAATACTTGCCAGCTGACATAGTATAATTTGCATATAATACACTTCAAACAAACTCTTGCAATCTAAAGAAAATTATGCTCTTGCATTTGCTGCAATTGAAACTCGACATAACACTTACTGAATGAATTAGTTATGTTATTTACAGCAGCGAAATGATTCCTCAGCACGTGACTTGTTCCTGAAAAAAATCCCTGACACTGTCCTGGTGCACTCTGCAGCAATCATACCCAAACTAAAGATGCTTTCTTTTCGTTGTCTGCTTCCATTCGTTCCCACCTACCTCTGAGCAGGGGTGGATATTAGGAGATGAATGAGAGGGCCCCACTGTTCAGAGATGCTGCAAGCACCCTTTCCGAGTTTCACACTTAGCTTATGCATTACTTTGTTGAAAAGTGTATGAACCACTCTAGACTCACATTTAATAAGCTTTGAAACAAATGATTTGTTCTTCAAAATAAAGTTAAACTTCATGCAAAAGTACGAAAGGGGGCTCCTCGGCAACTGTTTTGGGACACCTTTCTGAGAATTTGCCTTGGGCCCCTAAATTCTAATCTCCACCCCTGTCTGTTAGGCTGGATTTTCAGCCTTTGTCCACATTAAAACAAAAGTCTAAGAACAGAGTGGCTGTCACATGAGATTAGCTCTCACTAAAACATCCCAAAAATTTCATGGCTAGTTGCAGATGCAAACTTGGTCAGTCGTCACACTGATTAGCATACGTGCTGTTAGTGTTGCATAAGGATGTAAATACAGTGAATCTAACATGTGAAATGATAGTGTGTTTATCTTGCCAGTTGTTATTTTGAACCTTTGAAGAACACTGTTAGATGGTATTATTTTGCTGAAGTTTTTATTGGAAACTAGGCTACAATCTGAGTCTTTTGATACTTTGGATGACCTACTGGGGTTTCGGGTTCAAAAGTTATGATCTAAAGTCATAAAAATATTTGACTAATTTGCTAATTAATTAATTAGTTTATTTTAGATCATGACTTTTGAACCAGAAATGCTAGCAAGTCGATCATAGGCTCAAAAGACTAGGACTCAAGCCTAGTTTCCAATGAAAACTTCAGCGAAATACTTTGGCCTAGTGGTTGTGCTCTAGGCCAGGCAACATGAGCCAAAATTACCCAAAAACTACTTCACTTATGATGTCACTCACAAAAAATCTGCAACCCCAACCAAAAATTTTTTTTCAAGTGCTGACTAGAAGACTGGCCAATGTGTTTGAGCCTTTGAACAGCTCTCTAGCGCAATTGGCGGAAGCACTATGGTGTTGGTAGGCAACCGAAAACTGCTGGTTTTAGGCTGAAATCCAGGTACAATATATTCGTAGACCAGCCGTCAAGTGTTAAAGTGCAGTGAAGCATTATACAGGACAACGTTAGTTGGACTGTCACATTACCTGTCCTATATCTTGTACTTTATGACTTTTGTTACGAACCATGGTGTCGAAAGTGCATCAAATTATTTGGATCGAAATTAGGAAGTATGGTTTTCATTTTTGGAATAATTAAAATTTTCAATGCAGAAATTGCTTCCCAGTAAACTGAAATTGCTCCCCAAATCTGGTAAGTCACAAAATTGTTCCCTAAAGTGCATGAATTCACCCCCTGGTGGTGATTTCGCCCCTGTTGAAGGACATTAACCTGGAGCATAAATGATAATGCGTTGCATTTATTGCTGTCAAGAGCAAACAGATCATGTTGGAGGCATGCATTGAACACCTTGTAATGATCACACTAATGAAATGCATCCCTCAGAACATGTGCTTTTGTTAGTAGGCTAACTAGAATAGCAAAGATAGCCTAAAATGCATTGAAAACCTTTTGATGAGAAGGTAGGCTGTTATTGCTTGCAACAGCAAAAATTATGCCTTGAAGTGCATTGTAAACCAAGCCAGTGTGTTGTCCCATTGCACTTCATGTATAATATAACAAGTGTCACAAACCGCATGGAGCTTGTTTTGTACTATTTATTTTAGGACTCTACAATAGTAATCACTATTTTAATATAAAGAGAATGAGAACAATATTAATAATCTTTTGGATTGGATTCAGCTTGCTGTGTGCAAGTGCTGCTACTTTGACTACAGTACACTACACAGCCATGTGTGTAGCTAATCTGTTTTACATTTTGCTACTAATATTCTGTAAATAAAGGTCTTAGCTAAAACCCATCTTTAAATCTTACTAAAAATAAAATCTCTGCTAACCTTAAATCAATTTGAGACAAATATTTTACTGTTAACCTTCATAATGATCCAGCATTGGGATAATAGAATGCCTTAATCTTGCTTGGTTACAGATCCTGTTTCTGTGATGACAAATTTTCCAGGTTGTCCTTTTCTACAAATAAGTTAATATATGAAAGTAGTCTAAAGTTTTAGAAAATTTGTTTTCTGCAGAATGCAGGTTTATCAAATATAGCCAACATCTGGAGCTATTCTGAATTATGCTGGTGACTTGCATAATTAGTGTGCTGCAAGCTATAATTTTAAATTGGAGTAGTATTGGTTGACTCTAGGTTGTAGTACAAATCATACTTTGTGATCTGCTGATGAGTCAACAAACTGTGAAATGGTGTCATCTGAAGTTTAAGCAACGTTTCTGCATGTTACTTGTATTTAGCAGGTCTTTTGTCTAGTTGATAAATCTGGAAAATGGGACTGTGCGATCTTGATAAGATGATTGAAATTACCAAGGAATGTAAATACCTTCCTGAAACTGATTTGAAAAAATTGTGTGATTATGTGTGTGACTTATTGTTGGAAGAATCAAATGTTCAACCAGTTTCTACCCCTGTGACTGTTTGTGGTGACATTCATGGACAATTTTATGACCTTTTAGAATTGTTCAAAAATGGTGGAGAGCTTCCAAAAACGAACTACATTTTTATGGGTGATTTTGTGGATAGAGGTTATTACAGCTTGGAAACCTTCACATACTTATTGGCTCTGAAAGCAAAATGGTCAGATAAAATCACACTGCTACGAGGTAATCATGAAAGTCGTCAAATAACCCAAGTGTATGGATTTTATGATGAATGTCAAACAAAGTATGGCAATGCAAATGCTTGGCGTTATTGCACTAAAGTATTTGACTTGTTGACTGTTGCTGCAATCATTGATTCAACCATCTTGTGTGTTCATGGTGGTTTATCACCAGATGTGAGAACCCTTGATCAAATTCGCACAATTGATCGACAACAAGAAATTCCACATAAAGGAGCATTTTGTGATCTAGTGTGGTCAGATCCGGAAGATGTGGAGACTTGGGCTATCTCACCCCGTGGTGCTGGATGGCTTTTTGGTGCCAAGGTGACCAATGAATTTGTTCATCTTAACAATTTGACTCTCATTTGCAGAGCTCACCAGTTAGTTCATGAAGGTTTCAAATACATGTTTGATGAAAAACTGGTGACTGTGTGGTCAGCACCCAACTACTGTTATAGGTGTGGCAATATAGCAGCTATTTTAGTCATACGTGGAAAAGATGACAGAGAAGCAAGACTGTTTCATGCAGTTCCTGACAACATGAGAGTTTTTCCTGATCGTACCACTACTCCATATTTTCTTTGAGGGAGTTGCGGTGCAGTAAAAAACTTGTTACTTCAGCACTTTTTCCACTGTGTAGTTAACTATTAGTTTGAAGGAACATTTTATTTTACCCAGTTACTTTTTTATGTTCTTGAAGTCTGCAATGCAACCCAGATAGTCAACATACTGACAAAGAGCAAATTGAAAATGACAATGTCTGACTCTGGTTGCAAGCAGATGTCAACTTGTTTTGTTATAAATACATGTTGAAGGTGTACAGTATGAGTTAATGAGTATTCAAGGAAAGCATGGGACAAATGGTGTTTATCAGGTTTCAGGTGAGAACATAAATATGCAGTAGAATTGCATGCCATACCATGACACTGTCTAATTTAAAATGATTTTCATTCCAAGTAATTTCTTCACCTATATCTCTCCCAAGGTTTGTGAAACACTTCACTCAAATGTTTGTGGACGCAATCTGTGTAAAATTACTACTTTTTACCAACTTTAAGTATATTTTAAATGCAATTGTGAATGCTTCCCGTTTACATTTTGAAATGACAATGCTGAACATCATGCCATGTACTTAAAGTGGCATGTTAAGTTGTGTAATGCTGCCTGGAGAAAGTATTCCAGAGAGTGAGTTGGAATATATTCAAAAGAGCAATACTGCTAGGAAGTGTGTCCTTCACGTGAAACATATATACTTTTCCTTCACGTGAAACATATATACTTGTTTTACAGATATGCCGTTTGCTTTTGTAAGCGGTAATAGGTGGTTCAATCGAGTTTTTGTATGTTTTGTGTGTTGTCCACCAGGGTATAAGTTTTCACTACTGTGGCCTGTACAGCTATTGGGCTGGGCCAACTTCATCATAAAATGATTGTTGTCATGCGGTTAGTGCTGCAAAGATGTTACGTAGTTTTATAAGCGCCAAGGTCTTAAATAAAATTTTCCCTCTAGAGAAAAAAGGGTTGCAAACATCAATTTTCATGATGGAGGAGTTCTTTATTTTTTTTAGGACAAAAGGCCCATAATCAAAACATTTTGGATGAATTATTACTGAAATCTAACTGTTCTTGTATTTGGCAGCACATGTAACATAAATTGGTGATGGTGGTGTAGTGTATCTCATATGCATTTACAAAGTTCCATCTAAAAATTGTTTGGATCTGATTAAAGTAGTTCCATCATCACTAGAATGAGATAAATGAAAGTTACACAAAAGCAATAATCCAAGTCCAAAATTTGCAGAAGGTGCATCGAATCACCACTTAATTTGTATGACAAACATCGAGTTCTAGCTGTCAATTATGCTTGGAATAGTCCGTTTGTGTTGGTAGCCTGCAATGTGGCACAGGGTTGCCATATTGGTGAATTTATCGCCAGATACCAAAAATCTGGTGAATTTTGAAAGCATTTGGCTACAAATATTTTGTTTTGGCAATTTTTCGAAAGCATTTGGCTCAATTTTTTGGTTTGGCAAAATATATTAACATATTTTTTGTAAGGTATTCTACCAAAATGTATTCCAGCGTCATTTTTATATACGCCCTGTATATTTGCAAGTGTTTGCTTCATATGTAGGGTTACTATTTTTGAGCTTGCTGGGGTTTGAAAATTCATGACATCAAATGAAAGTATGATAGTTCTGAAAGTAGGAGCATGGTATCATGCACTTCTTACAAAATATTTTTGCAAAATATTTAAACTGATGGTATAGAAATATTTGTAAAATGTTGAAAACCTATACTGTTTCTGATAAAATACAAAAATCGAAAGAAGTAAAAGACTTTTTTCCAGTGAAAAACTTAATGTAAAGATGTAACCATCTTCAGAAGTTTAGTGACTTTTTGAAGTGAGTTTTGCTACAGATTTTTTTCTATCTGGCAACCCTCATGTGGCGTGTGTAGGGAAACTCATGGTAAAGATGCCTAAATTGATTTTGAATCTCCAAACCAGCTATGCCCAACCCAAATGGCTTACTGAGCCAAAAGTTATGTGTCACTATCATAACTAGAGCCACACATTGAATGACTTATTAATGAGGGCTGTACATTGAATGGCTTAATTTGATCTGAGCAAACTAAATTTAGCTTAAGCTCGCATGCGGCTCACAGGTTGGACATAGCTGCTCTAAACCTTGCAATACTCACATTCCTTCAGGCAAAACAATTATTTTCTTTTTTGTAAATATTTGTTACAGTTATGTAGATTGCAGTGCTTTAGTTGCCTTATTGCTCCATGTTGTCTGATGTATGCATGATGGTAATACTTTCATCTAGGCTGTAGAATTTGCTTTGACTTACAGCCAAAGCTAAAGACCAGGTATTGCTAGAAGCTAGCATGGTTGTCCAGCATATCTTTCTCTATGTTACATGCTACTTATCATGTAAAAATGTTAATGGGATTCTCAGGAACTTCCTGAATTTTCAGGATATGTGTCAACTGTCAACTAAGTATTTGATTATTAGGTGGAAACATTTGAACACAGGCTATCAAGTTCTTGTAAGATAAGTTCTGCATATACATAACATCAGTTCATGTTTTAGTTTATTAGGTGGTCATTTTTATTTAACATAGTTTATCAATTTTATCCTTCAGCAAAGTAAGCAAGAACATGGCTGGTGGTGGAATGAAGCAGTATATTTGAACTTACACAACTGTGAGGATTGGCAGACAAGAAAAATTTAAGAATCTGTTGCCAGGTGTTCTTGGGTAAATGCTGCTTTATAAGTAATTTATGTTAATTTCTAAAGGTTGTAGTTTACTTTCATTGCTGAGGTTGCATTGATGTCAGTTTTTTATGGTTACTGTCTGCAGGGCATTAATATTTTGTTTGAAATGATCATATTGAAGGTCCAAGATTTACACCACCTTAGTTCAATCTAGCTTGCTCAAGTATTAAAAACAAATTCCTGGTCATACAATTTTAATGAATATGAGTGAAACAACATTTAAGCCATTTCACTCTACCATATGACGAAAATAAAACATCCTACACTTTTATTTTTTCTACACCACATTGATATAACTTTGTTTGTACTGTAGCTGTAATAGGCTTACTCTTTAGGCACTGTCAGAGGAAAGCAGTAACCCCAGAGACCAGTGTGGTAGTGAAAAATTTGTGATCAATGAGATCAAAGTATCCTATGTACTTTCACAAATGAACAACTAAAAGAACCTTTTCATAAATTTCACTGGCAAACTTCCAAACAAGAGTGTTGAAATTTTCACTATCGTTAGCAGAATTTCAAAATTCCAATTTCTATGCCCATTGGCATAGTTCTTGTGTTCAAGCACAAACATGATTGATCACTGAAAAATAAGCAAAAACATGTGCTGCCAGACAAAAACACCCATAGCAATTTCAGATGTGTGTTGACCACTGATTAGTAAATATAGTGCAGTATGACAAACAAAGCATGTGATACAAAATTGTGCTGTAAATATAGATATTGTTTTGAAACTCCAAGGCTGATGTTTTTTTCTTAAGCACTGCGATTTTCGAAATATTACTACTTTCTAATTGCACATTTATTAAACAAACATACAGTGCTTTAATCGTCAATAGTCACTTTAGTGAAAGGGTGAAGTTTCAAAAACACAATTTTGGAACAGAGTTGTATTGAAAACAATGCAACTCAGAAATAGGTGTTTTTAGTGTTACTATTGTAATCTGGTGCAATTGTCATTAAAAAGAGTTCTGCAAGCTTTGCATTTGCTTATCTGTAACATGGATTTTTTTACACACAAACAGTTCAAAGTTTATATCATTAGTGTTCAACTGTAAAAGAAACATGCAATTACTTAAAATCCTACCTTGCTGTAAATAAAGGTTCCTTGCATTACTATTTTGCATTTATAAATGTAAATGCAATATTTGGACATCTGTCTAAAAGTTTGCATTGTTTGCTGGTGCATGTAGCTAGTTCCTGATAACTTTGCATTAAAAAATATAGGGAAGTTAAATAAAAGTTTAGCATTTACATTTCATGTACATTAGGATGTAGTGATCTGCTTGGTAAGATAAGCTGACGTCAATGCTTTTGAAATGTATCATAAGTTACAGTTGAACCAAGATGTGGTCAACTTGTTACTTTGAAGTCTGAAATATCTCTTTTGCATTCCTTTTGAAAAACTTTTCCAAGTTGTGAATTCCTAAACCTTAAGGTTTAACACCACAACCAGCTGTCAAATCTTCTGGTGCTTTTGTTTCAATGCTGTGTCTTTTTGAAACTGTGTTTCACCATACAGTGATTGGCTATCAAAACAACAGTGTCATTTTGTGTGTTTGAATAAACAGTTAACAATTGTATTGTGTAACTTGCCTTCACCTTGTAGTTGAATGTGTAAACATGATTTAAGTAAGTTTTATTGTGTTGCTGCTAGAGTAAAGTCTGTAAGTTCAATTGAAATCTTGCCAGGGTGGTTGAGATGAACGCTCTTGCCCATGGAGCGAGCTGTACAGCAATTCACACAGTGGTTGTAGATCAAACACCTGACCTTTCAGTTGCTATCACCAGGGTGACATAACAAATGTTTATTATTTACTGAAAGTGCAAAACGACAAGAAATGCTAGAAATTTGGTGGCCATGCCTTTTGGCTACACCCATGCCTGTGGATAACCTGCTTGGTCCTTGCGGGTGACCTGGTGCCTGTGGGCACCACATTGGTGACACCTGATTTTCAGTGTTTTTTTCAACATATTATTTGGTATGGTTCAAAATCAGAAAAAGTTGATAGATGTACGGTACATAAGGCAGAAATATTGGTTCAAATATACTGATTGTGCAGAGCTGAGAAAGATAATCATTACAAACTGTTCAATTTTTTTTTCAAATCCTTCAATATTCATTGCTGTTCATTTTGTTTGACTAAAAAAAGTTCAAATTTAACTGTACAAGTGTCCTGCCTATTTGATTTTTTACTTCTCAGTAGATTTTTTCAAAGAAAAAATAAAAAGTAGGTTTTATTAGGTTTTTTAAGTGGGCTTTTTTAAAAAAACCCGAGTGGGTTTTTTTGGTCGGGTTTTTTTACAACAACCCTGCATTATACAGTAGAACTCGTCTAATTCATCACTTTTTCTTCGGTCCTGACAGAATCCCTATCTTCTGTGTACATTTCTGTTCACCTAATTCACCATCGTCTAATTCGTTAATTCGCTCGATTCATCACCTTTTTCTATCCCTGAGAAGCATTTTGTTCATGTAATTCGTTATTTGCAGTTTCGCTTTATATATCTAAGCAGCTGGTACGTGTGGGAATTCAAACAAATTAAGGATCTTTACCTGAGAATTGCTGCACCTTGAAATTTGTTTATCGAATTTATACGAGGTGAGAAGCGCGACCGGACTCCCCATTGAGAGAACGTGGAAAAGTTTGTCAAAGATTTCAAGGGTACTTGATTAAATGGAGGAGTCCAGATAGAGCAGAGGAATTAATTGTTGTATTCAACCATAACGTCATAAACTTGTATTTTACTGCAAATAAGAGCATTATGTATGTATACGAATTACTATGATAAAGTATACGAGCTTCTATGGTAGAGTTTTCACCTGTTTGCATAATTCGTCACTTCACTAAATTCGTCATTTTTTTCTAATCCCCTTGAGGTGACGAATTAGGCAAATTCTACTGTAATAGTAAAATCGTCAATATTATCAAAACTATCAGAATGAATGCAAAAGATAAAGTAACAACAAGTAACAAACCAAAAAAATATTTCTCCTAACTTTTGCATACTTTAAGACTCCATAGGAACTGTGAGCAAGAGAAGAAATTGGCAAATAGGTAGGACTAGACAAATGACTTCTACTGTACTTGAATCTGCAATGCCCCATGACTGATTAACTGATTTTTTACCCATTATCATATTCATGATCAGCTGATCCAGCTCTGTCAGATTGAAATGCCTCACTGGGCCAAAAGTCATGGCACTCTGTCAGTAGTGGATCCAGGAATTTTAAGGCCCGAGACAAATATTCTCACTTCAGGGAACACTTGTAGATTTTTGTTAAATTCCGACTTATTAAAGCCCTTCATTGTGTAACATTCAGCATGCTCACTGCAAATTCATGTATTAGATAACCATGTATGTATGAGAAGAACACTTGTACCTTGGGTATGTCTTTGAAAATTTACGTTCCGTACATGGCGAATATTAAAAAAAATAAAATAATGAAAGTTTTGATCACAACCATTAGTTAATATACAAACAAAATACCAATAGCAACACAATACAATGGTGTAAGTCAAGTACAACAAAAGCTTAGAACTCAACTCGAATCTAAACTGAACGCAATAAAGCATAATTGTAAAAAGACCACATCTGCAATGCATTTAAAAGCATTTAAGCCTGAGTAAAATTCATCTATTAAGAAGCACAAACATTTTTGAAAGGTGGCCCCAATGATATTTATATTTCAAAAAAAGGTGTTTGAGGCAGGAGCCTCATTTGCCTCTCACCCTTCACCACTCTGAGGACTGCACATTGAATGAATTATTTTGTTCTGAAAACACCTCTAATCACCCTGTAACTGTGATGTCGTAAGCTAGTTTAGTGCCAAAGGTACAACACGAGTTTTAAATCAGATAACTCCCCACGTGGAAATCCAGTGCCACTGAGGTTCACTGTATTAAAAATGTCAAATTAAGATGATCAAAATGGGCGGCAGGCAGGTTATTGTATTCTACGTACACATCAAGCCTTCAATTAGACCGCACAAAATCTTTGACTGGGCGACATGCGGCCTGCGACTTGGACACAGCTTAACAAGTACTGTAGTAGTTTACGAGATGGCATTTCTAAACATTCAAACCGTGTTTCTATTTTAACTTACAAAAGCAAAGTGTGTGGCTTGTAACGTTTGGTTGAAGACAGGCATAGTGAAATAGTGATAGCTGCAGAAGTTTTCATGTGCAAATTTAATTAGGCATCATCGCGACAAATGCAACTTCTCGTTCTGCTGTATTAAAAGTAAAAATCAATGAACACCTTGGGCCGGTTGTCAAATGAAAAACAGTGAATATCGACTGGCTGCAAAGGCGCATTTATTACTAAAAAAGGTGTAACAACAATAGAAAGAGAATGTGTGCACGCAGGGCAGGTGTCCTGCACCGCAAGTGCGGGGCCCGATTAGAAACACTTGCGGGGCCCCACTCAGTGACGTATGTATAAATTTTTGAGGGGATTGCATCAAGTCATGATGATAAAGATGGGTGATATTAAAAGACGAGGCCCGAAAGGGTGACGTCAGGACCTCTACACAACAAACTTCACTGAACTGTGCTGGAAAACCCAATGAATAAAAGAATTACAACACTCAATACTGTCTACCTCGCCAGTACTTCCATGACCAGAAAGGAGGTTCTGTGTGTAGTAGCTTAACCATCTTACAACCTTAACATTCTTACACGTTACACCATACGTTTACAAAATACTGTGGTCCCCACCAAGGATTTTTTAAAGATTTGACCTTGCTGCTTGCAAAGACATTTTGAGAGACCGCAACTGTTTTATCTGAATACTGAGGTAATTGTAAAGCAAGGTTTTCGTGTATTTTAATGGTGGTAGCAGGCCCGTAACCAGGGGGGGTGAAACCCCCTAGAAAAATTTTCGCTTCCCCTGGAAAATTGTGTTGGACACAGCTCAAAAATTTTGGACATAGTTCAAATAATTTGGGCCCCTCTCGGAAAACTCTTCACCCCTCCTGGTGTCCCAAGCTGGTTACGGGCCTGGGTGGTAGTAAAGCGAGTTTAAACCGTTTTGAGATACCATTGGAATAATTTAGGAACCGTTTTGGTCTCTCAAAACCCCTTGAAAAACATGGGGTCCCGTGCCGGAAACATTCACAATCACCTTCGATACAAAGTGCAAATTTGTGTTGGTTAGCTGGCGTAGCGCGGGGCCCGATTTGAAGAAATCCGTCAAATCGGCTTAAAACCGGGCCTGTGTGCATGCAACTTGACATGACACCTTTCTGTGCTTCACAAACTTCAAAGTTTTTTATTAATCTCATTGTTTGAGACTTGCTTTTAAATTTGGAAAACTGTCATACACAAAAACCATGTAAAAGTATCATATTTTGCTATTGTAAAAAAATGTCTGGCATAACCACAAACATGAAAAAACAACGTAAGATCTGCCACATTTTGCCTGAACTACAACTACCGTATTTGTTTGATTGTAAACCGCGTCTTATCATGGACGGCTTACATTTTTTTCTTTACCTAAATCCAAAGGTCTAGGTAACGCTCAGTCCTTTCTTTCTACATTTTGTCAACCAAACTCTTTTCCCATTCTCTTTTCGGCATCATGTGCACACTCCGCCACAGGTGGGATAATGATGAACAGAGAAAGCAGTTGTAATGGTGTACGCATGATTGCCAATTTAAACACGGAAGTATTTCAGAGGCTAAGTAACCTATTTTCTAGTGCGGCTTACATTAATTTTAACACCATTTCGTGCGGCTTTCAGTCGAATAAATACAGTGGTACAGTCAGGGGCGTCGAAAAGTTCCAACAATATGTCACAAGTATTTTCTTCAATACAACGTATTTGCTTCCGAAAGACCTCAGGTTCGAACACGGGGGCGCCAACCTTGCTTCTTGCCCCGGGCAGCATCTAACCTCGTTACGCCCCTGAGGATCATTAATGCGCATTGATGGCGTATATAGTTTCGGCCAAAACTCATCAATTAGAACTTGCCATCCAACACCAATCAAGGCGTCGGAAGGCGACTCGGCCTTGCTAAGAACCCGCGAAAAGATGAGGTTCGAAAATATAGAAGATCATAACCAATAGCTTCGGAAAGTTTTTGGAAAGTACTGATTTGTGAACAAATCATTTGGTGTGCATCTGTTTCTTGCCCAAAATTTCGCACTTGATTAAATTGTCAAAACCACTGTGCTGTTGTCAGCACAGCAAGTGATCGAACAAATCAAACTGCGGAGTGCTTCATAGCAATTTATAATAAGAAAACCTCTCCAAAAGAGTAACTGGGGAATACTTCAAAATACGTAGTTTTATTCGGATTACATTAGTTTTCTATTGACGGACCAATCTGCATCATTCTGGCGCTCTCGTCAAGCGTGACGACAGCGTTATGAGCAGTGAATATCTACCGTCAACAGGTTTAACTGTCGATTCCACAGCACTAAGCTATAAATACGTTCAGGAATCAAATTTGTAAAAAAAAATAAATACTAACTCAGTACTTAGGAAATTCTGAGCGGTACAGCTTTTTATTTGCTTAATCTCTGATAAGACAGGTCACCCAGACGGACATAGAGCTCAGTCTGACAAAACAGGCCGCTTCCATTACGCACAAGTATGCGTGACGTGGGCGTTTTTATTCTCCGTTATTAATTAATTCATTCAGCTGAACGTCGATCACTGCTGTATCTAAAAGGACGGTCGCATACCACGCCCCAGATTAAGATTGGCCCCCAACAGGATGACTGAAATGTTTCAAAGCACAAAATTTTGTCAAGCAAAAATGCTTTCTTTGTTTAACTCTGGTGATTGTGCGGTGCACGTACAATTGCATATGTGCCACCTTTGGCATGGCCTTTCACCCAACAAAAAATTACATAAACGAGCATTGTATGAGGTTTTATACAAGCATGAACTCTATGAAAAGCCAGAATGTACGTAAGGGCAATACAGCATTTCGATGATTTTCGCTTGGCGAAAAATGCAAGGAGTCAGTGTTTTTTAAGGTGTTTTGAGAGACCGTTTCAGTCTCCCAAAATAAAGTAGAAACTCGCTTTACTACCACCATCAAAATACACTTAAACCTTGCTTTATGACCATCAGATAGACAAAATAGTTGCGTTCTTTCAAATGTCTTCGCGGTCAGCAAGGTCAAACCTTTAAAAAAACTTGCAAAGAATATAAATTTTCTATAAAGGAAAAACACATGTCACACTGCTCTAATCCTGAGTTGTCGGTCGCTCCTGGGCAATGACAAGCGAATTGCACAAAGTCCTTCGAAAGCGGCTCGGCTGATCCATGTGAGCAAGACTAACGCTTTTCAACGTTCAATCAATTTCTTTGTCCACTTTTTTTTCACACGCACGGAACCTGATGCTGCATTCATCGCTGGGAACGGCGTCAGGCTCAATATTAATTTGTTTCATTCCCACAGCAAGATCAAAAAGGTATTGATAGCTTTCCGTCCTGAAACAACGAAAACGATACAATGGACTCAGGACGTGCGTAAGGTCTTGAACGTACGCATGTTTTATTGCGTCGGATAATACTGCGCTGTACACGGCTCGGCAACTCCAATTGCTAACCCTGTATACAGAAAACGAACGTGCATGAACCTAAAGAGATTGAAAGAACAAATTTGACTTGCGGTACAGTCAACTTGGGGACTGAGTGTTTCTCAGAAGCGTATAACAAAATCGAAAGCTAAATTTTTGGATGTAATTATGCGGTATCGAATTGTAAGCGATGATATACGAATCACTGGTGTAGGAGGCAAAACTTTTGATCTTGTGAAAATCCGGGCAAAACGTGTGAAAACCTTCGCAAAAACGTTGTATGTGCTGTGAATTTACAAAAATAGCACCCAAATTGGAAGTGCAGCCATTTTTTTCTTTTTGGAGATCACGTTTTTACTTAGGGGAGATTTGGGCAAAAAATGCTTCAAGTGCTTTGATTTGAAAAAATGCGCGCAACATGAAGTGAAAAGCAGTCGTTTTTTTGGAGGATATTTTCTTTGGAATTTTTTTCGGGCAATTTTGGGCAAAAATCCTTTGCACCCCCAAAGATTTGCCTGCTCCTACACCTATGCTACGAATGCACCAAACTTTAAAAAACTTCGCTACTAAAAATTACCCATAAAACATTGCGCGATTCGTTGTTACCGTATAGCCTAGCAGTATCTGCGTTTTGTACCGGCTAACGCAGTCCAGAAGTTATCGTGACATAGTATTGGCCGTCGTAGAAACTTGCACAGTGTAACAGATATAGAGACTATTCGGCGATGGTGAATTGATGATGAATACTTAAAACTGCTACATCAACGTGAACCGTGGTCCGTCGGCGCTGTTCCAATTTACATAAGTTGAATGTGGCGGCCCGACGCAGCTAAATCAGGTCAAGGAACATAGTTGTTTCATCAGATTAGCAAGTGAAGTTGCTTTAGAACCAGTGTCTCACTTTCCAAACTACGGCCCGCGAAGCCATTTCTTCACCCGGCCTGCAAAGCTATTTAATCCGGCCGCAAAGCGAAGGCATTTTGTTAATAATGAAAAAATAATACATTTACGAAAAAATTGTTGATTTGATAGAATGCAATATATCCAGAAACAATCACATTACGTAAGATGTCCGGCTCTCGGAGCTGTTGTGTAATAGCTCGTGTGGCCCTCGTACAAGAAAGTATGGAGACCCCTGCTTTGGACGAAATAGATGATGCTTAGCCGCAAAGCAGCATTATTACAATAGTATGACTAACTTTCACAAATGCGAATGATCAAGTTTTGTGTCAACAAGAGAGCTGACGTTGCCTTTTTGGCAACTGCACGCAGCATGCATGGCAGTCTGTACACCGATCAATCTCTTCGTCATGCACTAATTTGCACATCTAACCGCTTTTCTCTTGCACTCAGAATCGATTTCCTTTTTTCAGCAGCTAATCGAGTCTTGCCCATACGAACACATGCAAGAACTGCTACAGTAAATGTGATTTCAGCCACCCACGCCACCTACCCACACCAGCTTCTGGCAGCTAACCTCTTTAAAATATCAACAGTTAGTTGGATCAAAGAGCTCAAGGCTTATCAGCAGAGATTTCTGCAAACGCTAGCTGAAACAAAGCTGCGATGCCGTCGCAAGACTGCGTTTTCCGCCATATTACGCTCGTCAGACACTTTAATATCTGAAATAGACAAAGCTGATGGTTATCAGATCACATAGACGACGGAAAAGGTCAACTAACTGTTGTGGTGCACAGAATGAAACAGCTCAACCACTACACTGCTGCTCTGTGCTCCGTTGCGAAGGTGCGCATCTCATGCTTTTTATGGAGTTGCCATACCGTCTTGAATGCTCACCTGGTTCTGACAAATACGCGTTGTCCAGATCCTAAGTTGCCACGTCGTAGATTAACTTGCAACAGGTGGTGCGAGTCTTTTGGTTACCTCGATAGTTCTTATAGGTGAGAGATGCCAGAAAAATTCACGTTAATTTAGGCTGAAATACAAGACACTAGTGACCGCTGGTGACTCACCATTACGTGAAATTTTCGTGTTTACAGGTCATCAAACGACGGCTTCCAAGTTTTTTTGCCTAACTGATTGAATAAAATGCAGGTAGCACCTGCACAACAGTTAGCAAATTGGAACGAGGATGCGATTGGCATGGCCCAACTACATTTACAGCCAAGTTAACTTTTTATGCTGACGGCTGGGGTAACAAAACCGAAGTACCTGATCTGTTGTCATTGAAAAACGAAATCTTATATTGCAAGCAGCGGGCGAAAACAGAAAGTTTTGCACAAATCCTTAGAAAAAGGTAAGAATTTTGATAGAAAGCACATCGTATCTTTTCAAATACACTAAATCAAAATTCCCTACCCGAATATTTTTGACAACATTTGGACCTCGTCTGAGTTTTAGAGATTTTCCAAACGAATGTCTTACAATTACGTTCTGGGCGAATTACACAATGTACCTGCAATTAATACGAATCCAATATACGAGCAGAACAAAATAAATGATTACACTTAAACTCTCAAATATGCAAATGAAGGTCAAAATTAAACTATACAGAGGCAAACACAAACAAGAAAATAAAAATCCCAGCAGCCGTTGCAAGATTAATTGCTCAGTGAAAAAAAATAGATCTTACTGTGATTTCACTGCCTGCCACGTTTCACCCCATATAAATGCTCCATGACAACGAACAAGTAGAGCGTTTGTGTCAGGATACAAATCAATGGCAGTTTGGAGATTTTTACAGAGTTCTTCTGCTGGACCATTTTCGACGATTGGGATCACCAGCTGTTCGTCAAACCTGGAATTACAGAAAAATGTCAGAAGTGAGCAATGATGGAATCCTCGTTGAAATTCGTGCAAAAATTGCTTTTGCGTACACTGTTTAGCTGCTAGCAAGAAAAAAACAACGCTGAGCTGTTGGAAATTCAATACCTTTGTGTAACAACTGTGTCGTTTTTGCCAACACTGCAATTTGAGTGAAGGGTTTGAATCTATCAGAAAATGTTTTTAATAAATTGGTTTCACGTAACACTACGCATCCTCAGTCCTACAATCTTATTCACATATCGATGCGTAACTCGTTACCGACGACCAGAGACCTAAGAACCGGATACCAGTTACTTGAATACCGATATGTGCAAATTTGAATCATCGCAAAAAGATTAAAAGCAGAGCCCAGTTGGCTGATTCCTCGAAAGCTTACAGCAAACCTTGAGTTTTTTATTGTTGACCGCAATTTCAGATGTCACACTGAGCTTTGACACAAGAAGTGACGAAGCAGAGTCATAGCTGGCACGATCATGTGGGAGAAAGGACGAAACGAATAACCGACGCAGTTTCAGGATGTCCTTGTGGCCAAAGGCAAACTGACATCTTACAAATCTTTATAGCCCTACGAACTGAGGATCTCCTCCAACCGTTTGCCGAAGCACCATCGCCGTGACAGCAGGCATACAAAAACTTGCTTATAACAGCCACTTTTGTTCAATACCAGTAAACCAGTTGTTTGGTTGTACTGCACTCGGGACACGGACTGTAAATAGGAGCCCATCTTTTGTTTATTTCAATGCAGAAATATTACTTCCCAAACACGTCTGAACCAAGTACTGAATTGCGAAATTTCGCAGCAGCAAGGATTGACAATAACACGCATGCAGGACCATGGGCGTCGGAAGGGGGGAGCAGGGAGGGTCAAGGCCTCCCCCTGGATTTTGAAATGTTCAGCAAAAAAAGTTTTTTTCAATTTCGAGGGGTAAAAACCAAATTTCACCACTTTTGCCCCCCCCCTGGAAAAAATCCTTCCGACGCCCATGTGCAGGACTCTCAACGACTTCATTAAATATTTAGTTTCAGTTGTAGTAAAGCCCTTACGTTGCCGACATTAGTGCTGTAATGCACCTTTATCGACAGATGCGCTACTACTCGCTATCAAGAACAAAAGTAGAAAGCAGCGAAGCACCTGTGTGTAATGGTGGTAAAGCCAATTGTCAAGACTTCAAGCATTTCTTGGTTGGCGATGCGGAACTCGTTGCCGGCGACCAGCGACGCAAGAACCGCTGCTTGAGACTGACAGTGAAAAATCGCACCTGGCAAAAAGACTATCCTTGTTTTGGGAATTTTAGAATGAAGCAAATACATACTGCAGGTAGTTTTCAGAAGTTAGGATCGACACGGGAAAGACAGCCAAGCTTTGAAACCGCTCGACCGATAGACAGTTTATCCAGCTAAAGGTCTTTCGATAGAAGATATAACACATTAACACAAGCCAAGGAAAGAAAAGCATTGGTCACTGATTTAAGTTTGTCAGAAGCGCCAAAAAGCAAATAAAACTTGCAGTGTCAACACCATTCTGTTTTCGGAACGTGGCACTGCACTGTATAACATTACAATAACGCAAAAGAGCATATACACATGCATCACTGCTTATAAAGTCGCTTGTTGGAATGCGACTTCAAGTGGAAGTGGTTACCTTGCCTGAAAGGTGGCCGGATCAAAAGGCGTTTATGGAAGTTTGGAGTCAGATTCACAACGCCTCAACACTTGATTAAACGCAGCAGAATGCGGCGCCGTGACTCATGTAACAGATTTACAGTAATTTTATATAGGACATGGCGTAGTTAGCATAGTTAGATTTAAATTCAAGTCTGCATGAAAAGAGCGTATACGCAACAATGATCGCATGAAACTAGCACGGGAGGTAGTATCTCGACCTCTTGAACGAGAACAGGCAGGCTGGTCCATCAAATAATTCGATAGAACTCTGGGACTTGTCAAAAACGTGAAATTGAGCAAAAATTATCTTTTGTGGTAGTACAGTAACGGCTTTTCCACTGCTTTAACGCTACGTGCTTACTGTTCTACTCTTGTGATAAGTGCTCCGTCTCACAACTAAGAAACTGCTCTATTATTTCTCGGAAGTAGGTAACATAATTTAAGGGATAAGATAAACGTTCTAAACAACGTTACAAAATGTATGGTGGTATTTCATCTTGGTTTAGCAAGTGGCTTTGTGTTTGCTATCATTGTTATTTGAATATAATGATACTGTTAATGCGCGAAAAGATGTTTGCCGGGAAAACTTCAAAATCTATCTCCGACAAATACATTGAGGTGTTTTTTCAAGGTTTTTGAAAGGGTGTCGTGGTGGAGCTTCAGGGTGTCAACACTATTTTCCTTTCTCTATATCTGATACTTTCAACTCGTTTTCACAGAAACGCAAGTTTCCGTCCAAATATGCTTAATTATTTGCATACGACATTCACTTTTGGCAAACAAACTAAAGACAATTTCATAAATGGAAAGGTTCAATGTAGGCCTACATACTCATTCCTTCACACATAGTCATTTATTTACTTATTTTCGTGCCCGCTTTTTCTTTGGGTAGAGTCGCAGGGACAGCAGCCATAGGACTCGAATTACCGCACGATCAACAGCAATCTCAGATAGTTCTGTTGGCTCCACACCAAGACGGAACCAAGCAAGGTTAGAGATGTATTCACTCCACCTGGTCCTTGGACGAACTTTGAGCCACTTTCCTGTAGGTGTTGTAGACTGTAGCCTGAAGGAGTTAATTCGCTATTCTCTCCTGAGACATTCTGGACACATGGCCGAACTAACATAGCTGGGATCTCTCGATTTGGAGAAGTGGCTTGATCCCGTGCTTTACGGATTTCAGACCTGTGGTCTTTGTCACGAAGTGTCACACCGAGAAGTCTTCGCAAATATCCCATCTCTGCCGTTTGTTCTTTTGACAATATTCTTTCAGTCGTCACCTAAGATTCATGACCAAAGGTGAGGATCGGAACAAAGACCGATTTACACACTGAAAGCTTTGTGTTCTTTGAAAGCTCCTGTTTCGCCACCACGGAGCAATAAAGCTCACACATAACTGCGTTTGCTTTACCAATCAGTGTATCAATCCCTTTGTTCCGACTTTCGCCACTCGTAAATACCACCCCAAGGTACTCGAACGCGTCCACCTGTTGCAGTGTATTTCCGCTCAACACTGCCTTGGGCGTCTTCAGAGACATAATACCTCAATCTTTTTAGTTCTGATTTTCGTTCCTGTTTGGTCACACCCAGCAGAAAACCGATCAAATGCGTGCTGAAGACTGTTGAGAAGAGCCACGCGTTCAGTACCAGTTTGTCCGTAAAAACCAAACGGTTCATCCTGCAGCCCCCACCAGTGACACCCTTGTGGACGCGTCTGTGACTGTCTATCCAATTCATACAGACGAGGGCTCTTTAAATTTTTGGGAGAGGACCACGTAAGCCATTGCACAATAGTTTGAGGGCCAGACATCTGGTGTAATGTGATTTTTTCGGGATATGTTACATTCTACCAAATCAACACAGTTTTCGCAAATGTATTCTTTTTTTATTATCGGCAAAATGTGTTTTGCCGCCGGGTCAAATGGCTTCGCAGGTCGGATTTGTCCCGCGGGCCGTAGTGTGGAGAACTCTGATATAGAATATGAGGAGTGGTGACAGCACACACCATTGTCGGAGTACAACACCAACGCTGAATGGTTGTGATTTAACTTCGTCGACCCGGACACAATCTTCTGAACAGGAATACAGTTACTTGATGGCTAGCAAGAGGCGTCCGTCAACACCGCACTCCCACAATACCCCCAAAGCTTTTTCGGGAGGAACCCGGCCATATACTTCCCCAGGTCGACAAAATATGTGTAGACGTCTTTGGCATGCTCCCAGGATTTCTCATGAATTTGCCGGAGAGTGGAAATTTGTTCTGTAGTGCTACGCCCACGACGAAAATCGTACTGGGTATCATCCAGCTTTGGTTCAACTATTTTCGTGGCATATTGGCATACACTCTTTCTGGGAGGCTTAGCAAAGAGATGCCGCGGTAGCTGGTTTACTCACTCCTGTCTCCATTACCATCATTTTGCTAATCTTTTGACACCCTTCCAAAACGCCATGCCACTTGACACACACGAGTCAGCCAAACAATTCACAAACTTTTCGCAGTTAGCTTTAAGCTCGAATTTAACAGCGGCATCAGAGAGCTTATTGATGCACAGTTCTACAGAAGCTTTCACCTATGCAAAGTCAAAACATCCCGCCTGAATAACTTTGCTCAGTTTTGTCAGGTGAAGTGCCAATGTAGCTAAAATCTTACTCCTAGCTCTCACTGTTGCCTCACTTGACAGCCACCTTGATTTGCACGCGCGCTACAACTACCGACCTTTTGTCTTCATTGTGGTCTGATGCATCGCCAGGCAAGTCGATCGCAACGGTGAAACAGTAAAACATTTCCGTAATTGCATGAAAGTGCTTTCGCAGTTGTGTACACCATACTGTACAAATATGCGGCAGTGCAATAAGAGGCCGAAGCGCGTCGGTGCGCATGACAATGCACAGATACCAAGCTTACAGTTTTCGCTTCCAACTTCTGCGCCAGAAAAATGTGTCGGTCTATAACATTGCAGCCGTCTGTTGCAATAGCCACGTGCAGGAAAGCATGCTTTCCTCAAATCGTTTTACTTCAATACAAGGCAAAACCATATCCAGGCTTACAGAATTTAGGGTGTCATTGCAAAATTATAGGGTGTCGTTTTGACACCCAAAAATGGCTTAAAAAACACTGCCTCACCTGCATCAAATAAATCGTAGATAGTCCAAAGCGGCCAAAGGCTAGGTTCCAAATTTTTGTAGGCGCTGCCAGACGATGGACTGCAGTGACGTTGGTTATCCGCCTGTGCACAATCGATGGTTGCCCCAACGCATCCGTAACGCGCAGCCTGCGGAAGACTTTTGATCACCACGTCGTGGTGAGTAACGTTGTCTTTGGGAATGCCTTCGGGGACCATGTACAATTTGCTGCGAAAAAATAGTCAGCTGTTTCGCGTAACCACGACCCAGGCATTCCGTTTTCCATAAGAAAAATAGTACTGGCAGAAAATAGACTGTTGCTACTTTGCCACAGGCGGTTTTGCAATTCGTTCGCGAGTAAATTACCGGTAAGCCGCATACGACTTACAGGCGGTTGCTGAGAAAAGTTTTAAAAGCGTGTCACTGAAGACTGTCACAATCTACTCTTGCTTTAGCATTTACGATCGCCCGTCAGACAACCGACCAACGTGTTAAAATTGGGTTACCCTGAAGTCAGAAAAAAGTGACGAAGATTTTCACTGTTTTCACTAAAACCGAACAGGACTACTTTGTGACGTTTCCCTAAACAATCAAAATAGTCAACAAAAGATATGACAGCGTCGAGTTATTAAAAAAAAATCGGATAAACCTACTATAGGTGCACTTACTCAATAACTTCTGAGGCATCATGCGGAAAGAAATGACATCAGTTTTACTAACTTTTCAAACATCATCTGAAGAAAAGGCTAATTACCCGTTGATCTTGACCAAAATGCTGCCCGCAGATCCAGGCGCCCATCCGGATCGATGCATAAAGGCGCAAAGCTTTACAACCCTGTTTAAAGCTGAAGACTCCTTGCTATCTAGGATGACCAAGCACGATGCAGTCATCTACATAAAAAAGACTTGGTCAATCGCCAAGCGTAAATCGGTTCATACTTAACTTACGATTTGGCTTTCGGTAACTCCAATACTGGAAAAGCTAAACGCAAAAAATCATAACAGTCATTAGCTAACTGCGAATTCTAGAAATGCACGGGTTTCATTTTTGAGATCCAGTCTATTAATACAGTAGCACTACAAAGCGCTTATTTGTTCCTCTCGGATTACCTTGTTCACTTTTTCATCATTGACAAAAATGGGGTCATGCTGCATGCGAGCTTTTGACAGATTCTCACATCTGGAAGACACTTTTCGCGAGAAGTTAGCATGTCTGAATTCTGTATTTTCTTTCTTGAAAAGAAACTTTAAAGGTGTTTGTTCCTCCTTTCGCAACGAAGAACAAACAACACCACCTTCTTGAAAGTTAGTAGTGTCAGTTGTAGATTTTCCAGAACCACAAGAAAAAACGTTTCTTCCTTTTCTGTGGTTTGCTGACTTTCTCGACTTTATTTTCCACGCCGAAGTATGACGTCCATCCACGTTGTTGATTCGAAGGCGCTTCAACCGCGCTACTGCCGAACATTTGTGACGTTTGTGCTTGAAGCTCGTAAGGTGGGAACTTTCAGGGAGATGATTTCCAAGCGATTTCACATACGTTGTAATAGTCGCACCAAGGTTATGTGTGGGCGAACTTCTGTTTTTAATACAGAACGCCACATTTTCAGCATTCCAAACTTCGTTAGAAACATCTGTAATTTTTGACAACAACGCTTTTGACGAACAGACAGTGTCGCAAAACAAAAAAGGGTTCGGGTGCGCGAGGAACCCAACCTGACGTATATTTACCTCGCTCAACCTTGAACGAATCAAAATCGAGTGTTGGATGTTTTGGTGATAACTGTTTGTTGCAGCTACGTCTGCTTTTTTCACATATTTCCAATCTACTTCCGACATCGTCAGTTTTCGGTGGGGCGAAGCATGTCTGCGAGGCACCATTCGTCTGACTTATGCTCTGACCACAGGTTCTTGCATGAGGACGGTCGCGTTTCTTCGATCGGTTTCTTTTTATTTTGACTGATGGGACTGACGAAAGTCCAGAACTGCTGTCATTTAGTTTTTTCTTCCGCAGTTTATCGATGATGCAGGTTTTAATCAAAAGGAGCTTATCGCTATCCAGAAATCCTGCAGCACAAAAATTTTTATTTAGCAACCAAAAAGGACATGCAGAAGACAAGCTTATAAGTATACGACAGACCAATTAAATTCTTCTGATGACTTTCCTTCTTGCTCTTGTCATTGTAGCATTGTTGTTGACTCTGCAGACAAAACATTGTGGGGTCAAAACAATTATACACAAAATAATTTCAGATATACCGGTTAGATTAATAAATGCAAGCTAGAGAAAACCTTGCAAAACCTACTGACAGGGGTTACAAATCGCATTTTAAACACTAAACAGTAGGCCATCATGATCAGCAAGATATTCAACTGCATTTGACGCAAAAGCATACTGGCATCACTTTCATGGAAATGAAATTTGGTAAACAAATTGAGTGTTCCAACAAAAATTGTGAAATGGCAATTTTATTAATTTTTTTGACGTAGGCAGCCCTGCATTTTAGAATGTAAGGCAGAAACAGATAACGAAACACTAAAGACAATGGATGAACCAATAACAGAAAAAACACCTTATCAACAGAGGAGCAATTAGAAACCTATTGGAGATGTAAAAATCTGTTCTAGCAACACAGAGCACAATACACTAATCTCAATAACAACAAGATATATAAAATGTCTAGCACTGAATTTAAGAAACAAAATTGTAGCAAAAAACTTTTTAACGTACCTATAAATGTAACAATGTCGGCACGTAGATTTAAAAAAAACAACCACATGGCTGTAGATATTACATGAAGTTGGTCCAAAACATGGTAATGCTGGATTTAATAACATATTTTATATTTCTGGCATCACCACTCTTTGCGTCACTACTAAGAGAAACAACATCATCCTTTGTAACTTGTAATTTTCAATTGAATTTGCAAGGAAAGAACCTAATTAAAAAATTAGAGCAGAAAAACTTGGTCTAAAATACACCAGGAAAACTGCTCTTGAATAAGAAAGTATTCACTCATTTCATATTTCTATCGAATTCGTTAGGAAAAATGTTTTCAGCACTCAAATATGTTCAGTGTCTTTTTATGGCTACAACTTAATTTGGCACTCATGACTATGATCACTTGACAGTTTTGGAACTAATCAAAAGAAATTGAAAAATTGAATGAAAGAATCAAGAAAAATTACAAAAAGAGGAATGAATCCTGAAAAAAGTAAGAAATAGGAAAGAATCATGAATGGATGCACAGGTAAGTAGCAAACCCAGTTCACAGTCTGTCCTGTTAGAAGGGCTAGATACTGATTTTGTGTAAAACAGATGAAACTTGAGTATGTCACAGCTATCATGTATAAGCAAGTGATGAGAAGCAGTTTGTAATTGGACTTACAGCATGTGCATAATTGTTAGCATTTACAACCCATCACTGGCTGTAAGGAACTGCGTTGAACTTTTCAAAACTAGCTACAATGCTCCACTTGGCCACTAAGATCTAATATTTTACTTCTGGGTAATACATAAAAGTTGAAAAGATGTGGGAAAAGACAAATATTTCACCAGACACTTTTATATAAGATGTACATGATCAAACTACACTTTTGTTGGAAATTAAATTGCAGTTTGGATTAGTGCTTCAAGGATGAATGTTACTTAAAAGTACAATTTGGTACAAAACATTTTAAACAAAACAAAGTCATAGTTCAAATTGCAAGGTAGTCTTACTACAACTACATATTGCCTTAATGAATAGCAGAATTTCCATATTAAAAACAATAAACATGTGCATGGGAACAATAGAAATTACACATATAAACACAACTCTGTGCATCACATATGAAAATGCATGTCGAATATATTTGGGAAAAGCCTTGTAAACACCTCTCGCACATCTTTTTATTTTCATGCACTGAACCCACAAAGCATTTAAACATTTTTAAGAAATGCTTTAACAAACAACCATTCCAGAAATTAACAGAAGCATATATTTTGTTTAAGAACAATTATTGCTTATACGCATTTCATTTCATACTTACACCCTTTTGCAGGCCTAGTTGAATGGAGAAATTCTTTTCATAATATGAAGACATCTAATCATTGTACTAAAAACATCAAGACAATGGATTATCACATCTTTGTTTGGCACACAGCTACAAAATTGAAAAACATCATCTTTGGAAACACACTTTGTTTTATTTTATATACATGTTTGGCTAAGTCACAAGCACCATGTTACACTAATTAGAAGAACATCTACAAAAATGCTTATATTTACACCTAACACATCACAGGAAAGGTCTTACTTGGCACACATACAATTTCCGGCCGATGATAGCATCTATAAAGCTATCGAATTATGAAATCAGTAAGAGAAACGCACAGAAAAAGCAGGTCTAGTGAAGAATAACATGTACTTAACTTCAAGAAAAGCAACAACCCATAGCAACGGTTGCCAGATGTTGCCAAATTTGGAAAATATTGCCAAAAATCCATTTTCCAAAAATTTGCCAAACGTTTTCAGCAAACTTTTTTGTGCCAAAAATTGCCATTTTTTCATATACCAAATTTAGTATGATAAAACCACCAATTTTGGATCATGTATCAAACAAACACCCAAACTTTTACATTTAGAGAAAAAATAGAGTTTAACATTAAACATTATGGATTTTATTATCATTCTGATCACACTGACACTCCAATTACTGTGAAGCCTAGTTGCTGGTACTGTGATTGACAATGGAGCTTAAACCAAGAAACAGAGAATACCAATCTAAGCAGATGACATATTCTGGCTACTGAGAAAGCATCTTGATTAAAAATATAAACGAAAGAACTTAAAAAATTGAAAGGCATGGTATGGAAAACACGTAAAAACATACTTATGAAAAAATCAGAATTGCCAATAACATTGCCAAAAATTTTTTTTTTTTAACTTTTTGCCAAAAATTTGCCATAAGATACACAAACATTTGCCATATTTTTATCAAGCATCTGGCAATGCAGCAACCTTCCCAACCATGTGTTTCAAACTACAGTTCGTGCGTTTTCTCTAAGTATTGCTTCAGTCTTTCATGATCATTTAACTGGAAAGCTTTTGTTTGCAATTTTCCAGACTTAAGATGCGCAATTATGGCAAAATCAATCACTTAGAAAAGCACGTTAGGAGTACATATAGTACCTATTTTCACACTTGTTAATGATTTTTATTGACAGTGTTTTGTTGAAAGCGCTTTACTGTAGTACCAAAGTTACGTGAGCCGGCAGTCGTCTAGCCGGCAGTAAATAAAACGGATCCGGCAAAATACCGCTAAAAATGCGGGCTGGATGTGACGGCT
>JGI24158J21664_10001434_pt1 | contig 26860 bp, 12 predicted proteins | sample Ectturendosymbi3_FD_21664 | JGI IMG/M metagenome (IMG submission 21664) | reverse complement strand
ATACTTTCTGGAGATGGTGGTTGGCAGGTCGGAGATGTAGATGTTGAACAGTAGGGGCGCCAGGACAGATCCCTGTGGGACGCCGTTCTTGAGGCGTTGTAACCTGCTCCTTTGGCCATTTCCAGTGGTAAGGGTGAAGTTGCGATTGCCAATCATCTCCATGATCATGTGGACCATGCGTCTATCAGGCAGCAATCGCAGCAGCTTGCAGGTGAGGCCGCGGTGCCATACGGTGTCATAGGTTGCTGTGAGGTCGACAAACACAGCTCTGGCCTTCTTTTTAGCTGAAAAGCTATCCTCGATGTCCTGTGTCAACAGGGTTACCTGGTCTACGGCCGACCTCCCGTGTCGGAATTCCCCCTGCTTCTATGGGAGCAGTGGTCGATGATTGTTTCGACACGAGCATAGATGAGTCTCTCGAGGATTTCAAATGGGACACACAGCAGAGATATAGGACGATAGCTCTTTGCGTCCTTCAGTGGGTTTTCTGGCGTAAGGATCGCAACTACTTGTGCTCTTCTCCAGATCTTTGGAATTTTGAGTTGGAGCATGCAGGAACTGAGGAAGTCGCAGAACCAAGATTTGAGAGCCGACCCGGCGTGGAGTATGAACTCCAGGAAGATGGAATCCAATCCCGGAGACTTTCCTGGCTTCAGACGTCTGAGGGCAACAGCTCACTCTTCCGGCCTGAAGGGTTCGGAGATACGTGACCCTCTGGTGTTGAAATCTTCCATAGGTCAGACAGCTGTTTGTTGACGAGCCTGGTGGACTCGCGGCCGCCAGGCTTGTGTGCCCCGTTCTTCACGAGTTGCGAGGCGATGGAGTTTGCCGAGACGGGGCACAGGCGAGAGGAGCGTCCAGACCTGTCAGCAAGTTTGTTGATGGTTCTCCACGCCTTGTGGCTGGAGTGCGAGAAGTCGATGGAGTTGATAGCTTCCTTCCATCACTCCTGTTTCTTCTGTTGTACTCGAGAGGGTAGGGACGAGGCGACTCTGTCAGAGGCAGTCCCCACTGGGGCTCGGGTAAAGGATCGATAGAGGGTCTCGCACTCTTTGTCCCAGCATGGTACGTAGTTCATGCGACGGCCACGTGGGATACATTGTTTAGCTGCAGAAAGTAGGCTCTCGCAAAAATCCTGGTATGCCCTCTCAACATCTGGTGTGTCTGGAGGTGGCAATCTCTCAGCGGATTCACCTGTGAGAAGGCAAAAGTGCTTCCAATCAGCCTTGCAAAAGTTCCAACGTTTCACCGGATTACTGTGGGCAGGAACCTTGAATCTTTGTGGCGTTATGAGGGAGGGCTGATGTTGTGACCGCGGGAACTTTCCTAGGACACGTCTGTCCGGCAGTCGGCTGTCCTGGCCAAAACTCGCGAAGGCCAGGTCTGGGTTGGTGCCGACGTTCCAAAGGCGAGAGAAGAAAGTGGATGTTTTCTGTAGGTTGTACAACAGTCCAAGGTTGTTGGACGTTGCTCAGGAGTCCAGGCTCTCGCCGTCCGGGGATGTTGCGTTGTAACATCAGTTGACATGTTGGCAATTGATTCGCCAACGTACAGACTGGGGTGTACGAATATCGGGATGGTCGTTGGAGTGAGTCGCGAGCGTGGAGGTTTGTAGACGTTGATGAGCTTGTAACCTGTGACGTCTACGCACAACCACTCAGTCTCTGATTGATCTGGAGATTGATCGACCAGTGACCGTTCCAATTCCAACCGCTCGTGGACAAACGTGGCAAGGGCGTGATTCCTGCTCAGGATTGACCCATGCTAGTGAGAAGTTGGGAGTCACTAGCTTGTCTGGAGTTATGCAATGGGTCTCTTGTAGGACGATGATGAAAGCCTTGTTCTTATAGGCTAGGTGCTCAATGACGGATATCTTGTTGTCAGTGAGCCCGTCGGTGTTCATCTGGATTATGTTGGGTCGTGGGTCATCTTCGACAGCATTTCTGCTGCCGTCCCCTGAGAAGGGCGTTATTTGACCCATTCCACGCCGAACACATCCAGCGCGAGTAGCAGTGATTGCTCTCATGGTGACAGATTTGGTAAGCATTTCAAGAAATGACGCAACAGGGAGGGCCACGTGAAGGCATCTGTCCTCTTCCCCAAATCACTCTGACCCGACGTTATGGTTAGGGGGTAATCACGCTGACCCGACGGGTGTTTTGCACCAAGTGGTTGTAAAAAGCTGAAACTCACTCAGCACATGCTTCTACGGTCTTGTTAGCAGTATACAAAAGGAGAAGTTCTTCACGCCCATAATGTTTTATTATGAGCAATTCAGTTCGGGCATATATGACACCTTCGCTATATTTGGTTTACGTACTTTTCATCAAAAATCGTTATGATATTAGAGTAAAGTGACTTTGTTGGTGTTCAAAGTGCTCAGTAAGACTTATATTTTCAGTGTAGCTTTTGTGATAAACTGCAGTTGAAGGGAAGCATATTTTTTTATTGTTGAAAACCGGGTCTGGCACACCCGACGTTAGTATTAACGTGACAAAAATCGAGCGATAGTATTCCATGGTTGTTCTGAACCTACTGTATTTCTGTCCGGTATCAGAAATTACAACATCTGTGCTATGTGTGTTTTGTGTTAGCCAAGATTGTTGACCGTGTGTGAGGATCGGAACAAATAATTGTAAACGTTGCGGTGTTAGAAAAGCCTCGTTTAATGACTGTAGTCATGACAAATAAAATACCACACGTGACAACGCTGCGTGGTGTCTAAGGTTGACCTGACGAGATAGTGACCTGGTCTCAAGTCGCCCGTGGCAATGCGACTCAGACAAGGAATTTGAAAACCCATGCACACCTCGTCAATGGCTACACGTGGCGCCCACCGCCTGTCCGCCCTAGAATATGATTATCCTCAGTGATACAGTTGGAGTTGTGTGACCGCGCGACGTATAAAACCCAACACTCGAAAACATCGAGTGGTGTAACTTTTGACTTGTCTTGATAACAAGCTGGTCTCGAATGGTGCGAAGTGAAAGATATGACAATAAACCCTGAAACTCATACATTGCTTTTTTACTTGACTTTCATCACGCGTGCATGTCACTCCCAAAGCAGCGGTGAATCCAGGGGTAACTTGGGGCAAGTATCTCTCTGAAGACCATTGCGTTGTTTCAAGTGGCAGTCATTTTATTTGTCAAAAAAGGCCCTTTTCCACTCTAGTAATGTATGACACATCGTACNGTAAAAAACGTAATGTGTTGTTTTCGTGAACACGTTTCACTGTGAAGTGAAACACAGGCTACCCGGTAGTAATATTTGTGATGAAAACGTACGGGTCTATATTGCTTTAAGTCTACGCCAGACGAAGACATGGTTCTTGCATCTTATCGAAGCACATTCAATTCCGATAAATCTAATTTGGGTTAAAAGTGTTTTGTTTTATTGACTGCTTGTATTACCAAACTTGCCAATTTAGATTGTTATCGCATGAACGAAAAGAATAAGATTCATTCACCATTTGATACCCAAATCCACAATGAAATTTACAAAGGTGAAAAGTATTCAGCTGTTAGTGAAACTTGCAAATATTGGAATTTGATGAAAATGATGGAAAGTTAGTTAATGACTGAATTTTCACTTTTGCACGAAATATGGAGACAACCACCCGGATCCAAACAACAAGCAAACTTATCTAACTAAGTAAGGGAGTTTTAAAGAAAGTTTTTTAATAAGGAAAGTTTTGCTTGCAATATTTTAGTTAGTACGACGCTGTAAAAGAAAGCATCCACGTTGTGTTGTTCATAAAAAGTTGTCCACCTTTTGCACTGCTCGCCACTTGAAACTTGACAGCGTGGTGCACTGGAAACGATTTCTTAAGATTCGTATCATACCTCGGTTTCGCAAACTAATTTTCATTCCAAGTTGTTCGCACACAGCTACAAACCGATCAAGTGCGTATTGAAGGAACGGGTCAGAAGATGCAAACAACACAGGTTCGTCTCAATAAATTTCGTTTCCGCGACTTTACTACGTTTTCATACGGGGAGAATAAACTCTAGCTTGACATAACTTTTTCAAAAAAGCTTGTCGACTCAGTTGCTGCTTGTTTCAATTTGTGAAATGAACAGTTATTTGAACTCTCGGTTTTTACTTCCACTGGAGATAAGCATGCTAATCTGAAGGGTCCGAGTAACTCAGAAAAGAGATACAAGTGAAAAGATCAAAGACTTAATGTTGAACACGACATCATCTATTACAAGTGAAAAGAAAATGCTTGAGCGTTTTGCTTGATTGAAAAAAGTTAACGTAGGTGGGTATTAGATCAACCACGCACGATTTCGGAACTGAATTCAAAATGAACATTTGCATTTCAATACTAATCGTTGCTTTACCAACTCATTCGCAGTAAACGCAAACTCTTCAAAAATGCTGAGTCATATTTTCACCATTTGTGTTACAAATTTTCTCTGTTGTTCAACTTGTGTGTTTTATTCATATATCAAAGATGTTCGGTTTTTATGATGACGCAATAGCAGTGGGTGTGTGTTCATCAAATTACCACAAAAATTTTCAAGACAAATTTCTAAAAAGCAGATAATCTTGCAGCATTATTTGCATCAGTAATAAAATAGAGACATCCTATATAAAAGAACATTTTTGGAATGTTCAACATTTTGAAGCATGTAGCAACTTAGTAAATATAAAAGCAAACAATCGCAAGATAATGCCATTGGAGTTATTTCTCCCCAATTATCCCCAAGACTGTCAAATCGGGTTAATGCAGACGAATGCCACATTAAAGCAAGGTATCTAATGTACAACAAGATGCAAACTAGATTGTACAAAGAGACTTTTCGCTTTTACACTACAGTACAAAGAACAGCCTTTCCGCAAATCGTAGTCACAACAAGACCTGTATTAATGTTTCTTGTTTTGCTTAGAATGCCATTCATGTGTTGGCGTCATATAACGACAAAATACGTGTATGCCTATACTATTTTCGTGTTTGATCAGTAACGTGTATTTCCGCATGCAGTTTTGCAAGCGCTATCTTGAGACATTACACCAGTGGCGTAGCAGCTATTGTGTAAACAGGAGGCAACATGAAAGGGCGTTGCAATGGGCACATTTGTATCGGAAGGTCCTGGGATTTCGACTACTACTTAACCAGATTTGCAGCAGTCACTTCAAATATATGAGTTTATAGGGCGTTCAGCAAGTTCAATTTGAATGATTGTTCAGTGAATGTATCGTTTTAATTATTTTCCTGCTCTTTGCGTGTTCTTGGACAATGAAATATTGTGTTTTTAAAATGTCTTGTACTTTTAAAGAAACCTATATTTATAGTTTGCTTCCTATGGTGGCAGAAAAAGATATATAATTGAGTGCTCCCCTCCTTAAAGTAACCACTACACTCCTTACTGTGAATTAAATCGCTTGGAAACATAAGTTGGCTAACATGATGATTGTTCGCTTGTCAGAGTGTCAAGAATTGGTATGCTACTTTAAAAAATTTTATGTTACACACATCGGTTAAAACGTTGTTTCTTTGCAGGTTCATTTCGTTTTATCAAAAATTCATGTAGTTGATTTTAGTAGAATAAACGCAAGCTTGCAATATTGACGCTTAGACCAAATAACTCGTTATAATAGGTAACCTGTCTTTTTTCTCAATTCTTGCAAAAATTTTCAAAATTTTCCTTGAAGTCTCGCAAAAACTTTTGAATGCTGCAAAGTATACGTAATTTTTCCCATTCATATCAAAGTTTTTAAGCTACGTTTAATGAAAAGGCAAGAATTTGTTCAGGATGTATACCTTGTTTTTCAATTTATTATCCTCCCTCGAATTGCAGCGTTCAAAGAAATCAGAAGTTTGGTTTCATTGTTGCGAAAATTAAAGTTTTTGTTGAAAGTTGATAGAGCAAACTGATGCGAAGTGCAAACGCCATCAGCAACAGCAGAAACAAATACAAGAACTGTTGGCTTTGTTCATAAAGCGTTTGCGATGCGCCAGTGCTTCAGTATGCAGTAGAATCAATATAATAAATTAGACTTAACCGTTCGTAGTGTTTTGTTTAGAATACTAATTTGCAGATTCATAGTCATCACAAGATGGATATATTTTGGTTATTATTTGATTACCTTTTTTTCCAACGAATTTTTCGCAGTGTCACTTTGCAGCTGCACGGATCAGACGCGGATCGATTACATCGCCGAATACCTCAAGGTTGAGTTTAAAGTTGTTAACAATCTGAACGGCAATAACAGGAGTTACCACGCCAGAATTACTTTGGAAAACACTCGAGACGGAAATATTGAGTCGGTGAGACTGAATACTAAATACATTCAAATTAATTTCTGGCATGTTTTAAATCTTCCAAAACGCATAAAGAGACACGCAAAAGTAAAGCATTTTTCGGAAATAAAAATTACATTTGTTTTTAATTACTCAAGAGGTTTGAGCAGGAAACTAAGAAAATATTTTTGCAGCGTAAAAATTACATTTTTCTTACTCGATGTACCAATTTTAGATGATTAACACTTACCGGTGACTACTTACTTGCCAACTTAGCAATATTTTTACCACAAAGCAACATTTTTATGAGTATGTTTTGAAGTTATCTACAGTATGTTATATCGCTAAAATGTGATGAATACTACAATTTTCCATGCGTAACACAACGACAGTGGTCTACCACCTCGCAATCTGCATGCAATTTACATAAGGCCAGCCTGCTGCTGATCCCAACTCCCAATGAATTGAAAGTATAAGGTTATTGTTAATGACTCACAACTAGCTGACGTTCACTATTTGCACTTGTGTGAAAACGCAGTTGGAGTAGAATAGCAATTTAGGAAGGAGTTAAAGAGATTCACAAACGCGACTTCCGAGCACTCGAACCACATACTAAACATATAGTTTGCGCAAAAGGTTTCATGATATACCGTCCGCCTTTGCAGGCTTCACACCACTAGACATTTTTGTAGAGATAGACAAATACAGTATGTGCAGCCAGCGAGAGTTATAGAATTGAGAGCAGCGATTTAATGGTGTTCTACACAAATAACAAAATATATATTTCGTGATGTTTGCGATTCCATTGCTATTTTCGTTGTCAGCAATGCTTGAACCAAACTGGACTTCAGTTTGAAAGTGGGCACTGATGAGACAACTAAAATGTTGTAGGAGAAAATTAAAATGTTAAAGGGTTAAGGTTCTGTTAATGTTTAAAAAACTCTGTTTTCATGAAACCGATTCTATAGTTATTAAATGTGTGCATACATTTTTGATACTCTGTAGTAAGTTGATTAAATATTGTTAGACTGCCTCCTGATGATCTATATAGACACTAGGCACTTACATGATTCAGATCAGGTCACTTCAAGACAATGTTCTCTTTTGTTCGGTTTCAGCTCCAAAAAAAGGTAGAAGGCCTCAATTCTCTAGAGCAGTGGTTTTCAACCTTTATTGTGCCATCGGCCCCCCACAGGAAATCTGCTTGAAAATCGCCCCCTACCTATAATTTTTGCCTTGTCAAAAAATATTATTTTGTTTTGAAAATTATTTCAGTGCTGATGGAATATAAACAAACAATTTTGCTTGCACAAAACAAAACGAACAAACAAAACGAATGCAAATGCTTTTGTAGAATAATGTTATTAATTTCCAAAAAACAGCTGGTTACAACTAATGCGAACCTACCGATGGTGTTTATCTGCATGGGCATCCGCAGGGGGTGGCAAAATGGGCATTTCCCCCCTGGAAATTGGGTCTAAGAATCAAAATTTCTGAAAAACCTGAATATAGCACTTTAATTTCGATCAATTGATTTAATTCTTGCAACGACAGTTTATTTGCTCGTATAACACTTACACTGCACAACAACCAGGTTCACTGTTCTGATGTCATACAGTGATGAACTTGCAGTCCACTCATGTCTGCTTCAATTGCCTGCAGAGGCGGGTTGCAAAACTTGCGAGCAGATTGTTCTACTAGTGGTCTTTATGGCGTAACAATTGCATGGCAACAAATCTTCAAGTGTTCACTTGAAGTTAAGGAAGAAGGCGTTTTGCCGCATGTGACTGTTGAAAGCACAGTAGACATAGTCTATTTGGTAGGTAATGCAACAAGACAGTGACTACTGACAACAGTAAGTCACATAGTTTTATTGTGTACTGTGAAAAGAAGCATTAATGCGCCAAGGAGGCGTGATTTTTGGGACTGTTGTTGTAATTTTGGGTATTTTCTTTATGGTGTAGAAACAGTGGTGTAGGAGCTAGGGTGCACTGGTGAAAGCGCATCCTCGTAAGGTTTGATTTGTCAAAAATGTATGCAAATCTAAAAAAAATTGGGAAAAGAACCTTCGTAATTTTACAGCATTATTAATGAAATTATGCTTCCTTGCTATTGGTTTTACAAATAAAAGTTTATTGCATCATAGTAAACACATCAAATATATATAAAATCAACAAACTGTTTCTAGTAACATTGTGTTTTAGTTTGTGAAAGTTGATGAGTAGATAACTGACTCATTTGAAAGTTTTGCCAAAGGAAAGCATTTCATTTATGTGCTTTTTTATTTGTACACAGAGGTAATCGCCTATGATGCAAGGGCATCTACTTCATGTTAGTAGAGTTCATGCCAAAGAAGTGCAAAATAGCTTCAGTTTTTAATTCTGACTATAGTGTTTGGATGAATGCATAGGTGTGGAAGCAAGCAAATATTTGGGTGTGCAGAGGATTTTGCCCAAATGTTCCCAAACTTGCCCAAAAGTTGTCGTGCAACTTTTGCCGATCGGTTTTGTGGTGTGACCTCAACAAAAATGGTCTTAACTAGTTTTTCTGCAAACTTTGAGCGTATTGTTCGAAGTCAAACAACGTTGGGCCCCATTTTTGCCCAGATTTTCAGGGATTTTGCCTAGATATATAAGGCTTTTGTTCGGATTTTCAGATATTTTGCCCCAATTTTCAGGGATTTTGCGCGGATTTTCAACAAATCAAAACTTTTTGGGGTACGCTTTCACCACCGCCTCTTTGACATACAATTTGTTGCTTACATGCGCAGTTGAACAGACAATGTTGTGAAACTCACGACATCTTCATATTATAAATAATATGATAATTGCCACATAAGGCAGGGGCAGATCCAAGAGGTGATTCGGGCGATCGCCCCCCCTAAAACCTACGAAAGGAACTTTGTCCACCATGATTTTGCATAATTTGGGAAACAGCATTCGCGATATAAGGCCATTTTGCCGTCCATTGTTTTGTCACAGCAGTGTTGTAAAGTATACTTCATCTCTCCTACAGTAGTGAACTCGTAATGAGACTGCCAAATATTATTGATATCGCTCCCCCTAACTTACTGGCTGGAGCCGTCCCTGTGCCACATATATCACCAGTGTTGTAACGGATGGGTGGGGAGGGGCGCGAGCCGTCCCCAGGCAAACTAAATGTAAAAACCGGCCCCCGTTGGCCATTTTGCTTATATTTTGATATTTAGTATTTTGGGGTTTTCATTTACTTCTTGGCTTTTTGAGTTTTTCGGGTTTTAGTTAGTGAAGCATTAGACATCCACATTAGGATTCACTATCATTTTTCAACTTTTTTTTTAGTGTTAGCTAGTGGGCCGTCTACGGTAGCCAGGACAGTGGGCCCCTTCAGCGAAGTTTGCCCCTGTCTCAAAGCTCTAGTTCCGCCACTGAATGTCACATATGTACATGTTTTCAGAGAAGGAAGCAGCTTTAGGCCTACCTCAGCTAAGTCTGAGGTTCCTTGCTGACAGCAACAGCTGGAATGTGAATGGAAAACCTCAAAACTGTGAGACAGATCCTCAAGAATACCGAGCCAGCTGGCTTCTGACAATGTTCTTGCACAGCCTAGCGTACATTTTTCAGTTGGATTATTAAGAACCAAATTTCAAGTAGCCAATTTTCCAGTCTATGGCAACTTAGTAAATAAAAGCATACCAATAGTTTTAGAAGGTTTGCAGGGAGAAAGTATGGCATAAAATTTCTCGGGCAAATTTGGGAAATTCGGACAAGATATCCTTTGCACACCAAAAAATTGCCTGCTCCCACACCAGGCCCCGAACCAGCTTGAGACACTAGAGGGGGCAAAGAGTTTTCTGGGAAGGCCCAAATTTTTTAAACTATCTCAAATAAGTTCAAACTATGTCCAACACATTTTTCAAGGGAGGGGACGAAAATCATTTCAGAGGGGGCTTTGCCCTCCTGGTCCTCCCTGGTTACGGGTCTATCCTACACCTATGTGTTTTGTAGAAAGCGAAAAGCGTTTTGTTAACGCCCATTTACGTTGCATCGTCATGTAGAGTCGCAACTGGCTGATACTCTCTTGTTGGGTTATTTTCGGGGGGAAATGATTGTAGCTTACTTGTTATTGTACCTAACAACTAAACAAAATTTTGAAAATTTCGGGGGCAACTGCCTGTTTCCCCACGCCTGGTTGCGAATCTGATCGCCAGCATTAGCAACCTGAGGTATATAAGCAAAATGTTGGCTTTGCCCCCCCCCCCTGGAAAAATTTCTGCGGACACCCATGTTTATCTGCATGCTTCTTCAAAGCAGTTTGCAAGTTGGTCAGCTTAAGTCTTATGGCGTTTCTACCCTCCTTGTTATGTCAAGATGATTGCGGTATTTATTACGCGAGTGCAGGACTTGGCAGAAACCCTGCTCAGCGAAATACGTCGTGAGAAACGCCAGTAATAATAGCTTCACTTTTCCCCAAGTTCTGGAATGCGCTCATTGCACTTAATCCAAAAATGTGAAAAATTTGCTACAACCGTGGTTACGAATTTCGTCCCAGGCAATTTCGGTTTGTTTCGGCGAAACCCCGGTTGAAAAACACTGGTATAATAGAACTAATCAACGCCTACTATACAAGAGAGGCTGGAAAATGTTGTTGCTTGGTGTCCTTTTTGTAACGTTGATCATGCAGCGATTGGGTTAACCAACCTGGCAAACTACTCGGTGCAACAGTTTCCCTTCTCTTATCTTATTTTGAACATTAGGCTCAACAAAATACCTGCATATCCATAATCTTCGTGAGAACCGCAATGCTTGACTCCCAACCAATGACAATCTCAGTGTTCTTGGGTAGTTGGGGCAGCGAAGAGTTACACAGAACGATGTTAGTTTGATTGTTGCGTGACCAGTCTGGTATGCATTTTATCAGTGAATACTTTACAGTAATCACTGGTTTTATAGCCCATGTTACGAACCATGTAGTCGAAAGTGCATCAAATGCTTTGATTCCAAAGTAACGAATATTGTTTTTTGGAATTAATTCAAAATGCTAGTATGTTTCAATCTGCAGAAATCGCCCACCTGGAAACTGAAATCGCCCCCCAAATCTCGTAAATCACAAAAAATCGCCTTCTGGGTGGCAATTTCTCCCACGTTGAAGACCACTGCTCTAAGGTCTAGAAAATAGTACGTTTGCCTAAAAACAATTTGTGTCTAAACAATGATCATTAATTTAATTGACGTTGTGACTTCCTTGTATCTAACGTAAATCAGCTAAAGTTTGCTTGGCATTGTTTGATAAGAATATGCCACGAATCTTGGATTCAATTTGTAATATGTTTTAATAAGCAGATGGCAAATAGAAGCCAGATTTAAAATTAGTCATCCAAAGAAGATTTCGTTGAGTGCAAATGCCGCTGACATAAAAACTCACGAAAATAAAAGAAATTTTTCTTTGCAACCTTCTCGGGTCCGAATATTTCAGAGTTTGAAAAAAATTTCAGAATAGCACAAAACTTCAAGTAGTTTTGGTTATGAATTTCATCTCATGTTTATCCAAACTTTTATATAGATATTTTTCTCTAAATTTTAGCAGTCATAAACTTCTGATTTAGTTGATCACTCAATCTGCAAAAATGAAAACGTTAGAACTTCTTTGAAACCTATAAAATTGTGTTATGTATTAGAGTTTTGTGTTTAAAAACAGAAAAGTTTTGTAAAGATCTCAAGAAGCCACCATCTTACTATTCCGTACCAATTTGTTTTCATGTTCATAACAAATAGTGGAGTAGGCTAAGAAAAAGTAGAGTATAATAAAGATTATTAGGGAACGATGCATGTTTTACATTCAACACTAATAAACTAGTTTGTCAATAACTGCCGTTTATGACATTATACTTAATATTTGTTTTTAAAATTCAGCTATGAATGGTGCTGAAATTTATCATAGATTAAAAAACTTTGAATTTTGTATTTCAGTTTGTTTGTTATCTTTTTCTGATTGTGTTAGACTGTCATGCGACAACCTATTGAAAACGGAAGTCATATTGTTTTCAAACATTCGGATAAATTGATTTACTCTTAATCTAAGGCAGTAATTTCCCAGAGGTTTACGAAGCAAATGATGAACAACCTTGAAATGCTTTTATTTTGTAAAATTTAGCAGGATATACTTCGCTGTTACAAAACAGACAAGACTCGGAGTGTATTATCGTCACGAGTTATAGTTATATCTTAACGCAAAGTTCTTCAAAACACTTTGTGTTACTTATTGTATTACTTGTTTCTTTGAGCCCAATTCACAAAGTACAGAAACGGTAAAGACATGTAACTGCATTTTCGTTTCGCCAAGGATAAAACAATAAAAGATTGCAAGTGCATTTCCAACGACGATATAAAAGTGAAAGTTTGCAAAGTTTGTTAGACTGCCATTAACGATGATTTTCTCGTCACATTTGCAATATTTCATCCGCAAATATATGGTACATGAATCATTACAATAGCGCTTTTTAATATTTGCGTCATACACATGTGTTTTGTCTCAAAAAATGCTAAAATCGACAGTGCAGAATTTTCATTACAGAATTTCAAATTGCACAGTTTTAACCCAAACTCAAAACGTTGTGAACAAATGGTAAATTTACGACAGAGTCAAATAAGTTAAATGCCAATGTTTTTCGACAAATGTTTTGCAATTTCTTTCAATAACATATAAAGCCTTCATCTTTATGGACTAATTGGTTACATTTATGTTGTTGCAGGCTACTTGCAGGCTAACGCAACAAGCACTCATTTGCAATCGAGGTTGCAGAGTATATCTAGACTTGTTCTTTCTCATGTTCTCCCAAGATTTGGGCTGTAGTTAATTTCCATGAAGTGGTTAAAGCGAGACACGTTTTTGGTCGAATCTCTTGCCATGTTCATTGTAAAACTGGTGAAAATTAATATTGACAAAATGTTCACACAAGCAACGTATTTATTGCGATCGGTTACTGAATGTCATGTACTGAATAATAAAAGCATCAATTTACACAGGCAGCAAAGAAAATGCATGGCATTTCTTTGCACTTTTGCCATGTATCAGTACACCCTTCTGACGAGACTGGCTGTTGTGCACTTGAAATTAGAACTTTAGAGAACATTGCAAGGAATATTTAACAACATTTTCTGCAAAGGCAGATATTTTTAGATATAAGCATGCTTTCGTTTGACTCGTGTGCAACACAAGCAATCAGGTGAAACTTAGCTATGAGAGAATGTGAGTTTTTGTTGTGTTAACGCGTTTTTGTCAGGTTATTTTATTCTGTGACCACCTAAAACACTGCTTTAACATGCTTGAAAACAACAAATGATGCCTTTCACAGGGTGACTGGGAAATCTACTTTTACAGCTTCCACATGATAGAACCTGATCATTTGCCGAATCCACAAGGTTATGTCGTTGACGGTTTTCGTTTTAATCATGTGAATGGACGTCTTTTCAAATTTCAGCCAGTGGCGGACCAATTTCTAGGTAAGGCTGTGTGGACCAAATATAAGGCTACGTTAAAGGAGTGTATTCAAAAATTCACTAATGTTTAAGTTTTTTTATAAACATCTCTTCAAGGATCGGAGGCAAAGAAAAATTGTGCTCGAGTTTAAACGAAGAGTTTGTATTTCGTTTGTTTAAATTGAACTCCTAAACGCCCATGTGGGTCGCTAGCGACCCGAGCGGAATTTTACAAGTGCGTATTACCCATATCAAATGGTTCACTACTTTGACACTCCATGTATTCCTCATGTTGCTCGTTAGCCTTGCTTTCATACACACCAAGTTTTTCCGTGTGTGAAATTTACAGAAAAAATTAAAATTTTCCCGAAAAAATGTACACCCATGTTAGGTAATAGTGCAACATTTTTTCAAATGCATGTCATATGAGCCAGCGAGGTCAACATTCGACTGGAGAGCCATATGCGCCCCACGATGTTTCCGTGCGGCCAACGACCTGATATGCTGGGCAGAGTCAAATGGTTGTGGCATCACCAACAAATTTGTGACGTGTGTATTCGGCACGTGCAGTCTTGCCAAGTCTAAAATTTAGCTCACAAAATCAAATGCGTTAGACACCCTTGATGTAAACACTGAGAAGCTGCGGACAACACAAACGTAAAGCGCTTACCTATAAATATATACGAAATAATTCAAAATCGGTCCTTCTCAAAATTCCACCTTGGGAGCCGGTAGATTTCACGTTTCTTCATAATTGAAATTCACGTTTCTTGCGTCACGTAGCAACTCCACAATACTCCAGACGATTGAGCTAGAGAGCTGTTCAAATCCTCAAAAGATGCGGCGAGTCTTCTAGTTTGGATTTTTTAAAATTTTGAAAGTTTTGGGTTTCGAGTTTTTTAAGGGTGGCGTTAGAAGTGGGGTAGGTTTTGTCCTTTTTGGCCGAGGTCATCGGGTCCTGGGACCCAATAGCTAGAACCAATCTTTCGACTCAAATTTTAGTGGAAACTAGGCTATAATCTGAGTCTTTTGAGCCTTGATTGGCTTTCTAGCGTTTCTGGTTCAAACGTTATGACCAAAAAGCCACACATTTGGTAAAAAAATCAATTTTTAGTTTTTTACCAAAATTTCATAACGTTTAGTTTTTTACCAAAACTGCGGGAAACCATGTTGCAACGAACACAAAATTGTCACAATATTTTTCGTACTACGCAGAGTCACCCAACACCTTGTTACTGACTTTGCATGCTGTTTTTGCTTATATGGAGAGTTTATATATTTTCGTTTTTGAACTTTCGTTCGTCAAACTCTTAGTGACATTCAGGAAATCGTTAAATATATTGTTTTTCTCGTTTCTGTGCCTACGCATTTATAAGCGATATTCATGTCAAATTTATAAGTGATATTCATGATATTGCAAAAAAACTTCCAATTTGCCGATGTCCTTCTACTCGCTTGCCAGTATATATAACACGTGTCGCTAGAGAATCGCAGAGACCCATGTTAGATGATAGTGATTGGCAAACCCCCTGCAGTAGGCGTTTAAGGGTTTTAAACAAACATGTCCTGCTTTCATATTTGTCCGCTGTGTGTAGTAACTCATTTTCAAGTGAATTATTTTTCCAACAAATTCTTGCAATAGGTGCAACCAAATTTTCCTAGTTTTGATACCTCAACTGGCAAATTGTTTTGTTAAGACGTGTACTTTTTTTAAAATTTTACCTTCCTATACGTCTATGAAGGTATAAGAGGAGAGTCTCAGCACGTCATCAATTTGGTAATTGCGTTCTGGAGCGTGTCGAAGACTGACATCATGAGAAGGTGGTACGTTACTGCGCCTGGGAGAAACCCGAAGACGATGGTCTATACAAGTGATAAGGACTGGTATTTCGTTGCTGATTTCGATTCGAAAAATTCTTACAAACGTTACGCAGAAGATGTTTACAGTCCTTGGACACCTCAGGAAAGATACGACAGGTTAACAGACGCAAACGTCATCTATTGTTTTAACCTAATGCTTGCGGCATCAGATATTTTTAATAATGACTATTCCCTGTGCTAAACACGGAACAGTCAAGAGAAACGAACATTTGTTTTCTAAATCACATCGTTACTTTTTCACTATTTGCCGCAACAATTTTGAGGCATTTCAAGATATGGTTGTCTTTAGACTGGGTTGAGTTGTGACTTGTGATTAGCTGATCATACGAACCAAACTTGAATATGAAAGTAGCAACTAACAGTGGATGATATCGACAATCATTTCCAGGTACAATCAATACAATGCTTCAGCAAAACCGAAAGAAATAATTCCTACACCAGTTGAGCAAGAAATGCTGGCGTTAAACATCACGGTCAATAGCACTTGGAAAATGAATTGTTCTGTGTACTTACATGAATGTGACTTAGTTAGAGGTAAGCCTTTTATTTCAAAAGTTGCGTGTGACTATGGATCGTTTTATATCTTACTTGTTTAACTGCGAAAAAAGAAACATGACATTTACGCCTTTTTTCTACATTGCAGAGCAATGCATTTCAGGCATTTATTTTGTTGTTTATTCGTGGTCTTAACCCAAACCCACGAAAACTTAGTTGACTGCTCTTTTACAAGAGCAACTCGAAGAGTCGGATAATTGTCGCCGTGGGTAATCTCAAGGCTCAGGCAAATCAAATTTTTATACAGTATTTGTAAAATAATTTACAGTTTCTCTCTGATGCCACATGGCTATTTGAAATGTTGAGACACTATGAAAGATTTTTTGTCTAACGCAGTGTTGAATTTTTCTCAGATTATTTTCAACTGCAAGACAGGAATATGGAAACGTCTTACACGATTACTTTCACCCAAGGAGAAGTCACCTTTGCTGGAGCTCAAGCTTTGTACATGAATGAATCCTACGAGTTGTCAGTTACGAGGTGCTGTATGCTAATTTTTTTCAAACCCTCTCTTCATTTTTCCTTTTTTTCTATTATCTTTCGAAACGGCGTGCAGTGCCCACTTTAAACGCTTATAATCGAACTGTTGCTCGGAGTTAAAGTGTTTATTTGCATAACACTTCTATTTGAACAAGGACTGAAGACGCGTAATTTTATGTGAATTTTCGATTTCATGATGAAAATGTGCTGATCGATTCCTTGCTTAACCCCATTGTGGAGAGTACTTGCATAAGTCTTATTCGGCAAGTAAAAACAGTATTGTTAAAGGGGCAGAGAATGTGGGTGCAGTACCTAAACGCCTATTTTATTTTTGTAAAGCTAATCTGTTTTTCAATGACACGAAGCTTGAAATCGTCAAGGAACTATGGCCATTTGAGACAATGATCAAAAACATGCTATCAGTGTAAAACTGCATGACTAAAAATAAGTTTTGCGTAAAGCGAAAAAGCTGTGTTGGTAGTTAAAGCGTCTGGCAAGTGGTCATTTATTTAATATTTTTGCAAGGATGAGATACCATTTAAACAAAAATATTGCTAATGTTTGAAAAAAAGCTGTCCCAATTTCATAAAATGTGAGCCATTTTCATTACTCAATTATCAACAAAACAAGCGACGCCAAGCAACGCTTAAAGTAAACTTCAGGGTTCTGACGTTTCTTTATGATGAAGTAAGTGCGACTGAAAAAATGTTTTCAGAGCTTTCATTGTAAAGAAAAACTCCACGATTACACTTGATACAGTACGTAGAAATTTGTAGAAGTGTAGTGGCCACAAAATCCTTAATGAACTAAGAGACAAATGTTGACATATGCAGGAGTAAATATGTGGCTGCTTCCATGATCTTCCATGATCGGAAAACTGCTTCGGATTAATTAGGACGAGTGGGTTGCAACCACCAGTCCTACAAACGTTTAAAGGACCATTGATACTTAGTTAATGCCACCAATAGATGGGGAATTTTACCGCTTAAGGGGCATACATTTCTGCAGGTGCTTCTTTTCAGTTTACTGCTACGCTTCTTTTATAATGAACATCGTATCCCTAGACTATCATCAGTTGCTTTGGTAGCCAGCTTTCTCTTGTTCCGTGCTGTTTTATTTGCTGATTTTTAAAAAATTTGGTTGGGTAAGGGTTTGCAGACTTAATTATTTTGTAAGTTGTTCTTCACTAGGCAAGGTTGGAAACCTCTGGTTTAAGCGTTACTCTGTTTGACAGTGAGATACCAATGAGTTGTTCTTTGTGCCGTTTTTGGTATCGTTACGATTCGTTACAGAAGCTTATTTTTCTGACCTTACAGTGATCGAATTGATATCAAAGCACCAGCCTCTTCCGGCGCATTTTATGCAACTCAAAGTTTATTTGCTTTGGCAACAAAAAATGAATCTGCAAACATTTGGTCAATTCCTCATGCTACCATACGAGTATGTATATTAGAGTTTTTTCGCAGTATTTATATTCTTTAATATGGTTAAAATTAAGATGAAAAATTTTATGTGATCGGGACAAATCAGGCAAAGCCTTCTCTGTATGAACGTCGTCGCTGGACATAATTTGATACCATCCTTGTTTGCTCTGGGAAATTTCAGGATGCGCCGCGTTTCCAATATCGAGGAATGCATGTGGATGTAGCGAGAAATTTCATTCCGAAATATGAAGATATCTTTTCACTACTGAGGGTAAGTGCTTAAAATCGCATTAGAAATACTCGTCTCAACTAATATAAACGGCCATTTCGGTGATTTTCTATTTTGATACAAGTTCGTCGATAACTCCACAATTTTTCGGAGACTACTTAGTAACAGTGGAAGTGTTTCTGTATGATTATTTTCCACGATTTTTAATTTTACTTTGATGAACTGAAATGAAGGTAACGCTCGAAATCTAAGCCACCGCCGTATGCATTTCCTAAAAATCTGCATACATAAATGCCAGAGGTATTTTTCCTACATTTTGGCTTGGTCTGCTCGTGGCTTTCAAATATAGATTCAGGTGGTTTTTGTTTTCTTCAAGTTTTCGAATGCGCTCGCAATGACCTTAAACTAATTTTCCAATTTTTGTGTTTGGTCTCGGTCAAGCGGTTTTGGTTTGGAGGTTGGTGCTGGCAATTTCGAATCTTGACGTTTTCCTTGTCCGAGATAAAAATTTGGCAATCTAATCATTTACTGTGTAAAAATATCGTTTTTGCTGGGTGGGTGTTTTTCAACATCGTTTACTTTTCAAATTAAACTCAACACCGCATTCGGTTGTAGAAAATTTTATGTTTACCACAGATTGTAAGCTTCAAAAAACTGGCATTTTTTTGGATTTAACATTTTCCCGCTGGTAACATCCTTGTTCTGAGTAATAGGCACTTAGCTATAGTCAGACTTGGGATTACCTTCAAATTTTTGCCTCATTTCGCTTTTGGTTGGTCTTAGTCTAAATTTTAGCTTTAGATACCGCAGTCCCGTTACTCAGGTGGTGAACGTCCAAACCACAGTAGAAATTATCCAAGTTTGAAAACAAGCATTCCCGTCACGTCTCATAGTTTGGAATTTAAACTCATGTTAGTTTCAGAGTGGTCTTTCGAAAACGATTTGAACTTAAGGTTTGCATTTGCTGACAAAAAACTAACAAACAATCCGATTCTTAAGTTGAACATGAAAAAACATTATCGATTNCGGTTTTTGGTTATTAACTTTTAAAAGAGAATCTTGCGAATTTCAAATCAGGTTGTGACTTGATATTTTATCACAGAAACATGTTACATATGGAAGTTTTTCTTTTCAAGAACATTTTGAAAATACTTCATTTTTTCTTTCACTTTTCCAACTCGTCTTCGGAGCATGGCTTACTTCCACGGAATATTTTACTGACATAACGAAATTTTGCCATTGTAATTCGCTCAGCAGTGCTAATTACCGTGGTTATTGACAAATGACATTTTAACCTTTTAGTTTTAATTCGTGTATCTAGATGTAAAATTCGGTAAATTAACAGAAAGAAGTTTTTGTTGACCCATTCGAATAATGCATAAGAAAACCATGCCCACTGTGCATTTCTCAAATATATCTGCTCTCTAATCTTTTTCCTATTTTGTCCTATTTCAAAGATGCTTCGAATGCATTTTTTAATAAACCTTTCATCAGACGCCAATTGTACCACGGTGCCTATGATATGATACATTTAAGCTACCCTTTTTAATTCATTAAAACTAGAATCTGCTTAGCTCTGTATACTCTAGCTTTCACGGATATTTAAATATTCTATTTTAGTATGTTTTCCTTGTATAATATAATCTACTTAGAATATAGTTGGCTTACAAAGTGACTGCAAACGTGCAGGTAGTTTACTTGCACTGTATGGTAATTTCCGTGTGGTCGGTGTGTTTCTCTTTCATTAGCAATGGAAGCAGCCCAATAGATTTTAAGTCAACTTTCTGTCTTTTTGTCTGGCCTAAACTTCATGCGTTAGTTATGAATTTTTTTCCTACTCTTTTTTGTTGCGCTTGTTTTCTTTACTCTCTTCGCAACTAATCGGACCTTGTGTTGTCGGTTACTAAATTTTAACTGGTAAAATTTTGCCTTTAGTTTCCATATTCATTTACGATTTGTACGAGGTGTACAACCTTCCCTAATGTTGTTTCCATAAATTTACTTGAGTCGAATGCAACGACACCAACAAAAATGGGCTGCCCTCTTTGCATGTCATAGCTGTGAAGAAATGCGTTATGGCTGAGAAAAGTGCAATAAAATTTTAATTTTTTTTCTGATTCAAATCACATTCAAAAGACAGTAATTACAGTGTGAATAACCCAAGCTACAAAAAACACAAAATAGACAGCGAAAATAAAAAATTTCAGTCAGAAAGAATATGCAGAATTTATCTCAGCCCACTTAAAGCATCAGAAAGTCAATACTAGCATCAACGCTGCAAAACCATGTTTGTTACACAGCTTACAAGCAAAGCCTCATAGTGATAACGCTTGTTTTCAGACATTTCTGTGGAATTGCTTTTATTATCAAAAGTTCAGAATTTATCCAAATAATAAATCTTTAAAGGCCATGGCAACATACAAACTCAACAACTTGCACATTCATCTCACCGATGATGAAGGTTGGAGAATTGAAATACCTGATTACCCGGAATTAACAACTGTAGGTGGAAAAAGGTATAACACGCGAAGCAATATGTGACTGACCGTTAAAAGCGTTTGAGAACAACTGGGTATTTGGCGAAGGCTCTGGTCTCTGTTAAAATTTATATGCTGAAATTGTTACCTTTCTAGTGGTTTGTTATAAATTGAGATATTCGCTGATACCTATGAATTGCTTTTTTTCATTGTCATCGCTATGTGGAACATTGTGCATATTTTCATCAAAACTTACCAACTGAGTCCGATCCAACAGAGCTCACGACTCAAACGAAACAAAAAGTCTCATGCCGCAGCTGGGTTCGGGCCCTACGAGTGAAACTAGAGGATCAGGATTTTACACGAGGGAAGATTACAAAGAAATACTGGAATTGGCCGCAAGCCTTCACATTCGCGTGATTCCCGAAATCGATTTGCCAGGCCACGCTCATGCAGCAGTAAAGGCCAATCGTGCGTAGTAAGTTTTCTTTCATCATTTTATATTTTAATGAACACTCTACTACTGTAATGAAACAAAGTTTTGTTTAAGTATTCCTTAGATAAGGTTAAGAGCGGTTGGCATTTTTTACAAATACAGTGGGGCAAGGCTCTATCAAAAAAAGGTATTCTCAGTTGAAGTCAGCATAACTGAGATCATATGTGTAGGAGCAGCCAATCTCGTTTGGGTGCAAAGGATTTTTGCCCAAATTTCTGTAAATTTGCCCGAAAAACTATTATGCAACATACTTTCTCCCAACGAATTTTCTGTAGCTGTTTGTATATTCATTGCATTATGTTTTCCTCTATCAAGTTGCCATGGACTTGAAAATAAAAATTTTGATACTTGAAATTTTGTTCTTAAATTAACCAACTGATAATGTACGCTAGACTGTGCAAGAACATTGTCAGAAGTCAGTTGTCTCACTTCTCCTCTGTCTCACAGTTCTGAGGTTTGGTGTTCCATTCATATACCAGATGTTGCTGTTAGTAATGAGCCTTACACTCAGCTGAGGTAGGCCTACAGCTGCTTCATTCTCTGAAGACACATATGTGGTATATGTGGCATGTATTATATTTATATTATGACTATGCCGTGAGTGTCACAGTATTATCTGTTCAACTGAACGTATATGCAACAAACTGTATGGCAAAATGTGTTCATGCAAACGTTGGTTAAAATTACAAAAAAAAGATTTTTTGTGCTTTCCTTGCAATGGACTCTACTAATATAAAGCAGGTGCCCTGCGGCATACTCGATTACCTCAGTGTACAATTAATAATGCACGTAAATGAAATGCCTACTTTTGCCCAAACCTGAAGTGAGTCAAGTACTCATCAATTCTCACAAACTAAAATACGATGTTACTAGAAACAGTTCATTGATTTATTATATAATTAGTTTTCTACGGCACAATAAACTTTTATTTATACACTCAATAACAACGACGTATAATTTAATTAATATTGTTAAAAAAGTTTCAAACTTCTTTTCCCAATTTTTTGAGATTCTGCCCAAGTTTTGACAAATCAAAACTTTTGAGTGTGCACTTGCACCCTCCAGCTCCTACACCGCTGATTGAGCTTTTTCATGGAAAATTGCACACACGTGTCAAAAAATGTGATTGTTTAAATTTAATTTCTTTGTTGAAACCTAAGGGTTATATCATTTCCTGTTGACTGCAAGGGTAATTACCTACCGCAGCGCATGTTTGTTATCTGTGATTGTGATTTTGTGGTTTCTCTTTCCATTTCTCATTGTATCGTTTCGTTAATGTCATTAAATTCACAAGCGGCTACTGGAATCATAATTTAATAGCACGACCCACCGTTGTCTGGAGAGTATTCCCAAAAAAGTTGTTGCTTTGTTCGACATGCTGGAAAAGATAGTACGTCTAAAGCTCAACCAATGCAAACTCGTAACTCCAGTCATTCAAGAGATGGATCAACTTGTGTTTTGTGTTTTTTGTTTTACAGCTAACAAAATTTGAAGACTTTCTTAGGGCACTGTGTTACAACTATTTCTTTCAGTAGTTCCTATGTGTTGGTTTCTGCGCCAATTTATTATTTGCGTGGGAAAAATAAAAACATCTGATCATTTCTGCATCCACTAATTAAAGTTTTTGGATTTAAGTCAATTACTAACATCTATGAGTTTTTTCTAAGTTTTTTTGCACACATTCCTGAATCCGTCTGTTGTGGTGTTTTGACGAACGTGATCGTTGTACAAATTGTTTAATTTTTTAGGTTTCGTTTAAAACAAGGGTGCACAACCTTTTGACTATATTGCCGGCTGCATTACGTTTATTTTTATGAATTACGGCCGCCAGTGTGTCCAAACTTTTTTGCATTGCTTCTGTTCTGCTTCTACACACTGAGACTAGCCTGCTTCCACACATGTCTGTTTAGCCGTCTTTCTACGAAGCATCTTAAATACAGCAAGACAGAGTTTTCATCAATGCACGGCTGGCTGGCATAACTAATATTTTAAATGGCATGTGCACGGCCGCAAAGATTTTAATCGAAGACCGCTTGCGGCCGTACGGCCTCAGGTTGTGCACCCCTGGTTTAAATAAACAAATACGGTTTGATTTTTCACATACTGTTTTCCAATGTATTTTGAAGCAATGTGCTGAAAAACAAAAGCGGACCACATATGAATATCGACTTCTCTGGTAAAAATATTCAGTGGTGCTTTCATAACATAAAATTCCCGCAGATCACTAAACTTTTTTTACGGTTTGAATTCCGATAATCCAGGACGTCATCTAATAAATAGCATTCCAGGTTTGTCAGTGTCCGTGTTCTTTTGACAAGACTCATTGATGAAAACTCCAACATTTCTAAAATATCACCTGATTTTTCAAAAAACAAGATTAAACTACTTCAGTAAACCTTTTTCTAATAAAGAAGGGCTTTTAAAACTTCCGAAACGGTCTCTCAGTTTTCCAAAGGTCTCTCAAAATCCAACAGAACCTCGCTTTACCACCACCACCAGATTTGTCTGAAACAATGCTTTACAACCATTTTGGTATTTAGATAAAATGGCTGCAGTCTCTCAAAATGCCTTTTCGATCAGCAAGGTCAAACTTTGCAAAAACCCTGGACACACATATTTACGCTCAGTAAAGTTCTGTACGTTTGGCGTTAATTCTTGCTTCTTGGTCCTGCTCCAATGATATAGTTTTCTTTCCATTCCTTACTTTTAATTGTTATGACCGCACCACACTCGGCTTTTTTGGCTACACGAGATTGCACGAGTAGCAAGAGTTAGGCTTAGCACAAGCAGTATGGATAGCATATTCTGTTGGGTTAGAATATGCTTTCATACACACTGCTTGTGATCGGCTAGTGTCTTGTGGGTTTCTTATGTCTTGTGGGTTAGTGAATTCTTTTTATAACCATGGGCAACCAGCTGGTGAAAATGTGCCCAACAATTTAGTTTCTTTTTGCTGATCATTGAAGTGAATTTGGCAAAGAAAAATCATGAAAAACTATTCATTTACAGGGATTTCAGTTTGCAAATGCTACAATTTAGGTTGTTAGATTTTGAAGCTTCAAAACATTGTGCTAAGTACAAAGACCACAATCTCGGTTGGAAGAAGGCTCAGTAGCTGAATGGCCAGGCGGTTGTGTTACATAAGTTGTAATTGAAACCTGGTGCGTCTTTTCCAGTTACAACCGTCTTATAAAAGAAGGAATGTCGGAAGACGAGGCTGCAAAAGAACTAATTTCTGATTTGAAAGATACATCAGAGTTTTTATCTGCGCAGCTTTTCACAGACAATGTTGTCAATCCGTGCATTAGCGGCACTTACAAGTAAGCAAATAGCACGTTCACGTCCGCATATTGGCATCAGCATTTTATTTTCGGAGAAAACTAGCTTCTGGTAGTTTCATCGCCTGTTTGTCTTTAGTGCTTTCCAGTACGCAGGTGCATTGTCATAACCTGCTGAAGTGCGCTTGTATGACAATTAAAGCTATGTTTCAATATCATATCTTGTGTAGAAATTGTCAGCATAAGAACGCCTATCAATTTAGAGCTGGTGTTTTTCCTCAGATTTGTCCGTAAAGTTGTCAAAGAACTGATAGCAATGCATCACAACATACAAAACCTGACACTGTTTCACCTCGGGGGTAATGAAGTGGCGGATGCCTGGAGACAATCACCGGAATGTAAAAAAATTCTCTCCCCAGAAAAATTTCCGCGCAGGTGAGTTCATATGAATAGGCATAGCATATATGAATAGGCATAGCATATATGAATAGACATAGCATATTTTTGTGATTAAGAAATGTAGTTTATATCTTACTTGGAGTATGAAGTTATTTTGGATACCTATAGTTAAGACACCAAAAAAACTAAAATAATACATATTTCTAAGAAAGAAAACAATATTCAAGCATTTGTTAATTTAGATATTCGCCCAATCCAATCACACTTTTCTGTAGACAATACTTTCTTCAAGAATTCTCTGTTAGATTTTATTTTCTCGTAAAAATCACAGCATGTAAAGTCAGTATTAATTTTACAGGTAATAAGAGCTTTCCCATTCTGCTTCTGTTATCAGAACACGTGCTATTCTTGATGGCTGACTGCATGCCTAACCGGGACTTTTTGGTTCAGTGACCGAGACGCCGGGACAAAGCGACTGTCCCGGCTAAAACGGGACATATGGCATGCCTACATGTAACCAGTTCTCGCGTGGCCATGGCAAAGCAGATTCTCTTTCTTGGTTTTATTTTCGAAATAAATTTTAACTACATCATGCCAGTTTCTATTACATCAAGGTTTATAAAGCTATTCGAAAACAAGCCCGCAATACATAGCCAAAATCGCAATAAATCCCACTTCCTTCTGCCCCCAATAGGTTGTCCTTTGAAGGTTTCTCCATCACACCTTTAGGTTTATTTACGACATTTCACACGATCTCTCAACAGATTGACCTTTATGGGAGATGGAAAAATGGCTTTTTTCTTGGCATTGCAATACGAACGACTGCAGAGCAAATATGTCTATATGGATACGAAAGGGTTGTTATAGCAACCATAAGCGTAGGAGCAAGAAAATTTTTGGGGGTGCGAAGGATTTTTGCTAGCATTTCCCCAAACTTGCCCGATAAGTTGTTCTGCGATCTTTGCCTACAATATTTCTTCCACTAAGATCACGAAGACCTTTTTTGGTGTGACCTCCAAAAAAAGTCTTCTTTTGTTTTTCTGCAAACGTTGGGTGCCATTTTTGCTCGGATTTTCCGGGATTTTGTCTAGATATTTAGGGCTTTTTCCCTGATTTTCAGGGATTTTTCCCAGATTTTCGACAAATCAAAATTTTGTATGTGCGTTTGCACCCCTGCATCCCGCCTCCTACACCACTGATAGCAACCCAGTCAGAATTTATTTTGGGTGGGTTTACACTTTCTCTGCCATGCTCAGTCGCTTGCGGATCTGGAAAAAACATGATAGAGACCGGTTGTCACCCAGAATTTCTGCGCAACTGTGTTGATCCTCCAGAAGACTGCATCCCCTTTCAAACTCGTAAAACCCCTATCATAATTCTAAACGCACAGACCATGCGACTCTAAACCATGATGAAACATGATGAAAATGTCGAGGGTATCTCGAGGAGACAACCTGGTTAATACACCTTTAGGTGTACCAGCGCTTCAAGTTTAATTTGCATGAAACTGTTTCATTTTGGCGTCAATAAAAATCAACTCAACCAATTTGCACGAATTTGTCTTGGGTATGTCTTCATCCCTGCTTTACTTGATATAAACAGAGTCAATCTCCAATCGAAATAAAGTAGCCATCTATTCCTTATTTGAGCTTAAATTGGGATGATATGTCTCAGCAACACTTTTTGTTGTTTGCTAAAAGACAAAATGTAACTAGTAAATATACCACAACTACTTTGAAATTTTCTACCGCGAAACTTTAGACTCAAAGGGGGTTTTAGCCTTTTACCGACTTTTTACCTATCAAACTAGAACTATATAGACCAGTGATTCCCAAACTGTGTGCCGCCACAGATTCTCAGGTGTGCCGCGAAGCTTTTTGGAATTTTGGAAAAGAACTGTATGTATATTGAAAATAAGGCATGCAGACAAGCAT
>JGI24158J21664_10001432_pt1 | contig 26881 bp, 18 predicted proteins | sample Ectturendosymbi3_FD_21664 | JGI IMG/M metagenome (IMG submission 21664) | reverse complement strand
TCTACTAGACTGGCCGATCCGTTTGAGCCATTGAACAGCTCTCTAGCGCAATCGGCGGAGGAGCTATGGCGTTGGTAAGGCAACCAAAAATTGCTGTTTTTTAGGCCAAAATCGAAATACGAATATACCGTAGGCCAACTCTATACGTGTTAAGAAAAAACAAACAAATAGAACCCAGTGAGGTAAATTTACAGATGAAGAGAGGATGCCTGTGTACATAGAGGAGTGAATAAAATTTAATTCAGAAAATTTGGTGTGGTCAGAAATGTTAAACAAAGTATAAAAATGAAAAAAATAAAAAAATAAATTAATGAGGTACAAAAGACAAACAACAAAAACTATGGAGTACAATTTCATGTAGAAAAAAGGGAAGTGCAGCAAGGATTGAGAAGCAAAGAAGTAAAGATATATAGAAAACAAATTTTCTTCTTGTGTATTTAGAAGTTTATTGACACCGTGTGTTATTTTACTCTTTAGGTGAGCCGATTCCAACAATTCCTAATACCCTTGCAGCTGCAGATATTGCAGGGATAAACGAACTTTATAAATGTGAAGGTGAGATGTTACTTTTGAAAAGATATTGAAGTAAAATTGTATTATGTCAGTTGTTGTTTAATCTTAAAAATTGTGGCCAAAATTTGTTAGTACTCTTTCAGTTTGGTGGTGACAAAAGACATGTAGTATTAGCCAAAGCGCCAAGTCTTTTACATCGGAACATGTTTGATCAGTATGCACCAAAGTGTATAGATTTGAATATTGTAAGCTATAAATGTTGAAACACATTTTTGAATTGATAAATCTTGGTTATGATTGTTTGGTTATGTGGCTAGAGATTCTTGGGTGCGTTCTGCTGGCTATACCACAACATTTTCCGCAAAGCTAACAGGTAACCAGTTTGAATAATGCATACAACCTGGCTTAGTCATGTGTTGGTAATAATAACATATAACCTGGCTTAGTCATCATGTGTTGGTGTTGGGCAGCATAATTACGAGTGTTTCATTCAATATATTCTGAAACATCCTAATTTTTCATGATCTTATTTTCACTTAAGGTAAGTTGCAAATTGCTTGCAGCCATGGTTGTGCTAAATAAGAATTTTGGGAACGCCTGCTCTTGGACAAATTGCTAAGCTCAAAAACTAAAATGATCCCTAGTAGTTGCAGAGATTTCACTATTTTACAAGTGAAAATTCCACCTGAAACAGCCTCACAAACATATATGTAATTTTAATCTTGTATTGTGTTTTTGTGTGGGTATTTGACCAGACCACTGGCCAGGCAACAAGCTTGATAAACGTCCAGATTGATCTTCCTTACAATCAGTGTAAGTGATGCCCAAATGCTATTACAATACCATGATGAGTAGTTTGTCAGCATAGGTGCCCAGTTTGAAATGTGTATGAGTGTGTGAAATCCATGACGTCACAAAATATAACTTCAAAGCCTACGATTTTTAAGTATTCTATTCCATATTTATCTGAAAAAGTTCCAATGAATTTCAGAATAATGTCTTAGTGCTTGCCAACAAAAACTGCTCAATCAAAGAATGAAAAATTAGTGGGAGTGCACTTCACTGCCTTCAGCGGGAGTGCACTTAACAAAAATTAGTGTGAGTGCATTTCACTGCCATACTCGACACCTATGTTTGTCTGATTTGCAATAGTTAGAAATGCTTAACTTTACTTTGATATCTAGGCTGTAGCTACATTGAGGCAAATGAGGCACTTGCCTTGGTAAACTTTCTGTAATGCTGCCACAAAATATTTTGTACCGCGAAATCAAATCATATTTTACTGCGTGCCTGTTTTAAAAAGAGCAGCACTGCAGCTACATGCTGTTGCAACCACCAAACTAGATTAAATAAGGGCAGGATGTTAAGTTTAGGTCTCAATAAACTACATTTAACAACATTCCCAATCGAGAACATAATTAACATGTTCGCCTTGGTAAAAAATTGACCCTGACTACGGTCATGGAGATAGTCCTTCAATTGCATGATAACTACCATTGAAATCATTAAAAATAAATTAAAACTTCTGGAAATAGTGGATTGTGGGACATTTTTAAATTTCAACCATACTATCTTGTTAAAAATCAGCAAAGACTTGGTCATTGTAAAAAGCCTATCTTGGGCTTAACCCTTTACGTCCCATGCAAGCCACTATAGCGGATGGTACTCTTTTGGCCGTAACTACCCAGCCGCTAGAGCTAGAGAGCTGTTCAAACCCTCTACGGATTCAGCAAGTCTTCTAGTTGAAATTGAAAAAAAAAACCTTTTTCGTTTTTGGTGGGGGGTTCGCTGGGGGGACCGCCACATGTGGGAGTGTTTTGGAAATTTTGACTTTTGCTGGCCCTGGGCCCCAACCCATTGACCCATTCTTTTGACTCAAAGTTTTGTTGAAAACTAGGTCAAAATCTGCGTCTATAGAGCCCTTGATTGACTTGCTAGCATATCAGAAAAGGCATAGGGCAAACTTTGGCTGCCCATAACGCAGCAGCAGATTAAGCTACAGAGCTCTTGAAACCCTGTAATGACTCATGATATTGTGTAGTTTAGAAAATTTTTTTTTTAATTTGCATGGGGGCTTTTGGGCCAAGGGGATCATGATGGGGGTATGTTTTTTGGTTAATTTGATGACATCATCATCCGATCCCACGCGCCAAGATTTGGCTCGCCGTATTTTTTTATTCTAGGCCCGTGTGGTGTATTTGCTGTGTAATGATCTCAGTGATGGGTAATTATAGGTCGTAACATTTTTGCGTGGCTTGCTAGAATGCAGCTGAGTGCAACCGTACGTTTTCTCCTTGTGTTCACTGCAGAACGTGTTTGTCAGTCTGCTGTACGCTGTTAGGTCAATCTACAGTACTAAGTCGAGTGGTACCAGAGCAGCCAGAATACATGTTTTTAGAGCCCTTGATTGAGTTTCTTTTGCCTTTCTGGTTCAAAAGTTAGGTGTAGCAGTCACGCTAGCGCAACCACTACATGTGAGCAAAGACGGCCAAAGCAAGGAGAAGGGAAAGACCAAGCAAGCGACACTTATAAGTGACTTCCATGCACAATGGAAGTAGGAGCTCTCTTTGGCCAATTCGTCTGGCGCGGAATTAACATCTATGATGACACAATCTATCGTTCCTGAGGTTCGAGGATCAATCTCACACTGAAGGTGTGCTAACACAACCGGGCTGCACACGCTTCATAGGCCAAAAAACAGCTAATTGGTAAGGGGCTTTTCTCAATACTTTTTGGAGATTTCCCTAATTAATTTTGATGTTTTTTGGCCCTAATCTTGGAAACAGGATTGCTAAAAACCCATTCAGACCCTTCAAAGTCCCGAAATGTAACCAAAAAAACAGCTAAACTCAAAAAAATTTATGTCGTTTAAATGACTCCTGTGGGTCTTAAAGGTAGGTCAGGCAAAAATGCTGACGTCAGCAAAAAATAACATAGACATCCTATCATTACATAAGCATTAAAAAAAAACCAGACATCCTAAACTGAAACGTTTTTTTTTTTTTATATAGACATCCTATCATTACATAAGCATTAAAAAAAACCAGACATCCTAAACTGAAACGTTTTGTTTTATACATCCTAAACTGAAACGTTTTTGTTAAACGTTTTTGTTTTTTTAACCAGACATCCTAAACTGAAACGTTTTTGTTTTTTTAACTAGACATCCTAAACTGAAACGTTTTTGTTGAAACGTTTTTGTTTTTAACTACATACCTTCACAAGTCTTTAGAGGGCTTGAACAACTCTCTACCTCAATCTGGCGGCGAGTTATTGCCTGGGGTGAAATGCCCCCCAGAGTGGCTTTTGAGGGAGCAAAATGTTGGTCAGTTTTTGGTTTATGAGCCATAATTTTCACTCCCGACATGTTAGAAAGTCAATCAAGGGCTCTATAGACACAGATGTTGACCTAGTATTCAACTAAACTTTGAGTCCAAAAATGGTTCATTGGGACGGCGCCCGGGGCCAGGCAAAGGTGGCCAAAATAACGCAAAAACACCCCTACTTGTGATGTCACTTCCAGAAATTCCCCCACCGAAAACGAAAAACGTTTTTTTCGATTTTGACTACAAGATTTGCTAAATCTGTAGGGGGTTTGAACAGCTCTCTATGTCTAGCGGCTGGCGAGTTGTGGCCAAAAGAGTGCTGGCCACTATAGTGGCTTGCGCGGGACGTAAAGGGTTTAAACAGCACAAAGGTGCAAAACCATCAGCTTACAAATTGGTCTTTGTTCCGATCCCCACCGATGGTCATGAATCTTGGGTAACGACTGAAAGAGATGCTATCTCAAACGCAAGTGGCAAAAATGTTTTTTTGCGAAGAGTTAATGTTTCGTGGGAAAGCACACAGCTGTGGAATTTGTAAAAACCGAAATGTCAGTAAATGTCGAGTCACATCTCTTTAATAAAGAGATCTCAGCAATGTTGATTTTGTCATGTGACCAGAATGCTCCAGGATAGATCAGCGAAGCGAGTCTTGTTGGCTACACCCATGACAAAGCGGCCCAGGAGTAACCAAGGGCCAGGTCCCATCTTAGCATCCAGAAAATCGAACTGCCAGAAGTTGCTAAAAATGTGGGGTATTTTTAGTCCTACTATGGCTGCTGTCACCACACCCCTCACAGGTGTAAAATTAATGAAAAGTTAGATCAGTAAAAATTTCATGAAAATTGGTACTAAAAATTCCGAATTTCTTTATAAAGATATTTTTTATCCTCACAAAAAAGTACACTACACATTTTAGGAATCCAACAACACAATATATAGAAAGTTCTGCTGAGCGTGATATTTATTGTGCTGCAGTTCATCTGTGTCAAAGCAGGGTTGGCCAAAATAAAAAATGAAGTTATTGGATTGATGACCTTGAAATAACGCAAGTGCAAAGTGAAAAAATCCATGTTCCGTGTAGCTTGAGATCCATGGCATGGGCATTGCATGAGTGGTGCAACAAAACAACAAAATTCCTTTGCTACTGGAACATCATAAAGGACTGGATGGGATGTGTTGTTGTGCTGTTCAGTGTTTAAGCTTATTGCAGCTTTATTAAGTTTTCCACAGCCTTTGGCAGTCGTAACAGTGTGGAGTACTGTTTGATGAAATGTTTTGCTGGTTGACTGTCAAATGTCTGTAAGAGAGTATTAGATTCAGTAGTTATAATTAATAATATTTTCTATTCTACAGGTGGTGGTGCTCCAAAATCGTTAGAAGAGTTGAAAAAGGAAGGTTTTTACGGAAAGGATAACATTGACAAGTTAACCACAAAACCTGATGCAGTACCTGAACCAGCCATTGATGAATCTACTTCTATTAAAGCTACTGCTATGCCAACTACCTTAAATCCTAATGAAATGACGTCTGATGCTTCTGCTCTTTCTTCTCCCAACTATGGTAGTACAGGTGTGTCTTCTATCGCAGATTCCAGTAACACTTCAAGTAGTCTGCCGTCTGCCACCAGTGCATCAACTTCCATCCTCACTGCATCAACACCTGCCCCCACTGCGTCAACATCTGCCTCCAGTGTGTCAACATCTGCCCCCAGTGCATCAACATCTGCCCCCAGGGCGTCAACGTCTTCCTCTAATACATCAACTAATGTGAATGCCACAACTCTCAATCTCACTCCAGCCTCTGAAGCTGCTACTACTTCTGTGGGACAATCTACCATTTCCAGCAATGCATTGTTGTCAACTGCACACACTACAACCACAACAGTTTACTACTCACCATCCATAACTCCTGGTTCTGCTTCACCTAATGGCAGCTTACCCCCACCTGCCATTGGTGTTGGCTCATGTAGTGAACTAAGTACTATTCCTGCATCAAAAAGTTCTCCACCACCTCAGTCTTCATTGTTTTCTGATAGTACAACGTTTATTAAATCAGATTTAACGCCAAAAGGTTTCCCTCTCGCTGTTGGTCGCTCTGCAGTTCAGGATAGCAGTAAAAATAATTGCCCTACTGATGAGAAAACACCAGGCTGGACCAATGGAGAAAGCAGCACAGAAACAACTGGTGAAGAAGGTGGATCTGGTGGGGGTGCAGATGAGAATGGTGGTCGTACAGATGAGAATGGTGATCGTACAGATGAGAATGGTGATCGTACAGATGAGAATGGTGATCGTACAGATGAGAATGGTGATCGTACAGATGAGAATGGTGGTGGTACTGATGGATCAAATGGTACCACTGGGGTTGCTGGTAATGGCACTGATGGATCTTGGGGAACTGACAGTGCATCAAATGGTACTATCGGGGGAGCTGCTGGCGGTGGAGGCTTGAATGGAACTAGAGGAGGTACTGTAAATGGAACTGACAGTGGATCTGGTGGTACAAGCAGTGGATCAGGAAACACCACTGGAACTGAAGGTACTTCTAAAAGTGTCACAACTACCCCTGCGCCCAAGGGTTGGAGTATATGGCTACCTTGGACATCCTGTCGTAAACTTTGTGGTTATGGTACCAGAAGAAGGTATAAAATTTGCTACAGCAAAAAGTCGGACAGAGAGGTAGGTGATGTATGAACCAGTTTGATTCTTTACTGAATTTTGCTCCATGCTCTATTTAGCCTTGAGTAAAAGGATTGTAAGATGTGAAGGGACACAGAAGTGTTTAATGAAATTATACAGCAAGAGGATGGGCATTCAGTAATAGTTGGGTATTGAAGCTAATATGTATTCCAGAATTGGATTTTCAGACTTTTAAAACATGAAGATGCAAAGTGATCTTTTGTACTTTGCTAAAATGCATTGCTTTGGTCAATTATATGACCAATGAAATTTGAATTTCACAGCTTGTTTTTATTGCCATGCAAATTTTTCAGCATTCCAAAATTTTTCTTGTCGAATGTGAGCGAAAATCAGATACTTTGAAATGTGCAACCATTTTGGTTTGTGGTGATTATCATCATGTTGGTTGCATCCAGGGCTGCAGAAAGTTTGGAAAATTGGGAAGGAGCTCCCTGGGAAATAGATCATCTGCAAGTCAAGTAAAATCAAATAATACACCAAGAATTGCAAGAAAACCACCAAACGGACTGTACGAATTTCTTCTCTCAGTCACAATGGTCCAGTACCTGGCCTTGTGACGCAACTGTTACCCCTACCTAACAATAGCGGTCTCATGCTGTTTGCTGGTTGTGTGCAGGGTTGCCAATTTGGCATTTTTGAAACCAAATTTTGAACTTCAGGCTTTTTTTGATGCACTTGGCTCTTTTTGAAAATCAAAAATACCAGTCAAAATTTGACTTTTCTTTTTTATTTTTTTCAGTCTGAAAGGCTTGGCTCTGGCTAAACATTTTCTGAGCTGCGTATTCATTACAAATTTCTGACGGGAGTCTATGACCATGCAGGGTGCAAGGAATATTGCAAAGATTTTGCTGTTGCCCTAAAAATTTTTGATGTATGTAATAAGAAGCAAATGTACGACAGTGTATTTACGGGGAAAGAAATTGCTTATAAAAATTGGAGTTGCATTATATAAATGTTTCTGACGAGTTCTAATATCTATTTTTGTTTGGCTATGCATGTTTCACTGCATGTGTAGCCTATATGTCTTAGGACTGCTATCTGGTTTATTTTGCCTTTGTTTGAGACAAGGTCTGCCTTTTTTGATTAACCTGGCCGCATGGCGTAGACTCATAATGACGGTGGAAGGCTGTTAGTTTTAATATAACTGCTATGATGACACATGTAGTCAGAGGACATTGAGGCTAACACGTCCTTAAAACTATGTGCATTTATGCGAGCGAACTTCACTGCGTTAGATAGCAGAGTGGACAGTGGCACTAGCATCAGCTGAAAGCTCTTGAATGCATTCAGATTGTTTACACTTGTCTATTTGGTTAGTAGTTGCCTTACTGGGTTACAGAACTGTCGCCAGAAAGTCTTTAGGGGGCTTTACGTTTGTTCAGGGGAGCTTGACATTCTGAAATTTGATAAAAATTCAACCAATTTGTAGTGATCATAATTCAGTTTGGGGGGCCCTGGAGCATTGTTTGGGAGGATGAGCCCCCAAAAGCCCCCCCATGGTGACGGGACTGCTAGGTTAGTGGTTGCCATACTGGGTTACCAGTCGAAATGGTATTGCATTCCGAATGCCATTCTGGACTCACGTCGAAACCAGTGTCCACTAACAAGCTCACTCCAGTAACTGTGCACTCGTGCCAAAAAATGCATGCATAAAACTCTTGCTCAACAGGAACTTCTAGCACCATCTGAATATCATTCTACAGATTGGGTCATTCTACAATTTGGATCGATTAAAAAACGATTTCGCCACCACCAGACTAGCTGCAACAATCAACACTTGAAACATCATGCCATTCTGGAATGGCATTACACTTATAGCTTGAGCGTAATTTTTTTGAATGAGCATAAAATTGCTACAGCATACATCACAGGATGTCGATACCAAAACTAGCACTTTTAAACGGATTTTTTGTGTTTGTTCCAGAAAATTGGTTAGTTATTTATTATGAGCATATAGTCACAGCAGTNGATTACAAATTCTTANAGCTGATTTTTGCATCTTTGGCTTTGTATATGATGAAGTATAGTATTTGCTAAAGACAATGCTGCAGACCTGTTGCAGAAAGTAACACAATATGCAAAAAAGCTGAGAAGCTCACTCCGTGATCAAGTTTATAGCAAAAATGTTCAACTCATGCCCAAACTAGCGTCCACTCACAACAAGCTCACTCTGGTAACTGCGCACTCGCACTCAAAAAATGCATTCATGCGTAGAACGCTCACTAAAAAGAAACTTTTAACCCTGTCTGAATATTGTTCTACAGGTCGGATAAGTTAAAAAACGATTTCGCCACCACCGAACTGGGCGCAACAACTAACGTTGGAAACATGACGCCACAATCACTTCAAATGCTGCACCACTAGCAAATGAAAACCACTTTTCTGAAAGTTGCATGCCGCTCCCAAGCACCTTTTGTGCGGTTCTCAGGAGTCTTTCAATAAAAGCAGTAGCGTACCCAGCCCAAAATTGGGGGGAGGAACTGTTAACACTATCTTGTTTGGGATACAGGCTCTCAAAGCACAAAACGACTATATGTTTTAAAAATTAGGGAGTAATGGCCCCATAGGCCCCCCTGGTACGCCTGTGAATTTAAGTTTTAATATTTTGTGTAACAAACTTCGTTTTTGCAATAAAACAAAACATGTGAGTTGACTTGCGTTAAATTTTTTTTAGTGCGACTCTCTTACAAAATGGTAGGTATGGATTTGGCTCCCTTCAGCGAAATGTTAAGAACGACTGGTTTGTACTGTGCAGGAGCAGTAGGCATGCCATGATTACGCAACTTGAGAGTAGGAATTGCTCGACCCTGCTGTGCGACTTACATACAATCTTGCCGTAACACATGCGTTAGACATTATTAAGATTTATTATCCATAGGATATCTTTAGTTTGGTGTCTGAAAGTATCTCAATGATCTACAAACCACGATATGGTTGGTTGTTAGAAACCGTGTTACAATTTTCCATATGTCGGCGATGCTGCGAAGCTTCATGTAAGCAGTCCATATTACTTAAATAAATTATCAAAAACTCTGATATAATAAAACAATTCCTTGCACATTGAATAGTGCCCACAGAATACAAATTTATACAAATTTGGAAACCCGTTAACTCTTTGGCGTCTGGCTGCTGTTGGGGATTTTTGAAAAAAAAACGCCGAAACACATATGACTTTTTGTGGGAATTTCTTTGCTCCTGCACAGGTTACAGACATGGTTGAAGCGTCAAAAGATGCAAAAAAGATAATTTGGCTTGTTTTGAAGCTATGCTTTGCAGGCTAACTTCCTTTCCTCAGGCAGCAGTTTTACCTCCTGGTTGAACCAATGTGTTATTTTTTGCCACAACGAGTCATTTGCGTCTGCGTACATGAGCAGAAGATGATGCTATATCTGCCATTCCACCGCTGCTATGCATTTCAGGATATCTATATACTGTCACCTTCATGGCCTGGAATGATGCTTATACCCAAGCAGTAAGGAATTTCTCCCATGTGTTTCATTTTTAACTTGAAAAGTTTCATGTTACTTAAATCAATACATCATTCGACCCACATGCTATAATCAGGTCATCAACGTACATGGCAATTGTAGTTATTAATTCATTATTAGACACATAAATGCATTGATCAGGACCACAGTAACTTTAAACCCAAGTTACTCTAAGTACTCATGTAGTACACCTTTCTGAAAACATGGGCATTGTTGCATCCAAACCTCAACTTGTTTCACCATCTGTCTCTCTGATCCTGGCAACTTGGAATACTATCCACCTGTTTCAACACAAAATTCGCTATTGAAGTGAATTGATATCGTGTTATGCATATTTCAGTCTGACATGCATATTTCATGGGCAAGTCTTGTTATAATTTCAGTGCTGACAAGCTGTTAGTGGCTGTGTGTCCGGCTTGCGTTTAGCCGCTAAACCACAAGGTGTTTCCTCTTTCTATGTTGTACTGTCATGTGACCACATCAACCATTCGTGTTCGATTAAAGGCAAGATAACCCCAGTGCAGTTTTTGCCTCATGAGGTAAAATGGACACTACCTTTTTGACATGAGTTACTTGAAAGATTTTGAAGTGTTAACAGGAGTCAGAGTTGATGTTTTTTAACTTTTTGGTGTTGGAGCAGGAGCCTTTTTATAAGAGTGGAGTCAAGAATCTAGAAAATGTGATTAGTTTAAGTTTCACAATCACAGGTAAGCAATCGCTTGTCACTATGCTGCTTTACTTTAAACTGAACTTACATTCTATCTTTGCAAAGCCAACTTTTGTGACAGGTTGTTCACAAACGCAAAAAACAACAGTATTCTGAAACATTCAGTTACTTTGCACAATCAAAAACTTGGACAGATGACACATGAAAAGCTTTACCATGAACTTTTACCAAGCTTGTGTCTATGACATGAATGTCCAAGCAGGTTTCATGTGATTATCTGCTCATTGCAATGGAAACCTTGTGCAGTTGTGATCGCACATTGCTAGAGGTGAAGTGCCACTTCACCATCGCTAGAGGTGAAGTATCTATTTTCAAAGTAAAGATTCAGTAAATGCATGACAATGCTGTCACATTTGCCTGATGTTTGGTCCATTCCAGCATACAATCAGTTCATCACTCATATCTTTCAACTCTTTATTGTTTGTAGGAATTTTAGACCCACCACGAATTTCACGAATTTTTTATAGAACATTGCCCATACTCTCAACCAGTGGCATAACTCACGGGGGACAAGGAGGCGAACCGCCCTCTCTGGCAAGCTAAAAGTAAAAACTGGGCCCCATTTAGTTGACATTTTGATATTCAGTATTCTTTAGGTTGTTGTTCTTTTGCATTTTTCGGGATGTTCTTTTTATCTCGTATGAACATTCATGACATCCAGAGATTCACTATCATTTCTTAACTTTTTCTGAGTTTTGGCTAGTGGGCCTCTTCAGCTAGACTTCCCCCCCTTGGTTCAAAGCTCTAGTTACACCACTGCTCTCAACTACAGACTCTGGTGGATATCTGCAAAGGGCTGTAACTTCCAGAACATGTGCAGCTGCTTGTTTGCCACTTGACATTCTGCATTAAAACAGGTCTAATGATTTCATTAATAATGGCTGTCAGTCCACGCCTGGAATAATGTCGGCGCTCTTGCGATGGGGTTAATAATACCCAACACACATTGTTGTTTATTGGTGTGGCACGGGCACAGGCTAAACGCCAGTTAAATAAGAAATACAGCAACGAACCCCCAACAAGCAATGCTGCAAGTTTATTTTAGGTGAACAGGCCAGCAGCAAACTAATGAACCTGAGCTTGCGCAGCCCTATTCTGATCACATTGCAACTAAATTGCCATTGAATTTCCATCTTATGAAAACCAGCAGGTGTTCCATCCAACTCACAAATAGGCTACTTGGCATGACCGCATACAACACCACAGTCACAGTGCTTATCTCTATGGCTATTGTGATTCGTGAATGTCGTCAGAGACGCCAGAGAACAGACATGGAGCGGGGCATTGCCCCCACCCTTTCAAAAGTAGGGCAACAGGGATGGAGGTGGCTTTGCATAACAGTATCATTGGTAATTTCATGGATTGTCAAGATTGACTTGAAACAAATTTATTGCAGCTATTCACGCACCCAAGAAATTCAGAATGGTTTATACCGTATTATTTTTGAGGCATGAACAAAGGCGAACATGATTGGTAACGATATTTTTGTTTTTTACATGTTTTCACTACCCTCAACTCTTACTGACCCCCACGTGCCCTACTGTTGCTCCGGTATCCCTATATGTAGTGCGCTTTGAGTAGAATGGCTCAACCTTTGGTAATCTATCATGATAGAGGGAGTGCCCTTTGAATCAAACGGCTCGACTTGTGAAAACCGAGCAATGTGACTTGTTGCGCTCAAGCCACTCATTAAGCCCAGCTTTAAGCTCAGTGCTTAGAAAAAACGTTCAGCGGAAAATTAAACAATTTGACTCGAAACACATGAAGAAAATCGATTCGCGCCAACCACAAATTTTTTATTAACTGCTTAAAATTTCCGAAAGTTATAATGTTGCTGTGAAAAATTTCCCGCAAACATGTCAGATTTCCTGGGAATGACATATCCGAATTCCACATTATTTCCTGGCCTGGTTGGCTGCTAAACCAACTTCATGAAAATGAAATTGACAGGAATTAAGGTGGATGACCAAAGCCTGACATACATCATCATCGAACCAAAGGAAGCATGTCAAGTGCAATGTCAAACTTGAATGCTGATGATCTATCTCAAAAAGCAGTTTGCACGGAACTGTGTTTCTCTATACCTCTACGTTTCTGACCACGGCTCGACGAAAAAATAGTGTGCTTTTTAGGATAAGCATTTATATAATGCATTTGTACTTTCAAAGCTTTGTGTTGGAAAGTACTATGAGGATTCACCCTGTCCTGATCTCAGTCCTTGTCCTCAAAAACCGGATACATGGGGACCCTGGGAAAAATATGGTGAATGTTCCAAATCCTGTGGACAAGGGTTGCAAGTAAGGTAAGCTCCTTTGTTTCATACCGTTCCATATTTTTCTCCGTGTAGGAAATGAAATTCACTTTCAGATATTTTATATTAACTCAAAAGATGGCTGAGCAATTGAGAACAGTGACAAAAACATCATTGCTTTAGTGAAAGTGCTAGCGTTGCGCTCTATCTAGTCCAATGGATATACTGTTCCTTTATAGTACAGTTCATAATCCAGTTTTGCTGAAAGATATTAGCAATTCTGTCAGCTCTCACAGATTAAACAGAAATTGATACAAAAAATGAATTTCTTATGAGTCACACTGTAGTTAAAATTTAGCATTAGCTTCATGAATATGTTGTAACTTGCGACGTTGTCTAAGTGTGAGTAGCGTCACGGCCTGGAAAAGTTTACTACTGTACTGGCAAAATTTTTTGATGCAGAAAATATCACAGCTTTTTAAATTTCTTAATAAAGTTATTGCAAACAGATGTAGGTACATGAGAAATGTGAAACAAAGGACTAACTCATTGTAAGTTTGATTTTAATGCTTATTTCAAGAAAACGCTCCTGTCCAGTTGAGTCTGGTTGTTCAGCAGATGTAAATTTGCAAACGTCATCGAGATACTGTAACACCGAACCTTGTGCAAGTAAGTACTTAGCTTTTTTACATTTGTACGGCAATTGCCGGCAGGCCGATGCTTGAAATTTGCTTTGTGCCTGGGCAGTTGGTGGTAATGTTCTTGCCCAAGAATTTTTACGGTGATTCACTCAGTGGCTGTGGATCGAACACCCAATTTTTCGAAAGAGGGGTGGACCACCGAGCTGTCGCGAAAGATTCCTAACAGGCCCAATCGGCCCGGCATTTACTACTTCATGCATACTTTCAAAACCCTGAACCTCGCCTGGACATCTACACAAAGACTCATCTAAGAATAACCTTCATGTAAGGTTGCCAGAGTTTAATCAACAAAAACGAGGGCACATTTTTGATAAAAATTGTTAACATATCACATCACAAAGGTTGTTTTGCCATATGCTTCCCCCTTTAAACTCGACGTATGTTTCTTCATGAATCAAGTTGCTTGAGTGTACATGTTATTTTAACTGTTTACGATGCATAAAGGAAGATATTGGTCGTTTAGACATCCTCCGAAAACTAATTTCTCACTGAAAGAGGACATGTCCTCCAAAAAGAGAACGTCTACCCTACCTTCACGGAGCTCTATTTCTTACTGAAAACAGGCAAATATGCTTGAATCATGAATTTTTGAATGCAGTGGTCCCAGTCGCATCGGGTAGTGCTCACAGTAAATGGACGTAATTTTCAGCAGTACAAAACCCAGAAGCAACAAAAGCTCACTTTCATCATGTTGTCCAGCACTACGAGAGCTACCACGTTTTGCATGATGTCACACAACTTTCAATTCGTATTTTTGGTGACGGTAGTTAGCGGCAGGCCGAAGCCTGAATTTTGGCCCCTGCTGGGGCGGCGATTTTGGGTAAACACTATTGCCCACTGAGTGCTACAGCAGTTCACTCAGTGGCCGTGGATCGAACACCCAACCTTCCAATTGAGACGTGGACTTATTACCAATGAGCTAGTGCCGTCCCCTATCACACAACTTATGATGAGACAATGGTTTCTGCACAGTGAATAATGTGGTTGCTAGGCAACGCAATAGCACTGAGCAGCAGCTAAAGCTCCAGAAAATTCTTGCAGCACATATTCCCTTCGTGTCCTTGCAGAATGCCATGCCACTGATTCACACGAGTCAGCTAATGAACTCTTCTGCCGGAGGTTTTGATCATTTCAGTTCAGTTTTGATCACCGCCTGCAGACTTACAACCTTTCAGGTATAGGAAGATTTTGATCGCATTAACAGTAGTTTCCGCCCTTAAATGCATCTCTGTGTCTGATGGTGTGCTTGAAAGTGATTGGGTTCAAAATATCTTTGAATTACTCTCTCCATCTTCCCAAGAAAGTTCCCTTCATTGCTGAGAAAAATCCATTATGGTCTCTGATGGGTCTAGCGCAGGGTTGCCAGCTTGCACCTTTTGGGGCCAAATTTCAGAACTTTGGTCCCAAATAACACTTGTTGGCCCCAAAATTTTCGTTTGGCCTTTTTCCAGGATAGGCTGGCCCCTTACAAGAAGTGATCTGACCATCCTGGGTCCTTTGTGAGAAACCATATTTTTTTCACTTTTTTGACTAATTCATTGCTGATTTTCACCAAATTCCTATATTTTGAAGGTTTTTGGTTACAAAATTTTGTTAGGATCCTTACATTTTCTGAGTTACATTAAAGCAAGTTCATCAGAATACTTGTTACTTGCTGCAGTTGTAGAGGTAGCAGTGAAAAGTGTTACGTTACCTACTTACTGTTATTCAGGTGGTGCAGCATGTGTTTGTTGGTTTTGTTCAGATTTTTGTTGCATTAGCACTTATCGACGGATGGTAAATTTATCTCAGTTTATGGCTGCACATGGAAGTTAAGTTGTTGTCTTACGATCTTTCATCACGTGCTTGTTTTGCTGTTGTGCTACAATTGTGGTTGAGGAACACTGCCATTTAATAAGTTACTAAGTATGGTTTCATAGGACTTTGTAAATGCTGATAAATTTGGAAAAAATGGTTGGCCCTTTGTCTTAGAATTTTGCTGTTTTTTGGCTCTTTCTGGACTAGATTTGGCCCCTTGGCAAAAAGTAGATCTGGCAACCCTGGTCTAGCAACACATCTTTTGCTGCATGATTTAGCAGAACACCACCTTGTTAGTTTCCTATTCATGTTCGAAATTCCTCCAAAATGGCATTTTTGGCTATTTAATATATGAGCTCTGGCCTGTTGCGCCTCAGCATACCATGAATGCAAAGATAGTTTGTTTTTTTTCTGAAGGCAGGCTTTGTAAGTTACTTTCATTTTCTCGATTAACATCTTTCAACTCGTTGTTCCACTACAGGGTAAGGGGTTACTTTTTGTGCAGTTATTCGCCTCAGCAAGTTGTTTCTGTCCACATGTTCCAGCAGCGGATGAAACTACGGGTGGCATTCTCCAGTTTTCAGCTGCTATAAGTTGTTCAGTAGTACTCCAGGAATTTTAAGTTTACGTAGTACAGTATACAAATTTTTCACAAAAACAGTTTTGTTAAGTAACATGTAGTTAGTTGTAAAAATCATTTCTGCTCGTCTTAACAATTGTTTCACGAAATTGCTCACAAACATAGTATAGATGATTGTTTTCTCTGATTGGTTTTTTGTTTTAAGGATAATTAACCGTTTGTTGTTCCAGCCCAATTAGTGTTCACTTTTATCCCGTTGCCACAACCAGAGATCTTGTTTCTACAGTGCTAGAAGTTGCTAGCTAGATTGGACTAGATTTTTATCGTTTTGCATCTCACAATGTACAGTATACAGAAATATATCGTTTGTCAAGTGTACTTTTTTGTTGACTCTTTTCAGATGCGATCAATGCTGAATGGTCAAATTGGGCCCCATTTGGTGAGTGCGACCAGACATGTGGTTCTGGAAAGCAATATCGTTCTCGAGTATGTTGGGGAACAACTGGCAGTGCCAGAAGAATATCAAAACTCTGCCCTGGAACCCATATAGTTGGTCGAGTGTGCAATACCAAAACATGCAAGTCAACTCCAGTGGACAAGATGGAGGCAGGAAATGAAACTGGGACTGGAAATTTTGGAAGCATCACCGGAACATCTGGAAATGGGACTGATGGATCCAATGGGACTGCAACTGGAGGCACCACTGGAAATGGGACTGATGGATCCAATGGGACTGCAACTGGAGGCACCACTGGAAATGGGACTGGTGGATCTAATGGGACTGCAACTGGAGGCACCACTGGAAATGAGACTGTTACAGGAGGCACCACTGGAAATGGTACTGATGGTTCCGATGGAACTGTAACCGAAGGCACCACTGGAAATGGTTCCAATGGGACTGTAACAGGAGGCACCACTGGAAATGGGACTGATCTTTCAAATGGGACTACAAGCGGAGGCTCCACTGGAACTGGGACTGGAGATTCCAGCAGAAATGAAACAAGCAGTGAAAGCACAACTGATCCTGTAAAACCAAGTAAATTAGGCTTGTTTTTATCAGTTTTACCTTGCATTCCCAAAAAATATGCTTCAAATCACATTTGCTGTTTCCTCAAACCCTATAGCATTATTCTTTTTTTTTAATTTTTTTTTATAGATTCTTTCTATAGACCGATGTGATTATTATTGTCGTAGATTTCTGAAACGGTCAAGCACATGGTGATCCTTTGGTTTGAAAGATGTAAAAATGCTTGATTAATTACACTTAGACTACTATTACAATTACACTTAGACTACTATTGTCTTCCTGAAATAGGTTCATTTTTTCAAATAATATGCTGGCAAGTGAAACTCGTAAGCACCAAACATAAATTTTTCAGATTTAGTGCTTGAATAAAATATTTGCTCGGAGCGGTTGACTTATTAAACTATATGGCGATCATGTTTTTCCAAACGACCTTGAAAACATAGCATGGTTTCATTTTACATGATTTGTTAGCATTCCAAGCTGTTTTTTTTGCTGAAACATTTAAGTCATTTGTCCCATAGTATTGAAACCCGCCGTAAGACTATGCACTGGTCTGCATTTTCGGACATTGTGGCCGAATTGACTTAACTATTTCGGTCAGTGAAAACAACAAGGTCTATGACCGAAAAAAAACTAGCTTTTTAAGTGTCTTGAACCTCCTGTTTGATGCTGTTACTTCGAAGACACTAACGCGTAAAACTCTGTCAAAGCGTGATGCAAACTTACATTCACCAGTTGCTTGACTTCTGTCATGGAATTATCTAAAACCCTGTCGCTGAAAAGACATTTGAATACAGTCCATTAGGTTCTCCCAATCGTAACACTGGAACCCTCCAATATATGCCTTAAAATGCACCCTGTGAGAGATGACGTCACACTGTTGGTTCGATTATTGTCACTTTGCAGCAACTTTGTGTAGTATGTGGCAAAAGTCAGTGAAGTACATCAGCAGTAATTCAAAATTATTTCTTTTTTTTATGGATACAGTATTTATTCGATTGTTAGCCACCCTTGATCGTAAGCCGTACGAAATGGTGTTAAAAATGAATGTAAGCCGCTTTTGAACACAGGTTACCTAAGCTTCCGAGATACTTTCGCTTACCAGCACGTTTAGCACTTAATTTGGTAACCCTGGTAATGATGTTTACACCACTACAACTGCCTTCTGTTCATCATAATCCCTCCTGTGAAGAGCATACGAAAAGAGAGTTTGGTCGACAAAAAGTAGCCATGGAAAGACAGCGTCATCTAGACCTTTCGATCAGGTGAAGTAAAAATATGTAAACCGCACGAAATGATGAAAGAAACATTGCAAGCTGCGGCTTGCAATCGAATAAATACGGTAGCACTTTCCATGCCCACTCAAATGCAGTGAGCTGAATATTTCCTGTACGAACGAAAGTATTGGAAGAGGTGAACCTAAGCAGCTGCTCCATAACATCAAAACTGACAATCATGAGAACCATTCATGTTTATATTTGGTTTGAAATCGGGTTTATCAAATGGTTTTTGTTCAGGCGCTGTGAGACACTGTTTTCATCATATAACTTCTGTAAAAATTTTGGCATATTTAGGTACAAATTTCTATTCACAATCCAAACTACGAAGTGCGTTACTCGTATGTACTAACCTGCTGAACCCCATTGATGAGATAAAAATAGTTGTTTTGTAGAGGTAAGTTCAAATTTTGATACAAAATATTCTTCCATTTCACGACAGAAAAAGCAAACAGAAGCTGGGTAATCCTTTATTTTGCTGTGTAGATGTTTCTTTTGGTGCTGAAAAAAACATTTCTTGTTGTTAGTTAATTACACCTTTCTGAGTGGTGTTGTTTTGCTAATAACTGAAAATGCACTTTTTCTTCGCATTTGTAAAATAAACCACGTTCTTGTTAAAGTCCTATCTCTTAACTCGCCTTATTCAACCTTCTGCAGTGAACTGAATGCCATTTTTCCCGCGATGCAGATCTTTCTCTATTCTACGAAAAACTTTGGTTGCAGCCGTCGTCGAAAATCAACATATTGACAAAGACAAATGTTTTCCGACCATGTTGAAAAAAGGTTTTCCCGCCCATTCGTAGTTAAAACGGAAGGAACACCTAAATACTTACATAGCGCTGAAGAAGTTTCGAAGTGAAGTCGAAACTACTTGAGCTCATGTAGAAACTCAGTTGAGCTCATGCTGCGGAATATACCCTCATGAGAGTAAAATATTTTGATTACATTAGATATTAAAAGTCGGCAAATGGTTTCAAGTGATAAGCTTGTTAAACTGCGTTTATTGAAAGGCGATGTTCTCAATGCTAATATCGGATTCGCAATGAAGGAAAACTTGTGAAGTTTGCGTAGTAAGCTTCATTTTAAAGTTGTTCACACTAACTCATAACATATAGCGCTGGCGGCTACGGCGTTGATAAAACAAGTTGGTTACGCTTGAACTTCTAAGCGTTTCTTTCGCGAACCAAGCCGCTGAAATTGGATTGAGGCAAAATCCTCTGATCTTTTATCTTTCGGACTATGTGTTTCTAGTTATGCGAAATCGCTACTAGCTTAGTAGGTGTTTTAGACAAGTAGTTGCCAACCAGTGGGCCATTGCCCGTCTTAGTCCCCTAGGCCAATTTCCAAATGGACCACCCACGGCGCATAAAAATTGTTTACAACGCCAAATGAATTCAAATAAAAAAAGCAATTATAGTCAACCAAACAATTTCTACAAGTTTTGGTAAGAAATGCTTCTAAATAGTGTAAGCTTGGTGTGGTAACCAGTATAAAAGTGCAGGACAATGTACCCAACGAGATACCGGGTTGCACGCTCCATTTTTATCCAAATGCCATCTTGGTTATGTTAAGGCCCAGAAAAACTTAGATGCTGTTTTCGTCGTTGGTAATTATAGAAAGAGATATTTTTGAAGGTATGTAGGGCGTCGGTAAAGGTTTGTCCAACACGTTCCACTTGTGAAATTCAATTTTGATGAAAATGATCGTTCAAGAGCAAGTGTTTTTGTTATGCTGATAATAGATTCATAATTTGTATTTAATGCAGGCATTTTCAGCAGGAAGAAAGTTACAGTGCCCAAGCCTAACCGGGTCTTTGGAGGTAAAGCTGAGTTTCTTTTTGGCGACTATAACTGGGATCGCAAAGTTGATGTTATATTTGGCAGAAGGGATGGTCCGGAAATCTGGTAAGTGAAGTTTATTTACGTTCTGCCTAGGTTAGTCAACTATTTTTGTTCATCATCCAAAGGCCATGATAGAAATCTTTTCACTCTTTTAACGTGGCTTTTGAACTTGCCTTCCATGTGGTTTGTAATATGTATTAAAGTTAGAGAAAACGATTTGTGTGTGGCAGTGTAGCATATTCTCTAGCCATCATAAAAAAGACTTACGCAATCAGCTTGACGTCGCTTCCTAATTGGTGGGTGGTTGCCAGGGGCGACGAACGCCAGGGCAAAAAATGAAAGAAGAAACGCTTACCCTGGAATATTTTATTTTCTGTGCCAGAGATAAGTCGGATCCAGCGGAGCAACAGATGCGACGGTTAGGAAGTAAACAGGCTGTCCAGCAGTAGTGGTCNTATGCATGCAGAGCAGNGATGGGGGAACTTATTTACCTTGAACGATGTCAAGAAGCGAGAGAGACTCAGGCCCGTTCGCTCCCCTCCTGGAAAAATATGTTGGACATAGTTTAAAAATTCTGGGCACCTCTCAGAAAACATTTCNTCCCCACTTGGTGTTCCAAGCTGGTTACGGGCCTGGAGAGACCTCTTTTGACTGGCGGTCTNANTGTCCGCTTGTCATGGAGTTTCGTTTTGACCAATTTTGTGTTTTAACATGGGTAAAGAAAATTCTGATGCGGGCCATATCAAACGTTCATGCGGGTTCATCACTGTTCGCAATACTGTGTTGATCAGTTGTTACCATAACTATAATATACTTCCGGCTCCGTCAAAATGNAACTTAATCCCACNTGTATACGTTAGTTGTTTACATTTCGTTGTAGGACGATAAGAAGAGCGCGGCACGGCCATGTTTGGAACACTCCTAAAGGACCTGTTTTAAGCGAAGCTGCTTTGAACGAATGTTCTCCTGAGAAGAAGTACGTTGGCGATTTCGACGCCGACGGCCTGGACGACATTGTTTGCAATTCTCACAGAGAAAAGTGCGTCGGGTTATAGTTTTTACGCTGGTTACCTTAGTTGTTAAGTCATGGTAAAAACAAAAATGTGTTAGTATTTTTATTTTTTAAAATAATCCTTCGCAGTCTCGGCGAAGCAATTTCTGGGAGAGACGGGCTACAGTCTGCCGGTAAAACTCAGAAATGATGTATTGTATACAGATGCGTTCGTGTATCGCAACGTCTCTTGCCTAGACTAAGATTACTTCGGTCATCCTCAAGAGTCGACACCCGTTTTCGTTCGTCTCCGGTCTCCAACGCTTAAAATAGCTCTAAAAATACAACCTGTCCGCCGTTGCTTGAAATCTACAACAAAAAGAAAAACAAAATGTGGAAAAAATGTACGAAATTTGACGAATTGAAGCTCGGACGTGTCGTGGCCCTTTTTCGCCCCAATTCAGGCAAATTTCTGATGAGGTCAGCTATAGTGAACGAAGAACCATATTATTGCACCATCAAACGCTAAACTGCGGTTTCAGTTACCAGGAGGAACGCCGAAGCAACGGCATGGAGGAGTAAAAAAGTAGAGGGCACTAGAAACTCAATAAATACAAGATGGCTACAGCGTGCGGATCATTTGAAATCGTTACATTGCGCATTTTAGCATTATTTCGTTTTTACGCACCACAGGTTCGAACCTGTTTCCTTGCGTTCAATGCAAAAGCGCATACATACAAGGAATGATCGATGATCGTCGAATTTACATGGTGCGCAACAATTTTGACCTTAAAAAATGATAACAGAAATCATAGAAAAACATTCTTAATNTTCTAGATGCGCGAGAAGCTGCAATAAATTTGTTGAAGGGGCAGGGAGGACAATGTCTCNGCTTTCCGGCGTCCCTAGCGACCAGTCGACAAATTTCCAACTGTCAGGGCTCGGCCTCGACTTTCTGGACAAAATCTGAGCTCGGGGCTTACGATGTTGCGTAGACCAGGGTTGCGGAGTCGGAGATAAAATGTCCGACTCCAACTCCGAGCTTTCCAAAATTTCCGACTCCTTAAACATAACGTTATTGAACTTTGGCTATCAACAATTTTGTAGCAACTGCTTCAACAGAAAGTTTCAAAAGAAAATCTACCGTTTCTCAACAGCACGAGTTGGGATTTATGATTTCTAACTGCTGAGTGCAGTGTAAAACAATGATTCACTTGGACTTCTGGAGTCGGATAAAAAACCTCCGATTCCGCAACCCTGTTGCGTACACCACTATATGGATGAAGTTTTTTTTTGGATTATTTATAAAACTCTATCTTGCATTCAAAATCTTATTGATGAAAATAGTTATGTATGTTTCTCAATTAACACGAAGAATTTTCTAACTTGATTAGACAATCTTTTCCCAAACCCACACACAAATTAAGTTTTCACACGTATTTTAATTACTAAATAAAAAAGTTTATCGTTTTTGGTTAGGACTAGGTAAAAAGTTTATCGTTTTTTATTTGGTTGTTATCAACTTCTAATTGTTGAAGTTTTCTCTATGCGTTTCTTTGAATTTTTTGTGTTTTATGATTAAAAAGTAACAAAAACTTTCTGCTGTTCAAAGTTCGAGATTTTTTGAAAAAGGCACACTAATTCGAAAGGTTACGCCCGATAGATAAGGCTGTAGATCACAATCGAAGTATACAGTCCTTGTGCATGTACAAGCGGTGGCCTGTAGAATTGTGCAGCATTTAAACTTTGCTGTTATGCAAGATGATTTTCAATAAACAAATGTCGTAATTCGTGCATATCATGATGGCATGACTCTACGAAATTAATGATTTTGTTTTATGCACGAACCAATTTATTTAAGCAATAAGTATGTTGCCCTGCCAAGCTTGCATGTCAAAAGTGCAATGCAAAATCACCTGAAGCTGATATATAATTATTTATATCTTTACAAACTGCCAGTGATGGCAGGCCAAGGCCTGAAACAATCATTGACAGCGCGAAGGCAAACAAAATATTCCCCATAATAGTATTAAAATTCGCCGTAATAGTATTCACTATAGGCCCGTAGCCTCAGGGGGAGGCCCCTCCAAATTTTGTTGTACCCAGCAAATGTTTTATTAAAGCATATAATAAAAACAAAAATCTTCCCCCTCTAAAAATTCATTTTGCCTCTCTAAATTTTGAAACCTGGCTACGGGCCTGATTCACTAGTCTATATTTTCGGACATTGTGACCGAATTGACTTAATTTTTTTTCCTGTAAAAAATCGATTTTACTCGAGCTGTGAGATAGTGTTGTTTCCTTATATCGTTGCAGTAAAATGATAGTGAAGTTGATGTACGATGTAGTCAAAAACACCACACGAAGTCGGATGTTTTGCGAGGCGGATTATGACGCGACAATCGTGCTCGATGCTAACGGCGACCAAAAGGCCGACCTTCTGTGCAACCATCCTGATGCGAAGAACTACGACCTGGTGTACAGCGTACACCCGAAAGGCCAGCTGTATTTCGTAGCAGCTCCTAAACCTGGAGAAGAAACTTTTGCTCCGGGCCAAGAATACTCCCGAGTGGGCGAGTTTTTCGATAGCGGTTGAGCCTCTCCTTTTCTTCGGTAGCCGAGGACCTATAAAACCTTCAGTGAAGCAGGACAAGATAAAAGTTGAAGGTCTGATTTTGTTGCCAGGCTTGAGGAAGAACGGTCGTAGTCTGGCTCCACTGCAGTTAGCAACATGGAGTTGTGAATTGCCCGTACCGTTATACAGTTTTCTGAAAACATTCCTTTCTTGGCTAGTCTTCTAGTACATGTTCTGACTTCTCAGCGGTGCTAGACGAAGCAAAGCTTGGCGAACAAACATGTGTTTTGCTTTGCTAGCTGATAAGGCGCTTGGCAAAGAGGGTCGAGGCTTCGCTGTGCCAAGATTAGTTGCGTTTCGTGAAGATGTCTTTCGACAAATACACACGAAGCGTTTTCCTCCCTGGCTATTAAGATAATGTGTTTTCTTACAGTTTTTTCGTCGTGATTTACTTGGTTGGAAAACTTCGTCTTTGTTTGGTTTTTACTTATCGCCCACACGCAAAAAAAGTTGGTTGGAAAACGTCGTCTTTGGTTTTTGCTTAAAAGGCAACATGCCGCTAATTTCCGTGACACGTGCGTGTTGTAAAAACGTGCCGAAAACGGAAATTTTAAGTTAAAGAAAAAAACTTTTCAAAGTTTTTTACAAGTAATATTGTCAAAAATTTTGTATTTGTATATAGAAAGTTTAGAGTTGTTTGTGACATTGCTGCCGATGATTAATAAACGATGTAATGTCAGATTGATACACGGATCGGAACAAACTTCAACATCTGCAAAATTTTATTTGTCTAATTTTAAAAGAAGTGGAGCGAATTGCCAGTAATTCCAATCTAATTTGAAAAAGCTGAAACGATTCTAGTGTCCGGAACAAGAAGATTGGTAGACGGATCGGAGAAGCAAACGCTCAGTTCTGCGCGAGGCTTACCGATCTGTGGTCATCAGGCGTGATTTCAGTAATACTTGGCAGTCAAGTCTCGTTACGGGTTCACTATTGTAAAAGAAATTAAGCCTACTCCACAGCACCAGTNGCGGATATTCAGTGAATACCTGGAAATAAAGAAAAAAATTAAGAAAACTGTATTTTGGACATTCGCTAGATGTATTTTGGACATATTAACCAGTGCTGTATCAGCCCAACTCTGCCCCCCCCCAAAATGCTTCGAAGAGCCCTCTAATGGTGATTTATAAAAAAACGTTAATGTTATGCGACATCTCGAGGCCGAATGGACTTCAAAACATCCTAATTGCGGACAATTTTGGCAGAACCAGGCCCGTAGCCAGGTTTTGAGGATTGTTGGGGCAAAATGCATTTCCATGGGGAAAAGATGTTTATATTTCTCAAATGTTTGAAACAAATTTTCTGAGCACAACAAAATTTGGGGGACACAAAAAAAGATTTCGGGTAACTGCCTCCGAATGCCCCCGTGTCTGCGCGCCTGGGCAGAACCGTCGCCAGGACGTCTTCCATTGGGGACCTTCATGTTGGTGCAGGGGGAGATAGAGATTCTGAATATTTATTTTTAATTAACAACACAACAGCATTTGCAGATTTCGCAAATTAACTATAAATATTTTCCCGCAAATACGCATAACAGGCTCGTGCAAAGAAATTTGCAGGAAAGCAGAACCAATCCTATCGTTCAGTTATGAAAACATTACTGAAGGAGCAAACATGAGGCAGGTCAAAGCATGTGCGTCGCGATGAACGTTTTTTTTCATTAGCGCAAATTGATAAACTTACCATGAGCTTAAGTGAAATATGCTTATAAAGAGTGCGCATTGGGCTTTTTACTGGCCGAAATAAGCATGCATAAACCTTGCTGATATCTGGACTGTTGATCTCTGGGAGCATGTCACATGGTTAGATTAATAATATTTTGTACCTCAAATCGCGTATAAATGTTTAAAAAATATAGACTACTAAGTGGACGCAACGGTTATCAGTCATAATCCACTAACTGCATTCAGTGGCGTAACTGACAGGGGGCAAGGGGACAAGCCGCCCCCCCCCTGGCAAGCTAAATGTAGAAACTGGGCCCCCTCTAGTTGACATTTTGATATTTGGTTTTAAGTTGTTTTTTTCGGGGTGTTTTCATTTGTTTCAGCTAGTATAGACATCCAGAGGTTCAATATCATTTCTTAACTTTTTTCTTAGTTTTGGGTAGTGGGCCCCCTTCAGCGAAGATTTGCCCTCCTGGCTCAATCCTCTAGTTACGCCACTGACTGCACTACTGTGTTTTGGGATACCCCCAAATAGACTTCTACCTACACAATTAACTCTATCTGGCTGTCTACACAGCAGGCTGCCCAAGTGTGTAACTTTGGTCGTAACCACCAAAGGTATCTTGTTGCTATGCAGTACATAATAAGAGAAGACTACCTGGGCTAGACATAGTAGCTTACGTTTTTTTAGAACAATCCCTGCACATAATACGTTGATCAAGTGGAAACCTGACTTCTGGACGTATACAACAAGGTATGTAGGCAGGGCCGGACAAATGAACGCGAAGCCCATCAGGGCAAAGTCGTGACCGCGAGGCCTCTAACACGCTTAACGCAAGTGCGCCCTTCGCTCCTTTGCCAGCAGAGACAGGTTGCGAAACTTGCTAGCGGATTGTTGTACTCTTGGTCTTTATTGCGTAACAATAACACAGTAATACATCTTCAAATGTTCACTTCAAGTTATGGCAGTAGGCGTTTTGCCGCATGTGACCAGGGCTCCCACTGAGTTTTTTTTCCATCCCAGATCTTTTTTTTTTAGTCGATCTGTGTGTCTAATGAAAAATCGCGTGATATATGTGCTTTTTGAAGTGATAAACTCATCAGCAACTTCAATGTATTCAATACTACAAAGATAACTTTACATTACAGTGTTTACATGCGCACATCAGGTGAGAAAGTACGTATATCGGATGAAGTGAACGTGTTCTATCGCTTTCATCTTCTCATAATATTATCATTGTCAGGCTTATATACAGTGGTGTGTTTAAGGGAAGGCAAGCGAGGCACTTGCCTCGGGCCCCCTTTGCAACCGTAATGTGCAAAGTAGCCTACCTTGCTTTCAAATGGGGCCCAACAGCAACTGC
>JGI24158J21664_10001431_pt1 | contig 26882 bp, 19 predicted proteins | sample Ectturendosymbi3_FD_21664 | JGI IMG/M metagenome (IMG submission 21664) | reverse complement strand
CCAGTAAAACCTTGTATCCTGAATAAATTACAGTTGCAATGTTCACCTTACCAAAAAATTAAGGGTCTACTTGAATGCTGAAAGGTTTGCCAGACTTCTCATGCTTCAAAATTTTCACATTTCAATGTTTTAAATCAGTCACACCTTTTGTTGTCCAAGAATGATATCCACCAACTACTGCCGTACATCTTCAAACGCCAACCCTAGACAGCTCATCAGCTCAGCCTACTGGTGCAGATAAACGAAGGGCTGTATTTTCGCAGCCCGAGATTGGCGACTAGATTTGAATCCATTCCCGCCAATATCGTCAAAGTGCTAGTAAAAGCATTGTCAAACTTAATTATAAAATTCAATATCCAAGAAAATCAGGTGGTGAAAAACAGTCAACATCATATTTCCTCCGTTTTTTTCTATAAAATTCATCGTCAAAATAACAAAAACGCTTTGCGATAGACGGATATACCACCATGTTTCCTGTAGCCAATTGTTTGATTTCTTTCCTTTAGGGCTGTGCCGAAGACAGCCCCGAAATTGCCAAATTCATCAGCAAGTGTGCTGAAAACATCATCGCATAAGCGGCGTCGTTGGAAAAGAGCGAAACATTGGTTTTGTTGGATTCCTAGGAAACGCTGACAAAATGGTGTCGGAAGTACCGAAAATGATTGCGTTGTGAAATTTCGCAATTAAATCCAGACTTAAGGCGAGTTTGGCCGTTTGGCGGAATCTTTTGCCTTACATTTTTCAGGGAGGACTGCAGCCCGGCAGCCCCTCTAGACGAGCCGCCCCTGATTATGTCATATATCAGAGTTACGTTTTTTTGTTTGTAGTCATAACTCGACATTGCGACTTAATAAATAGGCTGAACCAATGGCAGCAACCTCTTCAGCTGTAAACCATCAGGTTGTTGTAAACCATCAGGAGATTTGTAAACCATCAGGAGATTTCATGAGGATTCGAAAAATTTGCGATGCATTCGAAGAACGATTTGCTGATTTCAAATATCTTGAAACTGGTTTGCTATTTTCAATAACTTTTTTTCTGTCAATGTTGAAGAGGTGCCACAAAAATATCAGGTGGAACTGAATGAGTATTTAGAGTTACAGTGCAAGTGGTTAATGAGTTACAGTGCAAGTGGTCTCAAAGATAAATTTGAAAATGTTGTCATCAAAAAGTCTTATTAATACATTGGACCAACTTATCCCTAAATATAATAAATGGCTTTGAGGACCATGTCAATGTTTGCTGGTACTTCTGTCTGCAAACAACTGTTCACCAAGTCTCTATTCCGATCTCAATTGACAGATGCGCATCCCAATCAACGTATAAGTTGCCACTGCACAATCTTTGGTACCAGATATCAACGTGCTTGTAAATGCCAAAAATGACAAGTTTCTTCGAGTCGCAGTGCTATGAAGAAATAGTAAATGAAAGCACCGATTGTATCATTATGTGCAAAATTGTCTGGCCCGCGTAAAATCTAAGTGCGCAAATATTGCCCATAGCACCAAATGAGTTTGACTTTGTCACCCCTGAATTAGAGCAATCAACCTAACAGGTAATTATTTCCACTGCATTGTTCCTGCTAAGAAATCAAAATACTGTCATGGCAAATATTACAGCAATTAACAATAAACAACACGGTGGTCCAAACAATGAGAAACTCAAATTAAAAACACTTGTTCGTTCTGTTGGTGCAAATCTTCAAGCAATAATTCACATAATCAATTGTTTACGGATTGAAAAAGGCTTAAAATCTTTCAAAAAGGGCTGAAAAATTGATAAGTTAGAAAAAAACGACCGATTTTCTTCAAACAAATACTTTGAAAAAAATCACTAGATTGCAGTGAAAAATCACTAGATCACAAGATGAGCCTAAAAATCACTAGATCTAGTGAAAAATCACTAGGCGTGGTACCACTGGGTGCAAGTCCCAAGTGCGATCGGCATGCGGGCAAGCGTGTGGACCAGCCAGTTTTGTACATCACTGAGCGCTATTGTTCAGCCATAATTCATAATTGACGATAGTAAGGTGCTGTAAGGCGTGAGCCAGATCAGAGAACCTTGTTTTTCAGCGCGCTTAGCAAATCGTATTGGATGATGCATCTCAGAAAGGGTCCGGAGCAGGAGCTGCTAAATTAAACACCAGCTTCTGGTCCAGCTAAATTTTAAAAGCATCGCCGGCTCCGGATCCACCGAAAATGACCGGTTCCGGGGTTCCGGGCTCCGGCTCCGCAACCCTGTGGTAAACCACCAGACTTGTTTCACCTGAAGGAAATTTTTAACTAAGAATCCACCAGGTGGCTCTGAAAACGTTTGAGCCATGAAGCGGGAAAGCTTTTTCCTGCACATTCAAAATTTTACATTTTTGAAGGGCCACGTTTTATGTCAGGTTAAAACAGCTAAAATTAAAATGAAATGAAATGTTACCTTGGTTGCTGTCTTGCTTTTGTCACATTTGCTTCCTAAAGATGATATTATCTGAAACATGGTTTGTCATTTTTACAAACGTTTTGCCAGGACCGGTGCTTTTTTAAAGCAGTTTTTGCTTTGATAAATTGTATGACAAGTCAAAGTACTTATTTACCCTTAAATGCCTAAGTGAGTCGCTAGAGACCCGAGCGGAATTTTACAAATGCATACTATCCAAATAAAATGTTTCACTACTTTGACACTCCGTGTATTCCTCAAATCGCTCATTGGCATTGCTTTCATACACACCAAGTTTCCATTTGTTAGATATACAGAAAAAATTAACTTTTCTCGAAAAAGGGTACAGGTCGCTAGCGACCCGTGTTAGTTAAGAGTGCAACATTTTTTTACAAGCGCATTTCATGCGAGCCAGCGAGGTCAAATATTTGGGCCGAGGGTCACATGCGCCCCACGAGGTATTTCCGTGCGGCCAGCGATCTGATTAGTCGGGAAGATTCAAATTGTTTTGATGTATCCAACGAATTTGTGACGTCGTGTATTCTGCACGTGCAGTCTTTCCATGTCTAAATTTTAGCTCACCAAATCAAATGCGTTAGACACCCTTGATATAAATACTGATAAGCTGCAGGAAACACACAAGTAAAGAGTTTTTCTATAAATATATATGATATGAAATAATTCAATACTGGTTCTTCCCATGATTCCTCCTCAGAAGCCGGTAGATTTCACGTTTTTTTGAGTCACTTAGCAACTCCATAATACTCCAGGTCATTAAGCTAGAGAGCTGTTTAAACCCTCAACGGATGCGGCGAGTCTTCTAGTTTGGATTAAAAAAAATCTTTCAAGTTTTGGATTTCGGACTTGTTGTGAGTGACGTCACAAGTAGGGTAGGTTTAGTTTTTTGGGGGCCGAATTCATCGGGCTATGGGCCCCGATCGCAAGAGCCAATTTTTGCCTCAAGTTTTTAGTGGAAACTAAGCTATATTCCGAGTCTTTCGAGCCTTTCATTGCTTGTCTTTCTAGCGTTTGATTCAAAAGTTATGGCCAAAAATCTATAAATTTGGTAGTAAGTCAATTTTTATTTTTTACCAAATTTTTATCAGTTTTTAGTGTTTTTTATCAAAACTGTGGGGAACCACGTTGCAACGAACATAAAAAATTATCTCAGTACTTGTGTTCGCACCGCATAGAGTCACCGAACACCTTGTTACTGACTTGGCATGCTGTTCTTACCTACATGGAGAGTTTACATGTTTTCGTTTTTGAACTTTCGCTCATGAAACTCTTAGTGACATTCAGGAAATCGTTGAATTTATTAAGTTTTTCTCGTTTCTGAGCTTCAGTTTATCAAGTTTTTAAGTGATATTCATGATATTGCACAAAAACGTCCAAATTGCCGATGTCCTTCTACTCGCTTGCCAGTATGTACGACACGGATCGCTAGCGACCCATGTTAGGTAATAGTGATTGGCAAAGCACCCAGGCGTTTAAGGGTTGAAAGCACCGTTTGAATTTGTGTGTTATGTAGAACGTGTGTCAGAGTTGTAAACGGGCCTCATTTTGAAGCCCGAATCCGGCCCAAGCCTGAGCCCAAAACCAGTCCGAGCCCNACATTTATTTTTGTAGCCCGATTTAGNCCCGAAAACCATATTTACCGAGTCCGTCAAGATATGTGCAACTGCGGGGTATTGGTGGCGTTATAAAGTAAACACGAGTAAATAATTCACACTGAATCATGTTCCATTGAAGATTTAATCAACTCGAATGCTTCAGCAGTAACTGGTGACAAGTGTCCATCGTTGCGAAAAAATTCTGTATGCAAGCCAGAAATCGGCCCGAAACATTTTGACAAATTTAAGCCCGAACCCGGCCCGACTTATAATTCTGATGCGTATGGTTTACACCCACGTACAATCAAGTGGAATTCACAACAAGGCTGTGGAGCCGGAGCTGAAATTTGTGCTCCGGTTCCATAGCCCTAGTTTGTCGGACAAGCGAATTGTACGAAAAATACAACGTTTTCGAGTTTTTAATTGAGTCCAATAATTCTGGAGACGGAACCAAACACTTCTTGAGGTTGGAGCCGGAGCTGGAGCCAAAAGACTTTGATGCCTGAAACTGGAGCCGGAGTCTGAAATTTGAATTCCGGCTCCAGAGCCCTGGTTCACGCAGGTACGTTGCTAACAAGGAACACATGCGAATGTGAAAGAATACAAGCATAGATATTTGGTGCTATAAAAGAATATACGTAGAAATGACTACAAGACGGTTATGTTGGAAGAATACAAGCATATAGATGTGGTTGCTAGAAACGAACACAGGCATAGATGGTTGATTGACCAGTGGCCTATTTCATCGCCTCTGTTACACGACTGCTCTTCTCATCACCGTCTCGCTGTCCAGGTCAGATGCTGGTAAACGATATTCTTCATTTTTTGCAAATAATTTTGCTGCTTTCCATTTTGGTTTGCTTTTTCTTTCAGGAACTCCGAATCGAAAGAAGGTGCGAACTGTTTCTGGAAGACACGGGTGGTCCAAAAAAGGAACAAATAAGTCTGGATTCATTTCCTTGGGTTTATTCATTCCTGTGTAAAAAGTAACAAAAAAATTATGACAAACGGAGTTTCAGTTGTGTTTTTACTGAAAAATGAAAAGATAAAATACTTGCAGAAAAAATTGTTGCAAAATGTAAATAATTTTCCTGAGTTTTTTGATATCCCATTACTACAGGGCTTCTATGAACATCAACTGCGAATAACAACAATTGAAAGAACAAGTACCCAATTTTGACGGAATCGACTTTCTTGTGAATAAAAAAAAAATAAACAATTTGAAAAGCAAAATCCTGAAAATTCTGTGAATGTTTTAGGATATCAAGACAAAAAGATATTTCTTTTAAGGATTTCAGAGATGGTGTAAAGAGAACACGAGGTTAATCTTTCACTTCTTGAGGACAAACATTATGTTTTAATCAATGATTTATCGTGATTCTTATGTAGTAAAATTTCTGGTCATAAAGAAAAAACGTTTTTATGTTTGAGATGTTTCAATCCCTTTACCACGAAAGAAGTGTTGGACAAGAATCAAGAATATTGTAATAAACATGGCTTTGTTAAAATCAAAATGCCTGAAAAAGGTTCAATTTGAGAGTTTTAAAATCACAAGCATAAAATGCGAATTCAAATCGCTGTTGATGCAGATTTTGAGTCTTTCATAAAACCAATACCAGCTTGTCAAAATAATCCAGGAAAAAGTTATACAAAACAATATCAACGTCATTCACCAAGCGGTTTCTATTATTACAGTGTTTAACGGAAAGAAAATGAAGCCAATTTTGTACACAAAACAAACCACTGACAAGAATATTGGTGAAAGATTTGTTAAAAGAATTCGAAAAAGCATTGAATGAATCTGGTCATCTGAAGTGAAACGAATGATTATGACAGAGGAAGACAAAATTGACTTTGACAACACAACAAAATGTTGGATTTGTCAGGAAGATTTTGCAGAAAATGAAAAAAGGGTTGGAGACCATGCCCATTTTACGGGAAAATAAAGGGTTGTGCTCATCAAAAATGTAAATCGCTCTACAGAAAACCAAAGTTTGTACCCGTTATTTTTCATAATTTGAGTGGATATGATTCAAATTTGTTTGTAAAAAATTTGACCGCTGGTGGTGGTGGTGGTGGTGGAAATATTGACTCTATACCAAATACAGAAGAAAAACACATTTGGTTCTCTAAAAGTATTTATGATGACAAAAAGAAATTGAAATACAAAATTCGATTCATTGATTTGTTTAAATTTATGTCACAAGTCTTGATAAACTTGTAAACAATCTCAAACCAAATCAATTTAATCATGTAAAACAAAAATTTGGCAACAAACAATGTGAACTCTTGTTAAGGGAAGATGTATTTCCATACAATTGGTTCGACTCTTTTGAGAAGTTGAGTGAAACCAAACTTCCACCAAAAGAATTATTTTACTCAATGTTGAACAATTCTGATATTTCAGATGATGGCTACGAACTCGTGCAAAAAGTTTGGGAGATATTTGGGTGTAAAACATTTCGGTACTATCATGATTTGTATATGACATTGGATGTTATATTGTTAACAGACGTTTTTTAGAAATTTTAGAAGTGTTTGTATGAAAAATTACGAGCTTGACCCAGCATGGTATTTTACTGCTCCAAGATTGGCTTGGGATGCTTGTTTGGAAGAAAGTAAAGTTAAACTTGAATTGTTGTCAGACCCAGATATGTTGTTGATGGTTGAGGCCGGGATTAGAGGCGGTATCTCAATGATGCCAACATAATACAATTGTGCAAACAATAAATTGATGGGTGAAAAATACATTCCTGATAAAAAATCAGTATATGTTCAATATTTGGTTGCAAATAATGTCTACGGATGGGCAATGTCAAAACCACTGCCCATTCGTGATTTCAAGTGGATGAGTAAAGATGAACTTCAACATTGGAGACAATTTTCAGACCAAGAAGGAATAGGGTGCATTCTTGAAGTCAATTTGAAGTATCCAAAAGAACGACATGAACTTCACAACGATATCCACTTGCACCAGAAAGACTTGTTGTAAACAAAGTTGAAAAGTTGATTCCAAATTTAAACGATAAAAGTTGGTACATATCCATTATAAGAATTTGAAGCAGTGTTTCGATTTGGGTATGAAATTAAAAAAGATTCACCGCGGAATTTTGTTTTACAAAAAAGCCTGGATGAAGTCTTATGTCGACACGAACGCAAAACTTCGCTCAAAAAAAGATGCTAGTGATTTTGACTAGGATTTTTTCAAATTAATGAACAATTCAGTTTTTGGAAAAACGATGGAAAATATGAGAAATCAGGTTGACGTTAGACTTAAAACAAATGTAAAGTCTGAGGAAAAATTAGTTTCAAAACCAAATTACGAGCGTACGACTATAACTGATGAAAATCTTGTCGCTTTTCACATGGAAAAGACAGAACTTGTTTTCAACAAGCCTGTGGATATTGGGATGAGTATTCTTGATATTTCAAAGACTTTGATGTATGACTTTCATTATAATTATATGAAAAAGAAATACGGTGAAAATTGTAAGTTAATGATGACAGATGCAGATAGTTTAATGAATGAGATTAAAACAGAAGATTTTTACAAATATATAAAAGATGATGTTTTAGAGAAATCTGGTACATCAAACTTTCTAGAAAGTCATCCGTCTGGAATTCAAAGAATGAACAAAAAAGTCATTGAAATAGTTAAAAGCGAAACGATAGAAAAAGAAGAAATTTCAGAATTTTGTGGGTTGAGTGCAAAATTGTATGCCTATAAAATGTGTGAAAATGGAATGGAAGAAAAGAGATGTAAACGTGTAAAGAAAAACGTTGCCTTAAAATCAATACATTTTGAGCATTACGAAGGTGTTTGTTCGCGGGTAAGGAAGAACTGCGAAAAATGAATGTGATTTCTTAGTCAAGGACATGAACTTTTTACAGAAGAAATTAACTAAGTCGTTCTGTCAAGCGCTGATGATAAAAGAATCATTTGTGAAGACAAAATCAATACGCTTTCTTATGGACATTGTTCAGAGTTAAAATAAAGATGTTTTGTGCTATGACGGACAATTTAGATACAGATAAGAAATCTTATTCTTATCTGTGGAAAACAAAAAAATTAAGATAAACATTAATAACTTTTTGTGAGAGTTTGGGAGAGGATGAAACAAACAGATTGATGCTGCTTTTTCTGTTTGGCAAAGTGTGTGTGTGCTGTCATTTCAAAAAGTTTTTTCGTCTGAAGATCGTGAAATAAAAATTTCATTTTTAACTGACAACAACGATCCCAACACCGCTCACAAAATTTCTTGTCCGTACAAATTGAATGGTCAAAAAACGGAACTTTGGCTCATGCTTTCTATCCTGAAAGAAGTTCAATTTGTGGAGATATTCACTATGATTCCGAAAATTGGGTGACTGAAAAAACGAGTCCTGGAACTGGAAATGAAAAAAGATTTATTTTTAATCTGCGTACGCGAACTCGGCCATGCGTTGGGTTTATATCACAATTCTACCGATAAAGATTCTGTGATGGCACCTTTTTACAAACACGCATTTTCAGTTGAAAACAAACATGAGATACTTGAGGAAAGTGACAATGTCTTGATTCAAGAAATGTATGGAGAAGGTAGGAGTGCTTCACTGAGAGCTATTTCTAATTCCGCAAAAAGCAAAAGTGATGCTTAAAAAGATTGTCAAAAACTCTAAGTCAGAAAAAGTCAAAATTTTTTTACTTTGCAACCAAAACTTTTCAGTGAGACCACTGAGAACTCTGCTGACAAAACTAACAGTATCTCTGAACAGTCTTTTAAACTTTTGTTAGCTAAACTTAAACATACAAAAATGGAACAATTTCTTCATGAAAATTTTGTTCTCTGGTAATGTCTACTTAATGGAAATGATAAATAGAGACAGGAGTAGTTCGTGAAAGAGAGGCAGTGACTCGAAACCTACGACTGACTCGAAAGTTAGTGAGTTAAATCGAGTCAGCGATATAAGTTATTGATGAACATTTTGGGGTCTCACAAGGTATATTTTAGGTAGGTTCATTTGAATATATTCAAGGTATATTTAAATACACATTTTAGGATATTTTTAAAATTATCTGAAAATGTCGGTAGTAGACGGTAGTAGATGTGGATTCACAGATTCCCTGTGAATGCTCTCTAAAAAACAAAACAAAGTTGTTTTTCAAAAATATTTGAATGATATCAAAATGATATTTCAATGATAGTTTTTTAATGTGGATTTCAAATGATATTTAAATTTATATTTAAATGAGTACTTTTCAAAGTTTTTGATGGGTTTATAAAGAGTTTTTGGACACACATGAAAACTTCGTTTTTTCAGACATTTTTTAAACATTTTTGGTGCCTTTCTGAAAACTTTGATTTGTTCTTAGTTTTGTTCTTAAGGGGGTCTTTAGAAGCAGTTTAAAAATGGCCTGTGAATCCCCAGTTTACATCTACTGATTAGACATATTTACACGGATGGCTCATCAGACGCACCGCCACCTACTCTACTAAAAATGCAAAAAAGTCAACGAGCCCGTCATGAAATCCAGTGTAGTTTTGTGGAATGAAACCTATATGTGTAACTCCAAAAGCACCACATCGAAAATAGATTTTCAAACAAATCGAGAAAAATATTAATCTACTTCGAAGTCAAGACTGAGTCTTACTTTACTGCCTGCCAATTGGACACAGCAATTAAACTGATATAATTTTGTACGTATTGGTCTCCACCCTGGTGGCTTATGCAAAGAATGCAAAACTTCAGAAACACTGTCCATCGAAAAGAATATTTTTCACAACCAAGAACTAGACACTAATTTTACATTAGATATATATTTCCGGTGCAACAGTAGGTAGGCATCATCAGCTCTTATTCAAATAGAATCTCCTGAAGTACTAAACAATTTTGTTGCAAATTGTTTAAAATCAACCATCCAAACATGAAAACAAAACTGTTTCACCGACAACTTGCATATTGAATATAGTCTAGTGAGTTGCGACTTAGCTGCAACATTTGTGACAGCGTTTGTTAGAGAAAACGATAGAACCTTTGAAAATGGCGCAACTACGACTTAAAGTTGCAAGACTGCACTGCTGTTAACACAAACAAAACAATAAAAACAAACAAACAGCATCTGCTGTTGATTCGAGGTTGGCAATGAGAAATCTACGTTAATAGAAGTTGAGTTGTACTGGGAGTTACATTGTGAGTTATGTCAGTTGGAGATATAACGATCTTGGAAGGATTTGATTAAGCAAACGTGACCATGAGAAAAATATCGAACTTAAAGTAAACCTCCACCACAAAAGAAGCTTAAGGAACCATTGGGAAACTATGTTTGCTTGCACTTTCTGCAACCATAAAGCATCTTGTGAAAATAAACATCAACAGAGATAGAGATAGAAATACCGGCATGGTGTCGTGCACAATTAGCATGGAAGAAGACATACTAATTAACTTATCCTTTGACCCAATGGCACCAGTGACTGGAGTGATCTACGCTATGTGAAAATTCTGCATAGAGAATTACAGTGTTTTTGTGCTGATGTTAAACTGTTTCATTTAAGATATGCTGTTGTGCTTGTGATTGCTGCTACAAGTAAAAAGGTTTGCTGAATATGAGTAGTTCAAGACATGGCCTGGCCTTACAAATTTTCACGTTTGCAAAACTCCAAAAAATCAAAACACCTTCGTTTGTCGCTTTGCTTGAGAGCCTTTTTGATTTGATCAGAATCTTTCTAAATCTCCTTTGCAATTTTTGTTTGCTAAAGCCTTTTCAACAGGATTACTATCAATTCAGTAGTAAAAGCAGTTTGTTTCGTGCACGGAAGAGATTTGATGTAACAGGTCGAGAGTACAACAAATTTTATGAAAGTTACCAGAGGAACCTGTGGGCGCACGATCAACGTAAAAAGTTGTGATCTGACGCAACCTGCAACTTGTTTGATTCTGACATACCTCACACGTTTTGAAAAATTTTTTTTTATGAATTTACTTCACAGCTTTAAACTTGGCAATAACTAATTTGTACTTACCTGTCGCAAAGGATACTACCATCGCCACAAGCACTGTTACGACAAAAGAGAGAGTTGAGTAATGAAGTGGCGATACAGCAAATAACGTGTCTTGAATCACCGTCCTATGAAAAAGAAAAGTTATTACCAATAAAATGCTTATCGCATTATGCGCACTGGAAGCTGGTGTTTCATAAATTCTTTGTAGCCTAATTCGGAAAACGATTGACGTGACGCATTAAACATTCAGATAAAAACGGTATTTATCTACAGTTTGCAGTTCATAGTTCAAACGTTTGGAACTGAAATAATACCTATTTAAATTTGGTTTTCTTGTTTCTGAAGTTTCTTCTACATGTTACAAGGTGCTACGCTTTTGCTCAAACTGCCACAGGCGTGCCACGAGTTCTTTTTCAGCTAGTTACCTTGTTGAATTTGCTTCAACTGTTTCAGTTGTTGCAATGGTGGTGAAAACGTTTTCTTGAGTAGTTAGCTTTCCGGTGGTATTAAGTGAAAATCCCTCAACACACAGATCAGTGGATGTTGGCAGAAAGCCATATTTCTCTGGAGGTTTTCCGTATACGAGACTACAGACTGCCACCCAACCTTGAAAAAGGGTGCCTAGGATTTGTCCTACAATTGCTCCCTGTTGAAGAAAAGCTTATATAAAAATCATGACACCAACAGTGCTAACAGCATGTTTAAAAGCGCAATGCACTCATGAAAAATGCGGCATAGTGAAATTTTTTTTCAGTGTTTGAAATATTGCAAAATTGCTGCTATAGACAAGAAAGTAAATGCAAACGCCTCCAACTGATGTTAAATTTGTATTTAAATTTATTGAAATTGTGAAACCAAAAATCGGTTTCCTGATTTAAAGTTAATTGTATAAGTTGATTCATCGCAAAAATGATATTTGAGAGTAAACGTTTGTTAGAACGTATCAAAAATACAGCATCACAAAGTAACCCTTAACTTTTCAGACATACAAGTGATTTCCCAGTTATCAAACGTAATGGAACAAATGTCACAAACCCGAAAAATGGTTTTGAATTTTAAAACGTGGCACTGCAACCTGTCGGAAAATAACGGTTGATCAAGTTTGACTAAAGGTTTGAATTGTTTTTACAAGGTTTTGCTACAACATAACCCCAAAGTGATTGTACAGAAGTTTAAGCCAGTGGTTCTCACAGTTTTATCTTATTGCCCCCTTGCAAACCCCAACACTGTCAATTCCTTCTCAACAGCAATCACAAAAAAGATAACTGCAAAAATTTCACACTACCTACTGGGATGAAACAATGGAAGATTATGAACAAAACACTCTTTTTCAACGTCGCTCACAGCAGTTAAAGCAGCTTGTTCTTGTTTATTGTAGACATTACCATCTAAACCATCCCCGTTCAATAAACAAAAAATAAAGACTTAGGGTTTTTTCATCCACAGATTTTTCTCCCCAATTCCTTTCTGGAAAAAATTTCCTCCCAGGTATTAAAAATTCCTCCCTTGTTGAGCCAAGTGGTACCCGTTTGAGAAGCACTGGTTTTAAACACTTTTGTATAGCCTACATTTTAGTTGACGAATTCAATCACTAGATTTATCGTGCATTTTCTGCTTTCACAGTGGCACATCGAGCTGCAATTCATCCTTCCCCTAAAACAGTGTTGCTTAAACTTTGTGTGGTGGTGGAATCGGCGGACACCCATCGCCAAACGTGAATATGGTACATTTCATTCCTTGTTACTCCGCAACCCACAAATCTAACAACCTGGTCAGATAGAAACAAACATCTGTTCAAAGCGATTTAAGACTTCAAATTCCGGACTGATTGTTTAACAGATGCATAACATTGCAATCTTTTCATCGTTTTACACCAATATTTTTCATGGTTTTATGCAAAGCTTTCAAACGCATAAAAGTAGTTTAAAGTATGCAAGTCCAAAGGCGATCATAAGCAAATCAAAATAATATTGCACTTTACTTTTTTTGCGAAAAGTGATTGATGCCTGAAAAGATTAAGGATTCTATTACCTATTTTTCGATATAGATTCAATTTTCTTTCGCAGACAACTCAAAAGTTATCTCATGGAGTCTTTGGGGGATTCTGGACCCTAATTTGCTAACCCCGGCTTAACGATTTTACTCTTTTCATGATTTGCATAAGCTTTCCGTAAAACTAAAATTTAAAATTAGGAGTTGTGTTATTTTAGGCATTTTTACCATCCCTCTTCCCTTGTTGACGAAACGTGATGTGGAGCTGATGAAACTTATTCAAATTAAAATAAACAGCCTCGTCTCAGATAATAATCGCACATGTACAGTTACTTTACCTTTGCGTTACACCATGGTGTAAACAAACCCAAGGTGAATACCGCCAACATCGGACCACCAAGGCTGCCGGTTATTATAAATCCTACTTGAAGGATTGTTGTGTCAATGTACTGGAAGCATAAAGCGTATCCCATTGATAGAACTCCAAACGCAGCCACTGCAAAAGAGTTGCATCCGAGGGTACAAATATGTTTTATATTAAAAATCCTAGTTGAAGGACAATTGTGTCAGTGTACTGGCTGCATAACACGTATCCCATTGAGAGAATTCCAAACGCTGTCACTGTAAAAGAGTTGCATCAGAGCGTACAAATATGCTTTGTATTCTGGTGAAAACAAACATGAATAAAATCTGACTTTTATGATTACCGCCAGTGCCGTACACATTTATAATTACACGATTACATTTACACCACCCAAGTCAGATTTCACCGAAGTCATGTAGGTTCATGTCATTTTCACTAAGAAGCTCGTAAGTTCGAATATTCTGCTCTTTCCTTCGCAAATTTGCTCTTAGCTACGAAGTACTGTATGAGTAACTCATAACGCTCAACTACATTTCATTCAATAAATTAAGTTCATAAAAAGATGCAAACGTTATTGAACTGTAGCATACCCATTATCTTGCTGATTGTAACCTGCAGCGATGGTTTGATGTTAGGCCAATTCTTCAAAACGAAATCTTCTAAAATCAAAACTCCGACGGAATTAATTCCGGATGAAACGGTACTGAAATAATAATAAATTGGCTTAGCAGGATACGTACGCTTGCACCTGTAACCGTTCTGCACTTTTGAAATAATGGAAATTTGTTTTTTTTAATACCAATCAGCTCGTTACCACTTTAAATCGAGATAGCGATGGCCTGCGGAATAACTGCGTCTTCCTATAGTATCTACGGAAACGGTTCCTTTCGCAGTAAAGAATCAGAGTGAATGGCGTTCACCAAGTGTTATACAGCGTCAGTAAAGTGATCACTAGTGTGCTTATTGCGCCTGCTGTGGGTGTGTTGCTAACGTCATTGATTGCCAAGTGTCTTGAGTTTAGTCCCGAGCGTTTCATTGATGTTATGTTAGGGCACTGTTCTGTTGACTGGATTTTGCTTGATTATCGCAGTGTTCTTTTGGTATTTCAGAGTTGTTTGTTTTGGTTTATGAAAGGTAATACTTTACTATTTTACGCATTATTTTACATCAAGGAGTATACGTTTCGTCCACTGAGCAGACGTCTTCAGCTTTCATTGAAATATAATGGATTTTGATCTCGCCCAATGTCGAGCTTGTATGATTTTAACGCAGTCTTGCTATGTAACTGAAGGTTTTGGTATGCCTTTACTTCGGCTTGCTTGTAAGCCTGTAACCGACGCGACCCTGCACAGACCCACCGCGTGGCATGTATTATTTCAAGCATGTCATATCACTTACTCAGTGGCGTAACGAGAGGTTTGAGCCAGAGGGAAAAATTACTGTTGCTGAAAGGTGCCATCTGGCCACTGTGTGCGGCCCACTAACTAACACTCAGAAAACAAATTGAGAAATGATGGTAAATCCGGATGTGGATAAAGAAAACAAAACCCTAAATCACCAGAAAATACTCTGGAGAGCGCAAAAGCACAAAAACATTCTGAAAACCAAAAGAATGCTAAAACCAAAATATAAACTAAGTTGAGCAGGGATTTGCTTTCTTTGTAATTAGTTTCCTTTGGTTGCTATAGCTTTGCTGTTTGTGGGTTTTATTTAATTCTATTTTATATTTCATGCACTTCGCACGCCAGGTGATGCCTACACACTCTGATAAAGTCGTAGTGTTTGATTCTTGACTGTGAAAAAATTCCTTTCGATAGACATGGTTTTTCTAAGCTGAGATTATATTTTATCAGTAATTCTGAGACAGCATCGCGCAATCCACAATTTTAAAAACAAGCTTTATCAACATTAGGCTGTTCTTTTTTGAGGTCAAGTGTATTTCAAATAACCCTTGGTAAACTGCCTTGTCTTTCAGCTCCATCACAACCATGCCACAAAGTATTATGAATTTTGATAGAGCAATTTTGTGCTTGTAATCTATATCCAGCGTGCTGTGGTTCGGCACTGAAAAGACGTTATAATCGGGAACGACCAATACGCACACTGTACTATAGGTTTACAGTTAGCCGTCGTCTTACTTAAGGTGGAAACTGAAGGTAGGAAATTAACATGAAACACATCTGCAAATCAAAAGCACTGTTGCAACCTCTCCGGTGGTGTTGCGTTGATTGTGTGATTCACCACGAACGGGGTGTGCGTGAAGAATAACACCATGATATGTAGTGCGAGCAAGCAACAGTAAGAGAGATTGCGAGCATGATCTCTATTGTTGCTTGCTGCCACGGTGCGAAGCTTTGCGGACATGCCGCTCGGGATTTTCGATCGCAACAGTACCTTAAAGCTCCGCTTACAGCAGCTGAAACAAATAAACCGGCCATTCCGGGTATGTCTTGGAAAACTTTGATCACTAATAATGGAATCATCTGGTCTTTCAATCGTTCCTGCTTTCATTGGATCGCATCCCTCAAAATAGGCATACATGATCAAACCAGTCAGTGCCGACAATAAGAAGAAGATGAACGTCGGTATGTATGACACCACAGCAGCTCTGAGAAATAAAAATCGAAACTTATTTTTGGCACTGTTCATTTTTAAGTAGATAAACACATCATAACAGAAAAGTAACTCCCAATAAAAATAGACATGAACACGCACAAGGCATCTGATCAAAAATTAAAGTATTATAATTGGTAAAATTTCACTCATTCTGCAATAACATCCTCAAAGGTTTAACAATTTTTTTCTACACTTTTTGCAACTTACTTCAGAACCATAAAATGACTTTTGTACGAATGAAATCGTTGCACCAGCAAAAGGAAAGAGCTTCGCAATGTATGAAAACGTTATGTGAGTACGTATATACATGACAATTTATTTTTGAAAAATCAGCAATCAACCCTTTAACTACCACTTGCGCCACTTTTTTATAGAATTTTGCACCAACAGAACTCGCCACGCAATTGAGCTAGAGAACTATAAGATGTGGCAGGTCTAGCAGTTTCGATTTAAAAAAAATTGTAAAGTTTTGGATTTGAGTTTTTGTGGGTGACGTCACAATGTAGGTGGTTTTTAGGCCATTTTGGTCCAGTTTACAGAGCTCTGGGTACCGACCGCTAGATGGAATTTTTTGACTCAAGTTTTTTTGGAAACTAGGCTATAATCTGAGTCTTTAGAAAAAACTACGCCAAATTCCGCATCCTCAAAGCTCGCGATTGTCTTTCTAGCGTTTGTGGTTGGCAAGTTATGGCCAAAAAAACACAAAATGATTAATTCGTCCCACCGGAATTACCAAGGGAATTACTTTATTTTTATTTTTTAGGCCATAACTTTTGAACCACAAACGCTAGAAAGGCAATCAAGGTCTCTAAAGAAACAAAGAATTGCCCCTTAGCGTTGGGACCCAGAGTGGGATAACAATCCTAAACCTACCACCATTGTGACGTCACACATAAAAAACTCCAATCCAAAACTTTCCAAGTTTTTTAATCGAAGCTACCAGACGTGCAGGATCTTCAGAGGGTTTGAACAACTCTCTAGCACAATGGTTCCCAAACTGGGGGTAAATTACCCCCGTGGGGTGATATGCGATTTTTCGGAGGGTAAGGCAAAACCAAAACCACATTGTTGTTCTGTGTTATGAGCGATAACTGCAACAAGAAATTTTCGACCTGAAATGCGAAAAAATTTTATTGAGGGTAATAAAATATAATCGATACCTTGATTTGGGTAACAGCTCCAGCAGGTTTGGGAACCACAGCTCTAGCACAACCTGCTGGCAGGTTATATGCGAGCAAAACAGGGCAAATAGCGATATGGTAAAAGAGTGAAGAGAGGACGTCAACGGAAAAACATGCTATCGTCCACTGCAATCCTTAATGTTCAGAGCAAATTCCAGACCAGGTAACTTCATGGTTTTATTTTAACAAGCAACCATTTATAATAAACTGAATCAAGAAAGCAAACACGTACATCCGGGCATCTTTCACAGATTTGCAAGCAAGGTATCTCTGGGTGACTTGTTGGTTGATGCTTATTGATCCACACCAACTTATTCCCAGTCCCACCATGATTGTCCAGAATGTGTAAAAAATTGTTGGATCCATATTGAAACTAAAAATAATGGAATAGTTAAAACTAGAGATTGACTGTGGTAAATGAAAAGTTTCAGGCACATTGGGAGCAATTTTTCACTTTTACGGATGGCTGGTTTTGACAAATTTTCCCTTTTGCCTTTATCTGCGAACAAAATTAGCAACATCCACATTACAGAAACAAAACAAGTGGAAACAATAAAACTTCTGTTTTTCAAAACCCTGGCAGATTTTTTTTCTGACTAAGGGTTTTATATTCGTTTTTTTGGCAGTTGTAATATGTAACACAGAATATCCATCGATAACTGAAACAGTGGAAATTTCAGTTGTGAATTCACGCAACATACTGGCACTGATTATTATTCTCTGCACTGTCACATTGAGTTAGGTATAAACTACAATAAGCTTCAAAATCTACCACTCAACACAGGGTATTTTATAATAATTCGTCTGTTCCTTTAATACCCCTTTAGTATGCCAATGCTTGGGCAATGGCATGCTACTGTAAATCCAACAATTCTTTTTTTGGAAATAAGCTTTGAACAAAACACGAGTTAGGCGAAGCGCAACTGAATATAATATTGCAAATATCAGTGTCAGAAAAAAACTTTTACATTTTAGACTAAGCGTTTGTACTTTCCGTATATTCATATAAACAACGAAAAATCGATCGAGAAAAATAGACGTTGATTTTGTTTGTTCTATGGTTGTTTTTGCATGTTTCGGAATTCCAATCACCGCAGAGTTGATCGGAGTCTCATTCTTAGACTCCTGCTCCTATTCAAAATTGTGACTCCAGCTCATTGTAAATTTACACTCTGACTACTGTTTACACTCCGAAAAACTTGAAAGCAATATATATTTTTGCCTCATGAGACAAAAACACTGCTTGAGCTATTTTGGCTTTATCCCATATGGACAATTATGTCATGGTTTTAGTTCGGGCAAGCAGGTAGTGCCTTCCTGTCTGCGTTGCATGAACTGCATGTAAAACTCTTACCCGTCTCTTTGTGTCGTATTGTCATGTGACCACTTTAACCAATCTGCTTCAACTAAAGTCAAAATAACCCCAGCAAACTTTTGGCTCATGAAGCAAAACAGACATTACCAAACTTGAAACGAAGAAATAGAATATTATGTTGTTGTCACCTGAATCAAATCTCGTTCAACTCTTTCTTGTTGACTTACTCATTTACCTTATGTGCTTTAGGCACACACGCAATGAAACAAGAACAACTAGGGGAAGTGTGGGACCTATGGAATGGATTTTGCTTTTCGGCAATATTTCGCATTACTTTGCTCTAAATTGATTGGTGTTTGTTTCATTGTATAGACAGGTTTTAGATTAACTAACTCTGAAAAAATGTTCAGATCAAAGGCGCCCTTCCTTAGTTTTGTCCATTTTAAATTTTTGAGAGTTTGTTCCATTGGTCCCACTCCCTTGGGATCGCAGAAACACCACTCAGAACCTTTGGAACAACAGATCAATACGAGTTAAAAAATTGACACTGCTCATAAAGAAAAAGTACAAATGCCCTTCAAACGTTTTTATTGTGCAAGTGCACCCACCAGATGATTGTGTCACAATTTTCGTTTGTTAAAACTCATACCAAGACGCAGAAAAAGCAATGAAATTACCCTTGCGTGATCATAAGACTAAATCCACAGGCATTCTGCAGAAAAATGTTCGAAAACAGAAAAAAAAGCTTTTAAACAAGCTAATATGACGCGGAAATTTGAAAACGAATTACAAAACCCTTTTGAAAACAACGCATGAAAAAACGAAAGTCAGTCAAATCAAGCAGATGTTTTCCTTAGACGAAAGACATTTCCGCTGTAGATTTAAAGACACCAGATCCTTTTGGTTTGGGTAACTGGATTAGGTGGAGGTTGGACCTTTCGAATAGCATGTTTAGATACAGAAGCTAGAAGCTTCCTCTACCAAGTCTGGAAAAATGAATCGCCTCTTGATTTTTCTGGACCGTTACATGTAACTTAGTTCAAAGTCGCTTTCTTCATTATGTTGGAATTCCACACACTTTAGATCAGGGCTACTCAAATGGCGGACCGCGGTCCAAATCCGGACCTTTGGATAGTGAAGTCCGGACCTCGTCAGCCCCTCAAAGTTGTATTCTATATACAAAAGTGTTTATCCTAAAATCTAGCGATTTTACCCGTGCTTCTGAGCCATTAACTAGTCGTTAGCTCAAGCTGTATAATTATCGATCAAGCTGTTGTTTAGCTATCTTGCAGAGCGCACATAAGTTGTCCTTGTTATTCTGGTTCAAAAGAATTGCTTCTTCATAATTGTTTAACAATCGCATGTCATTGCAATGTCCATAGGCGTACGAGTCGGGGGTCGGCAAACCCACCGGCTTAAAAAATTTCAGGGTAAACTTTGTTTTCAGGGCAAGTGCAACTTGCTCAAAAATCCTGAATGATGAAAAATATTTTAAAACAGTGAAAAATTTCAGGGCAACTCTGTTTTTCAGGGCAAGCTTAAAGTTACTCAAAATTCCTGAATGATAAAAATATATATCGAATACAGTGAATTCCAGGCACACTCTATTTTTCAGGGCAAGCGCAAGTTTATCAAAAACCCTGAATGATAAGAAATATATATTCAGTACAGTGAAAATTTTCAGGGCAACTCTGTTTTGCAGGGCAAGCGCAAGTTGCTCAAAAATCCTGAACGATGAAAAGATTTTCAGTACAGTGTATTCATTGTATACGCACTTGGAGGTGATCCGTGTAATTTGGGTTAGTGTAGTGTGTAATCTGGACCAAAGACGTGACTGGTTATAATGACTTTGATTTGGACCAAGCCCTCGTTTCCTGTATAAATCGAATAATCCAATGTCAGTAGGTCAACAGCTTGATCTAAGAATTCGGTAACTCTTTCTTTGTTCGTTTTCGAGTTTGCGCTGGGTAGAGGTGCAGGGTGTTAAGTTAAGATGATAGATTTTTTTGATTAACAGGTAACAGGTGCATATACAATTACCAGGTTTTTCGTGCGTTTTTTAGCACTCTTCAGTTATCTGTTACAGCACTGATTTTAGCATCAAATTATAGCTGACTGAGGTAGGAAAGTTTTGAAGTTGGTTTTGTGAATGCAGTGTGTAGTTTAGACCAATCCTTGAGTTAATAACAAGCAAGGTAACTACAGAGTTTGCCTATAACGGCACCTCTAGCTCTAGGGGATTGCATAAAGAACGTTATTGCCGAATTGACGTTATAACGCAGTGGTTTTCGACGTTTTTCATGCAGCGACCCATCTTGTAACCCAATTTAACCTAACAACCCTCTTCCGAAAATTTCCAATCAGTCATATGAAACGCAGTTGTGTTTGCAAAAGAGAAAATCACAATGACTAAAAAATAACTTGTCGTACGATATCACTATGTTGAACAAGACTCATTTATTAAATTCATGCACGTGGCAGCATTAGTGAGAGAGGCCCGTGCCATACACAAATCACTCCACAGCACAACTCCTTGAAAACGAGAATAAGTCCCAAGTTAGCTACCGCAATCAGATATCTAATTTACAAATACAGTACATTCTTACGTCACGAAGTTGTTCGTGCGTTGCCAAACCCAACAGTACTGTAATGGCCATAATCACACTCAAAACTTTGTAATGGTCATAATCACATTCAATACTTAGTGATGGTCATAACCACACTTGAAACAATTTTGAATGAAAAAGTTTTTCCAGGTGATATCTTTCCTACGACAGAAAGCGGTTCCACATAAGAAATATAACATCTAGAAGTAATCATGAATATGTTTATTAGAAGCTCTCTAACCCCTAGAAAATAAGCAAACGACCCCCAGGTTGAAAACAACTGTTATAAGCGAATTGAAATGCATGTAAAATATACGATCGGGACCGAACAAAATGTGACGTTATAGGCGAATTTATGTTACAGACGAAGCCGAATTCCACTGTATAGAACAGATTTACAAGAGGTTGCAGCCTCCATTCGGATTAAACTAAAAAAGTTAGTTTCAGGGCAAATTGTTTATTTTTAGGGCAAATTGTTATTTTTAGGGCAAAATTCCCCCATCAGTAAAATGCCTTCCAGTATGTCTATGGCAATGTCTATCCTGGTAAAAACAATAGAATCAAGGCAAGAAAATGGCAATGACGCCATTTCCTTGCCTTGATTGAATTGCATTGTTTGTCAATAATAAGGAAATTCAAATTTGATGCTTTAGTGAAGCGTTTGCGCATGACTGATGGCACCTGGAGCGCTCTACCAATTCATAAAGTGGCTGGAAACTGTTGGATTTTTGGCTGACATAATGTGGCACCACAACCACTGGAATGTTGAACTACGAGGAGTAAAGCATTCTATTTTCATTGCTTTTCAGAAAAAGTTATAAATTGTTAACCACGATATTCAAAGTGAGCTTGATCATTTTCCGAGACTTTTGAAGCAAAATAAGGGAAAAAAGATGTCATGGATGTTTAATTTATTGAAAAGTTGATTACCAACTTTGCGGTACGATTTGGCGACTTTTCTCTTTGAAAACAGTTGCTGCAGATTCTTGGAAACCCTTTCTTGTTGACAGACATTACCGAATTTTCAACTGAAGAAATAGATACATGAAAATGGGTGGACACAGCAGAGTTGTAAACGGGCCTCATTTTGAAGCCTGAACCTGGCTCGAAAGCATAAACCCACACCCAGCCTGATCCCGAAATTTATTTTAGAAGCCCGATTTAGGCCCTGAAAGCAAAATTCAACTAGTGAGACAAGATATGCGCAACTGAGGGATACTGGTGGCGTAGTAAAATAAACATGACTAAATAATTCGCAAGTAATCATTTTTTATTGAAGATTTATTCAACTCGATTGCTTTTAGTAACTGGCGACACAAGTGTCCGTCGTTGCGAAAAATTTTGTCTGCATGCCCAAAATCACCTGAAACGTTTTAACGAAGTTAAGCCCGAACCCAGACTGAAACCCAGCCTGACCCGAGAAATCTGGCCCCGACTTACAACTCTGGGATGCAGTCAAAATTCAACTGGATCTAATCAGTGTTCCCCCTAAGGTGGGCAATTGCGCAATGCCACCAGACCATTTGCACAGTGAAATTCTCACGCACTTGCAACATTTCAAAACGAGAAGCTATTTGAATGATATGGGTGCTTTGTTTGTATTTTGATAAGATTTTATACTTATTATAGTAGTTCAAAAAGTTTGCAATTGATTTGGAATTCGGCTAACAGAAATATTCTTGCTCATTAAAATAAACTTTTGCTTGGTTTAAAATTTTCTTAGAGGGAACACTGGAGCTAAATCAATTCCGAGGGAACGTAGCTGTAAAAAATATTTTGTGACTGCACATCTGAGAATTAACTTTTTGTTAAAAGTAAGGGATCTCCAAAAATTGTCCCACTCTTCGCAAATTAGCCGCGGAAATTCTCATTTTGTTTTGGTCTACCTACTTGTGTGACTCCGCGTTTTCCAATATAAACTTCATAAAGAACATGCTTTGCATCTGTATGACAAATTAAAACCTTCAGCACTGCATTTGGCTTGTTATCACTACCTTGGAACCAAAATTCCAACTAAAAGAAGTAGAAAATGCCATTTCTCCAACCAGCATAAAAATAAATAAGGTTGACAACTTCTGTTAATACTCATATCCATTTACTCGATTTTGTATATGCATGTAGGCCTAATATGCATAACCGTAGTATATTCTCATTTCATGCTTTGGCTAGAAAAATCGAAGAAATGGTACATTTGCAAAATTTCATGGAAGTGACTGGACCTTAACAATTTTTTACTTTTGTAACTGGACCTTTGCTTGAAATAATTGAGTAGCCCTGCTTTAGATGCTTGTCTGAACCTGTATGTCTTTTCATGAATATCTCTAAACGCCCTGTGGTTGCATTCAGAAAACAACCACCTATTGTTGTTTTTGGTTGAAATGTCTGCATAATTCTGCATGAAAAACATGTCGAGAATAAGCAAAGGACTAATGGAACAGATCGTTCTATTGGTCCCTGATCGAAACTTTTTACAAATCAACAATGGAAGGAAAGCAGTTGAGTTAATGAGACTGATAAAAATAACAAAACAGCGAAATAAACTCTTTCCCAAGCAAATTACTATCAACGTGTTAAACCTAGCTCATGCATTTCATAACATTTTAGGAAGCGGATCCTCGCAAGAACGATTTGCACCCTAAAAAGTAAAAAATCTGCATAAATTCAAAATCTACACTAGCACGTTGTCTTCCTTCGCAGAAAAAGGAAGGCGAAAGCAACCTCGCTTTAACACACAAAATCCAAGGTAACAGCGTCAATAGGTGGCGCACTATTCAAGTGTTCATTCGGTCCCACTCTCTCGTAGGTCTCACACTTCCCCTACTGTTATCTTTTCACTTGTTAGCCTGCGCAGACAAAGTCACTTAAAGCTACACCGAAAGTGCTTACTACCACCTTATTCACGCAATTAAATTGTCTCCCTTATCATACTGTGAACTTTCAAAGTAATAACGGAATGCCTAGGAATAGCCTGAAGTAAACTGCATTTCTGCTGGCTTGGCTGAAACTGCAATGCTGTTTTTGCATTATAAAGGCACATACCAGGGTTGACAGATCTACTTTATGACATGGAGCGAAATCTAGTCCAAAAAAGAGCCAAATTCTAAGACAAGGAGCCAAAAATAGGCCAACCATTTTTTTCCAAATTTATCAGCAGTTACAAAGTCATATGAACCCATACTGTTGCAACCTCTCCGTTGGTGTTGCGTTGAATGTGTGATTCACCATGAACGCGATGTGCGCGAAAAACAACACTCATATATACGTGGCGAGAACAAGCAATAATAGAGTTATCATGGCATGTGAACTCTATTGTTGCTTGCTGCCACAGTGTGAAGCTTTGCGCACTTGCCGTGGGGGCTTTCCGATCGCAACAATATTTGCAATTTATTAAATGGCAATGTTCCTCAATCAAAATTGTAGCGCAACAGCAAAACAGTGCGTGATGAAAGATTGCAAGAGAACAACTTAATTGCCATGTATAGCTATAAACTGAGATAAATTTACAATCCTCGATAAGTGCTAAAGCGATCAACAACAATCTGAACAAAACCAAGAAACACGTGCACCACCAGAATAACAGCAGGTTAGGGAACATCAGACTTCTTACTGCCTCATCTGCAACTGCAGCAAGTAACAGGTATTCTGATGATCTTACTTTCACATTAACCCAGAAACTCTTAGGATCGTAACAAAATTTCATAATAAAAAACTTCAAAATATGGGAATTTGGTGAAAATCTGCAATCAATTAGTCAAAAAAGTGAAAAAATATGGTTTCTCAGGCAGGACACAGGCTGGTCAGATATAATTCTTGCAAGGAGCCAGTCTATCCTAGAGAAAGGCCAAAAAAGAGCCATAGGGCTAAACTAAAGTGGTCTGTTATTATCTGGTCTGTTATTAACGCGGTCTGATATGGTCGTGGTCTGTTACTAAAGGGTCTGTCATGAACAGGTTTTATTTATGAACCTAGCCTGTTTGGAATGATCTGTTTTGAAAGGGAACCGGTAATAATCGGTTGACAATTCTATGCCTATTAGTAGCATAACTAAAGCACATAGTCAAGCATGATGGATAATTATAATAGCTATTATGGAAACTACACGATTTTGTGCTTTTATTCATTTGTTGAAACGTTTTTTTATACACACGACATGATAATTGCTTTTTTCCCACACAGCAAATCAGTGACCACGGAAATTATTAAGGCATGATATCTGATAAAGCCAGATTATTGTCATTTCATTTCACGAACTAGATATCGTGGTAGAATTATAATGTGAAACAGAGTTGTTACTTCCACAACGTGTTTCGTTGTCCTCGTTGAAGAGCTTCGATAACATTTTTCACTCCTCCAACCTCTACAGTCGCTTTAATACATGCAGATAGAACTCCTGCAAACATGACGAAGGTCTGCAACGTATCAGTCCATACCACCGCCTTCATTCCTCCCTGAAACCATAATACTGCATAGCGTAAATGAAAAACTTATTTTTGTAAATAATTCCACGAGATTTTTCAGAAAGAAAGTTTTTTCTCATTTTCAAAAAATCTAAAAAGATGCAACACTGCTCCGGAGGAAACTATGGGAACAAAACAGGATGTTTAATATAAACAAACCTTAAACCAAAACATTGAGCTGTAAATACAATCGCGCTGTGCAATTAACACTGCTTATGCAAATAATTTGCGAAGGTAACATTTCGTGGTTGTGTGGTAATAAATACCAAAAACATCGTTCTCCCTAGTGGCGTAGCCAGCCCAAAAATTTTGGGGGTGCCAAAATGTTTGAACGTAGGCGAATAAGACCATTTTGTTTGGAAAAACGCCACTCAAAGGGCAAAATGACTATATTTTCTAAAAATTTGAGGGGCATGGCCTCTTTGGTCCCCTTGGCTACGCCTATGGTTCTCTTTGTCCCGTTAAGGAAAATGATTTTTCAAGTGTTGATTGCGCATGTCTGGTTGTCTACGCTTGCAGTAAACTCAAAGAAACATTGCCTCTTCTACACAAATGTGCCAGGGCTGCCAGCAGCAATGTGTTCCCGTAGTACACCTTGATATTGCAAATGTTGCTGTGCAAATGAAGGGACCGGTTTGTCCAATGGTATACTTTGGACAGTTGCTATCATGAAATGCGCAAAATCAATCAATACAATTGCGCATCTGTCGTTGCGCGCGTGACCAAGAAATGCGTTCGGGCTTTAAGCAGAAGGGCCGGTGGAAAAATAAGCGATAAGCCCCCTGATCAGCTGTCCACAAATGGAGGCTTCAAGTTCCGCCTGGTGCGCATCTGGGGACCAGGGTTGCCAGATTGGCGTTTTGCGGCCAAATTTTAGAAATTTGGCCGTATTTCAAGCAAGGATGTGGAAGCGGAAGCAATGGAAGCGGTCCTTTTTCTGTGGAAGCGGAAGCGGAAGTGGAAACGCGAAAATTCTACCGCTTCCGCTTCCACATAGGTTATTTGACTTGAAGAGTAACTTGGCGAAAAATTTTTTTGCCATTGTGGATTAAACGGTGAAGTTGCACAATAAGTCTGAATGAACGTGCGATATCAGTAGCGTGAGAGAATGAGATAAAGCATAACTATCATCCATGGCGTTCTTCATAGAAGGCCAAGTCATCCTGCAGCTTACCGATTTTATCGTAGGCTGACTTTTCAAACCTGGCTGCTTTCTACTAAAATGGTAATAGTTTGAAAGTACAGCAATCTCCCGGTTATGTTCGCAACTTGAATCTGAGCTGTTTGTGCGAACTTATGTGGTAGGTGCGAACTTAGCAGTTGTGCTTTTA
>JGI24158J21664_10001430_pt1 | contig 26887 bp, 16 predicted proteins | sample Ectturendosymbi3_FD_21664 | JGI IMG/M metagenome (IMG submission 21664) | reverse complement strand
AAAGTCCTCCACTTATGATGTCACTCACAGCCAACCCGCACCCCCCTAGAAAAAATTTTTTTCGAGTGCAATCTACTAGACTGTATGCGTTTTTTTAAACTTTCGCCGAGTCGCTAGAGCGAACAGGAGCGGAGATATTCATGCGCAAAGCCACGTGCGTTTAGGTGTTTTTTTGCCGAAAATCCTCAAAACCAGCCTAGTGCCAAAGTGTTAAAACTGAACAATCACATGGGATGGAGAGATTTTGACATAATTGCTGATGATTGACATCAAGTAAATTCAAGTTGCTGTTGAATACTTAATTCTGTTTAGAAGAAGCCTTGACAAGAAGATTATGTTAATTTTTTGTTTTATGATTACATAAATATAATAAAATGCATCTAAAAAACAGTTGACCTCAAGTTTCTGTTCAAGTTGAAGGAAAGGTTCTGCTGTGGAGGTGGAATGACTTCAAGTTGTTAATAATGTTGTTTGTAGAGATCGGCCGATATGGCTTTTTTGGGGCTGATACCAATACATCAGCCATTAAAACTTCAAAAATCAGGATTTATGAACTAAAATTTTTCAAATTACAGCAATTTCAATATTTTGCTACGATTTTTAATTGATGTGATTAATGATGATACTTTTGTTTCGGCTGACACGTGCTCCATGGTTAATCTTGTCTGCTTGTTTATGAAAACGCACCTGCTAGCATTGCTGCAAGATAAATGGTCTGAATGTGTGAGGAATATAACAGCGTTTTGTCAACACCTACTGAGGCCGATACCTATATTTCGGTCTATCTCTATTGTTAAGTCAAGTATTTCGTAGCTTTCCAGGTTGACTATGTCTGTTTAACACCTTCAGCACCAATATAGGATGTGTTTGTACTTTGAAATCACACACGAGCCACATATTTTATGTCACTGCAACTCCATAACTCACCCGGCAATTGAGCTAGAGCTGTTCAAACCCTTAAAAGATGTGGCGAGTCTTCCAGTTAGATTTTTTAAAAAATTGGAAAGATTGGATTTTGTTTTTTTGTGGGTGATGTCGTAAGTGGGGAACGTTTAGGCATGTTTGGCGGAGGTCATAAGGCACTGGGCCCCAATCCCAGTCTTTAGAGCCCTTGATTGGCTTTCTAGCTTTTCTGGTTCAAAAGTTAGGGCCTAAAAGAACATTAATTTATTAATGCCCTGATTAGTATTATTTTTTGTTTGTAGGCCACAACTTCTGAACCAGAAATGTTAGTTATGAGGGGCTCTATAGCAGCAGTTCTCAATTCATTCTGAAGCCCGCACCCCAGCCGGAAGGAAAAATCATTTTTGCACCCCTTGCACCATTTGATGTATTGTTTTTTATATTATCAGAGAAGTTCACATCCCAAAAAGTCCCTTCTCGCACCCCCTGAGGGTGCGAGCACTCCAATTGAGAACTGCTGTTCTAAAGACTCGGATTTTGGCCTAGTTTCTAATAAAAACTTAGTCAAAATTCCTCTTGCTATTGAGGCCCAGGGTGTGATTATCTCAGCAAAATGTCTAAACCTTTCCCACTTAATGACGTCACCCACAAAAAAACGAAATCCAAAACTTTTCAATTTTTGCTTAATCTGAAGTAGAAGACTTGCTGCATCGTTTAGGGGTCTGAACAACTCTCTAGCTCAATCGCCTGGCGAGTTTCGGTGGTGCAAAAAGATGTTAAAAAAGCGGCTCATGTGGGTTTAAAAAATAAATAGAGCTGGCGCCAAAGGTGTTAACCACAACCCATAAGCTATCAGGGTTGAGAAAAAACTGTTGTTTTTTTTCAAAAAAAAACAACCCGCCTAGTTTTTTTTGTTTTTTATTTTTTTCAAAAAAAAACTGTTTTTTTGGGTTTTTTAAGAAGAAACGAGATTTTGTTTTTTTTTAAGGAAAATGGAAATACTTTACAATTCCTAATTGTTTTTATTGCATCATGCAATATCATTATTTTCAGAATTACACAATTAATAACTTGTTATACCTATTATGCCATTCAATTTTGAGGGTAAAGAAATGTACCCCATCTTTGTTTTCGCAAATTTTTGGTCGATTCACTCCAAAGTGGTAAGGCTTGGCAAGAATGCGCACAGCAAACAAAGAAAAAACATTTTCACACAAACTCAGCAGTTTCATGTCAAGTTTATCTGCATGCCCTGCTAGTTCAGCATCTATAGCAGGGATCACCAACCTGGAAGCTGAAAGCTACTTCCTACGTCCTGATTAATGCAAAGAGCTACCAATTTGAAGCACGCTTTTGAAATAAAAATGGTGATCAATTTACCTTTAATTATTTTAGTATTAACATTTAAGATATTCTGCAATGTGAAGACACTGATCATGCTGATATTATTTTAAAAACAGGCCCACGGGCAGTAGCGTAGCCAGCATGAAATTTTTTTTTGAGCCAAATATTATGACTTTCAGCAGGCAACAGTATTTTGTTTTGGACAACACCTCTCAAAACGACAAGAAATGATAGAAATTTGGTGGCCATACCTTTTGGCTACGTCTATGCCCGCAGACAACCTGCTTGGTCCTTGCGGGTGACCTGGTGCCTGTGGGCACCACATTGGTGACCCCTGATTTTTAGAGTTCTTTTTTCAACATATGATATGGTATGGTCCAAAATCAGAAAAAATTGATAGATGCACGTAAGGCAGTGATATTGGTTAAAATTTACTGATTGCGCAGAGCTAAGAATGATAACCATCACAAACTGTTTATTTTTTTTCAAATCCTTCAAATTTCATTGCTGTTCGTTTTGTTTGATTAAAAAAAGTTAAAGCTAACTGTACAAGTGTCCTGCCTATTTTATTTTATACATCTTAGTAGATTCTTTCAAAGAAAAAATAAAAAGTGGGTTTTATTGTTTTTTTCATTAAGTGGGCTTTTAAAAAAAAAAACGGGTGGGTTTTTTTGGTTCGTGTTTTTGCAACAACCCTGTAAGCTATAGATCAGTGGTTCTTAACACTTTGGCACCTGGGTAAATTCGGGGATTTTCGGAAAAGAAAAACGCCTAAATGCACGTGGCTTTAAGCGAGAATATCTCCGCTCCTGTACGGGTTACGGACCTGGTCAAAGCGTCAAAAGACGTGGCAAGTCTTCTAGTCTGCACTCAAAAAAATTTTTGCTTTGGGGGTACGGGTTTTTTATGAGTGACATCATAAGTAGAGGACTTTTAGGCCACCTTGGCCCACTTTGCCTGGCCCTGGGCGCCAACCGCTAGGATGGCAGTATTTCGCTGAAGTTTTTACTGGAAACTAGGCTACAATCCAAGTCTTTTGATACTTTGAATGACCTGCTGGTGTTTCAGGTTATGATCTAAGCTAGTTCAAAAGTTATGATCTGAACTAGTAAAAATATTGGGCTAATTAGTTAATTAGATAATTAATTAATTTGTTTATTTTAGATCAAAACTTTTGAACCATATATTAAGTTAAGAAACTTTTAGAAATTTGCTTATAGTAATCGCTGATCTGTTTCACCCCTTATTCAATTTAATGCTCAACATATTCAATGGGCTCTGTGTTGCAGCAAAACATATGCAATTGTCCTCCAGTCAGCAGCCTCCATTGCACGATGTCAAGGCCTATGTTTTTTTAGAAGGGCACAGCCAGGTTACACTGTTTGGCAGACCTCAAGGGGTATTCCCAATCAAGGTTTCCTTTTACTTTGCGTGTCCAGTAGTATCCAAGTAAGGATCTGCTTATGTTTTCCCATTCAAATTAAGGTAATGCTCTCGGTGATGGAAGTAATGTTATGGGGGTGTGCTTTCTTTGCTTTACAAATTTGTTAAATTTTCTTGTGAATGCTGTGTGAAAAAGGTCTTATGTCATAAGTTTTTACCAGCAAGCTGCAGACGATTTTCAGCAAAATTATATTAATTTAACTCGAATTAAATTGCATGCAACATGGTCAATTCAGCATCACTCAGAAACTGATGCAAGCAACTGAGGACAAATCTCAGGGTTTTTGGGTGGAGCAATAATATTTCATGTAGTGGCATAGGGATGCTACAATTTAGCCTCAGGTGCCATTATCCAAAATCAAAGTGGGTTATTTCCTATTAAAATTTGTTTTGAAAATAATGGTGTTTGCTTCGTTTGTGAAAATTTTCAGTTAATAAGAAAAAAAATTTTGCTGTTCGCACATGTGCATTTGTAACCTATATTTAAAGCAAACTTGAGGTTCAGCTCATCGTGTTTATTGTCATAGATGCAAATTATTATCATGTGTTTTTCTTTCAGGCGAGCTTTCCTAGAAAAAGTCTACAAAGACATTTTCCCTGAAGAGGAAAGTGCCAGTGAATCAAATGAAACAGATATAAGCAGTAAGGTGGAACAGAATAGTGCTATTGCCATGGAGGTGGGTTTAATCTGCTTGCAGTAGCTGTCAACCACATACTAGAAAATGTTCATTTGCAGGAGCTGTTGTAGAAACATGGTGCAAAAACAACCATTGTTACTTACATATACGCAACATATGCACCACTGCTACTAATGTAGTTGACCAAAACACAGTGTGTTATGGAGGCGCACCTGGATCAAAAGTGTTTGTTCATACGTCACTCCACCCCCTCCAAAGTTAGTGTCTGTTAGTTATTGGGCACATTGCTTTAGTTTTTACAGAGGGCTCTGATTAAGTGCATGTTTTGGGTTCAGTGGTTGGTTTTGTGTTGCATGCTAACAACAGTGGATTCTTGGTAACCCTTACTGTTATGTTGGCTATAATTTTTTACAAGAAACATGCATTGGAAAATGTTACTTGGATAGCACAAACTGCTACAGAATGGTTTTGATTGACACATGCAGGGTCTAAAATAGTGTATTAGCATCTAATGTAGAAATACAATCTTTTAGCATTAACATCATGCAGGGTTCTCACGCGGTATCGAAAGTATTGAAAAAGTACTGAATTTGGCCAAAATGCACATTAGGTATTGAAAAAGTATGGAAATTCTAAACAGAAAAAAATCTAAAGTGTCAGCCAAATTTTGCTGAAGGCAAAGCACTTCATCATTTGTGCAATGTGTAAAATTGAGTTTCATGATTAAGGATTTCGAGAAATGAAGAGAAGTAATGGTATTGATCTTTTTTAATTGAGTATTGAAAAAGTATGGAAAATTATTTTTCAAATGAGTGGGAACCTTGATTATGGTATCAGATACTGTCGTTACCTTTTTCACTTGCTAGAAGCTGCAAAACCAGTAATTTTTGTGATTCTTCGTGTCGGCAGAATGAGCAACAAAAGTGAAGGTTCACGTGTGCTAAGCAAATTTAAATGGAAATCTCATTACAGTAACAGCACTGCTCAACGTGTGTTATACGTACCGATGCAAATAGATGGACAGTCAGTGTACAGCAGTGATTCTCAACGCGGTCCTAGTACTTTCAGTGGTTCACAGAGATTCCCATACACATTTGTTAAAACGTTCCTGAAAATTGTAACCGTTGCTGTAAAATAAATTATGAAGGAATGTTTTTTTCAAAGTGGTCCATTGGATTTTTTTTTGAAAAGATGGTCCATAGGCCAAAAAATTTTGAGAACCACTGGTATACAGTCATTCGTAGATGGTCATATACCCACTATTTTGGAATGCAAATGTACAGCTGGCTCATCAAACTTAACCGCTTCACTTCTGAAACTTTTACTGTTAGGGAGTGACCCACACACAAATTTGTTCATGAAAGTATGTAAAGTTGTGTCTGCAATCTTTCTCTGTTTACTTCGTAAATATCAGTGCAACTGGACCGTGAGTGTTGAAATACGGTATGTTTGAAAATATGTTTGAGCTCTGTCTACTCGACACATTAAGAGTTGTGTATGACGTGCTTCGTGAGTTGTGAATATTATACCCAGTTATACTGTAATACTGGTGTAAGTGATATTTTAAGCATGATATCTTTAAGCTTTAGCAATAGTATTTGGAGCTCTCTGAGTAACTTGCACAATGCCAGTTAAATTTTCGAAATCAACGTCTCAAACAGGTCTGCTGTTTCAAATCCGTGTTCACGACCCTATTCTGATCTTTAACACAAAACTGTGTGTTACAAAGGTTTAAGAGTCATTGGTTCCCGACCCTGTTTCGAATGTGATAGTTTGTTTGAACTGCGCTATCGTAATGTGGTACGTAATTAAGTGCTTCTTAACCGGGTGAATGGTTAACCTCAGGGTGAATGAATTTCTTTCTTAATTTTTTGTATCCTCTGGTAACATGCAGTTATCTTGTTCGTTTTTTTTTTATCCCAAAACACATCAGCAATCGTGAGTAAAATCGCGGACTTCAAGCGTTCAACTTCAGTAGTCAGAAACTTAACACCATAGAAAAAAACGATCTATGGTGCAATTAACGGTGTCTTTCGTAATGGGGATAGATTCTACCGAGAGATACAATGTTTTATTCAATTGAGGATTGAAATCTTTGCTGTGCTCGGCAAGAGAATCCTATGCTCCTGTGCAAAGGTTATTTGCTAGAATCGGAGTACTAGCGAAAGCTTCATTCTCAATCTCGAGGCAAACCAGACACATGTACACTCATCAGAGTAGCCTTATCAGTTGAAGTACAGGAACAGCCTATTTGTGATATTTCTTTGTTACCAGTTTGATATTGATTCCAACATCTAATATGCGTTAATATCTCAATACCCGTCAAATGTCTACGAAATATGTACAAAAAACACTTTGTTTTGCTGTAAGCATATGTAAATGTGCAGATGAAATAGATCAGGACACGCCAGCTTCGCAGTTTAGGAACCAGGGTTTTCCCAGGAAGTGAAGAATCAAGCCGTGAGCCGTCTGCTCAATGCATGTTTTGCTATTTCAAATATAGCAACCAGTTAATGGCTCGTTCAAAACTACGGAGTCATTTACAAAACAAATCATCGCAATTTTCCAAGCAACAGTATACGGATATTTATGTAAACTGTAAAATTTCCTCCATTCATCGGCCGTAAATGACTGCTCGTAAAAAGCCTCTTGTCCTTCCTCTTCAAATAATGCTTGTGCTGATAAAAGAAAAGAAACATTATGCAAAGCTGAGTCTGTGATCAAACCANCTTTGAAAATCGTAGCCAGTTTGCTGCATGGTGGAAAGCATGCTGTGGATAAAGTAGAACAAATAGTGTGGTCTAACAATCANCATTCGATATACAGGGTGACCCAAAAAACAGAACCCACAAATCTTTGAATGAAATTTTTAATTTTAATTATTCCCCATTTCTTTTTCAGGTTGTTGTAGTAGAACACTTAGTGGATGAAAAATTGCAACAATAGTGTTTCCACCCTGTCTTGGTCAACCAAAGAGAAGGCATTTTGCGTGAAGGCATGTTTCGCTAACAATTCATGCAAGCAAAGTAGTGCAAGCAAGTTTTCAGAGTTTCAGTGTCGTCAGGCTCCATCAAAAAGCAGAGTTTTTGACTGGATTCGGAAGTTTTTAGAGTATGGTACGGTGAAAAATCTTAATTAAAAATGTCTGAGGGAAATTTACTCTGGTCGGACGGTGAGTGCCAGGACGCAAAAAAAAACTGATGCTGTACGTCAGTGTTTTTCAACCGGGGTCATGTAAGTAGCTGCCAGGGGTTGCCGCCGAAACAGACCGAAATTGCCTGGGGCGAAATACGCAACCACAGTTCTATGCGGTTGTAGGAATATAGACACTTGGGTCATTGCATAGGGTTCCATGTGCAACGCAAACATTTCCAGAAGGTTCCACTGCAGCAAAAAGTTGAAAAACACTGATGTACGTGATTCGGTCGGCCGGCCTCCAACGCTTTGGAGACTATTTGGAGCATGTCTTGGAAAGAACATGACTTTTATGCAGACTTCAATGACTGAAACTTTGGGAAATCATTGTGCACAGACTGAAATTTAAAACACTGCAAAGTGCTTGAAGCTTACTGGATTTTTGTAGGATTTAATAAAATTTTTATGGGTTCTGTGTTTTTGGGGTCCCCCTGTACTATGATGGTTGTCACATTGGCCATACATTCGCAATAGGGTGAATGAGAATGGCAGGGGTGAATGAAACTGAAAAAGGTTAAGAAGCACGCGATAAATTGTCGGCTTCATTTGCCAACTGCTGACCGACTCCCCGGTGGATGCTGCTATTGTGGCAGAAAAAAAACAACTTCTCACCTTCCCGTTTTTTGCACCGCCTCGTTTTTCACCCTGATTTCTATTAGGCAAGAATGTTGCATGGATATGGGTCATGGTGAGTTTTTCGCGGTCAGTTGCAGCAATTGTTGGCCTGAATTCTCTATTAATATAGCTCAGTGGATACTTTTCTCTCCCCATTCTTCAATCGCACGGTTACATAACCCACCCGCCATTGTAGGATCCGGCAAGGAAGGAGAGCCGTCACGGTCAGAAGAACAATAACCTGGGCATTTTTCCTCGTCAGGCGAAAGGTCAATGTATCGGGCCATAGCTTTGAAATTCGTTTTAAGCCTTTCTGTGCAACCGATTGCGCGTGATAAATCTAACATCTCAAAGAAATTGCGTTGTTTTACAGACGGAGTCTGGCGTGTAGCATGCTATGCTTAGGATAGAAGAAAACGTCACAGGCGATTCCGTGCGGTAAACCAAGTGCGGCTCGAACGCATGTCGCGCGAACCAGGACTACTCACCAAGTTCACATCTTCATTTTGTTGATTGAAAGTCGTGGCTGCTTAGCGCCATCAACCAAGATATTCGTATTTCATGCAGAACCGTGGTTCTAAAGCAGTTGGTCGGACTTCCGCTGGAAAATCAACAACTGCGATTTACGTGAAAGCGAGCTGTGCTTGCGAAGTTGATTGTTTCGCATCCAAGCCTTTCCGTTGTGATTAGTTTCGCATCTGTTAAGTTAGTGCACTGTTAGCCTCACAGTGTTTCGTTTCCACAGTTGGTGGGTCCATCGTTCAGCTTGGGTACGAATAAAAGTTTGTGTTGGTCGTACTTAAAGAACAGAGCAGGAAACTTCGCAACATATTTTATGATGCAGAAAATGCCATATTTATGTGTTTTGCAGCTGCGTCCGTGTTTTTGTTACGCCTGTAAAACTTTCGAAGCAATATTTTGAAGTGAATCCAATATATTACTGAACGTGGACGTAATGCAAGAAATATCTTGTTTGATATAATTCATTCTTTGTTTTTGGTGCGTAACAGTGTATTGCTGAAAGTCGTCGTTTACGCCTTTCAGTTTAAACAACGTGTGATGTTTTTCACCTGCCCCTCGGCTCAACTTCTGTTATGAAAGATTTTTACGTGATTCGGCTCTGCGATTAATTTGGAGCCTTACTCCGCAATGTGTGCATATTTGTTTATTTCATTGTGTATACAAAACTATAAAAGTATCAATATTCAAAAACTGCCCACCGCAGGTTGAAGGAAATGATTAAAAGGTGAAGCAAGTCAATGTTGAAGTGACTTTGATTTCGAAAATTTGGAGATTAAGTCTATCAATTAACATATGCGGCCTGGAGCTAAAGCTACGCACATTGCAGTAACCAAAATTCGACGGAAAGGAATTAGATTATCGGAGAATACTTGGTCTATGCATGGGTCCAAGTACCTGCTGCAAGGGGTTCGGTACGAGTAACAAATCTGTGATTGTAGGACCTACTGTAATGACTCCAATCTCATTGGTAGGGTTTGCATTGAAAGCTGTTTTATTTTTGCGTATGGGTAATGGTAAAGCTTCAGTAAACAGGAACATATATAACCAGTCTGTTATGTGGACACTGGAACCGCTTTACTATTGGAGCCAGAGGCGTTTTAACTGTTAATCGTTAACATTTGGTTGTCTACGTTGTCGAGAATTACAGTTCGAACGAAAGTTGGAAGTACGGCTGACCTTGTTCAACCAAATTATTCACAGGTGTTATTTTTGGAGACTTAGTTTTATCCGAACGCGAATAGCTGTTGAGTATCAAAAGCGATGCTCGTTTTTAAGTTGCTCGTGGTTATTTCTTGGCGTGCAACCTATAATCGTTGATTTGTGTCGCTTGTGCATACGGCTCTTTGCGCGACTTGCAGAATATTGTTGTCCACACAGTCTTCGCACGTCAAGCTCGCAGTGCACGTTTGAGATACGAGAGCTAGTACTGTAGGTCGCAGAGTGTGAAGCACTGCATGTGCGTTGGCGAAGCAACTTGGACTTTTTCTGCCGCAACCAATAGTGCCGTGGTACTGGTCTAAACTATTTCCGTGATGTGTTAACTGTGTAGTTTTGCTATTTCTTGTTTACATACACTACCTTCGTTGCTGGACAGTCACAACATATCACTTGAATTAGTGCTTACAAAAAGGGCTGAAAATAAAAGTTTGTCAATCCTGTTGTTAGATTTCGATAGTGTCAAGCACGGCCGTAATACATAAGCATCCAATCGATTTGATGATATGATATGAAATGTAATCAAACTAGGCAGTTGTTGAGCTAGATGACTGTTGGCGTTGATGCGAATACCTTATGTGTTCGCTTGTAGTTCTGAAAGCGCTGTTCTTCATATCTAAAAGTCTTATAAACTGTGCATGTGTTTCTCAAAACACAGTAGCTACTGGGATTGTGCTTCTGCAGCAGCACTTGGCTTCTATCAAATTCTATCCGTCTCGTACAGTCGCTTACTGTTAGTTTGCATGATAAGCAGGTGCCATTACTACGGCTTCGAGTCCTTTTTAAATTTGCCGATAAAGGATCCCGCTGTAAAATTCCGACAAACGTGTAGTTAAAAGTAGTTGCTTGTTTTTACCACCTGAGGTTTTGATTTGATCGACGTGCATTTTTTCGAGGACGGACTTTTTGCGTGAGCGCCACTGATGCCAAAAAGTTGAGGTGTAAAAAACCTGATGGAAATGGTGTTGCCGGTCACGTTTTTAAACATTTTGTCATCGCAATCGTTGTGCTGTTAGGCATGGAGAATCACAAGTCTCTGCATGCAACTTTTATTTACCGACCTGTACTCCTTCGTTTGTTCGTAATGCGCTCTGGCTTTGAACATAAGGTTGTTGGGCATGGCAAAAATCGTTTTTCAATGAACTACATGCTTCTTGCGTATCGCCGTTCCTGTGTCCACTGTCAAAGACGTTTTGGCAGTCGCCACGCTGGTCGGGATGTTCCAGTGACTACCCACGTGCAGTTTTATTGCTTTAACTTGATTCGTGTTGGTATGTCGATATTGTGCTTGTATTTCACTCCTACGTATACCCCCACCCGTGCTCGCCCTTTCGCACTTCACGAAAGTTCGGTGTGGCTCGCGTTTAATTGGCGTTGCCACTTTTGCCAGGTCCTTCTTCGAAGGTAACGCATCGACTTGTTTCACTTTCCGATGTTAATTATTAGCGTGATCTGTGTGCGTGTGGACATGCGTAAAATAAAAATTTGCTTTTGTTCTTTTTTATTATAAACCGTTAAATACGTCAGGTGAAAAAGTGAGTTTCTGATGGTGAACATGTGGCCAAGTCTCTATTTGAATGTGTCGAGCTAGGAAGTACGTTCTTCATAGTTTTTAGTTGTACAGTGGAATTATCCTGTAACGGCACTTGATAACACCGGAAACAAGCGTCGCTGTAGGCGAAGTGATGATATAGCGACCGAATATAGCAAATTGCGTTGTTGGTCAATGCCACAGACCGGCAAGGGTTAAAATATTCTTTGATCAGGAGTGCCGCGTAGTGTTACACTACTTCGTCCCGCCTCAGGAATTATTTTGTCATATTTCCAAATTGTAGTCAATGTCATTGTTGGGATATTAAAATCTCATGCAATTTTTGCCACTTCATATCATTTTCGCTGTTAATGAAACAACGATGTCTTACTTTTTCCATAATGGGATATTGCTTTCAATATTTTACGCACTGCTCCACCAAGACGATGAAAGTGACTAAAGTCGCAACAATCCCTCAACTTTCTTGTCTGAGGGCCACTAAGCTATAACACAGGGTGGGGAACCTGCGGCCCGCGTGAACATTTGATATGGCCCGCACCATAACTGTCGTTACCGAAGTTAGAGTGCAACATAAGTCAAAACGAAGTCGCATGATAAACAGGTACTTAGATAGTAACTTAAAAGAAGTCACTCTTCCTCATAGTTAGATAAAGGTAGAATTTTAGGATAAAATTAATTGATTTTGCGGCCCGCCAGCGAAAACGCCCAGTTCATGCGGCCCGCGGTAGTAATTAGGTTCCTCACTCCTGCTATAACAACAGTTCGAGGGTCGGACATCATACATAACCTAATTGTTTCGGGATATGTTACATTCTACCAAATCGAAAATTATTCATAACTGCTTTTTTCATTACTGACGAAATGTTTTCGTGGGTTGTAGACCCCTTGGTCTAAAGTAAAATTCGTGTACGATTCACCACGATTGCTGGTGAGGCGCAATCCTTCATGCCATTGTCACGGCTCAATGATTAGCCGCTTAACTGCGTTCCTATTCGGTCATAAAGATTAGTGTTGGGGCTCCACATAGCTGACCTTAGACCTTGAATTGTAAAGAAAGCTTGCAACTGTCGTTATAATAAACGAACGAAATATCTTCGGGACCGACAAAAAGGCGTCGCTGTAGGCGAAGTGACGATAGCCGAAGTCGAAAGCACGTAAAAGTTACGAACTCTACCGAGACTGACGAAAAAGTGTCGCTATAGCCAAATACTACTGTTTCCAAAACTTATGCTTAATGTTAGGTAGTGTTACACCAAAGTTCTGCGAAAATCATTAGTGGTGCATTGAACATTTGTGAAGGTCATCAGACAATTACAGTGAAAGGATGAAAAAGTAAGATGAAACCCACAAGTTGTTTCTTTCCAAGGCATCAAATCTGCTGACAAAATAGGTAGCTTCATCTGGGCGAATACTTTCATTCCGTGAGATGCAGTGTAAAATGCGATAGGCATTGTAGCTCGGAGATGCTTCATACCAAACTTCATACTTTCACCGCAGTTGACAGACATAAAATACGCACGACACAGGTTGTTTTTAACAGCAAGACATAAAAATGGAATCTACTTCTAAAAATATAAAGGTGCTATTAAAATTCAGTGAATTTTTGTTATTTTACTTAGCCTTTTTGTCGTACGAAATTTTAGGGGTACATGTTTATCTGTCGAATTGAAAAAAGGGTACATGGTCAGAGAAAGGTTTGGAACCCCTGCAGTAGAACAAACATACCTTTGAGTTTATTTACCGCACAACAAAGTGTTTTCACTTGTCTCTGAATTTTGTTATCATCCTTTAGTGATGCATCAAATAAAACACTAAGATATTTGACTTATTCAGCATACTTAACACCTGCGCCTATCAGGTAGACAACTGGTATATCATAGCCTACCGTACGTATTTTAGGGGGGAAACTACACTGACTGCTTTTTTACAATTAAAAAAACCGTAATTGTAATTTATTTGTTTGTGAACAGACACGAAGTCCATAGTATAAACACACACACACCCTGCTTAACGCAGATTGATAAAACCAGACAAAACATACGTTTTACAAGGCATTGGAGCCGGCGGAATCATAGGGTTACAGACACATTTACAATCACAACAAAAATTCAGATGTTGAAGCTGATACTAGGACCAAACACACATCATCAGCAAACATAAGGTGGTTCACAACCAATTTTCCCACAGCGCACCCTGCTCTGGCCGAGCCTTCCGGTTCCTTCAATGCCCTGGCATTCTGGCACTAATTTGTGTTTTTCTTGCTGAATATTAATTATCGCCAAATAAAATCAACTCAACCCAGCAATACAGAGTTCCTCTAGGTAGATAGAGAAGAGATATCAACAGAGAACTCGCCCCCAATGGTTACAGTGAAAGGACAAGTGCCCTGAAAGACACATGAAAGACAAGTGCCCCACTTTACTTGCATGGTCTGATTCTATACCAATGCATCATCAGTCTCCATCTATACATACAAACATAGACGCTTAATTTGTAGTAAAAGATTGTGGTTGGTTCGGTTAAATGCTTTGGATGCATCTAAAAAGAGTACACTGGGGTGTTTTTGTTTACATAATATTGCACAGTCTGCTTGAGTACAAATTCACAACGATCAGTGCTATGTTCTGCTTTAAAGCTAAACTGATTGTCAGCGGTGACAAGAAGTGGTGAAATGCAGAATACAATAAAATGCTCACATGGTTTGGAGATAACTGTTGCAAGAGAAACAAATCTGTAATTACCAGCATCACTTATGTTACCATTTTTACTTTCCAAATAGGTACAATAGAAGTACAGTACTCATGCATTTTTGTGGAATTCTTAATGCATCAACCTCACATTTACAAAGGTACTGAGATAAAAACACTGCAATTAGCATAGGTGTTGTGCTCAGCCAAAGTTTCATCTTTATCATTAGGGCTGCATGCTACTCACATCATTACAATTTTCATGCTTGTTAAGATTTCAGTTAGGTAGCACTAGCTGTTTTTTAATGAATTCAATAAAGCTTCCACGTATTTTTTCCACATCGTTGCGATAGCTTAACCTCCGGTTGCTTCTACACGCATCATCATTATTCGATGTTGTACGCGTTCTGTGTAATTGTATTTACTATATACTATCAACGCTCCATGTTAGCGCAGGCCCGTAGCCACAGAGTGGCATTCGAAGGCAGTGCCCAGTGGCGTAGCCAGCCCAAAACTTGGGGGCAGAGAAATTGGGGGGGCCAAAATGTTTGATTTTAGGCTAATAACGCTATTTTGTTTAGAAAAACGCCTCTCGAAGCACAAAATAACTATATTTTCAAAAATTTTGGGGGGGCATGGTCCCTTTGGCCCCCCCTGGCTACGCCTATGGCAGTTCCACCGCAAATATTTTTTGTTTCCTCCCAAATTGTGTCGTGCCCAGGAAAATGTGTTGTAAACATATAATAAAAACAAAAATCTTCCCCCTGAAAATGTATTTTGCCCCACCAAACCTTAAAACCTCGCTACAGGCTTGAGTTGGAGCAAAGTAAATGCACTGAACACTGCAACAGTGGAGTAAAACATGCTCAATATACGACGGGGCAGTTTGCAGTTACAAAAATAACATGGCTCTACGTTGAGGCAGTAGAGCAAAACCCTTTCAACACTGCAACAGTCCAAGTTACGACCCTAAAACTTTTGTGGCATTTTTTTGAACTTGCTCATTGTGTCTATTTATTTTGGACTTTACCGAGCATTTCGTAATCTGAAGAAGTTTGACATGTGCTTGAGACCTTCCATGCTTTTGTGTTACTGAATGGCTGTGGTCTGAATAACCTTGTTTATTCTCCACTTTTACTTTCTCTAGAAAATAGTGGATAAGGCCATATGAAAAGTCTAGACCGTATTTCACATTCTGTTAGTCAGTCTACTTTTTCATAGTTTGGTATTGAGAAATGTCTCACATATTCTTAGCAATTGCCTCTGTGGCTACACACCAAATTATAAAAAGCTGTCTTTACAAGTTGTCACTGTTCACAACTTGCAATTTCTCTTCGTAACTTGTGGTAGAAATTAATCTCTCTAATATATCTTTTAACACTGTTTGCAGTTACGCCAAATGTAAAGCAAATTTGAGGCCAACGTTAATTAAATTTTCATGAAATGTGTCGCCTAGCCTCGAAATATGGAGTACCAAAGGATAAAATAAGCAAGAACTTCACAAAATTATTGCCTTCTTACTGCGTAAAGGAAGTACAAGAACAATATTACGTGACTGTTAAAAATACGAATTTTGTAGTGGCAGAAGACAGTGGTGGAGGCCGGGGTGCAAGTGCACCCCCAAAAGTTTTGATTTGGTGAAAATCCGGGCAAAACCGGTCCCTTATCTTCTTCGGTAGATCCTCTGTCGCAGCAAATGTGGACTTAATGCGAAACGGTGCATGGGCTGACAGGAAACCCGTGCTAGGAGTTACTGCACAATGGAGTCCTTTGCCCACTCCCGCCGGCTGGCAGGTGGGTGAGCTGCTACGCACCCTTTATTAATTTATTTGTTTATGACCAGACACGAAGTCCATAGTATGAACACACACACTGCACAACGGAGGTCGATAAAAAGTCAAAACAGAACGTAGTACATGGCATTGAAGCCGGCGGAATCACAGGGTTACAGACATCTTTTGCAACTGCATTGAAGATAGAACCATAAGGTTACAGACTCATTCCTTAACACAATTCCTTTTTGTTAATTTGACAGCAATTGGCGGCAGGCTAGCCTGAATTGTGCTTCTTGCCGAGGCGGTTGAGGTGAACGCTCTTGCCCAACGAGCGCTACGGCAATTCACTCAGTGGCGTTTGTTAGCTAACATGTAACATTTGTTACAGCACTACTGCGGAGTAGGGCACCAATTCCTGAATTGGTCGAGTCTAGGTAAAACTTTGACGGCCAAGACGCGCTTCACGAATTCGTTGGCACGTTGCTTGACTGAGTTTAATTTAATCCGCACAGCACGTGATACTCTGGGTAAGCCCCGGTTATTTTAGCTGATGCTTCGAAGTTATTTAATGCGTGTTGCGCAAGAGATTTCAGCTCAGCGGGTTTCCTTCATGAGACCCACTCTCTCGCTAGATTTTCGTCAGTACCGAGGTTAAACGAGAAAGACTCGGTGAGAACAGCACCACCGTATTTTTCTGAAAAAAACATCACGTTGAAGCAAGACCGGTTCTGAATTGCCCAATGTAAGCAACGCTCACACGCAGTAGATTAAACCAGCTCTAATGCGAGGTTCTTTGCTAAAAACACATCGACGACAACAACCTCCTTTGCTTTGAACGCGGCCTGCTGTGATTTGATTGGTTTCCTGCGCGCAACGCATCAGAGCGGCCATGGATTTCGCTGCTCGCACACACTGAAGAACTATGCAGATGTGTTGTGAGCGATAAAACTGATTTATTCTCAGAAAACAATAAATAGCAAGACAGAAACCGCCACAGTGCTTGATTCAGTAAAGTAACATTCGAGAATGTTCAACATTTCAAAGCAGTAATAATACGAACATCACTGTCCACGCTGCAAACAATCTTAAACGCCACTTGTTTTCAACCAATTGGCGCTAGGTCTTCGTGCCTTTCTACCTATCCAACAACAGTGACGCGTCGCAATGCAGCAGTTTGCTGTCGAACTGGAACTGAGATCACGTCGGCTAAACATGATCCAGCCATAGAGTGAACTACCTGGGCTGTTTGTTGGCAAAGGGAGCATCGCTGCGCGCACTCACCTGCTTGGAAAGCTTTCTCTGAACACTTTTCGGATAGGTGATGATATACTGAAGAATCAATGGCAAATGATTCAGACTTTCTTGTCTAAGTGTAAAGTCAACCAGTGGTGTAGTGCTAACAAAAAAGGTGTGTGAACGCACTCAAAAATAGCCATTTTAAAACAGCTTCAAATTCATTTTAAAGCAAAACGTGAAAAAGGTGTGGGAACGCCGTTCCCACGCGTTCCCGCCCCACTACACCCCTGAAGCTAACTCATTTCGTGGACCACCAACTGCGTTTCGCTCAGGGTAAATTCAGCGTAAGGGTTGACGTACGCTTCATCAGACCGTCTTCTCCTTGACTGCTGGCAGCAGTTGGTGCACGACGCTGGCTCGTCACCTGGGTGTGTCCACTGACTGCACGACCCACAAAAAACGCCTGTTCTCTCCAAAACAACAGAAGGGAATATCGATAAGATATCCTTCGGTGTATCGTAGCGCGAGTTCCGTCTGCATTGAATCAATCCGATGAGGCGTCGTCACTCTCGCTATCCCGGCTGCAAGTGTCCGTGTCGGTCATGCACTCCCCAGTGACCAACGTCATCAGATGCTGGAACCGCTGACGGGCCGCAAGGAGTGGCCGGTTGAGTGAGCTGGCGACCTGCAACGGTTAAAAAAATTAGGTCATGGTGACAGACTTTCTCTGGTATTCTCCGCATGGCAAATGCTTTTTACTGTCATTATTGTTTTGTGTTGGCTGAATGTGGTATAGAAAAAGGCTATCAGTTGCGTTGTCCTTCGCCAACCACGAAGTTACAAAGCAAAAATCGACCACAGGTCAATACTGAGAGATTGTTTTACTGAAGATCAAGATAAAACAGCGTAAGAGTTGAAGACATATTCCCAGATCAACATAACTACCAGACATTGGCATTGTCAATCAACTGCGTAAAAGTGCTTTGTACCGAGAATGATCCGGGATAACTCAACGAGCTTTGACTGGAGGCACGCGATTTCAGTCAAGACGCGACTGACGTCATACGCACTATGGCGATCAGCGAGGTTAACATTTGCAACACATGCGACTGGCCTGGTGTGTCAGCTGGAGCTGAAGCAGCTAAAGCTTCAGCAAAACCGCGACAAACGAAAGCGCCTTGCTATCGATTTTTTCTGCGTTGAACACTCATCATCAGTTGCCCGATTACTTGTTCCACATTTGCACGAGCAAGTTGAGTCGTCCACAACGCGCAGAAGGAAGTGCATCTCAGTTTACTGCCTTCGCCGGTAGTTTTCAGCAACCTGAAGCGGTGCACCGCGACCGTCCGATACCGTAACATTTCCTGGAAAGCAACGCGCCGTCGACCATGTTCTCCAACTCACCTGCGCGAATGCTTCCTCGCTTGCACCCAAGGTTTTGCAGACATTCAGCAAGAGTGTGTCTTCGTCGCGAGTCCAAGCTCGGTTGACTTTCTGAGCTGAGGTATCGGCGTTGTCGGGCTCTGTCAGAAAAATGGGTTTAACACGAACTGGCTCTCCATGACAGTCATCAGTTCACTGCAGGCAAAAGCATTTTTTGACAATCTCCGACCAAGTTCGTTTTTCGATCAATTTAAGAAAAGGCTTACATCGACACAATTGTTTAGCTACGTTTACAGAAAAATACAGTTACCGTGAGACATCGCGCAAGGTCACGTTACTTAGAGATTGGCATTTAATTCGTGATTGAACGCAGATGGTTATTCTAAATGCGCGACACGCCGAAGTCACAAGTTCTAAAACTCAATTTTAAGGAAATGGCTAATTCAATTGAGCATCGATTTCGCTGCACGACATCGACAAAAACAGCTCCTTCCAAAGAAATTTTCTCGAAGGATGCTGCATGAAATATCGCTAGGTGCTTTGGCAAAGCCTTACGGAAGTTGAACAGAGCAATGTTTTGACCAAGTCATCATTTCGCTGACCTTGCAAGCAACTTTTGGGCGATGCAGTGGGAGTTTTCGGTAACTCGGACGATCCAAAAGACGACGAGTCTGCTTGGCTGATAACGCAGTCAGCAATCAAGACAGGTTCTTGCAGCGTTTGCGTTGGCACTGGTGTTGGTGGCCTGGGTGTACACAGTTGGACTGAGCAAACATTCGCAGCGAAAAAGTCAACATCAAAGTCATCTGTACATGCAGAAACATGATCGCTAGGACTGAAAACTTTGACGAGGGCAAGGACGAACGATAAATCAATCGCGCACGATTAACTCGCTGTGGCTGACTGGCGTGGAAGCTAGACTGGCGCAGACAGCGGATCCCTCTTCAAAATGTAAGGAGCTAGCCTGGGGGCCCGTTTGCGTTAACGTACATTTTTTGATATATTAAAAAAACTCCACTCAAAACTTTTTTTGGTTTTGAAAAAACATCTTTTCTTTACTGCGCACAACTTCACCAACGGTATGTTCGTTTTGTACCACAGTTTCTTATACAATGTATCATAGGGTTAGCTATGTTGTTTCGCATTCTATCAACAGAGTTTAACGTCCAATCTTGGGCGAAGTTGAGTTTTGACTACGGCTGTGGTTATGGAAAGCGGAAATTGCACACTGCTTGCCAGGAATCGAAACTTCTCGTGATGTGGCTTTGCATATCCTGTCTTAGGGTAAATTAAACTAAGCACAGTGGTTAGGTGTCATAGTCATAACGTGGAATGCTGGACCCCAATCATTTCGAAAGGTTATCATGCGCAGTGTTTTTAATAAGGTGTTTTCAGGGACCGAAACGGTCTCTCAAAATACAGTAGAACCTCTCTCCAAAATATATTGAAACCTCGGTTTATGGCCATCTTGGTATTCAGATCGAATAATTGCGGCTTCTCAAAATGTCTTAGCAGTCACCAAGGTCAAACCTTACGAAAACCCTGATCAGGCATGTTCGTAATAACGTTTGACGCAGACCTTGTTCTACAGTTCTGTACGACTCTTAACTTGGTATCAGAATGATGGTCGTTCCTACATTTAGGTAGGCTATAAAATGTGTCAGTTGCAGCACTGTATAACTCTGACATGAGTAAAAGGATTGCTTTCCCATTTTCCAGTACGTGATACCGTAACTTAGTAGATTATTATATAGGTCTTAGGCTTCGTAAACAGAATGCAAAGCAACATACCGTAGAAGAAATAAGGTTAACGTTGGCTTATTACGACTTATTACATTTTTTTACATAAAAAACTTTGTTCACAAATTTCAATGGAAAACGCTTCGACAGCGGAGTTGGACGCAGGAAAGGAAAAAAGTTTTCATGCAGTTTTCGTCCTTTTAAAAAATAACAAAATGTTATTTTGCTTTTAAAAAATAACAAAATGTTATTTTTTAAATGTAACTAAATTTTTGCACAGCGGAAGCAGGCCATCATACTGGCCTGGAATTTTTTTACACTGCAAAGCTCGCATTTAATCGGATAGGTGCACTGCATGGAGCCGATCGGTTGGTTACCCCGGATTAGAAAAAAGTGGCGATGCTGAGGCGGAGAGAAGAGGATTTGAACTAAAGGGTTTTTGCAACAGAAAACCAATGACCAGCAGGCATTACTGAAAGCGCGGAGTCCAGAGGTTGGATTTTCCTGGTGTTGAGTTTAAATTTAAGCAAAAGCGAGTCAACACAGGGCAATCACCCAAGTAATCTGATGCAGGGCAGCCAAATTAGTAACCAGCCCGCAATTTACCGGAAGATTCGAACTACGGGAGATTTCCACGTATCGGTTTCTATATATTTGAGGGGGAATCCTTTTTTGTTGAAAAAATTACTTTCAACTTTTGTGACATCCAGAGGCGTTGCTCTAAATTATATTCGGAGTGTGCCGTAGGAAAGCCCTAGAAATTTGATTTTTTGCCTGAAAATTTTGGTTTTTGCTGGTTAGGAAATGCGAATTTGCTGTTTTTTCCATTCTTAGGAATATTCAATGAAGTGTTTATTACTTCTTTAGGAACAAAAAGGATCGTTTTTTCACTTGAAATTAACTAATCGTTATGAAAAAAATTCCCCAGACGTTGTCCGCAATATTGAACCATTCTTTTCAGGTTGCTGCGAATACGAGTATTAGTTCAACTGCTTTTGGGGGGTTTCCAAGCTGCTGCAGGTTTCTTTGTTTCCGGGTGTTTAGTCATTGACCATTCGTTTAAACAATGTGGTGCGCAGGAGGCTGAAGTGGTGGCACAACCGCTTGCAACTTTATCGAGTTTTGCGTGACAGGTCTTATGTTTTTTATGACATTATCGACGTGATTTCTTTTGTGATATGGTTCACCGATGACGCTTCGTATTTACAACTACGAACGACAAACAAACTCCTTGCTTTCATTCATCTATTTCTCTACCACACCAGTGATAAGAAAACTGGACTGTTCTTTCTGGAAACGTGGCAAAATCTCTTATGATATTTTTGTATTACTGTAAATCTGTTATTTTTTTTATTTTGTGTAGATAGTGTAGTTATTTTTGTGTTGCAGTTTTGCGCATTTGTTTATTGAGGTTCAGGAATGGCTTGGAAATGCTTTGCGATTGATTATGTCCTGGTCGCCATCATAGCATAGTCCGATGAAGAATTCCCAGCTGCTCAGATGAAGAAGGTGAGATCAATGCTTTTGTTGGTTCCGCTTCAGGAACTATAGCAGCAGATGTTTATCCATCACCTGAAGTCGCTACGCCCGACAGTGTGCGTTTAGTGCAGGGGTTACCAACTTTTTGAAACTGCGAGCTACTTCTTGTGTACCGATTAATGGGGAGGGCCACTAGTTTGATAGTATGTGTATTACACACTTCTGAAATGAAATTTTTGCTCAATTTACCTTCCATTATTCTAGTATTGGTGAAGACATTGATCATACTACTGTTATTTTTAGAACAGGCCCGCGGGCGACCTACATGTTCCTTGCGGGCGACCTGGTGCCCATGGGCACCACGTTACACAATCAGTCGATAGTAACACATAAATGAAGCATTTTTCACTTTGTATATAGGAATTGGTCGCACCGCACTACGGACAGGGTGACGTCATTTCATGGACAGCGATTGCACATCCCCAAGATGTGGCTGAAATTTTTCGGTCAAACTGACTTGAGATGTGAGGAACATGCAACGTGGACCTAACTGGAATGCCCTGAGATTTGCGTGCAGCACATCTTTCCATGGAAAAAGGACGGTCACCCTCATATCTTCAGGCGTTCGGGCCACAAGCTGGCTTGTGCATGGCACGAAACCAAACGGTTCACAGGGTTGAGTACCGTTGAGAGCAACTCTGGCACACCACTGTATTCATCCGCAGCCGAGGATGGTATTCGCAACAGTTTGCGATGTTGTCCATGTGAAGTACATGGGTGGCGTTGCGTTAACTTGCTGTATTAACGAAGACAGATCCTTTCTCTCATCGAACCGGAGTGGTGTAAGCGCTTGTTCAGCCACATTATAATGATGGCCAAAGCAAAATCTGAAGTAATTCATCTTCACTATTACCAAGCGTTGTTCGCAAGCCTCAGCTGATAGACCAGGGGTCTCCAACTAAAAGTGCTCCGAGGGCCAAATGAGTAGAGGTCGACGATATGGCTTTTTTGCGGCCGATACCGATACATCGGCCATTCATGGACCTGTAGCTGATACCGAAAACCGATATTTGCCTTATTTTTAAATCTTCAAAAACTACAAAAATCTGGATTTGTGACATGAATTTTTCATATTATAGCATAATTAATCTGATTAATAATGATGCTTTTGTTTCGGCTGCGACGGCCGACGCGTACTTCATGGTTCATCTTGTCTGCTTGTTTAGGAAAACGCACCTGCTGGCGTTGCTGCAAGGTACTGTCTTGGCTTGGTTCGTTTTGCTTTCTTGCGCAAGTTGTCTGAATGCGTGAGGAATATATCAGCGTTTTGGTAACACCTACTGAGGCCGATAAAATCGGCCGTTTTGGCTGATACCGATATATCGGTGAAACCCACATAACGGCAAGGCCGACATATCGGTCTACCTCTACAAATGCGGACTGATAAAGTAACCCGAGGACCGCATTATAAAGCAATAGAAGTACCTGAACTTTACTAGAAACAGCTTTTACATCTTATTTACTGCGGAAGGTATGAGTTGTAGGCAAATCATTTCTAGCCGTTTCCAGGCCCGTAACTATGGAGGGTGCAAGGGCTTCGCCCCCCTCGGAAAATTTTTCGCCCCCTGCAAAAATGTGTTGGACATGGTTTAAAAACTATTGAACATAGTTTAAAAAATGTGCCCTTCTCAGAAATCTTCTCCCCCTGGTGACCCAAGCTAGTAGCAATAAAAACAGCTTTTACATCTTATTCACTGTGAAAGGTATCGTGAGTTATGGGCAAATCATTTCTGGCCGTCTCTATGTTCGTTTAAATGGAACTTCTCCACTCGTTGGCCAAGCACTTTTAAACGGTGAATTAACTAAATAACAAAAATGTTAATCATTTGAAAATTCCTAAAAAGCATCGCGGGCCACACAAAACGCCCTCGCGGACCACATGAGGTCCGCGGGCCGCTTGTTCGAGACTCCTGTGATAGAACCAAATTCAATGCTGTGCATTTACTTGCTGCTGGGGAAGTAACAAATTGCGTTGTTTGTTCCATAAAGAGAAAAAGGTGCGAACATCATTCCACCACCAAGCCTGCAAAGTACGTTTGTGTGTGCGGCCGAGGGGGACCTATTTCCTGCAGCACCATCAAAAACCTTGGCATCTTTCTTCCCATACAGAACTTTGTTTCCATCGAACATTTTTACTTGAAACTTCGTGCAAGGTGGCGGCACAAATTTACAGACATTTTGGTAAATTTCAGATTGTTGCGTTTCTGGAATGGGAACAATGCAACTTCAAAGTCAGCGACGTAGACGCCACAAAACAGCGAGAATTAGATCCACGTCACGTGGTCGAAGCAATGCTGCAACTACTTTTTTAGGTTATTTCTTTGCATTGAAACTTAACAAACAGGCGAAAGGTACTTGCATCAACGCCTTGAATAAACTCCAGGTGGATTCCCGGTAAACTATCGAATTTTCACATTTGGAGCCCAAAGAAGTCAAGTAAAATATGCGTTGAAGTTCAGTACAATAGCAACATTTCATCCGAAGAAAACTTTTTGTTCTCTTTGCTGGTTTCAGGTGTACAGTTGTCCAAACTTTAGCAGTACAGGATCACAAACAATCATTTTCTCTTGTCTGAAAATGGGCTGTAAAAATGTCATAATTTCTTTTCCCTTCCGTATTTTTACTTCATATTTAGCAGAATGTTGCAAGATGTCTGTAGCATGAATCTCTGTGAATTCCAGACACTTGCTGTCTCTAGAAAGTGAGAAATGAAGTTTCGAGGACGAAGGATAAAAGAAACCCTTTCTGGATGTTGGCACCCATTGGACCCGCTAAGGGAGCTAATAGTTAAGCTATCTTTTTTTCTAAAAGAAGAAGTCAAAAGTTAAATTTTTTATGAAGAAACAATTTTTCCAACGTGCATAGTTTTCGCTGCACATCACTTTAATTTTTGCAAGCAGTTTGAATCGGGTTTGCCCATGCCATACGTCATAGTGACGTCACACATGCGCACGGGTTGCATCATAAGATGCGTTGTGCAATAATCTTTCCAACAATGTCTAAGATGTTGATGTAGTTCCTGCGGTTCGCGAGTTATCATCAAAAATCACCGAAAAGCTCGTTTCAGAGCAACTATAGTGACTTTCCGTCCTTCGAGGACCGGGAAACAACGGGCGTCATGCTTTATTCACAATCCAGCTACCTTTGTAGGTGTTCCGGTGTGCGGGGTGCTGCGTTGGCAGCAGATGTTGACGAGTGTCTTTTGAACGGACTGCAAGACAAAGCATCTTCTGATATCACGCCGATGTCCGCAGGCAGACATGACGACGACAGACGATCCTCGTTCCTGCAAGACAAAGAGTACTGACTGAATAGAATGCAGGCTAAGTTGGTCATGACTATCACCGTTAGAAATGTTGCTAGAAAATATTACTGGCCGTTTCAATTTCGTACTGTAACTGCTGACAATGAAAATTATGAGTCGAAGTTTTTTTGGCCGAAAAATCGTAGGATTGTGGGAAATCGATTCAAATAAAGATATGTCTAAGCAACCTACTAACCCGTTGTCGTTTGCATCTACATCTGAATCTTCATCCGACTTGTTTGCTCCCCAAGAAGCTCCTGGAATTGGCAACAACGAACATTAATGCAACATATATACACCCACACACCCGAAAAATCTAGTACTGAGAATGGGTAAACGTCAAACCTTCATTCTTCAAACACAGTAAAAATAACCGGACTTCTTCATCCCAACATCATTTTGACCTTTTTGAGCGACCAAAGTGCTCCAAACTTCTTGATTGTGCTCAATTAAAAAATTGTATAGCTAAGATAAAGCAAAAATATCGCCTAGCAACATAAAACCAATTCCGAACGCAGTCAGATAAAGTCAAGGTTGAAACAAGTGTGTCGCAAGTTGCAAGCGTATCTTTCGCAAACGCGAAAACATGCGAGTAGTTGATNCGTGTGGCTTTTATTGTTAAAAATTTTGATCACGTTTTTCGCGTAAAGCAAATGAAAAAACGTATTTATTGCAGCCAGGATTTCAACTTAGGAGCGTTGCTAAAGTTTCGCGATTAACGGTGCTGCTCATCAGGCACCCACCTGCAAAACATAAACTATTCGCCATCCCGCGCAACAACAAAACGGTCTAATGCCCTTCATCGCAGAGGGTACGGTTCTCTGTCCCGCTGCTCATTGTCTAGATTTACACAACATTGAGGCCTCATGGAAAGATTCGGCTTTTATATTGTGTCATTTTTTTAGCCTGTTAAATGTAGCTTAGCTTCAATTTATCCTTCGGCGTACATGCTGATATGAGTTCGTTGCTTTTTTACGCTTTCGCGTGGATGTGCTAACATGCATTTCGTCTTTTTTCTGTGAGCCACAGGTCGCACCTTCGTGAGCTACATCTGTATTGCAAACAGGCCATTTAAAGCTGAATCATCTTTTCCTTCTGCCTCTCAAATCTGGAAGTTTCGTCTGGTCGTTGCAGTCTTTAGTCAGCCCGCGTGCTGAATTATATCTATCTTTGAAAGATAACTGCAGTAGGGCCGTAACAAATCTTCGCTACTGTAGTTCACTGCTGCTAGGCAGTCGTTGCTTTTCTTTTAGCCTTCCCAGCATGTGGGCATTCTCCTTCCTGGTGATTACATTGTTCTGATCAATCGTTTCATTGCTGTTGAGGAACTTAGCGTTGTGGGTTTTCTTATTACAGTTTATTTGTGTGACCATGCAACTGTACCCGTAGCTTGAACTTCACCATGTTTTTGTTGAAATGTTTTGTTTGAAAAAACGTTTGAAATGTTTTGATACAAGCTTTTTTTATAATACTTTGCAAGTGATAGTTTTTACATTCTTACAATATGGAACGCAAAACCAAATGAATTTTCTGCTGCAGTGGCGTACGCAGAAAATTTTCATGGAGGGGGGTTTGGTTCAGGGTCATATGGTGGTCATTTGTATTTGGTTTGCGCTGTTTGTGACGTCACAATTTGACGTCATTTCCATGTTTCCAAACCAACGTTTTGGCGAAGTTTTTTGATATAATAATGCAGATTTTTCTACATCCACTTCCCTTATTTCATGTGGCATTGCACTGAATATGAACTATCAGCGGTCCAAGTTAGGCTATCGGAGGAAAATAAACTCAACGCT
>JGI24158J21664_10001428_pt1 | contig 26903 bp, 16 predicted proteins | sample Ectturendosymbi3_FD_21664 | JGI IMG/M metagenome (IMG submission 21664) | reverse complement strand
AACAGTGACCCACACCAAGCGAATCTATCGCAATTTATTGCGTAAGGAAACTAGTTTCGTGTATCACACATCTTCAGTCCTTATTCAAATAGAATCTTTTTTTTCTGATGAAACAGGCAAATGAAAATAAGCAGATTCAAGAGGCACACACATTTTTCCGAAGGCACCAGTGGGAAATTTGCCACTCAATGTCAACAGTGTTATGCACTTAAGCTGCTATACGTAACATTCAATAGCCAACGTATGAACAGGTGTGACATGGCAGCCAAAATGACCATCTCCAAAATCAATTAAAATGAAGTAACAAAAGATTTTGCGGGTCAATTAAAAATTATTCAATTCAAACGAAAGTGTAAAAAAATATTTTTAAAGCCTCTTTACCTCTAGCCATCGGCACCCTGCTAAACATTTGAAAGGTGCACTTTTGTAGAGGAAGCACATAGCCAGAAATATTCACAAGCTACAAATTATGCAGTACACACTGGAATCATGCTTTTTTGGATTGTTGGGATCAAAGGTCTGAGCAGCAAGCGCACAAAGCTTGACACCGCGGCAGCAAGCAAACAAAGAGACCACCTGCCATGATCACTCTATTACTGCTTGTTCATGCCACATATATACAGATGCTATTTCTTAGTGCATATCCTGTTTGTGGTGAATTTCACATACAACGCCATGCCGATCAAAGTTGCAACAGCATGACACAAAACATGCTGCCACAACCTTTCCATATGATTGTTACCAGAATGGAATCTGTGTTTAAGGCTAAAGTGCATGCAGGCTATAGACTGCGTTGATTGAAAACCAATGCTCCAAGCAGAAAATTGTTTACTTTGCTAATCACTTGAGACACAGCTCCTACATTGAAGAACAATATGTGTACTTCAGAGGTGCACAGGAGCTGGAGTGTCAGAGTGGCTTCCAGCCGGTGTCCTAACGAATTTAAAAAATAGGAGTGGAGCCGGAGTCATTTTTTGAATATGAGGTTAGTTTGTTATTTATTGATTCTTATCATTGTAGGTTGTTTTTTTACAAAGCATGTTGTAATGTAAACTTCAAATGTGTAAAACAACTTCACAGGAAGTCTAAAAATTTTAATACAACTTGGATGTAAGTAAGGTTAGATTGGTGAGTTTTATGTGTGTAAAGATTTGGACAATTTCTTGTTCACGGTGATACGTTGAAAATCTATTGGCCAATAAAATTTAGCCCACATAATAAGTTTAAATAGTTTCTCAACAACAATATCCAGTTTTCCATTTCCAAGGACAAAAAGACCATATCCTACATCCAGTTTTCTGCCAGATATAAAACTGAGTTGGAGAAATTCTTACTACTGTCAACATGGTCGAGTGGGAAGTGACCAGACAATTGTCAGTTCGAGTCACTCCTTTGTTGTATTGGATTTTTCTTTTGATGTACTTACACAAGATTGTATGTTAAAATTTTTGGACCCCTTGTGACTTACATTTTGAAAAGCAGACAAGTGATTGCAACTAAGCTTTTGGACTAGGGTTAGGCTTAGCATTTAAAGTTAGGGTTTAGGGTTCAGTGTTAGTGCCGAAGGTTAGGGTTTGGGGTTAGCATTTAGCGTTGAGGGTTACGGTTAAGATTTAGGGTTACAAAATTTAATAGTCACCTTAATCCTTTAACCTGAGAAGCAACTGACATGTAAAGAAGAGGTCACATATTTTGCAGAGATCAGCAATTTCGTCTGATATGTTTTTTTAGTCTTTAGAAAGTGAAAACCAGATACAGTCATTTAGACACTGCCAAAAGGTTATAACATTCACTTTGGAGTTTAAGCAGGAGTCAGAGTCCAAAACTTAAGAAAGTTTCGGAGTCGGAGTATATTCAGCCAAAGCAGGAGTGGAGACGGAGTCAAAAGTTTCAGACTCTGTACACCACTGGTGTACTTCCCAGCCTATTTACAAAAAGAAATATTTGCAATTTTTTTTCGCCTGATGAGTTAAACATTACATTAAAATCAAACTCTTTTTAAATCAAAACTCTTCATTTTATTTTTCATAATGGCAAAATAATTTACTTCTAAAACATTTGAAAATATATACATTATTATTTGTGATTCAACCTGTGTTCTTTTAAGCTCATTTAGTCAACCATAATGTTTTTACAAAAACCCAATGCCATGTCAATGTCCTTGAGCAAATGACAAGAGCATGTTCAACAGTCTATAAAAACAATCTGAAGGAAAAACTCAACCTAGATCCTTTTCAAAGCTACAGGAAGAAAACACTTGTTTGGATTTACAAACCTCCTTGAGCAAAAGCTGAGCCATTTTTTCATGTTCAAATATATGGCAACAATCTAAACATCCTGCAGCAATCACACAATAGTGAGAATCAGTACAGTGGGTTGAGCATGCCCAGCTAAATGGGGTTGGGTTCAATTACTGACTGCTTGCAGCCTGACCAGTCTCTTGCTCATCAGGGTACAAGGGAAAGCAGTGTTGCAATTGACTTACCACCAATGCAGCATTCACAACAAAAGTAGCTGCATAGCCCTTAGCACAGAGCATACAAAGATGGTGCCTGCAGACCACTTGCAACCTTCCAACAGTAATACAATATGAGTGCAATAACACTTTTTGCAATATCAGTGAAGTTCCCAAAAACAAGCAATAACAAACCTGCCTCATGCAATTTATCCATAACAACAGACATATTACACACAATAAGTGAAGAACTTACCAGTTACTTTAAGAGTATGCTCACTCAACGTGTGTATCAAATCCCATTTCTTTCCTGACTTTTGGTATATTTGAACATCATTGTTGTTGAGACTCAAAGCAAGTTGTGTGCGATCATGATTGTATGCATGGCACGTGATAGGACGTACACCAAAGCTGAAGCTTTCTGTCATGATTTTCCTGCAACTGAGTAAGGCAGTTGTTGACGGTGACTATTCTATTGTGAACAACAATATCATGGAGACATTTGCTATTAACACTTTCTGTACTGAGGGTTTTTTTGAGAAAGCCAACAGTTTTTCAGAATTTACCATTATACCAGTTTAACAAAACACCTTGCAGTTGAAGCTCACAGAAGTGCCTCAGTTGTTAATTCCATTATTTTTCTTCATAGTTTTCATAGATAAATGTACGAACTTTAAAGAAAAAAAGATTATAACTGGTATCTCATAGAAACCAGTATTGTATTTGCATGTAGCCCCATCACTGTTCTGTTAAATCCCATTTTATATTATGTACTTGAGTTGGTACTAAGAGTGTTACAGGCAAAATCATCAAAAACATACCTAGATAACATGAATTTTCTGTAGAAAACAGACTAATATATAACTTTTATTGTGTCTGTCAGCACATCTTCTTTAGTTTTCTTAAGAAATTTGAAATTGAAGTTCCCATATGCTTTGTAAAAGTGTGGAGGAAAGTATTGAAAAATTAAACCTGTTTTTAGCACTGCAACTAAAATCCTATACCACTGATATTTTCCTAACGACCACAATACGTCATAGGCCACTTATGGCAACAATCTTTTTACATAAACGAGATTATTTTGTAATGATTATATAATAAAAATAGCTTTCAAGCATATAAAACTAACAAAAATGACTAATGCTTGCTAATGCTAGCATGCAAATTTATTTATAAAATTGAAACAACTACAACTAACTTAATACAAAGAACATTCGTTCAGAAAATGTGACACTGAGACCATAAAATCAAAAAGAACTGCTTGACTTAGTTTGAATTAGAAAAATTAACTTGAAAAAAGTTTTGAAATTGTTAGGAGTTCATTGCACAAACCATAAAATATTGAACAAAAACCTGATATATTATATTGTCTTCTTGTTAAAAAAATTAATGTGTAGGCATAAAAGAACACAATGTAACTTACCTAATAATGAACAATATATACAACTTTTAAAATGTAAACAAACCACACTAATTCGTGGACTCTGGTCAGTCAACACGAATTATTATAATCAACCCTGTAAAAGACATGAAGCAATTATTAACTTTGAGAAAATATGTCTGCTTTGAAAATCTTTCTAATCCATTAGGTTAGTTTAATTTCTCAGGTTCAACAAACAATTTTTTAAGACAACCATGGTACACTGACAAGGGCAGCAAATATGAGGTGTGTAGGAGTGAACAAGAAACAACTGCAAGATATGAAAACATATATTAACAAACCCAATATACAAAATAGAAATACACAGCAAAGCCGTGGCCTATGAAACCAGGAAATGCAATGCAAATTTGCCATATACATAACAAAAGGTGAAAGGCCAACAATAAATGACATATATTTATTATTTGCTAATAGAGTAGGTTAATAATTGTTTCCAACATCTTCACACAAATATATTTATGTAGGAGCATGCAGAAATACGATAGCATGAAAAATTTGAGCAACGAGCAATGCACTGCTTTAAAGCAGTAGTTTTCAACTGGGGTTCTGAAAGCCACATGCGGCTCCCAAGCACACTTTGTGTGGCCCTCAACATGTCTTTCCACAAAACCTCTAATATTCTATGTAACAGACTTTGTTCTGCAATGAAACAAACTGTGTCAAATGACTTGTGTTAAGAGTTTCAGTGTGGCTCTCTAACGAAATCGTAGGTCTGGATTTGCTCCCTTTAGCAAAAAGGTTGAGAACCACTGCTTTAAAGCATCTCTTGGAAAAAAACACTGGGACAATTAGGGATGCATATACTGGAATATTTTGATCCTACGGATTCAAATCCTTCAGCATTCGAATTCAAAAATTATAGTTTTTTTCAAATATCAGATTTTCAAAATAAATTTGGATTAAATAAACATGCAAAATTGCAAAGTTTGCAAAACAAATAATTTCCATAACTTTTGATAATAAACCTTGCAGTGGCACTCTTTGTGCTGCTGAGCAGGAGGATGAAAGAAATACTCAATAAGCTCAAGCACTGTGTAGTGACCTGAAGAGCTAATTAACAAGTTGTGTGATCGCTGATTGGCGTTCTGAACCTCTGCATGATCAGCTCATTTTGCTACTGACAAATTATTCTAGAACAGGATTGGATATTTTGGATTCGAAATAAAGATTTTGGAATATTCCAGAACCTCTGCACACGCTAAAGACAACACAATGTTAGTATTATAATGTCTTCATTTCTAAGTGTTTTTCTGCTTTGACCTCCATTGTTACTTCCATTTCTCACTTACGTGCATAACTTGTTCACATCATGCATTGCTTACCTATAATCATCATGTGCTATGTAAACCATAAATGTTTCATACATGGTTTAACGTTTGTGTGCTCTTGCTTACTTTTGTAGTACTGCAAGATTCCCTAATCAGGTGCCTTTCTTAACAAAATCTAGACTAGACTAGGCTATCAAAGAAACAATCCCCAAATTTTTCTTTAGACATCAAATAGATTAGATTGAGACTTTACCTTTTCTACAACTACATATTTTCTCATTTACTAAATATGTTTTGTTTTTCATGTACCCAACACTTATTGGATTATGATTGCTGCTGAACTTATTGTAATCTGTCCATGCGCTTGTCTTTTCAACATCATTTAGTGATGTCACCATGTGTCTGGTGGGACATGCTTTCATCCATGGAACTCACTACATAATGGTCCATGGGTAATTGCATTATTTCTTCACGATTTATATGTATAAACATTATTTTCAGCCATTGCTACTTGTTTTTGTAATGAAATGTTGTGTTGCTTTTATGTATTGTTCTTTGCCTCACAACCGTCTCTTATTTACTTCTTTCACTAGGGCATCGACTTGATAACCTTCCGGTTCCTTCACTGCCCTGGCGTCCTTGCGCTAATTTGTGTTTTTTTCTTGCTGAATATTAATTATCGTCAAATAAAATCAACTCAACTTACCTATGTGCTTGCTTCACCTAACTGAACTGTACATGCCTAAACTCTTCACCCATTGCTTGTTCACCATCATCTGTCTTACGTTGATGTCTATTGTGTATCTTGTGTATTGTAAAACAATTGTTTTATGTAAGCTACCTTTTTTCTTCTTTGTCCTTCATATATTGTTTTTATTAAATGTTTGTGTCACCATGTTTCTCTTGCACACTCTTTTTTAATGTGAGTTTGTGCTAAGTTATGGATGTGTTCAAGGCTTTTTTTATGGAAAATGTTAGGTACCCGGTATGGATCTGTAGGGACCTGATTTTCTGATTTTAGGGACCTGATGATAATTTTCTTTGATTCTAGGGACTCGATTTTCAATTTTAGGGACCCGAATCGGGTCTATAAAACACCTTGAAAAAAACCCTGGATGCGTTTTATGTATATGTTTGTTTGTTGGTACTGGTTATTGTGTTTGTACCACATCAACTTTTGCTTTCAACCATGCAATGGTTATTGGTTGTGTATCATGAATTTTTACCAGCTGCAACTAACTAATTTGTTTGGTACAATGTAAAGAATGGATGTCTGTCAGAGCTAATATCATTAGTGGTTGTGTGATGACGCAACCAGAAAGGGAAAAAAACTCGTTGCATAACAAACAAGGTACAAATACAATAAAAAAATAATTTGTTATTGCAATTTAACATAATCTTCCCCCAAACACGCCATGCTAAAGAGTTAACAATGTTTTAGTTTTTATATTTTCACAACTGTTGAAACCTAAACTTGTGTCCAACTGAGTTTGCTATCAGGAATGGAATAATCTTGGTGTGAGAGCGATGGTGGCTGAAAGTAGACCTATGTTAGCAACAAATAGTTTTACTTCCGTTTTGGTGTCATTTCTTACCGTAAATTATCGGTTTTTGCAACTCTGGTTATGTCACTTCATATCCAAAACCAAGATCTCCTACTGACGGATATCCGTCTTTTACAGCACAGGGCACTATTTACAATATTTGGTTTGATCATACTGTATTATATAATACATTAGATACTGGTCAACATGGGTTGAGTTGATGATTTTATTTGGCGATAATTAATATTCAGCAAGAAAAACATGGCACGTTAACACTCATCATTAAAAGACAAAATTGTAAAAAATTGCAACACACCCAAAGTTTTTAACTGTAACAAAAATAAGCAGCAAATTTTATGGGTTAAAAAACAAGTATTAAGTAACGAAGCAAAAAATTTTAAATTTCAAGTTTGTCTGAGAAGCAGACCTGCAACCAGGGTGGAAACAAAAACTAAAACCATTCGCAATTTCTCAAAATATTTTTAAAGCGCCACAAACTTTTGTAGTTGTTAGGTGAAACAACAAGTTGCAATCATTGATTTTAATAATGCCCTCCCTCCAGAAATATCAACTGCAGTAGTTTCGACCCTGCTGAGAAATATATCCTCTAGATACTTAGCAGAATTACTGAACCTGGCTGCGATTACCTAGATCAGATGGCTAGCCATTGCAAACTATAGCAGCCTTGCAATCGTGGACAAGCACAGCCGTAGTTCAAAACATGAACATTGATTGACTTATTATTTAGTCAGTTTGTTTGGCAGACGACCTCCCAAAACAGTTCAGACCACCTCCTCACTCCCCATCAACGGCAACTTACTAAGATGCAGGTTTTTGTTTTTATCGATTTCAATAACGCTTCATATCTTCTCAGGCAAGAATATGTTCGAAATTGCCAGCTTCTGGCAAACTGTATTCACCGGCACGCCCAAAGTTAACACTTCCTACTAACTTGTGCAAACAACCTATAGTGGATGATCCGCGAGGTGGCGAACCACCGTCGGCGCTTTCATATCAGACGACTCCCCGTAAATAGCAGGGGTGGCCGGCAGGGTTGCCAACCTGTGTTCACCAAAAAGCCTGATCTTGTCCCAAAAAAAGCCAGAAAAAAACATATAGCAGTTTTAGGGCATTAACACGTAAAATATGCATAACCAAAGACAAAACAGACGTTAAAACTCGTTAGAAACATCGATACAATTCAATCCAACTCATGAGAAGAATTCACTTTCCCCGGAAGTACACTGTCGTATATTTGATTCTAAACAATAAAATCAATCATTTTCAGGGCAATAGTAAAATCCTTTCAATATGTTGTGCATCCTGCATGGTTATAGGCTCTTTTCAGAGGAGATTTGTAATGAATATGCAGCTCAGACAATGTTTTTCCAGATCCAATCTTTCCGACAGAAAAAAAACAGAAAAAGCCAGATTTTTGTTTGGCTTTTTTTAATTCCAAAAAATTTCGAAAAAAATTTCCAAAACAAGCCAAAGCTGTTAAAAAAAGCCAGAATTTCAAAATCTGACTTCAAAAAAGCCAAATTGGCAACCGTGGTGGATGGTGTCAAGCGAAATTTCTGACTTCACGCCACGTAGCCTACGCATGCACAAAGTAAAATTCTGCATATCAAATATGCTGAAAAAATGATGATTAGGGCTTACGGATTCGCGTTTAGGTAAATGTGTCAGGTTAGGGTGAGAAAAAGAAAAATAATTGAGGTCTAAGACTAAGTCCAAAAATTTTCAGAGGTGAAAGCTATTCCTGTAATCCAGCTTGTTGTGGGTAACTGATATCGAACCAAAATGTTTTAATTTATACAACACATATCAAAAAAGTAATTGCCAAAATTTATTCTTTATTTTGAGAACCAAAATAACTGACAAACAATAAGCGATCAAAAATATCGGAGCGGTCAGACGTCGGGGTTACTTTTTCGCTTGACACCGGAGTCACTTTTTCAGACTTGGACTCGGCTCTTGTTCCAAAATTTTTGAATCCGAATTCGGAAATTTTTCAAATTTGAAAAACCGAATCTTATTAAGACTCTGGGTTCCATCTGTCAAAGCCACAATGCTTTGTCGCCTTGAGCCACTTAAAGAGAGAGTCCAACCGACGACCCTCCGCGAAACAGCAATAATAGAGCTTTCCCCACTCGACTAGGTAGACTCTCCCAATGCTGCTACGATTTCAACCTTATATGTGGCGAATCACCACACCACACATCGATCCAACCGAAATTTACCTATGTTTTTACGTAAGACATAGCCACGCAGATTCCTGCAACTGCTGAAATTCAAAAGTGACTCGGGTTCCTGCTCCGGCTTTTCACAAAATTTTGACACCGGTTGCGGGTCCGAAAGAAAAACGCAGAATTCTGACGGAACGGACACTGGCGCTATGGACCCACTGTCACCTCTGGTAAATGGTTCGTACTATGGTAATAGTGTTGAACGATTAGGAGATTTTGGCAATCCTAATCCAGTCCAATCTTTCATTGTCTAATCCAGTCGGATCCTAATCCGGTAGTAGGCTACTGTACAATTATTTGATACAATCCGTTTCACATCCGAAAAAATATAAACATTTGACTGCAGTGATCAAAGCAGATTCGATATCCACTTTTGATCCGGTACAGTTTTTTGTTAATCTAGTCAGATTGGGGTTTCCAGTAATGGAGTCTCGAGATTTTTTCTCGGTCTCGAGACTCGTTTCGAGACCATTTTTGCGAGTCTCGGTCTCGAGACTTTCAATATTAAAAAGAGGTGGTTTATTAAAATTTCTATATTTCAACAATTTTGTTTGTTATATTTTGCAGGTAAGAAACAACCAAAATATATCGGGAAATGTCAGAAATTTGCAAAAAATTCAAATCATAAGTGATGACGACATTTTTTAAAAACGTTTTGGCAAAATGAACAAATAGTAAAGTCTCGAATCTCGGTCGGGGGTGTACAGGATCCGCTTTTGGAGTTCAATCTGCCCGGATATTAGGAAATTTTTTGGATTTGCATTGGATTGGATATCGTTTTTCATTCAACCGGTTCCAGAACCGGATTATCCAAATAAAATAAATTGTGGGCATGCAAAAAAATTGATATGGAATTATAGTTGTATCAGGAAAAATTATGACATATCGAAATCATATTATGAACAATGTCTTTTAGTTGCTCTCGGTTGAATTCAATGCTACCTGCCGCTCGCAATACTAAATTTCCTGAAAAATCCTAAAATAAGGACGTTTCAATTCTCAAGCAACTTCTCGCTTCTGAGGTCAACACGATGTATCGTACATAGGTTACGTTACCACATCTCGAATCGTACACGGTGCAATAGCGACACTAGTGATCACGTTTGTTCTGCGCTCTTAACGGCAAATTCGAAATAGGAGTCGCGCATCAATGCTTATAATTTTTATCTGTTGTCATCAGAAATTCTATTTATAAATCGGTCTTAATTTTTAGTGCAAATGTTTTCTATATTATCTTAAATTACTCTCTCCCCAACTGTGGCTCACAATAAATGTGCGGAGTACAAATCCACAACACGCCAAACAAGTACACATGACAACGTCCTAATGACTTAATGTTTTTAATCGTTGTCGTCTTCCAGCTTCGTTCGGCTTGTCGTGAATCCTACAGCAGAATTACAAGAGGTTCTATGTTGAGGAGCCGAGATGAACTCAACAGCATAGTGCTAGTCACTTGACCATTTCAACCATTTGTGTTCTATCAAAGGCAAAATAACCACGTCATATATTTTGATTCATGAGGCAAAATAGACAGTATCTTTTTAACATCAGTTACTTGGAAGTTTTCGGAGTGTTGACCGGAGTCGGAGTTGATGTTTCAAAATCTTTCGGAGTCGGAACAGGAGCAGGAGTCTTAAAGCGTGGAGCCAGGAGCGGAGTTGGCTGAAAAATGTGACTCCGCTCGTCTCTGCTCAACAGAAGGTACAAATGTTTCTACATTGAGTTTCTGATTGTCTTTTCTTTCGAATTGTTTTTTGCTGCAATGTGGGCCATGACAGTAATTTTATTTCTTTGCTGGGACACTGCAGAAGAAATATTTAAATATTTTAGGTTTTTGGGTGATGAAGTAAGTATTGAGTAATTTCAAGCAAAACTGCGAAGTTCAATGCAAAAATTTTAAATCTAGGAAATTTTTTTCAAATGTAGGGAATTTTTTTTCTGTATCTAATGATTTTTGCAGAGAAGCCTGCGGCAGCACTGGTCAGAAACTGAAACGAAGTTCAGAGAACCACTGCATAGTAGCAGTGTTGTAACCAATGTAACGGTTATTGTTGACTGTAATTTTTTTTGAAAAGATACTTTAATTTAAAACTTTTAAAAACGTTTTGCATCATGGATCTGAAAGTGCTTTTACAAGCAGGAAAGATTAGTAAAAAACAAGTTGTAGGGGGACTGCAAGTTCTGTGTGGAAAACTTTTTGTCTTTTTCATGTCATGGGGAGAGTGAAGAGTACACTCACTGGATTTGTCCAATGCAATGGTTGTAAAAATGTTTTTTAAAGCATCACAGAAAAACTTGTGTAACAAGTCATGTGAGAGACTATTTTTCAAAACATTGCAAATCAAAAGCTTCATCAAGTGCAAGGATGAAGGAAAGATAGCGAGGCAAAATTACTAGACATTTTTGTCAACAGGTCTCCTGTTACAGGATACAATAGGACTACCAAAAAGTGCAAGTAATGTCGAATGTATTCTTACTGCTTTTAAGAGCTTGCCATGTGCTTGTCGTATGTTAGCTTTGGTGGTAAAACATACTTTACAGCTGCAGTCGCATATTCTGTTGAAAGTGATCACAGTGAGTTGGGTTTTATCGAAAAAATGCAAAAGGTTTTATGGATGTGAAAGCACTGTTGCATGTTGTAAATGATCAGGATTGAATAACCAGCTCACTTCAACCTTAAAACATGAAAGTAATGATACCAGGCCTAGATGGAATTCAGTTTTACAAATCATTCATTGTGTTAAATTCTGTGTTTGAAATTGAAGCAAAATACAAAACTCAAACTGTGGAAGCTTTTAAGTGATGGAGAGCCAGCCAATTGAAAGTTTCATGATTTTGATTGGTCAGTCGTGCAAATGGGTACACAACTTTTCAGTCTGACCGATTCAGTCTGAGCTGTTTCGGTCACGGGTATTTTCAGTCTTGGTCATTCTGGACTGGTCCCGAGACATTTCGGTCAGGTTACGAAATCTTGCCAAATCTTATATGTTCACTTTTTAATGCAAACGTACTTAAAGCAACAACAGGTTTCATTTAAAAAACTACAAATATGATCCAACATCCAATAGTTAATTCGTATGAACATATGATTTTCGTTATCATCAGCAAGCAAATTAAATCATTACCAACATTTTCAATTACATACAAATACTTCAAATTCATAATTACAATTCAGATTTAATCGCAGTCATGACTCCTCACAAGGGAGTTGGTATAATGCCAATTAGACCTTGGTGATGGATGCATAGCTGGAAACCAATGGACCATGCTCGGCAATGCTACCAGTACCACTATCGGGAATGGACTATCTTCAATTGGCGTGGAGACTAATTCTAAATGTGAGCTACTCATTATCAGCTTCACAAACAACAACTAGCTTCAAACAAGTAAGTAGTAGTAAGTTTATTGGCAATAAGGAAGGTATTGCATTTGCATTTTCATTGTAGACAGTCTGCCAGGGCACCGAAAAAAACAGTACGGTTATCAAGTTAATTGTCCCTAAACAAGCTAACATTAAAGACACATTTCAGTTAAAAGGCCATGTGAAAAAGATAACTCGCAATGCAATTGAAAGGGGATGTTTGCAGGATTATCCACACAGTTGCGCAAGGGGTGCTAGGTCACTGCTGGTTTCTCTCGCTAAGGTGCACCAGTTTCGAAAGGAACTGAGCTGGATGAAGAAAGTGTAAACCCAGCCAAAATGAAACTCTGTCCGGGTTACCATAACCGTTTCACATCCATGCAAACATAAGCTCAAAAGCAGTTTGTCTGGGGCAAGTTATACAGCAGCATCAAAACTGGTTGGATGATTAGACGATCATCTGGATGTTTGCCTCGAGATAGTACTGCCACTGCTGAGTCGAAGGTGGTGGTTGCTCATCTTTGCCCTGAAACAACATGAAAGCAAAACAGCAGCAATACAGAACAAGTACAAGCGAAATAAAATAATATTTACAAAGCAGATACAAACAAAATAAAATGATTTTCACAGAACAGGTACAAACGAAGCAGAGAATGATATTCATGACTTGATTAACTAACATTGTGTAATGGCACAAAAGTATGAATTTATCTTGATAATTTTATGTGCATTTAGCATACCTTTGACAGAAAAAAATGGGCAATATGTTAATCTGCATAATATGTTGGACTTCCAAGAAACTGTGAAAACTATATCTAGAATGCTGTGTCTTCCACATACTGTGAGGTAAGGTGGGCTCGATTAATGATAATGTTTCTGAATAGACAATTGCTGCAATGTATTATCAACTGAATCCCAAATCTTATGTCCATGACGCCTGATTGATCTTTTGCCATGCTCACTTGAAATCGAGTGCAAGAAATATTTACCATGGGTAGCTTTCCTGATTAAGTGAGTGTGAATTGAAGAAACTGGGACAAAGTAATCATCAAAGGTTTGTAGCAGCTTGCCATTGTGCAAACAATGCATCAATTTCAAGATGACAAATACCATTTATTTTTAACAGATTTGATTGGTGGTAAAGTGGAGTTACATGTGATCTGTAGGAGGCAAAATTCATGGCTCGAATAAGTTTGTTATGTAGGACCTATAAATGATTTGTGAGCAATTTTTGGCACTANTCCCCATGCACCAATTGCGTATTGAAGATGGCTATAAACTAAACAAAACTAAACTGACTTCAGTGCAGAAGTCAGATAGTATCTTTTCATGTAAGAGATTTCAAGGCTTCGTGCTAATTTATCTTCTAAGTTGGTTATGTGTTTGTACTGTTGCAACCTCTCAGGTGGTGTTGCGTTGATTATGTGATTCACCACGAATGGGATGTGCGCAAAGAACAACAATCTATATGCGTAGCGTGAGCAAGCAATAATAAGAGAGATTGCGACACAGGATCTCTATTGTTGCTTGCTGTCATGGTGCGAAGCTTTGTGCACATGCTGCTCGAGCTTTTCCAATCGCAACAAAATGGTGCTGTGACCAGGATGTGGAGGTCGTGTCATGTGAAACCTTCACAAAAAGAACATGCGATCAGTGCGGTTCATAGTAAAAAGGAGGGGACGTTGTTGCAACCTCTCCGGTGGTGTTGCGTTGAATGTGTGATTCACCGCGAACGGGATGTGCGTGAAGAAAAACACTATATGTGGCGCGAACAAGCAACAATAGAGTGATCCCAATGGAGTGATCTCGGTGAGTGACCTTTGATTATGCTTGTGAACCTGGTGGACAGTTGATTGTATGTGCTAACGGTCATGACAAGAATGATCTCGTCAGGTGATCTCGATTGTTGCTTGCTGCCACAGTGTGAAGCTTTGTGCACATGCCGCTCGGGATTTCCGATCGCAACAGTACCAAGACAACTTATCATCTAGAATTACTTCTAAATATTTTGTACAATTAGTGTGAGCAATTTGATTGTTGCCAATATTAACTGAAAATGATGTTACTGGTTTTGGGTCGCATTTAATTAACATGAAGGTGTTTTTTTATAGTTCAGGGAAAGTTTGTTAATTCTCATCCAGTTATCTATCTTTTACAGTTCTGCATTTGCTAGTGTGTTCAATTGTTGTGGGTTGTTGCTTGAGATAGTTAGGAGAGTGTCGTCTGCAAACATGGTTGTTCTAAATCTTGAAACTTTGGGTAAATCATTAATATATAAAGCAAATAATATAGGTCCAAGTGTTGAACCTTGAGGCACTCCGCGGTTTATATTTTGAACATCTGATTTACATCCTTCAACCACTCTATACTGCAGACAATCTTGTAATTAGTCAACAATTTTAAGGGTATGCCTCTAATTCCATAAAAGTGTTCAAGTTTGTATAAGAGTATGCTGTGGTCAATTGTATCAAAAGCTTAAGAAAGATCACAAAATATAGTGCAAGTGGTGTATTTTTCTTCACGATTTTTCAATAGATTTTCATAAATATCGTAGACAGCCACTGATGTAGACAGTCCACTACAAAATCCATATTGAGAGTCAGATAACATCTTATTTTGTCCAACATAAGAGTACAAGCAGGTATATATTAAATTTTCAATAATTTTGTGGAATGGAGACAGCAGGGATATAGGCCTATAATTTGTACAGTTATTTTTTTGGCCTCCTTTATGAATAGGGATTACTTGTGCACATTTTAAGCATTCAGGTTAGATATCTGATTTTACGCATCTATTAAAGAGCTGTGCTAAAAATAGTGATAAAGTCTGCTTACATATTTTGAGAATGTGTATAGGGACGTCATTCATTCTTACACTGTTAGATACTAGGAGATTATCAATAATTATTTTTACTTCTTCACTGGTTGCTTCATGAAGGACAAATGATATCTGGGGTCCATTGCGTGAGACTGGGTATTGCTTTTTATTAGCGGGTGAAATTATCGCAGCTGCCAATTGATTGCCAATAGATACAAAATAATCATTAAAGATATTTGCCATGTGGGTAAGATCATTGGTAGGTTGCTGATTTACAGGGTTTATCAGTTCATCTGGGGACGTTAATCCTTTTTCCTTGCCTTTCATAAGAAAATTTATTAGTTTCCATGTTTTTCGGGGATCGTGACTGTTGGAAGATAATTGTGATTAGTAGTAGTTCTTTTACTCATTTCCATGATATGATTTAGCCTATTTCTATATTTCTTATGATAATTATGGGCTCTTGTGTTTGAGAATCTGGTTCGAACCAGAGTTCTATGCAGTCTATTTTTATTCTTGATTGATTTATAAAGACCAGTTGTTATCCATGGTTCTTGAGAGTTTCTTTTTTGATATAGAGAGGTTTTTCAGTAGAGCCTGTTGGTTGAGGCTGTCAGCCAATACTTTTAAGACTTTATTAAGATCCTTATTGGGATCACCCCCAGTTTGAGGTAAATGTTGAAATTTATGACTAATTGTTTCAAGGAACATTTTAGAATCAAAGTTAGTAAAGTCACGCTTTATGATAGGTTTCTTGTCATGTATTTTAGCAGGATTTGTTTTGATTAGCATAAAAATTGGTAAATGGTTTGACAGGTCATTGATAAGTATTCCAGCGATTATTTTTTCCACATCAAAAGTAGTGTAGAAGTGATCATTGAGTGATGCACTAGTTGCTGTTACTCTAGTTGGCCTGGTTATTATTTGTTGACAATTATACTTTCTTTTGTTCCAATATATTCATGCACATTTGATGAGCTTGTATGTTGCAGAAGATTTATGTTAATATCTCCACAAATAATATATGGTAGCCTCTTGTCACTTTGTGTAAAATAGCACTGACATTGTCAGTAAAACATTTAGTCATATTTGGGGTGTCTGCAAATAACTCCAAGAACACATTGCCTGCCACCAATATTAGTTTCAACCCACAAGCTTTCAGCATCTTTCAAATCATTACATATATCACTTCACCTTTGAAATGATAAGTTACTTTTATATATATTCCAATACCACCAGATTTTTGGTCAAAATCAGTGTGTACAAAATTATATCCACAGATTTTTGTTTGAAAGAAAGGGGTACGTTTTTTGTTAATTTTTGTTTCAGAGACAGCTATTATCTCTGGGGATTTTTTCATGTCAGATATAAAGTTTACAAGTTTATCCAAGTTCTTTTTCAAGCTTCTAATATTAACATGAACTACGCAAGCTGGGCTAATTGTTTTACTAGTCAAGAGAGAGAGTTGAATACATGAAGGTCATAATATTTACACTCAGAGTCACTTGGGTCAGAAAGTAATGGCAAGGAGTTATAGGTAATGTCTGATATACTATGATCACATTCTAAGTTGACAGGCAAGGAGTCTGAAATACACATATGGCAAAAGTAAGGCATACTACTTGAAGACAATGCAGCAAACTGAGAATGAGTCAAGTTTGAACATTTTAAGTGTAACCATTTTTGCATATATCACAGAAGATTGCAGGAACAGCAGAACTAAAATGACTACTGCATTTTCTACAAGACTCTACCAAATCCTTTTAATCATGCAGATAATTGCTGCACCTATCTAATGGTTAATGATTTTATATCTCACCAAGTCACATTCCTTTGTTATGGCAGTGGTGTTGCTGTTCTCATTCCGTCATGGATAGGTGGTTCCATTGCTTGTCCAGATGTATTTGAAGTTATTGCTTCTCCTGTACAGCAAGCATGTGTTGAAGCATTAGCGGTTTGTCCTGGTGAGACTCTCATTAATATAGATATGCTCCCGTGGATGAGTTTTGTTGTATTCCTTTAGCTGGTGTCGATGGCTGTACATCTTATCTTGGATTCTTCTCGAGCACAATCTTGCGATGATAGTAAGTCATGGATTGCTGTCAGACTTCCCAGAAAGTCTATGTGAAACACTGATGTCTTTCACAGAAAGGTCCACCTCCATAAGCTTTGACACACTGGTAATGAGCTTATCAGTGTTCTTATTTACAGACCAGGCCAGACCTTGAAATTCAAGCCACTCCCGTCGCCCATACTACTCAAGATCGTTCAGGGCATTTTGGGTCTGACAGGAGGCATCCTCGAGTTTTTGAATACGGTCTTTCAGGTCCTGGTTTTCAGAGCAGAGAGCCTTTACCTCTTCAGTAGAAGATAGAAGTGCACGTTTCATATCTTCGTACTGTTCCGACAAAAACTGCTGGCTTTTACAAAGCTCTCTCATTTCCATAGTGAGTTCAGTAAGAGCACTGCTGCTCTTGTCAAGAGTTTCCATGACTGTGTTAAGTTTCCTAGCCAACTCATTCACATCTTGCTTGGTGGCCACAGCAGATGTGCTTCGCGTTTCCACAGCCATTATTAACAGTACAACAGTACAACACACTTTTATCAAATTACTTTTAAATTACACTATTTAAATAGCCTTTGTTGAACTGGATTTTTTTGCTTTGTTGAACTGTAAGCTCTTCCAGGAACAGTTCCCATCTCTCTCAATCTCAGACCCAAACAATGGCAGTTATTAGGATGATCTTGTCTGAATCAGGAATCTGTTCCACTGCACTTAAAGGCAAAAACTAAAGTTCTTGACAACATCGTAGAAAACCTTGAGCTAATCGAGCTGTATCAAGTGGTTTTCATTTTAAAAATTACCTCTTAATCCCCAAACTAATATATTTGGTGCATGGAGCCGTATGCTTCAAATCCAAAGAGGAACTAGAGGCGTTTGAAACTGCTATAATAACCAACATGGAAAAAATATACAATTTTAATTTCAGAAAAGAAAGCTGGTCACAATCATCCATATCAACCTGACATGAAGGCTTTGGCATCTGTTCTGCTACAGACCTGCCTCTGCCATGTTTCCTGACACTGTCTCATGCTTGCTTGTCAGGGCCTCGTCAACAGTTTGTCTCATGCTTGTCAGGGCCTCGTCAACAGTTTGCTTCCCTTTCTTAACAAGGAACCCCGTCATTGGGAAGTAAACTGCTATGTCCGTACAACATGATTCATCACCACTACAAAAGGAAATACAATCAGCCAGGGATGACCTTGCTTGCAAAGATTCACATGCCCTGCTTGGTGCTTAGTCCGTGGAACAAATGTCCGCTACCCAGTGCGCAAAAGAGCCATACTGCTGCTTGATCAGAAGCCTCTCCAATTGCCAATGTTGGAAACCTGCTGAGCTCTGTGTTGCAATTGCCCTCCGAAATGGTGCTGAAATTCTTGAAAACACAGGATGCTGTTGTGGTAAAATTGTTGATCAGCTAAGGCTCCATGGACTCTAATGCCCTAGAAAAGCATGCTGCTTCCCCAGAAAACATTCAACCATCAACTCCATTTTCAAAAGGTCGTTAGCCTGCATTAAACTCCCTTCTACTCTAGAGCTTGTCAGCTTGATCTATCAGCTTGACAGGGGATGGAAGGTGACCTAATGAATTGACTTTGGGTCCTTGGTACAGTGGTCTAAGCCTAATATGGGACGTGACAGTTGTGGACACCTTTGCTCAATGCCACCACAAAAACAGCACCATTCAGGCAGGTATCACAGCAACAGAGGCTACAAAATGCCAAAAATACAATGACCATAACAATTACCGCTTTCAACCAGTCACAATTGAAACCATTGGTGTGTTTGGCAATTCCACTGCTCCTTTTTCGAGTGGCTTTGCAAGGAAACTTGTTGATATGTCTGGTGATGCCAGGGAGTCACATAGGTTTCACCAGCTCCCTATCTGTGGTCAGAGGGAATGTTGCCAGCTTATTGGCCTGTGTGCAAATTTGGTCTGATTTTGGCTATTCACAGTGTACTAACCAGTATTTACTGTCTACAACTTGCGTATATTTCATTACATAGCTACTGCCTTCTTTTGTTCTTGTTTTCTGCAAGTTTTGTTGTCCCCTTGTGCAGTATTATTTTGCTCTAATTGTTAATTACCTTGACTACTGCATAACCTATGATGAAGCTACATTGTTGTGTTATGTTCCACCTTGCTCGAAACTTCTGTGGATATAAAAAAATATTACCAAAGGTTGAACCATAAAAAATAATCCAGTAAGTGTTGGATATATGAAAAACAAAATATGGTAAGTAGATGGTTAGACAAACAACAACAATTCAATCACATTTCCATGCCATTTTTTTCGCTGAAACATTTCCGTCATTTTTCTTATAGTTGTGTTAAAACTCACTATAAAAGTGTTTTTTAGCCTATATTTTCAAACATTCTAACCGAAATCACATTTTTTCAGTCATTTCAAAAATGTTTCGGTCTATGACTGAAAAAAAACAGTTTCCATGACGTATATCCACCTATTACACATATTATGTTGGCGTCTTGGCACCGATCAAAAAGGTTAATAAATTCATTCCCAACCATAGTATCGCCCAGAAATATCAGTAATCAACTTAATTACCCAAGTGTCCTTTATTATTCAGTTATTTGATATGTAAAATCTACTTAAGAACCTATGCTATTGATAGATTCCTAGTTGTGTACTAATTGATAGATTCCTATCATTTCACTGATAGTTATGCACCAATGTGGGTGCCAAAATTCAAAGTTGTGCATAGCCTATGTATAGGAGTTGTTTTTTTTTCATCCAAGGATTACAATGTTTGTTTAACTCAAGGCGTCACAATGTTTGTTTAACCCTCGAATGATGGACTAGGTACAATTGAAACTTTTTTGTCTTTAAACAGTGCTTAGTTTTTTTTTTAATTGTATAGAGACCTGAGGCTCCTTGAAATCTCTGAACTTTATATTAGGTTGCCAAATTTTAAAACATAATTTTCACCGTGTGTGGTGATGTGTGGCAAAACAAACTTATCCCCTAAGAGATGGTCTTGGTCCAATTGTACCTTATGCAGTGCAAAAATGATGCACAAAAAACAACGCAATGATTTTGAATGATAGTTTTGTCTTGTTTAGAAAGAAATAACACAATTAGAAAGCACCCTGGTGGCAGTGAATATCAAAACATTCCCAAATAGTTTCTACTTACTTACAAGTGATGCATGTTGTCTTTGGTGCTGAGTGTTCATTACAAACAGGATTTGTGCAAAGCACTCTTCTGTATGCACCAACAGCAATCAAAATGTGACAAAATTTGTCAAACCTAACTTTAGTAAATGCCCGTTGAGACAATTAGGATATTTGTGTTGAAAACATCAGATTTTCTGTACCTCCTGTTTGTTTTTCACACAATGAAGACACTCATATCTGGACCTATGGTCAAAGCCACCCTTGATTATGAGCCACATGAAATGATGAAAAAAAACTTTATAAGCCAAATTGCACAATTTGCAATGCAAATGCACTGATGATGATACAAAATGTTTGCAGTATGTCGTTTGTATCATTTTCATTGGCTGTGATTTTCATCACAAGGCTATTTAGCACTTCCACTTTTGGTGTACCAAAGTTTTATAGAAAATTTCCAAAACGTTTTTTTCTTCACCAAGTACAACATTTCAGTGAATGAGCAATTGTTGCCGTGGTAGGCACATTCAAAATTCATCCAGTGCATGGTTAATAAACCAGACTGTCAGTTGATGTCAAAAACAAGTATTTCTTCGACAGGCTTTCTTATGTAGGAAAAGATATCATGCAGAGTTCAGATGTGAGGTTGCCTACTGATGTTGTTATGAATCTAATGGGCCCAATTTTCCAGCTAGGTTACAATGTCATACATGATAATTTTTTTGTCTCACTTGACCTGGTAAAATGACTTGCTGAAAAGAAGTGCAATCTCGTTAGAACCATACAACAAAACAGGAAGTTCCAGAAGAGTCAAAAAAGAAAAATTATACAATACATTGGCAACATGGGATAACTGTGATGCAACAATTCTTCACAGTAGAGTAGACTGAGTAGAGAGTACCACAGACTAGAGCTGCTGTTCGGCCTTTGTGGGAATACAGTAATAACAATGTAAAACTCAACTTTTTATTATTTGGTCAAGCCATATAAGCGAAATAGCATATTTTCTTATGTGAAGCAAAATAATAGCAACAGCAAAGGTATGGACGGTAATGAGCAATGTAGTTCAAATGTAAAAGAGGCACCTTCCCTGAAGCGGACCAAATGTAATTAAATTCCCCAAGTTGGAAAATGGGATGACACATGTTTGAGATATGGGTTCTTTTTGCCGTATGACCAAATCCTGAATGTAGCGTCTACATTCAACAAATGCAATAACAACCAAGTCATTAAATTTCTTGTTTTTCTACCTCTTTTTTGTTAACGCAGGTTCCATGACAAATACGGAAGTATGTCAGGGGTTCCACGATGACAAAAAGGTTGAAGAGCACTGTTCTAGATTGCAATGAAAAAAAATTGAAAAGTTTTAAATTTCCGTTTTTTTTGTTGGTGACATCATAATCGGCATTTTGGCACAGGTCACCTGGCCCTGGGCCCCAACCACTAAATGGAATTTTTTGACTCAAGTTTTCATTGGAGACTAGGCTAGAATCTGAGTCTTTTGAGCCTTTGATTAGCTTTCTAGCATTTCTGGTTCAAAGGTTGTGGTCTAAAACATAAAAAAAAATTAATTAATTATTTTGTTGTAGAAGAAAGCACGTTCATTTTTTGTAGTGATGTAGGAATATTTTATTGTGTAACATCTTCAATCCCACATGCAACGCACTAGACCTGTTTTTTTCAATGAAACATTTCAGTCATTTTTGCTGGGACATTTTGGTCACTGAAACATTTCAGTCATTTGTCTCACAGTTCTAGTAAAACTCATCATAACAGTGCTTTTTAACCTGTATTTTCAAACATTCTGACCGAAATGACTTTATTTTTTTCGGTCATTTCAAGAACGTTTTGGTGTATGACCAAAAAATATAGACTGAAAAAATGACCGAAAAATAACCAGCACTAAACTTAAGCATACATTGCAATGACAAGGAACACACAAATATGTCCTCGTATTCATTCGTGTATTGTGTGTTCCTTGTCATTGTGATGTATGCTTAAGCCTAGCGCATTGCTTGTGGGTGTGAAGAAGTTACACAATGTAATACAGTACAGGAAAACCACTGGTTGTTAAGTGAATTAAACTTGAAACAGCAATTTTTGTAGAAGATCAAATTAACATTATCTGTAGCAAAAACCACATATTGGGTGGGAAAGTCATTTGTAATTACCTGAGTAATTTATTGTGTAAGAGTCATTAAACTGACATAAATACTGCATGATGTTCAAGCCCAATACATTATTTAATGCTGGTGGTTTCTATGGTTGTGATCTAGTGTTTTAAATATTAAATGATTACAGTATACAAGAAATCAACTTGTTTCATGTCTTAATAAATTTGTATGTGTAAATAGACGTATGTTCTTCCATGATTTTTATTTTACAGGATACATGCATGTAATAAGGATTTGTGTAAATATATTGCTTAGTTAAAATGCCGATTGAAAACCTTGAAGAAGAAGGACTTGCAAAAATACCGAATCTTCGGGTAGCTAATTTAGCATTTTTGCTTACTTTAAATGGAAACAATGAAGCAGTATGGATGGAGCTGCTTGACTTGATTAAAAAAGATAGTAAGTAGTAACAAAGAGCCTATTTCACTTAAAACAGTAATCCTGAACGTTTTGTACCAACAGTGATAGTCTGAGGTATTGCTAAACACTTACATCACAAGCAGTGCCACTGCTTGTCTGTGTTGCCTGTAACACAGGCACTTGAGAAAAGAATATATTGTTGACATTTGAAACGAACTTAGCAACTCACTGCCAAAGTCATCTATACAATCATTAGTTTTTCATCTTAAGATACACTGTTTGAGGCTTGGGTTGCGAGATGTTCACCAAACTCAGATTTGGGTCATGCTCACAAAACTTTGGGAAATGCTCATCTAGAACCTTCTGTTGACAAGTGGTTTTGATAACACGTATTTTGTTTGAATTTGATGTGAATGATCCAAAGTAATTTTCTTGTGATCAATGATTGTTAACTGAGCGAGGCTTGAACGTTGTATTGCTTAGGAATTGTTAAGTGTTTTTTTTAAGGAAAATCATCAAGGCTTATATGTCAAATTAACTGTTTTTCCTAAAATCAAGGCAATAAGCATGGGCAAATTTGTGTTGGTGGCAGTTATGCAAGTTTGAAGACGCAAAAATTTGGTCTTCGTTAATCTTGTCCTATCTACAGTGGTATTTATATAAGATACAGACACGTGTAAAAAGAAACCTTTTCATTTTTGAGGCAATTAAAAACTCAAGGTTAGCTGCAAGTCTTTGAGGAATCAGCTGACTGGACTCTGCTTTCATGATTTTGCGTTGATTTAGACTTGCACATATTTACATTCAAGTAACTTTTCTCCACCAGTGTGAAATTGAATCAGGAAAATGTTGCAGTAGGAAATCGATTTCATGTAACACTACGCATCATCATGGAGTTTGTTTGCTTTCTCTGCTCTTGCTTGCAGTTTTCCTTTTTGAGAGGTGATAATTGACATTCTGTAATTTCTTGCGTGCAGAAATGGCCCCTTATTATGAGAATATCTGCAAAGAGCTCAACAAACCACTTGACCAGACCCTTTTGCAAAGTATGAAACAAGAAAATGAGGATGCTTTAAAAGTTTTGGATGATAAGATCTCAGAAGAAAAAGAATACGAATCTGATGAAAAAGATGCACTTTTGTCAAAAGCTGAGTACTTGTGCAGAATTGGAGATAAAGTATGTTTTTATACGTGTGAGTCTTAACAATGTATTGATTTAGTCTTTTTGATTTTTTTTCTGCATTCGTAGGAAGAGTGCTTGAGCGTGTTTCGAAAAGCGTATGACAAGACGATCGCCCTTGGACATCGACTTGACATTATCTTCAACCTCATTCGTGTCGGACTGTTTTATATGGATCACGATCTTATCACGCGGAACATTGATAAGGCAAAGCAGTAAGTACTGTTAGTCAAGGCCTCCCAGAAAATGTCTATCTAGGTGATCTTGGTTAAGCTTGCCATCTGATTTTTGTTGCTTTTCTGTAAAACTGATTCTAGCTAGCACGAAAAAGTGCTTTGGTGCAAGTAAAAGCATTCTTTTTGCGAATTGTTGCGTGAGTGTGTTGAAACTGATTTCGTTTGAAAGCATTTCATGCACACTTTCACCACTTAATGAAACTTCTTACTTAAGGGTTCATTACACATTGTGAACGTATTGTATCAATCGAAATGTATCATATCAGTGCCCTTGACTGTCCTTTAAACAGACAGTGGTTGTCTTTAACTTGATTGCGCATTCGTTTTTGATATCTTCGTTGAATGCTGCACATTTATTTGTTGCGTTATTTCGGCTCACTTGTAAGGGACAGACGTATGAGCAAAGATAAAAAGGAATGTTAAGCCAATTTCCAAGCAAAACAGCAATTGTTGGTAGACAGAATGAATTTTTCTTTGAAAAAAACGAATGAATTTCTATTTGTTTTTTGTTTTGTTATACTCGCTCAGTTTTGACGGTGTCAGTGGGAGCTGAGAGATAGCCTCGTGCATATGCGGGGAGAAAATCAAACAGCACACCACATTATTTATCATTGCGAAGCCCTCCGGCCACCAAACTCCCTTGACGACTTGATGTCTCCCGGCCCAGATGGTGTTTGTTGGTTGGACCGACTGGTAGGGATCGCTTGAGGGTCGCTGCTCGTACGAAAGAAGTTTTGACGAAGGCCGGTTATTTGTTGTGTCCTGTTAAGGCCAAACATCTGTGACGAATTCATTTCCAGGCTCATTGAGGAAGGTGGTGATTGGGACAGAAGGAATCGACTGAAAGTTTATCAAGGCCTTTATTCGATTGCGATTCGGGATTTTAAAACCGCCGCTGTCCTGTTCCTGGAAACCGTCTCGACCTTCACATCGTACGAGCTGATGGATTACGAAACGTTCGTCACTTACACGGTTTACGTTTCCATGCTTGCCCTTGACCGGCCGCAGCTGCGCGATAAGGTGGGTTCCCGGTCCAGAAGTGGTATTGCCCAGATCGGCATGGTGCCGTCTTGTGCAACTACGCTCCGAGCTGACAGTGTGTCGTTTATTTGTCTTTGCTGAATTGCTCCGACTGTACACCACATTCGCTTTTTAGAAAATGTGTGGATCCGCATATCCAGTGAAAAAAGTCTTACTTCCTATTCACTAACGAGATTTTGTTTTGTGATTTTCGAAATCTTTTGTTTTGTGATTTTCGAAAAAAGTTTTGTTTTGTTTTGTGATGTTTTGTTTTGTGATTTTGTTTTGTGATTTTCGAAAAAAGTCTTACTTCCTATTCACTAACGAGATTTTGTTTTGTGATTTTCGAAATCTGTCCTGCAGTTGATGCTTTTCCATGGAATCTTTTACAAATACATTGTTGTGCACAGGGGCGTAACGAGGCTAGATGGCGCCCGGGGCAGGAAGCAAGCTTGGCGCCCCCATGTTCGAACCTGAGGTCTTTCGGAAGCAAATGTGCTGTATTGAAAAAAGTACTTGTGACATTGTCGGGACTTTTAGGCGCCTCCCGCAGTGATTCGGCGCCCGGGGAATTGTGCACCCCTCGTTACGCCCCTGCTTGTGCAGTCTTGTTCGAGCATGCTCAAACGCGCATAACGTCTTTTCTTCTGAAGCGAATGCCATTTCTGTACCTGTAAAAACAAACACGTTCTGCAAATGCTGTTAAAATTTGCGATCATAACAATCTTTGGTACACCATGTGTAATCGGGTAAGTTGCTATTTCATAAGCTGTGAAATCTACTACAGCAAGATAAATGCAATAGCTTTTAGTTTTGCACAATGTGACCAGTGATTTTGCGTCTCATTACTAGACTTTTACATTTTCCAGGTCGTGAAAGGGTCGGAAATCCTTGAAGTTTTGTATGACCAAACCGGGACCAAGAACTTTTTGTTTTCGCTGTACGATTGTCAATACGCTCAATTCTTCGTTAGTCTAGGTATGCAGTAGTTTTAATATCTACTCCCGTGTCGCATGTGCTTCAGTTGCTTCTTTGCTTACATCTGCGAATGTTTGCTTTCCCCCAAACACAGAAAGGAAAACACGCTTTTTCTACATTGCACACTGCGTTTTCGTCGGTGTCTGCATAATTTCGCCAAAAGTGAATATCGCAAGTGCGTATGAGGAAACTTAAAACTCAGAAACGTTTCTTTTCATCTTCTCGGTTTAAGAAATTCCTTTATTTGCGTTGTGATGTGCAGCAGGTTTCAATTGATAATGTGCTCACTTATTCACAAAAATTGTGAAGAAGCATTAACTTATATTTACATGGTATTTTTACTTTCCGTGCTCAAACTAATAATGAATCGATCTTCTCTTTGGGTTAGGGTGACATCACCGAGTCTTTCCGTTTCTCACGCAATTGACTGTTGTTTCTCTTTTTCGCTTAATTAAGAGTAACTCGAGCTTTGTAGTATATTCTAGCGCAGTTTGCATTTGCCTTTTCTTTACAAATGTCTATATTCCCAAATGTGTGCACGTGTGCACAAAAAGCCAGGGCCACAACCAAAGGGGAGCAACCAAGAAATTGTCCCCCACGCAACAAGTTACAATCATTTTGCCCC
>JGI24158J21664_10001427_pt1 | contig 26929 bp, 16 predicted proteins | sample Ectturendosymbi3_FD_21664 | JGI IMG/M metagenome (IMG submission 21664) | reverse complement strand
TTTTTTTTTCTTCTAAGTGTTTATATTTCTTCCACCAGCAATTGCTTTCGACCACTAACTATAAGATATGTGTTCTTACTGCACCTGTCTTTCGAATTTCGATTGCGCCACCTGAAGTGAACCCCAAGCACTTTGCCAGTTTGCTATATGAGCAAGTACGTTCATATGCGCTGCTATATATACAGTACACTGTGTTGTATTCATGTGGCGTAGTGTGCGATTTTGTATTGATTTACGTTACTGCTTGTTATCGACTTGTCAACATCCGGGATAATATGCAGGGTGTGGGGGCTGTTTCAGATACGTCGTTTGTAAGGGGTACCGCGACCCAGAGCGTCGTATCTGCGATTATCTGCTTAACGTCAATGAAACCCTCAACGATCCGGAGATGCAACAGGACAGTTTGGATGTGAGAGAAGTGGTGCCCTTTGAAATGATGTCCGAGGACGAGGATTTCATGGCTTACGTAAAATATTCGAACGAAAGGTTTGACTGCGGCTTGCGGAGTTTCTCTTCTGATGGATCTTCTCTGCTGCATTCCCAGATTCTCATACTTAATCTGGCTCCATAACGTGATATGGTGTTTTTCTGAGTAATTTATATCTTAAACAGCATTTTTGTTGGTGCAAATGAAATAAATATAAAAACCAGTGCAATTAAAATGAAGCAGCCTTGCGGTAATTTGCCGCACTCGGTGGTTTCAGCGAAATGCCAGAAAAACGCAATTGTGCGCCTGTGCGCAATTGTGAAAACAAAGCGTATTTTTATTTTCAATGTAAAATCAAGATAACATTGCTGTGATTTTCTTAGCAGTGATTAAAAACAAAACCACTGCAGATTGCACCAACATGTCCTTTCTTGTTTTCTGTCTTGTTGTACAGTCTTGCCCAGCAGCAGTGCAAGGCTTTGTCGAAAATCCACGCCTTCACCAAGGACAGGTAAGTGGGTCATTTTATGCTTAAAATAGTAACCATAGTGACCAATGCATAGTAGCGCCGCCATTTGTGCAGAAAGCGAATTAGTATGAAACAAAACGTAGAATCACAGGCTATCGCTTGGTTTTAGATCGCTGCGGCCTGTGCAGATTGCGACCCACTTTATCTGACATATTTCGTAGGGTTCACTATGAGATAGTGGGACAATAAAGGAAAAAAAAGGATATGAGAAAAAAAACAAACCGTTAACAACACGCGCAATTTGCTGTTAATGGAGAACTTGAACGTGCTTATTGATTTGATATCAAATATCAAATCAATAGAAAGTCGGTTGATTTTCTAAAACATATTTTTGCATACCAGAAATGTAACGTTTAAAAATGCTTCGTGACCCCCTGGTAGGGCAGCGCCGGTTGTGACTTTGTTTGGCAAACCTGCCTGCTGCAAAAGTTCTATCTTGGTGGAATGTTAGATTGTGGTTCGTACTGGTCTGGCAGTAAACAATGCAAAGAAAGCCACAGTCAGACGCAGAACAAGGTGTCCGCGGTGGCGTTCGCGTTTCTTCGAAAGCATTGTGACGTCACACCCAGCTAACAAGTTATTTTGTGTCGGTTCGGATTCGTTTGCCAGAAACCTGATGGAACCCACCCAGGCCGACATGCGAGACCAGTGCTTAAGGATCTGGGGAATCCCCAACAAAGCGCGCATCGCTCCGCCGAAAGGTGACGCCGCGTCGCGGTTCCAGCGACTCACAGGATTGGCCAATCCGTCGACGTTGCTAGGCAACGCCCATGTGGAGTTGAAGGCGGATAATTTGTCGGCGCTAGAGCGGATTTACAACTACAAGTGCTACTTGACCGGCTCTCGCAGCACAATTATCCTCAGCATGGGGGTATGTTTTGGTCTTGTGTGGCTGTTCTTGAAATATTGTTACTTTCGATGCCGACCGCATTCAACCGTCAGCAGCGCCGCTGACGAATGCACTGCGTTGATAGCGAGAAAATATCGTTCGATATTACATTCGCTTAGTGAAAAGTTTTGCTTTAGCTCACTCGGCGTTTGGGCGCAGTAATGAAGCGCTCGTTGTGAAAAAGCTCGTCTTCCACAAAAGCCTGTTTCTAACAGCGTTGCAAGAAAATTGCAGAAAGTGTTGAATTTAAACTTTTCAGCAGGTTGTTACTCGAACGATTTTCCAAACGCAATTAACTCACTGCGTGCAATGACTTGCATTCAACTTGTACACACAGCGTATTTCACGTACCGCGTGTTACATTCGGTGTTTCGTACAGTTACTTGAGTCAGTCGTGTTGGGGAGTGGCGCATATCGTGGCCTACATAAGTAAGCAACAACATGCTGGCCTGTTTAGGGCTCTCACGTGTTCTCGTGGAACAGTCGGTTCCAGAAATGGTCCCACCTCGATCAGCTGAAATGCTCCATTCCGCGCAACACTATACTTGAAGTCGAGATAGTGGAGGAGCTCAAAGGCGAGGTATGCTCAGTTGAATTGCTTTGTTTCGTAGCAATGATGTATCTTCCCAACTGCCTGTACTTCCTGGTTCTGACGGTTATTTCTCCGTACAATATGTTGAAGACCAGACGTGGGTCCCGAAGTTGGTGTTCAGAGATCGAAATGGGAGAATGTTTTTTTTCAAATTTTTTGTTCTTGCGGCAAGGTTGTGTCCCTTACAAATTAAATCACCGCTGCTTCGCACAATATGTGAGGATCCCGAAGCTGTTGTTGATACTTGTTGTCGTTCAAATATCGAAATGGAAGAATGTTGTTTTTCAAACAAGAAAAACCGCTTTTTTTCTCAGGGCAAAGGTCAGCGACGATGTCCTGCCCTTCACGTCGTCGACGCCCTCGTTCTCGCCGGTGAGGACGTCAGTAAACACAACTTCTCCGTGAGGTCGGTCTCTGCGCATACTCGACCGCTTTTGTCAAAGATGTCTATTTTATAATCTAGCGAATGCTTCCACCGGGAAATGCTTTTTCTAACTTAATGGTGTGGGTGGCAGGAAATTTCTTCATGGTGACGGTGACAATTTTTTAAGTTTCTTTTCGTTTATATGCGGCGATTTTCGTGCAGGAATGTCGAAAATTATTTGCCATTTGCACTGATGAAACGTAATTTCTTTGCCTCCCAGATTAAGATTAACAGCAAGCAGTAAACCGGAATTGAATAATTTTTTGTTTGGATGAACACATTTCGTATCTCTGGACATGTGTGACGTCAGCAACAGGCTACAGAACGTTTTGATAAAAAGTTGAATGAAATCGACCCATTTCTCGGCCCAAAACCCATTCCTCGCCGCCTCAACCATTCAGCCTCGCTCTCAAGCAAAGCATATATCTTGTTGGACCAACCAAAGACAACACAACCCCCAACCAACCAAAAATATCAAACCATCCAAGTAGAGCATATACTACTCATACTATGACCCCTGTTTTTTTTTCGTTGTGACATTTCGGTCATTTTTCCCGTAATAGTATGAAAAGTAGCCGTAACAGTATTCACTAGCCCAGGGTTCCGCAAATACTTTGGGCGAACCTAAAAATTAGTTCTAAATTATTGCGACACAAACATTTCGTGAGCATATACTTTTGTGGAATGTACTTAATAATTAAATACCATTTTTAAGACCAGCATTGGTAGTAGCATGTTTCTTGCACAAGTTGCATGAAATTAGCTCATAAAACAATAAATTATTGCATTTATTCTGTCTAATGGCAAATTAAAAATGTAAATTTAAATTATTTCGCGATCCAGAGTGGAAGTACCCGCTATTTGCGGACTCCTGCACTAGTCTACCTTTTCAGGCACTATGACCGGGTTGACTCAGTTTTTTCGGTCATTTAAAAAAATTCTGTCCATGCCCGAAAAAATAAACGCAGCTGTGGCTTAATAAGCGGCAAAGGATCTCCTTAACCTCGAGTGCGGGCCATTCGATCACCTCAACTAGTTTCTTTTTCTATCGCGTCGATGTGACGAGGGTTATTTCTTTTCCTGGTTCATTCTCGGTTGTGCAGCTTGTCGTCTGACAGGTCGCAGTACATAGCCATGTTCTGCCGGGCCATCAGCAGACCCACTCTGCGCCATCTGACCACTGTTCGGCCAAAAACAGTTTACCGCTTGGAGGAGGTCCAGCGACTTTTTGAAAGGTTCGTGGATGGAGCTTGTTTATATTTGAATTTATTTCGCCTGATTGCGGTTTCAAGCGGCTCTTACATAATTACCAGAAGTGCCACAAAATAATATGCATAACAATAAATGGCTTGTAAAGTTCCGTCATTGTCACATTGGTGTGCGACCACAATAAATCTAGCTGAGCAAAGGTATGTTTTTGAGTGAGGAAAAGATGGGGTGATGTTCATGTGTATGAGGCGGCTCTTTGCGCTAACGCAGTAAGAAATCTGGCTCTTGGTCTCTGATTGGTTGGCCACCCCTGATATATTGCCTATCATGTACAACGCACAGTTGTCTGACGGGTCACTCTTTATAGCGCTCTGCACAAGCACACTCTATCAGCGTACTCATCATTGGTTTGGAAAACCTTGTATTGTTCATCGCCCACAAAGAAAAATGGCGCCAGGTAGTGCGGGATGCAGTCCCCGCGAATCAACGCGTTTTGCTGTCAACCTCTGCAGTGCGAAAGCTTAACTTGACACTCCAACTAGACCGGTGCTTCTCAGTCAGTTTGCTTACATGGCCCAGAAAACCTTTGGTAAAAATTGCGTAGCCCACTACCTTGTTAGCATGGGCTATGCTTTTATACGCACAAACAAATACACACTATCCTAAAGTAGGGAATTTTTTCCTGATTCTATTTGAATAAGAGGTGATGATGCCAACCTCGTGGGCGAAATATATATACTCTGTAAGATCTTAGTGTCTGCTTCTTTGCTGAGAAAGGATTTCTTTCCATAGACAGTGTATGCAATTCATTGAGAATCTTGTTGCTGAGTACAATCAATGATTGCTCACGCTACAGTGATTAGATGTCTACATAACTGTATTTTACCATATTTTATCTTAAGTTCGTGGCCCACTCAAACTGCGCTATGGCCCACCAGTGGGCCCACAGGTTGTGGAACACTGAACTAAACCCTATCTTAATACAACATGATCTTGTATCTGTCGGACCATGGATGTATGGTTCCCTTTTTGTGACGCGGAGAGGTCTTGCACTCGTTACAAGTGAAAAAACGCGGAAAACTAGACGTTCGATAGTGTTGCTGTTTTGCAAGTGCTATTTAAGAGCTGCTGAGCTTAACCTGAGCGTCGATCAAACATTTCAGACTGTCGATGAAACTCGTCAAAGGAGCAGGACATGTTCCTCGGGTTGTGTGTTCGATCCCCGATACGGACCAGTGCTTCGTACCAAGCGGTGTCGTGTTTGTGAAAACAGTCAAAGGTATGTATGAAGTGGTGCTTGCTTAGTTGCTTTTTCGCTTGAAGAGCTTGCTGAAAATTCTGTGAAAATCCATGCTGGTCGAGCTTCAAATATTTTAAAGTACAATGAGTTGTTGTTTCATTATTGCGTTTGCTCTAACCCAGGGGGTTCAAGGGGGGCACAAATCCCCGGACGCCGAATGATGCCAAGGGCGCCGAAAAGTCCCAAGAATGTCACAAGTACTTAATTCAGTACAGTGCATTTGCTTCCGAAAGATCTCAGGTTCGAACATAGGGACGCCAAACTTCTTACCCTGGGCCCCATCTAACCTCGTTACGCCCCCTGCTTTAACCCCAGCAAAGTTCCGAAATGTGAGATGATTTACACTACAAATTGCAATAGATTATAGAATCTACCATATGGATTGTTTCTTTCACTGGCAGCTCCAAAAACCGTTTTGTTTGAACCGATCTTCCAGCGCTATGAACAGAAAACGCTTGGTCCTGTATTGACCAGCGCTAAACTCTATGACCTGCTGTAGGCGATAGGCACGGATTGAAATGCTGGTACAGCGCGAGGTGGGCAGTAAGCTGTAAACGCAAAAAACGTGCTGTCTTCGTTTGACGACGTTGCAGAGGCAGGCGGCCTTGACCATTTTCGCAAAATACGCGTTGACCTGAAAATGGCAAACAGCCAGGGGCGGGTAACCTGTTTGCTATCACGGGCCGCGTAATTTGCAGAATATCGCTGGCGTGCCGCAAAAAGCTTTATCTTGAAATTCTACCTTTATCTCCGTGAAGAAAATACGAAGAATATTATGAGTAGCGAGAGAGTTTGACCTGCGATCTGAATATCTACCTATTATGGAGTTTCGTATTGCGCGATGTTTTGTTCTAACTTGGGTGACAAAAATTCTGATGCCTCAAATGTTCATCCATGATTCAAACAGCAATGGCGCAATAGCGATACCGTTTAACACTGGGGAAAAACCCATCGTTGCCACCGTACATCTTTGTTTCCTACCTTGAGTTTCTGTGTTGCGCAGAAGATGTGTTCAGTCGTAAGCTTCTCGCAATGCGCGTCAGATGTTGAACTCACTACAAATTAAACAGACGTTGACTACGTAGAAGTCGGTGTGAAATGAGTTACTNGATCCCTTCAGGAGATTGTTGTNGCATGTTACTGGCCCGGTCGGAAGCTTGTAATCATCACGGGTAATGGCCGAGGTGGAAGTTCTTGTGTTTGCGATGGAGCTGCGATCGATNGGCACCGAACCACGTTTGGTTAATCATCAACACATGCGTGTTCTGGTATGCTGAGGATACGGCGACCAACCTCGTCAGGCATGGAACGTTCACAGCAGACGTAGCACCTGCGTAATACCTACGTCAGCACTTGCAAACGCGGTGAATCCAAGTCAGAGCAACCGATCGAATATTTGTTGTGAACTTAAAACAAATCATGGGCCAAGTTAATTTAGGATGGCAGCCCTTGCACTTGTCCAGGAGGCTTCGGTTGGGCACGCATTTGCGCGCGTGAACTCCCACGCGGCAACACCTCCAATGCAAATTCTTGGCGACAGCAACGTATTTTCATTTCTTCCTGCGGCCATTGCTTCGAAGTTGGCAAAGTTCCACGGCAATGAAAAAAAAGCAGTGTTCAGTTAAGCTGGAAACTGCAGCACTGATTTGTAGCTTTGCTTGCGCAGGATCGATCTTTATTGCACCATGACAACCGCTTTGAAACAAGCACCTACTCAAACTTAAACATAGCGTCGAACCCTTATTTTTTGGTTTCTGCTGAAGTTCAAGTTCGATGCAATGGTTGGCGGTTCTTTTCGACATCCAACGTCAGTGTTTCGTCCTAAGCTGTGAGGTCATGTCACGTGGTGTGTTGCTGCCATTGCACTGTCTGACGACGTTATTGCGTTCGCAGCGCCCTGGTCAATGGAGTTCAGTCGGTCAACGAACCGGAAATACTTCTACAACGAGAACACGCGAACCTCGCAGTACGATTCGCCTCCGGACAGCAACGCACCTTACGCGTAAGTTGGGCTGTTTTTTATTTGAAAATAAACACGGACGACTGTCACGCTTGAAGTGCCACTGAACGTTAAACCAGTTTCCTTTTTTCGTCGCACCATCTGACGATCTTCGATTTTCATGTTATTTGTTGGACTATATCCACGGTCAACAAAGTTGCCCAACATTGCCTATGTCCGGGCCTGCCGTGAAAGCCAACGAACCCAAATGACCGTGTGCAACCACACCTCTACGTTGTTGTTTTGTTATTGGACAATAATTGACTCTCGCTCGGTCATGCATGACGCTATGGGGGTGTTGCTGTAGCAACCAGTTGCCAAGTAAGTGCAAGGCACGTCACGTGATTAACTCCTTCACGTCAGTTGGTGAACTACTTACTCTGTTCGATGTTAAAATAAATACATTGCAGCGGTTCTTGGAACGCCGTGCATTGCGACGCATCAATGATTTTTTCTGCAGGCTCTGCGCTTCAACTCGCGTCTTGTGGTGGTGGGGCGAAAAGGTCAAAGTTCACCCGATGCAAGCCGCTCACCGTTCGGACCTCGTATCCGCCGAGCAACTCACCCAGTTCGTCCAATCGCACTGCGCGACGAAAGCCAAAGGCAACGAAGTGTGACGGGTCCGTCCAAAGCGCCACCGCAAGCCAGACTTGTCGAAGAAACGTTTGCATCAGTTGAACACTTTGATGAACCCGCTATCAGCGATCGCTATGGAAAATCTTCTGTGATGTCTTTGAGACCTTGTAGCTTTTTCAGGAACAAATCGCTTGACCTTCTGGGGACAAATCGCTTGACCTTCTGAGCTCGACCAGTGCCGCAACTGCACCAGACTGTGGTTGTCCACGCCCTGCTCGCCATCTCCATCTTACTCGGAATGTTTTTGCGTATAACTCTCGCTGTTCAACTGTTGAGCCCAGATTTTTGAGCTGCGTAGCGGTTCTTACTGCGCTGCGTTTTTTTATCGAAATTTAATTCATTTCACTTCCAAAGCGGGCACTTGCGTCAGTTTGTACCAACTCTGTAACGTATCCTCGCATTTCAAACAACCTTTCGCTAAATTTTTGTGTTTTTTTTTGCTTTTCCTGCGCAGCAACCTTTTGCCACGGACTAAGTTTTAAAACGTCCGGTTTTGCGTTCTATGCATTTAAGAGCCTTTGTCTTCTGCTATATCTCTTTTCATTTTGCTTTTAGCCACCAGTTACTTTAGAGTTAGTAGAGCATGTAATGCCGTTATACTTTTCTTCAAATATTTAACCTAGCCGTGATGAGTTGTCTATAGGAAGAACACATCATCGTCTGCAGCCGATGTACTCTTCCAACTTGCAGCGAATCAAACCTGACTATAATTTTGTTTCGTGTTATCGTCGCGAAGATTCGTCGAAAATCGATGAACTACGTCGTGATAAAACTAAAAATTTAACTTGCAGTTATACTGTATTTTGAAAATACAAACAAACTACAACATGAACATGCAAGTATTTTTCTGCAAATACACAGTGGAAGACGATGATGATGATGATGGTGGGAGTCCAATTGGTGGAAGGAAATGATGTGATTAATTTCGGGGTGTTATCGCTCGTTAAGCAGTTGCCTCCGCTGATACAAAGCATGCCGTTCATTGAGCTTGGGAATGAGTGCAACTATGCAACTGGTTCAGGATTACTACAGCAGTTGTATTAACATTTGTCGATTTTTGGGCGGAAAATCGAACCCTGTAACGATATCAGAAAAACAAACTCCGGATTGACTGCAACTCACCCCGTATTTCACGGAACAGTAGTGTTGCTTTGAGCACCGTCCGCGTCCACCATTTCAAGATGTTTTTGTTTTTCCATGAAACTCAGCCGGAATTCAACAACTTCACAAAGTTTCTAACCAGTCTTTATCTTCCGAATCGACTCGATTCCCATCGCATTCTAGCGTCTACGACAATCTTCACCTTGCACTGACGTCAGAATGTCAGGATTTCTCGGACTAAATCCAACTGGCGTTCTGATATTTAAAAGTCGGGCCTGCAACTAAGATTTTGCTCACTCTCCAGTAGATGCTTAGACATCAAAAGCGAAACTGCAAATAACGTATTAGCTGAACGAAACGCTTCTAAGGAACAGAAAGAGGTGACAATTAGACGAACAGAAATGTACACAAAAGATACAAGTAACGAATTAAGCGAATNGACGAAATAGACAAGTTGTACTGTACTTTATTCAACGGTCAAGCTTAGTCATAAGCCATCATTAGGAACATTAATGNAATGGCGCTCGGACCCCCAAGCGTTTCTTCGGTGGTATGGCCAGCACGACTGGCGCGTTTATGTTTCAACGACTTGGTTTGAACTTCGTGTTTCGAAAAATTTCCGAAGCATGTGGGAGCAAGTGTGGTGTACCGTTGGTCACACATCAATGCCATGACTATGAGCACAGTGAAACAGCTAATTGAACTTTTGTACTTAACACACATCTCAAGTATTTGAACTGTGTGATGGTATTCAAAAGGTTAACCTGTGAAAATTCGGATTCACAACTGTTTCACTCTATCCATCACGTAAGAAAACTACACCGCTTTTTAGCAAAATTTCAACGTCCCTGTTCAAAAAGATGGTTTCTTCTATTAAAAACTCATTGCGAATCAGGAATTTTGTCTTCCAAACTTTGGACTTTGGCAAATTTTGAATTCCTACACTCCCAGGATCTTGGCAGGAACGCGGAGATCATTGTCCGCCAGGCGGCACGAATATTGTTAGGTTGCTGTCTGGACATCGCTGAACTCGAATCAAGTCGGGAGTCGAGCCAGGTTCGAATCCAACTATTGCAAAATTGTCTGCAAAACATTAGCGCGCGGTTAGTAAAGGCACATATTGGTAGATAGACCGAGTTAGGCAATGCGCATGTAAGGAAACCAACTGCGTGAATTTGGATTACTGCATTTGTGGGCATACTTAATGACCCATAAATAAGGTAAAACGTGAGAATGCAAGCAGCTCAAGGCCTTTAACAACAATAAAAAAAGGCATTATCCAATAAAAAATCTTAACAGTAAGTTGTTCAAACAGGTTTTCAGGCTCATTTCGGCAAATCTGCGTATACGTCCAGGCCAGCCCATAGTAGCAATAATCGAATTCAAGTCCGAGTCCACTATTTTGCATGACTCGAGATAGAGTACAATCAAGAAGCTCCAAGTCCAACTTTGTGTAGAAAACTTGACTCATGACCGGATTTGAACCCGGGATTTCCAAGAGTGGCAAAAAGCACCGGTAGCCTAATCTTTTACATCTGAACCGGTGGTTGTCGAATCACAATAGGCTACCCCAAGTCTTAATGTGCGTAACATTGTATGCACTAAACTAAACCCGAGCTGACTATTTTTGTTTGGAAAGCTTTTTGCACAAAATAATCTTTGAACCAAACTGTGTATAGTTTCTGCCGCACATGTGAGAAATTGTAGATTGTATGTGTTGGAAATTCAACCCTTTGTGATTTGGCATCAGTCAGCCAAACAATTCCAGTAGTTCGATCAATTTCGGATCTTAGAGCATAGGTGTAGGAGCAGGTAAATTTTTGGGGGTGCAAAGGATTTCTGCACAAATTTCCCCAAACTTGCCCTGAAAATACTCCAAAGAAAATGACCTCCAAAAAGAAAAACGACGGCATTTCTTTTCATGTTGGGTGCATTTTTTCAAATCAAAGCACCCTTTTTAGCCAAATTTCCCCGAACTTGCCCGAAAAGAACTGAATAAAACATAACATGACCTCCAAAAAAAGACGTCTGCACTTTGATTTTGGGTGTCATTTTTGTAAAATCAGAGCACATACAGAAATTTTGCGAAGGTATTCACATATTTTGCCCAAATTTCCACAGATTTTGCCCGGATTTTGAGTAAATTTGTCCGGATTTTCACCAAATAAAAAGTTTTGAGGGTGTGCGTTCACCCCTGCACCCCTGCCTCTTACACCAGTGTCTTAGAGACCCATTCTGCTTGAGAAAAACAATAGTTTTGCAAGACTGCTATGACTTACCGCCAGTGGTAGTTTCATATTTGTTGGAAATCTTGCAGATCATAATGGTTTTGTTTGAAAGTTGAATCCTAATCNAAAAAAANTTTCCCTCCAAAAAACCCTTTGTTTTGGAGGGAATNTTTTGTTTTCGATTAGGTTTCAACTTTCAAACAAAACCATTATGAAAAAAGAAACCTCTCCAAAAAAAACGTTTTGGAGATACAGTGCTTAAAATTTGTATGCTATGTATGTTTCGCTGCGCAGATACGATTTTGTTGTAAAAGTGATTAAAAATGGACGTCGGGAAGTGAAAAATAGTTTGGTCCGGAAACACCGGATGTCACATGTCCCAGAAAAACGTAATCAAACTTTAGGTGGCATTACACCCTTCTTTTCTTGAGTCGTATAGTGTTTTAAGGTTTCCTTAGCAGGTTACAATAAACAAATGCATAAATATGTTTTTTGAGGAATTTACATACTATTTTGAGATCATTTATTCCGAGCTTGGTTAGAGACGTTGAATTTCTAATATAGCCATTGTATTTGATGTTTAGTAAAAGTTACGGTTTGACTAAGTTCATTTTTGTATACATTATTGGAGGACTGATGAAAACTTTGAGGTAAGTTCTGTTATTGTCTCTTGATACTATTTGCCTGGAAGTGTGACATTACCATTGGTATGACGGCTTAAATGTTACTGGATGGTTTATCTTACGCGGGCTGTTCACCTTATTTTAAACCTTCCGTCTCTAAACATATAATGGGATCTTTTTGATTTAGATTGCGCAATTCGCGAAAGTCTAAGCATTTCTGTGTTTCAGAACAAACTACAGGTAACACCAGGTTGCTTGTCGGTGCAATCGTCTCTATGAACAATGATGCATATCTACATCAAAAAAAGATCCCATTGTATGTTTAGAGACGGAAGGTTTTAAATAAGGTGAACAACCGCGTTAGATAAACCATGCTTGCAATGCGAGCAAGAAAGAGATTAATAATTTCGGATGAAACGAAATCATCTTCTTCACAAATCCATGCAGATTCTGCAGCCACACAGCCCAACGTAGGTACGTAGAAGTGCGTGCATGGCAAGAAGCAGTTTATCACGTTCATCCAAGAGAATAGGCTCAAACAAAGGAAGGAGGCGAAATGGCATACATTTTCCACAACCACTGCCGTTATGCCAAAGTAATGTCATTACGAATATACTTAATACCAAGCTCCCATATACACTTTAGCTATAGAAGCTATAAGAAACCGGGATCTTTGAAAGGTGTTGCCAATGAAAAGGTCTGCATGATCGTGAAAATAATCCAAAATTAAAGAGAGTGAATGTCATGAGCTAATGAAACAATACAACATTAATACTTCAGTTTGCCTTAATCTGGTCACTTTCTCTTGAACCCGCATGCTTGCACTTAACCACGCCTATATGTAAGTGCAAGAAAATTCCTCCTACGAGGATCTTTTCTTTCCTTTAAAAAATTTCACAGCAGCGAAAGAGTTCTTTCGAAATCGCAAGTAAATCCGATGAAGGCTATGCGTTTTAGAAGGCCTTGCAAACAATTACGCCATGTGGTGGGACTGTATTAAAAATCAGGAACAATCCATTGTAGCCACTTGACATGGCGCCATCTTTTGTAACCGAGTGATTTTATGACTTTCATTCAAGGTGCAAATCTGCATCTGGCGCCGAACACTTAGAATCAATCTATTTCACAAGCACTGCTTTATTTTTATTGGAGCAGACGGCGAGCCATCACGAAATGTTTGTTTTTGAGCAGATTTCCGCTTCAAGAGCAGTAAGTTTCCATGTTTCGCACAAGCATGTCTAAGCCATCTGGTGTTAGAGTTTGAAAACGACCTTCGTCAGGGCTTTTCGTTTGATCTCAACTCAAAGAAATTGATTTAGGAAGGAAGCCGCAGAGACCATGTTGTAGTGAAACGTTCTCAGTCAGACAATATTTCAAGTCTTCAACACAAGCTCAAGTTTACCCTGAATGGGACGTTTCAACACAATTTGCTTATTGTGGTCGCCAAATAATTTTGTTTGTTTTCAGTTTTTTTAAATAAAAAAATATTTTTTTTCAGGTATAAACTTAAACTACTATTTAAACAATTGGCGTTGGTCGATTTTTAAGTTTTTCTTTAGTTTTCAATTTATTTTCCGAGTATCAAGGAGATTTGATCAATAAATATGTAAAAACGTTTGAACTGCCGCTTTGACAATGAACAAGCAATTTGACGTAATCTGACGAAATCTCAGCACATGCCTATTGTTGCTATGCCACCTTTGCTCCAATCAATTAACCCAGTGCCACGCAGTCATCCAGTCGCCTTTCGAAAAACTATCGGTGTATTTTCTGTTAAAGCGAAGCAGCTTGTAATCTTGCTTCGGCACATCGAGACACAATCGTAGTTTTATGATGGCGGCAATATTCTCTTCTGATAATTGCCGCTGCCCGCAAAGCGTGGTCGCCCCTCGTGCATTGTTGCGACGCAAAGTGCTGAACGAGAGCACGCGTCAAGTGTCGCTCACATCGTCATGCATCTTTTGAAGTTTTTATCATCGTCTGGCTCATTCAGCTCAGACCGATGGAAGGCACGGCGGATGTGAAGTGCAGAGTAAGTTGTAGGGTCCAAGGAACATTTAGGTCCAACGCTGGGCGCGCGTGGAGAATTTGCAAAAACTGTTAATGTGGGGTATTTGAGGCATTTTTTATTTCTAATTTATGTAGTGTAACAACCAAATTTTGTTGAAGCCGGAAGTAAATGAATTTTTGGCTTGGAAAAGATCTCTTTACCAAAGCCAAATTTACAAGGCCAGAACCCTCTTATAAGTCTATGTAAGATGGATATGCACAAACATTGAGTGGTCGGTTAAATTTTCTGTAAATGGAGACGTTTTGTTTTCATTTACCAACTAAGTAAAGTGTAGACAAAAACAAAAACACTAAAGCTGGAAAAATCTTGACAACATTGTTTCTGTAGATATAAGCAAATTTTTACATAGATATCTTTCGTGTTTGCTTTGTAATTCGCAACCAGCAGGCCTCAGTAAATAATCTGTTAGTTTTTAGTTACGCTGAAGACGATGAAGAGGCAGTTTACGAGTTTGTGTCGTGCTGCAAAAATATTGTTTTTAATTGACGAACAAAGCTTATCAGCTCAAAGGAAAAAAGTTACCTGTGTTTTTTGAAAAAAAAACACGTTTTACTAACCTGATTTGAAATATTTTCATGATCACTTACGGCGTTTTTGCGACCTGAGCTTCTGAGAAAAATCTAGCAAACAACTTTTTTATTGATTTATACAAAAATCTGGCACGACATCAAATTATTTGACGAGACTTTCTTTGCGTCCCTTGGATCATGAGCTTCTGAACAGAGATCAACAAAGCAAATGGAGGAAGACTTCTGGCATGGTCTCTATCTCAGCACAATGATGCAGAATGCTGGAGAATATATAGCGTTAAATTCACAATGCAGAACACTTATCTCTACGCCACAAAGCAATAGTAAACGACATTTGGGAACTGCACTAAACTGTGTTTATCGACACCTGAGATCTTGTATCATAATGCAAAATGTAATGTAAGATTTAAGAGGAAATACGTTCCTCTTATTTGCCTCACTGATGATAGACAATCGGGCATATACAAAAAAGAGTTCAAGCACAGTTGTTGAAAACTGTAGAGTCAAGGAAGCTGAGCATGTGTTTTAAAGAAGGCAAATAAATGCAAAAACGTACTCAGCGGATGATTTAATTTCTTTTATGTTTGTTTACGCCCTTATTATAGCTTATGCTGGTTTTGTGCGCATTGCCTTCATTAGAAATTTTCTTTCAGCAATAGGCAATCAAATAAGTTTTTAGCATGGAGGTCAACTTTTCAATCGACTTCATCCTTGGAAATTGCGGAGAAAAGTTCCACAAGAAATGTCGCCGGACCCATCTCGATGGGGAAGCGGTCAATGGTAAAACCACGCCTGAAGAAAGAGGATCTTACGCAGTCAAATGGAGACCCCTTTCTATAGCGGGACCGCACACTCAACACCGGCTGCAAGACCACTTTGAGAGTGCGAATACCAAGTGCAGCCCCTGTTCATTCGCAAAACAACCGAACTTCGATTCTAGCGCAGCAAGACTAAGCGCCGATGCGGGAACGGCGTCCTGCAAAATATTTTCGTCGAGCAAATCGAAAAGCTTTGTTTCGGATAACCCGCGCGACAGTTATTTTGAAAACTTGCCGTATTATGAAAGACATTCGCCAAAACACCTTCCGAGTTGGCAACATTCTTATTTTTCAGCAAGACCACTCATTTCTGAAATCAGTGATCCAGATAAAACGCTGCAGCCGGATAATCCAGGTAAGTTAAACAACAGTGGTGTTGATAACTACAAAACACATGTTTTTAATTTGTGTTCCAAATTTTTGGTCTTGGGTGGAAATGCGTGCTTCTGCTAGAAGTTGCTAAATTGCATCGAAAAATGCATGTGGCAAATTTTAGGACGAAAGTAAATGACGGTATCATGAAAATTATTAAATGACCAATGACTTCGAAATGTTTCGTTCGCACAGCTTTATATTACCACACTGTTATCGAAACGGTGCAGCTAGAAAGAAATGAAGTTGTGTTCTTACGTGCGGTTTAACTACTTAATCAAGACTATCAGGACTGTTATGAGATTAGAGCATTAAAACCATTAGATTGTGGTGGCATCGTTTATTGTTGCAAAAGTAGGGTGACTACGTGTCTTAGTTCGGAAGGAACAGCCCCAGTTTTCGGGGTCGTTCTGGTTCTTTGCTGGATTGTCCAAGAAAGCCAGACTGGCAGCAGACAAGAAAAAGACTTTAGAGAAAATAATGATGGCGATGTACAGTGAAAATTTGTGTTGATACAATTTATGGTCCCGTTTCGGTTGAAAGCGTTGATCTTCACCTACCTTTATTTGCCTTTTTATTTTGTTAAATTAAGCCCATTGCAATTTTGAAAAATAAAACTATGGTCTCCTTATGCAAAGAAATCATAGGTGGTTCACGTACTGCTTTACAACAGATCTTAGTAAAAATCTTTTTCAATCTATATGATATGAATATTTGGTTTCTAGGTAACTCTTTAAATTTGTTTGTGCGCTGACCTCGTAATAGCATTCTTACTACTCATGATAAGCGGTTGTTGCGTCTCGTTTACCTAAATCCACACCTATGCTTTAGCCCCGGAAAATTTTGAGCAACAAACCAGATTGCAGTACAAAAACTTGCAAACATAAAAAAATGAAACCACAAGCAATGCATTTCTTATAAATGCCAAGGAAAGGTTTTTCAACCTCGACAGGCAGAAATATATACAGTAGAGCTTGAAAAGAAGGTATGAAAACAAAATTGAAGTCTTTCAAAACTTTCAAAACAAATGACCTTTTAAACTACACGAACTTTTGCAGATGTAGGTTAAACCTTGAGTTCACCGTTTTTGGAGTTCAAAGATGTTTCCCTTCGAGTTTGAAAAACTGAGATTATTTCTCAATGTTACGATTTTACCATAGAACAAACAAATTTACTTCAAAATGAAATGCGCGTTTGCTTCATGGCGAAAACTTTTTCATTGAAGCAAAAAGTTTGCTTCAAAACGAACATGTTTTCATTTGAAGCCATATTTAACACGCGCTGAGCGACATACTTTAGCCGAAAAAAATTTTGAGCCTGTTTCCAACTGGATCCCATACTTTGACAAAAGTAGTATTTTAGAATTTAGGAATGTGTAATGTTTACAAATTGACAGAAACAGGTGATTGTTATGTGTAAACTAAACCTACTTTTGTCAACGCACAAACTGTCATAACATATTTGTGAGAAAACATTTGACTGTGTATAGAAAACATGGAACATTTATGTAGTAAAGCGCATTAGTTCATGTAAGCTTTGTGCTCTGATGTGTCTGCATCATCTACCAAAAGTTTAGAAAATTCGCTTGATTCAATCAATGTGTGTTTTACTTAACAAGGGAAAAAAGCATAAAGACCATCAAAAAGTGAAATATCGTGTGAACTTCCTTCAACGCGAATTTCATTTTGAAGCAAACTTATTTGCTCTAGTAATAACTGATCTCTTTATGTTTGGTTAAAAAAATAAAACAAAAATGTTGCTTTTGATTCAGATTTGGTTTTGGCCTCGCTGAGGTAACATTATTCGTCGACATGTTTGAAACAGTACACGATGTCATATTTTTATCACACGATCTCTTTTAGCGGGTGGGAGTAGTTTAAGCTCTAACCGAAGAGACGAAGCAACCAGTTGTAGAGGAGAGATTTACAGTGTACTTTCACTTGTGGCGAAAAACACCAAACTTCTAATATGAAAAGCTGCAAAACAGGTTTTCGCAAAATTCAAAATTTCATGTTGTCTCTTCTTAGTTGAAAAAATTCGGCCGAAGTCCAGGGGTTCCCGTGTAGGACGACGACTGTTCACGGGGCTTCAACTTCTTGAGCTGGAAAAAACGTTTTCATTGAAGCCATACTTATCACGCGCGGAGCGAGTTACTTTGGCTGAAAAAATTGTGAGTAATGATTCCTATTTCTCTGTTGCTTTTCCTTTTCGTAAGAGATAATTCGTGCACTTTCCTATTCCTCTTCTGAACATGTGTAGTTGATGTATCTTCGCGTGTGTCCAAGCAACAGAACAGCACATTTGTTGATAATATGTCTAATCAGAAGCGTCCCTGCCCTTGGGTCTTGAGTCCCGGAGCTTCGTCTCACTCCTCTACCCTGTTTAGACTTCCACCGTTCAGCGCGGGCGGAATTGATTTTCAAACTAAAGGCGATTGGACCAATTCGGATTTCAACAAAATGGCGGGCTGCGCGTTTCATATACGATTTACGCGAGTAGATACTTAGCGGAGCAAAACGGCAATGTACGTGTCAACTTTTGCTCCCTCAATTAGCGTTAAAGAGGATTAACAGCACGAGATTGTTTCTGAGACAGTGCGAAATGCAAACAGACAAGGGTCCGCGGCCTGATTTGCTGTCAACAACAGTGACTGAACCAAAACACGCGAACAAAAAATCCATGCAGATTGTGACAGCCTAAGCCGGATCTTAAGTACAAATTGGCTGATTAGTATCACTGCTGGTCAATCCGAACTGCGATGTTGGTGGTCTTATTATATTGCCAGGCATTGATGCAAGCGATTGACAGGCAAGCAGACTGTCATTTAGAAGCGTTCTGCAAGAGAAAACTTAACAAACACGAAAATAATGCTAATGTTTTGTGTGCACGTCTCTCTTGCCATTTGCTTCAGTACAGACTAGTTGTAAAACCCGAAATATTTATTTCTTTCGACACAGAAGCTTACTGAAGGTCAAATCAAGACGTGGTTTCAAAACCGACGCACCAAGGAAAAGCGCCGCGGCCCAAACAGCGACGATGATCGCAAGGGTCACGACGAAGCAAATGAACTACTGCAGCAGCCGGTCAGAATTCATGCTCATGGCATTCAGGTTCGAGCGACTTACGGGCCCTCGGATCAATATTTGTTGGCTGCTGTTGCGGATTATTTAAAGCGGCGTGAACTTAAAGCAGCGTCGACATCTTGAAGCATTTGCTATACTGCAGTATGCATGTCTTGCAGGATGATACTTTGCCTGACTGGAGCAAAACTTAGATGTAACAGCAGCTATTCTAGTTTGGAATTGCGAAATCAAAAAGTCTGGTCTTAACTTTAGACAGCAAAGAAAGAACAGCGCGCTGCAGGAGCAACGCATTGTTACGGATATCCGGAGCCTTATTTTCGCCTCCAGCCCCGCTCGTTTTGGGTGTTTTGCTGGAAAAGAACTGAGACTGAACTGGTTTAAACCTCCGATCATTCACCACCACGCAAATTGCGTAGGTACGAAGGCATCAGATCAGTCCCGTCCCCACAGGGAGGCTGTGGTGGGCTAAGACCCCCCAAACAAAACTTCAAGCCCCCAAAATTGAACTAAACACCACAAATTAAGAGTTTTGTCGAATTTTAGGATGTCAAGCCTCCCTGCACAAATTTAAAGCTCCCCTATTCAAGATTTTTTGGCAATGGTTCTGCATCAGATTTCGGTAATATGATTAAACCGCTAAGGAGTGCTGCTAAAAACGTAAGAGTGAAATAGATCAACGTAGCGACGGTCAACAACCTGTCTTAACAGGGATCTGATCAAAATCGTTTGTGTCTTTTTATTCATCCTCTCACGCTCTTCACCAGCAAAGTCAAACCTAACCCGCTGTGATAACGTCGCGAAGACGTTTCTTTACATACTTTTCAACGCTAGCGCAATCCAGCCCCTTGTTGGTACGTACGGTGAAAGTTAACATGCGCTTCAACCATTTCGCTCAAATCTCAAGACTTAAAAGTAACCAATTACATTGCAAAGATTAGCGCATAACAAAAAGAAAATTAGCTGTCTTTGCAAGTTGTGATTCGCCATTTTGTCTGCTTGACTATTTGCATGCAAAGCTGTTACAACTGCTTCGTAACATGAGGGCTGGAGAAGAAACAAGATAGTTGATGAAATACAGCAACANTGCAAAAACTGCAACTGCACCCGCACCACCTATTGCGATCCCTGTGAGCCCACTGTGTTCTTCACCGTCTTCNTTTTTGGGAACAACTTTGAAAGAAAAANGCTGTTTGAGTCTCACCCAGATCCTTCTCCACACAAACTTCAGGACTTTTCATTATTTTTGCNGTATTTTCCTCGNAAGACGCAGTTAAGCCGCTGTGTTCTCCAAAGTTCAGAGCACGAACCGTCATGCCGGTTGAAAGAAGTCAAATGCAATCGATCACGCATCTAGACAAGAAAAGACATTGACCTTTCAAATAAGGACTGACGCATTTGTGATGAAAAACTGTTTCTTTGTATTTGCCAGTGGCGGATCCAAGGGAGGCGGTTTGGGGTAACTCTCCTCAAACGTCTGTAGCGTCCCATTGAATGGCACCCCTTTGATATAAATGCACCCCTTTTTGGAGCCTATATCGAGGTAGAAACAGAGATTAAAAAATAGTCTAAACCAGAGGTTCTTAAACGTTTTCAGTCGCGCCTCTTTGGCATTGGTCATTGATACTCGCGCCTCACCTAACGATCAAACACAAAAAAACAAATCAACAATGTATTTGCTATTATCCTGGTTAATAGTAAGGAAGGAAGCAACTTTTTTTGCGGAAACTAGTAGTTTAATTCGAGGCTTTGTTGAAGACATCGACTGCCGGTGCCCGGCACCCAGTCTCCTTAACCACTGATGTACCAATTGATGGTAGCTTCATCAATTTTAATGCTCAAATGCTCAGACTGACAGTCATGTCAGAACATTTTCACAAGAAAACCTAATGGCTGAAAACAATTAAGCTGCTGTTATTAATCATTTTAACTCTCACACAACTATCCAACACATAAGCTAGAACTATTTACTGACCCTTCTCCGAAAGGAGACAACGTTGAACACACAGCTGAGTGTTACAAGCTTCCCTTTAGAGCAACCCAAACCTCCATTTGTTAGATTTTTGGTCATGAAGAATCAACTTTATTCAAGAAAATACAACGGTTAAAACGATTTCTCTTGTTTGCAGCAAAAACACACAACACACGCGTACTGGCTTTGCCCTTAAATGAAATTTTGTCACCAAAAATCTTGGGATTTTCAACCTAAACCTATGAAACGATATCGTACTTGGCTTTTGTGGTAGATTCCTTCCCGTAGTTGTACTTCGTGCATGCGCCAACATCAACATACGTAAATCCTGCTGTTCAACAAAGTCTAGCTAGAGTATTGTAAATTTTAGAGCCTGTTTTTTTTATAGAAGTTTGCAAGAGGCGCGCGAGTATGGCAGTGAAACATTGTTAAAAAGTATTAACTACAAGGTTTTTATCATTCGTAAATTCAATATCATTTCACTATCAGCGCCTAATCAAAACAAAGCGTACAAGACAAAATCTCGGAACGAACTGGAATGTGAAGCCGATTTGCGATGCGTCTTGTCTGCCACAAAGTCTCGCTAGTTTCCAAAAAAAAACAGTTGCATCCTTTCCGTTAGGTAGGATAATGGCAAATAAATTGCACTCTTGGTTTTTGTGTTTGATTTTGAGGTGAAGTGAGTCGCGAGTATCAATGACTAACGCCACAAGGGCGCGAATGGAAAAGTTAAAAAAACTCTGATTTGAAGGAATCGTTAAACATAACTAATGTCCTTCAAAAACTGGCAAGCTACAGCAGCCTCTCTGGTATTACGATTTTGAGAAAATCCGGCACTTTCCTAGTTTACTTTGAAAGGGTAACTGTGTTATCATCGCTATGGGTTTTCAATGTATATCAGGAAATAACACAAGTATTTCTGTTGTAGTAAACATTTACGCTATGATATAAAGTAATGCTAAGATAATGAAATTACATGTGGTCTATAACGTCCGCAGCCAATATTCAGCGTGTTTACTATTAAGCTCGCTTTAAATTGCAACTGATAAACAATACATCGATAAATAGTTTACATTTTAGGTTTGAAAAGATTGTGTTTTGTGTTGACTAAAAAAGTGAGAAAATATTTATAAGGAGACACATCACAAGCAAAAAGGTTTGGATTATATATGTAATACAAATTATTAAACATTGAGCTGTCGGTACCTTCCTTCTGTTGAACATAGTCCCAATTTCTTTCAAAATTTGGACTAGTGGGATTGATTTCTTTTCTTCACATCAGGAGTTCACAGTCCAGGCACGTGAGGAAGTATCAAAGTTGATTGAATTTGATTTTGTACCGTTATTAGTGGCGTTCAATGTATTTTAGGGCAATATGCTTTTAGGCCAAGTGTGAACTTGTCACGCGATTATGAGATCGTTTTTCACAATAATCAGCAGAGCTACCTGAAGTGGAAGTAATGTCATCGCAAACGCCTTTTATTAATTTTTTGTTTTGAATTGTAATAAATACGATTTCCACGTGCATGTAACTACACAGCTTCGTCTGGAAACGTGACTGTCATTTACCTATTTACTCGATTCCTATCGTGGGACTTGTGTTGTTACTTGTTAGTGTAAGAAGAACCGTTCTTCTTCCTAACCAGGGCGGGAATACGTTTCAGACATTGTTTTTGCTGATCTCGCTACAGATAGCCAAAGTGTCAACCACTAGAGCGCCCAGCATGCTTTGAGGCATATACAATTTGAAGATATAAGAGATGTTTCGGAAATCATTAGTGATTTTATTTACTGTGCAGCTTGTGAAAAATGGTGGCCCATCTTTTTTGACCGGTGTCAAAAGTTTTGCGAGTTATTGATGTAAGGCGCGTTTGAACTGTGGTGATTTCCTGAAAAATCGAATACTTCAACCAACAAATAACCACTTTCTTGGCCCACAAAAGATTTTTTTATGTGATACCCAAAGATTGTCATACAAAATCTGGGGTACTAAACACGTGAAGGCTATTTGGCGCCCAGAACTTTTGTATGTTAGAATAATTGGAAATAAATATATTTTTCATTTAAATGTACCCCTTCAGATAGGCAAAGGTGTACACTGTACAGGAGCCGGAATGTCGGAGTAGACTCCGGCCGGAGTCTTGACGATTTTCGAAAATAGGAGTGGAGCCGGAGTTGATTATTCTGAGAAAGGGCCGGAGCCGGAGTGGAGACGGAGTCAGTTTTTTACTAAGAGGTTAGTTTGTTTATTATTGATCATTATTATTGCAGATTGATTTTTACAAAGCATGTTATAACATAACCTTCGCATGTGCAAAACTACTTCACAGGAAGTCTTAAAATTTTAATACAACTTGGATGTAAGTCAGGTTAGGTTGGTCAGTTTATGTGTGTGAAGATTTGGACAATTTTTTTTTCATGGTGGTACGTTAAAAATATGTTGGCCAATGAAATTTAGCTCAAAAAAAGTTTAGGTAGTGTCTCAACAACCAGCATATCCAGTTTTCTGTTTCGAAAGACANAAAGTACCGCATCCCGCATCCAGTTTTCTGCCAGATATAAAACTGAGTTGGAGAAATTTCATTACTGTCTGTCAACATGGTCGAGGAGTGGNAAGTGACTAGACAATCATCAGTTCGAGTGACTCCTTTGTTGTAATTGGATTTCTTTTAATGTACTTACATAAGATTGTAAGTAAAATTTTTTTGACCCCTTGTGATGTACATTTAGAAAAGCAGATAAGTGCTTTTGGTCTAGGGTTAGGTTTAGCATTTAGGATTAGAGTTTTTTGTTAGTGCTTAAGGTTAGGGCTTAGGGTTAGCGTTTAGGGTTAGGGTTCAGTGTTAGTGTCAAAGGATAGGGTTTATTTGCGTTTAGTGTTGATGATTAGGGTTTGCGGTTAAGGTAAATGGTTAGGGCTTAGGGTAGCTTATTGGGTAAAAAAATTTATGGCCACCTCAATCCTTTATCTGAGAAGCAACTGGCATGTATTGCAGTGATCAGCAGATTCGTTTGATACGTTTTTTCAGCCTTCTTAATGCGTAAACCGGATACGGTCGTTTAGACACTGCCAAAAGTTTAGATAATTCACTTTGAAGTTTAAGCAGGAGTCGGAGTCCAAAACTTTAACATGTTTCGGAGTCGCAGCGGAGTCGGAGTACATTCAGCCGAAGCAGGAGCGGAGTCGGAGTCAAAAATTTCAGACTCCGTGCACCTCTGCAAAGGGGTACACGTACCCCAGGTTGGGAACCCTTGTGTTAGATGCTGTTAAATTCCTTCTTGTCGAGAAGCAAGATGCCAAAAACCAAATCTACTGCAATCGGCCCAGCTGCTTACCTTGTAGCAAATATTTGTGTGCATGAGGTATAATTTTATCTTTGGCACAAAATTTTAATTTCTTCATTCTAAAACTGGCTTCAATACAGATGTATGGACCAAAGCCGAGAGATGTCAAGTATAAAAATTGTGAATATTTTTGAAGCGCTACGTTAACAATCAAAGTTGCGCAAAACATATATTTTTTTATGATGCGCTGCGTCAGTGACTTTACAGAACTGCTTTTGTTAAAAGCGAGTTTGTGGCTGACGGGTTTCGCTGAGCATTCTCAATACATTGCACCCAGTGTATACCAAGAGTGAATTGAAGGCTCTAGGTTTGGTACTGAGCTTTCAATGAATCTGTTTTGCGATGATTCGGACTTGCAATCGGCATTTTCTCCTTATATTTGTTGACTTGTTCGCTCTGAACAATGGATCATACATAATACTATTGTTGGAATCTTGATTTTCCCTTTTTAAATTTTCCCCAGGAATGGTTATACCGCAGGAAAAAAATCTACTTTTTTGATTTTTGTTGACTGTGCAAACCTTCAGTGATCAACAAAAGACAGGAACACGAGAACATTGATTAAAGAAACAAAGCATTATAAATAAAACCTAACAAAATTGTAACTTTATTTTATTATTTATTTTATCAGCATGCGTTGAAAAACAATATATGATTTCTCAGAGACCACCGAAAAAACAGTGAAAATCTAAGAGAGCAAGCAATAAAAAACAGGCTAAATGTGGTCATGGACAACAATGCGCGCTTATTCACACAAACATTCAAACGTAACAGCTGTTTCTATNTTGCTCCGNTGCTGTTAGAAACATATAACTTGAAATGGGTGAAGTATATAATCTTTTATTTTTGCGAATTGGTTTGAACAACCATAATTCTTTTCTGGTTTAGTTACCAGGTAGTGATCTCTCGGTTCTCGGTAGTGATGTTTGAAGACAACTGGACAGTTTGAAAGGTTTCCGATCACAAACTATCACGCGATAACTGAATGTTTCTTTAGTTTTGGCAGAAGCTTGGATCTGTTTTACTTCGAATAAAAAATATTTGCCTGACTTTATTGTGTTAGTATCGAGTTACGTAGTTTTAAAGTTACAAACCTGAGACTGACGTATGGAAATTAAAAGTCTCTCACCAGAATGAAGAAAATTTCGGCGGCTCTTGGTCACAGCGCAAAAACGATCATTAAAATGGCGTTAGGTGTAAAATATATTAATATCTAAACAAAAACGACAGTGTATCAACAATCGGAGCATAGCATTGAAGAACGCGATTAAGCCCATATCGACAGAGCTGAAAGTCAGTGAGATTGAGTTTGCTTGAGGTCCTCATCTGAAAAAGTATACGAATGTATTCAGCAAAACGCTCTGCAAGCTCACATTTAATACCAGAAAATCAATAGTTGGATGTCACACCAAACCACCGATGTGCAATTTACATCTAAGATGAAATTTAAATTCTCACAAAAATGATTTGACGTTTTCCACGAAATTGGTCACACAGTTATCTTATGAGAAATGAGCATGCAAAGTGTTATCTGAAAAACGGTAAATTAATCATGAGACATTTCCGCGTGCTTTGTTTAAAATCTCTAACAAGTGATTACTTGAAGAAGTTGTCATTGTGAACACTTGGGTCTCTTCGTCATTCACGTGCCCTTCACTCGTTGCGACAACTTGTTCAGTTGCAGGTGACAGTGACTTTGCTCCGTAAAAATGATGAAGGAATGGCCACCAAGACCGCTGAACTAAACCTGGTTTCAGAAAATGACCAGAAAATCGTGTGAAGCAGATTCTTACGCAAAGACTTACCATGCGTTGCAGTTCTACTTTATTTTTACTCTTTCTTTTCTCTATGTCATGTTTTGAAGTAATGTTTTTGCAAACTCAGATACAATGTTTTAGGTTCTAGATTTTGAATAAAAAATTTGTGAAATTTTCACTAGTACATAAAGATGGCAATTTGTATAACTTTTTGAAGCTGCGGTATACCTCCTCCCCGCGCTTACCTACATCACCAGCCTTTCTCTAGGGACAACACTGCGTGATTTGCAAGCAAACCCTTACAGTACACACAATGAGATGAAATGATGACTTCCTGCGCATAGGAGTAGTCAGGCGGGGCCCAGCCCAAACTTTTAGTATATATAGTCATTTTATGCTCTGAGGGCCGGTTTCCCAAACAAAATAGTGTTATTCGCCTAAAATCAAACATTTTGCCCCGCCCAATTTTTTTGGCCCTCCCCAAAATTTTGGGTTTTCTACGCCACTGAGCCTGTGGTGTTAAGCAGCATCCATTTTGCTCAGCGGAGCATATATGGTTTGTTATCCAATTTATAACAATGCCATGAAATTCTGGTTTTAGCAGTAAAGATTGGGCGAGTTACACCAATGGATGAAAGGAGCTCTAATTGTTAAAAAATGTGTCTACTTTATTTTTTAATCAGGTGCTCAGAGCACTAAACTGCGTCGCGCGATCTGTAACATTTAATTTATACCAGTGATCTTTTTCACAAGTCTATCCTCAGGCGGAAAGAAAGCGTCAAGCGCAAATGAAGATATACGAAAGTGAAAGATTTCCAAGCGCTCGCCTTAGATTTCCAAAGCCTTGCAGTTTGCTGCATGTAAGTTCCTGTGCGTTATCACCACCTGTAGCACAACCACGATATGTATAGTCCAGGAGGAGACCAAAAAAACTTCTTTTCCAGTGATAAACAAGACGAACGTTTACACATCTCCTCGTTATTAGCATTGCCAGCCACAACCAGCAAACCCTTTACGTGTTATTGTT
>JGI24158J21664_10001426_pt1 | contig 26935 bp, 8 predicted proteins | sample Ectturendosymbi3_FD_21664 | JGI IMG/M metagenome (IMG submission 21664) | reverse complement strand
CGCATGCAGGAAGTGAGAAACTCCCAAAACTAAGATTTGAGAGCCGACCCGGCGTGAAATATAAACGGCGGGAAGACGGAATCGAATCCCGGAGACTTTCCTGGCTTCAGGCGCCTGAGGGCAGAAGTAAGGTACTCCGGCCTAAAGGGATCAGAGATACTGTGACATTTAGGTGTTTAGATTTTCCGTAGGTCGGACAGCTGCTTGTTGACGTGCCTCGTGGACTCGCGGCCCCTGTCCCGTGTGTCCCTTTCTTGACGAGTTGCGAGGCGATGGAGTTTGCCGAGACGGGTCACAGGTGAGATGAGCGTCCAGACCTGACAGTGAGTTTGTTGATGGTTCTCCACGCCGTGCAGCTAGAGTGTGAGATGTGTATAGAATTAACAGCTTCCTCCCATAGCTCCTGCTTCTTCTGTTGTAGCCGAGATAGTACGGACGAAGCGGCTCTATCAGAGTCAGTCCCCACTGGGGCTCGGATGAAGGAGCGATAGAGGTCTCGCACTCTTTGTCTCAGCATGGCACATAGTTCTTACGACGGCAACGTGGGATGCATTTTTGGCCGCGGATAGTAGGTTCTCGCAAAAAATCCTGGTATGCACCCTCAATATTTAATGTGTTCGGAGGTGGCAATCTCTCAGCGGTTTCACTTATGAGAAAGGAATGCGCTTCCAATCAGCCTTGCAAAAGTTCCAACGCTTCACCGGATCGCTGTGGGCAGGAACCTTGAAACTTGGTGGCGTTATGAGTAAGGCCGATGTTGTGACCGCGGGAGCTTTCCTAGAACACGCCTGTCAGGCAGTCGGCTGTCCTGGCCGAACCTCGCGAAGGCCAGGTCCGGGTTGGTGCCGACGTTCCATCGGGTTGGTTCCGACACTCTCAATGCTTTTGCATTACTGGGTATATAATGGGGTAGTATTTTTTCTATTTATATGCTTCAAATTTAATACTATTCAGTGTAAGGCGTGCAGCGACTTTGCCTTTGGGCTTGTTTAACCGCTCCAAGCTGTTCATCCGGTGACTAATATTTTGATAGCACCGCCATGTCTAAAGTAGCTACCGCTATTGGTAATTCCCATGTGTGGGTCGTGACCGTGCCCCGACCGCCCTTTTTTGGCGATTTGCTTCATCTCACGCTGCATTGAGTAACAATCCAATTTCCTACGTTGCGGTGTTGTGTCTGCAAACCGGATGGCAACACAACGTGCCTTTGTTTTCGTAGTCTCGAACAGCTGTGACAACGAAGTTCTTTTTCGGTTTTGCCTCTTCTTGCGACGAGCGTTCGGTGAAGGTACAGCTCGGGTCAACTAGAAATTTAGTGGCATTTCGCCGTCATATGTAAAGACCAAGTTCTGCCAACCGTAACAGCAATTTTTATGAATGCAAAATACCAGATATCTGAGCAGTGGTAATCACATCAGTTGGTACGTAAACTCATTACTTTTGTCGTTAGATGTTAGCTCACAGTACAGCGTGGTGCAAGTTTGCTGTTGTGCATTTGAGTTCGTTCTTGTCTATTGATAATAGTCGCAGGCAAGTTGCAGTTATGCCCGTGAGATGCGGGTATGATTTACTTACAGTATATAACCGCGATCGTGTGCTTGTCCATCGTTAATTGTTTGTGGCACCCTCAGCTAATCGGAAGTGAAATTTGTTGGCAATTTAGCTGCAGGCTTAGTTATTTCTGCTGTATTTTCACAAACCGTGTTTGACGATCAATCGCCACTAAAGTATGCTGCTTGTTGGATTTGTGACAACAAGACTTTGCGCGGATTTCTTTCCGTTTGAAATTGCTGTAGGGAACAAAATACTACAACCCGGTTGGTGTGCAGATTCATAAGCATCAGCTAGGCGAAAGTTTGTCGGAAGCGTTTTTCTCAAATTTCTGCGGACTAGCTTCCCCACAGCTCGCAACTAAGTACAGCTGCCGCAATATTAAAAGCTGTTTTTGTTGTTTTTAAGAGTTGCAAGCTTCAATATCTACAAATAATGTCAGTGATAAAAATTCGCTGCATATCAAAAATGTGGACTGTCTAATCTACACCGTTGATACATATATTGATTTCATCAGAAATGCACGGAACTTGTGAAAAGATTACCGAATGCAGCAGATCATCTACGTGTGCGACCGACTGAATTTTCCCTCAGAAGTTGTGATGGAAGCATTTGACGAAATATTTTTCAAGAAGCAACGCGCCAAAGGCTAGTGAGTAATTTGCTGTTGCGTTAGGAGGAAAACATTTTCTCGTTGAAATAGTTTTTGTTGTTGTAGATTTGCTCAAATTGAAGCCGAATTTCTATGCAAATTACGGTCATTACACGCATGCATTGGTTTTGACGATTTTCAGAAAAACCCTCGCAAACAATTGCTGCATCAAATGAAAGCAACGCCAGGATGGAAGTGTTGGGGTTTTCTGTATTTGCTGACAATTCCTTGCAACGAATCACAGGTGGCGTTGCATAAACGTGATGTTTATCTGCTTTTTCAGGCGGCTGCAAGTAATCGCTCGACGAGAATTCACTCGAGCCAGCAAAATATTCAATATACTTCTTGCTCGTAATGCGACTTAAGTAACTGCAAACTGCTCCAGGGAATTTTCTCTGCTTTCGCGTTTTGATATCATTTCCGTCGCTCTCGGTTACAGCTTCGGTCAGAAAAATCGTGAAATTTCATCACAAGCACGTGGCGCGTACAAACGTACCTACCGTGACTGAAGAGCATTTAATGCAGCTGAAGGAAAATTACGAAAATAATCGTTGTGAATACAAGCGAAAACTGAACACGCTAAAGTTTTAAAACAATGTGAGCTGAAAACGTCCGCGATAATATACTTTAACTTTAAGGATGCAAAAAGTTCACTGTAATCCTACTGCAGTGACTTTGAACCAGGGAAATTGGGAAATGCTACCGCTCATGTAAGGATATTTTATACGGATGTCATAAAGAAAACAATGAACTTGATGACAAGCATTGTATTGAGGACGTGAACTTTGAGACCAGACAACGTTGTGGAACCTGTCCACCATCAAAACAGAACAAAACGAGGTTCACGTGCCAACTGCCAGTGCCAACGATGGGGAGCACTTGTCTGCATTGATCACTTTCAAGTTTTCTGCAACGATTATTCACACCCCTGGAACACTTACCTCGGGTGATTTCCACCCAGACAGAAGTGATGGCTACGTGGTCCCTAGGTGAAAATCACCCGCCGTTTTGGTTGATTGTGAGTTCGGGTGAAAATTACCCGACATAATGGTTAGTGTGAGTTCAGCTGAAAATCACCCGACGTTATGGTTAGAGCAGGGTTCCCAAACTTTCACTTACCATGTACCATTTCAGCATTCAGACAGATGAGTATGTACCCGTTCAGCATTTCGACAGATGAATGTACCCCTAAAATTTCTTATGAGAAAATATTTACCATGATTAGTCATGGATACATTTAACAACAAGCATATGATTTTTTAATATAACATTCACTGATGTGCGTATGAATTTTTGGAATGAAACTTAAATATGTTTTTTGTAAATATATTTTTCTCTTCTGTTGCTAACCGTAAATGTACCTCTTCAGATAGGCAAACGTACCCCTGGGGGTGCACGTACCCCAGGTTGGGAACCTCTGGGTTAGAGTGAGTTTTTTGTTTCCCTGTTGATGCCTTGACATTGTACAAATTGACAAAACACCACTAATTTATAGTTTTCTTATTTCAATTTTGGGGGCTTGGTGCATTGTTTGGGGGTCTTAGCCCACCAAATCCCTGCTGTGGCGACGGAAATGGCCGTATTGACACATGAATGTAAGTAGCAGTGCTGCGATCAGTCTGATTGCGCAACAATTGTCGTAGTGCATTTGCCCATTTTGGCAGGGTTGATTAATGTGGCTGAAAATTCCAATGAAAATAGGAAAATTTCATGTCTCAACCTTATTTATTTTTGTCTCCACAAGCTTCAAATTAAGTTCTGTTTAAACCCTAAACCGATCAACAATGGCGCCTACTGACGGAATTTTTGGATTTTTTTTACTTTTTCGTTCTTTTGTTAAGAGCATTTCCCACATTTTTGTTTGGAAAATTGCTTTTGTTCTTCATGATATAAAAATTTTTCCAAAATCAACACGTTGTTTACTTCTGATCGAATGAGCTTGAGAAGACTTGCTGCGTTGTACAAAAACCCGTGCGCGCGTCTGAACCTGTCAGTTTTAGTCCAGTATAAGCGAATAAACAAAATCTGCCCATTTTGGGCAAGGACAATAACGGTGATTGTATTTAGAGATTACCTGGGCAGGAATAAACCTGCTGCACAAAAACGCAACACAACAGAACTATTTTTGATGGTGAAAAATGTGCTTGCAGCTCAGAGAATTTGACACCAAAGAACTGGCGTTAATTTTGCAAAAGTTTTATTTCTGCAAAATAGAGACACGGTTCAAAACTTTCAGTTTTCCAATGCAAAGTCTGGTATTTCCGAAACTTAATTTCAAAATTTTGTATTGTGCAGACGTTAACCATTTCAAAACATAGACCTGACACTAATCGTATGGATATTGCTAAAAGATCGCAAGCATACATTACAGTTTTGATTATCAGCACAGGAACAGAAAATTCAACTGGGAACACAACTGTCATCACAGACACAAGTTTGATGTTCGATGTGAAGAAGTCGCAACAACACCCAGCACTATGGACTTTCTTTGTTGTCCTGGAAACCATCATGCTTGTTGGAACTTTTTATATTTTTACATCCCTCCTGTACCATATGTTGACAAAGTAAGTTCAAATTGAAATATTGTAAAACATCTATCTAGAAAAACGTCAGTGGTCCCGAAATGTTTAGTAAAACCAGTCACAGAGACTGTTTTGCAAAATGTTCTAACCCAGGTCATTTAAAAGTGCACGGGTGTAACTCTGTGATAAAGTGATGAATTGCAAAACGCCGTGTTTCAGCAGCATTTCGGATAAAATCGTCCTGATAAACATGAACTTTAGCTTTTCTCAAACCGCCGCTACTGATGGAGATGTACCTATAAATCTGTTTTGCGATTTCCCAAGGTCTTGTGCATTTTCTGATTAAAGCTATAATAGACCCTGTTCTGATCACAACACGTTTGGGCATAAGCTTCATTAAGATCAACGTTTTTAGCTCATCTCTTTACACTGGCAAGTTTGCTGTTCGACAAGCATTTTTTCAAGTTACAAACTTGTCTTGGCAGTTGATTTATTTAGTTTACAACTCTTGGTTTTAATTTGGTTGAAGGTGGTGAGCCCATCAATTTTCACCAGCATTCACAGATACCATTGTAACTGGAAAAATGAAACACAATATTTTCAAAACATAGATAAAAACATTATTAGCGTAAAAAATGAACCATGAAACAGAATCTCTGACATGCTCGGGAGAAAACTCATTTTAAACCCAGGTTAAGAACCACTGATTGACACAATTGTTGATGTCGTCAAATGTATAGCAATGCGTAATATAATACTACGCAACAAGCTTTTCAAATTTTGTGAAGTAAATTTTAAAATTTCAATGATGTCATAGCATCACGTTTTAGGTTTTTTTTTCAGATAAAAAACGCACTATTGATACGTCTTCTAAAATGAAAAATACACGTTTATGATTTGAAAATGTTAGCCCATCAATTTTTTTTGTGAAACTTGGATTAGATGTCGGAAAAATTACTGCTCTGGTTTCAGTTTGAAAATCAAAACACTTTTTATGCTTTTTAATGCGATGCGTCAAATCAATTTAAAAGTAAGAAACTTTGAGCAAGTAGTAAAAATGTAACACAAAGCTTATATTTTTTTTCAGGCAGAAGAAGAACACACGCGCTGCCGGTTCTTTGCGCAAGAAACGATTTTTAAAAGCTGTGTTGTTGATTTGTTTGACGGCATACGCGGCTATCGGTCTGGCAAAGGTTTCTGTGGCTCAAGCGATTGCTTATTCATCGCCATCAGCAACACTTTGCGCCGCTTTTGCTAAAGCGAATCGCGTACTTCATATATCAAGTGATCTTTCAAGCATTTACGTTACTTTTAGTAAAAACTTTAGTTACGATCTTTGAAGCCGTCAATAAAAAACTGAAGCGTGGAATAAGTACTGCAGGATCTTCACAAAAGGCGCACTGCAGCATGTTTCACGTTGCTTTGAATAACCTATGCAATGTTTTGAATATGAATTGGTGACTTTATTTGATAGAATACGAACGTAGTTGCACAAAATTGCTTATTAAGTTCTTATACACTTCATCATTCTTTTCAAAATGAAAATAACTTTGCTAGTATAAAATTTTCAAAGACGTAATCAACAGTTTGCAACTTTAGATTTCTTACATTTGTTTTCTTTTTTAATTTACTATTTCGTGTGTGTTTCCAAAATTGTACTAATATATACATAAAAAAAGCAAATAAAAAATTTGCAAAATGTGACAAATTATTTTTAAAATTTGGAATGCTTTGCAAAAGATCTCATCTGTAACATAAAATATTACCATTATGTCGCGTTTTCAAACATTGTACCGATTGATTTGAGTTTATTAATAAGCAGAAAACTAAAATCCTAAAAAACTTTACCTGTTTTTATGTAACGACATTTCACTCTGTTTCCCGCAGCATGAAGCAGTTGGGATTGTTACAAACTGCTTGAAAACAAAACACGAGACCTATCCTGCGCTGATGATTTCTCAATCGTAACTTTGTTCTCTGCAGGTTTTGTTGTCTTGTCTCTTTTTCTATGGTTTCGACAGTACATCCTCTACAACATGCCTCAATTCCGTCATCTGACACTGCCGCTAGTTGCTTGGTGAGTGAATGTCCCAAAAAGGTGCCAGACTCATTTTGCCGCCAAAAGTTGATTGCTGCTTATACAAACTTTTAGAAGAGAAACGTAAATTGACCGCAAACAAGTAGATTAATCCCAAACAACAATTCACAGGTGGAGGATAAGCATCAAGATTAACAATTGCTACTTCCTTCACTCTCAGCAGCACTTAACGCTTGCTTCGCTTTCACACGTTTGCCCAAACATACAAGTATATGTGCATCAGTGAAAACTAAACTGGAAAAATGTTGTTTTTCTCTGAGAACAGCAAGTTACGCACAATGGTTGGAATAGGTTTTTTCAATTTTGCATTTATGTAATCGTGGCTTGTTCAAACCCCGCCCATATTTTTGTTAACCTACTTTAAACAACCTAAACTTGTTGACATGCGGCAAATGCTTACATCAGTGGTTTTTAACTGGGGGGGAGGGACGCGCCTCCCAGGGGGGCGTTAATAAATTTCCAGGAGGGGCGCAAACTCTTATGCGACCTACAATATACTGTAGAAAGCTTAATCATTGAATTTACTAAGAAATGCATTTCTTTTTCCAACTTATTTAAGTCAAAGTGGGCTTGAAACGAAAGACAACAATTTAAAGAGAAGCGTGGCAGGAAAAGGTTAACAGCCACTGGCTTGGCCACTATGCTGTATCCACTACTGGAATTGAAGCTACCTGTTGATAACAGTTTTGTGTTCAGCGGTTTTTGTGTACGCATGTTCAGTTTTGTGTTTTTTGTGCACAGTTTTGTGTACGCGTGTTCAGCGGCTACTAGCGCGTTGCAACATCGCAAGGTTACTTCCGACACAAATGCAATCGATCTTGCACTGAGATGAAACACTGGCTTGAGGTTTGATGCAAAAAATCAGCCAATCTGATTTTTTAGGACAAATGTACGTTTCAAACATCCTGGATTTCATTTGCTACAATGAAAAATCATCCCTTGTGTTAAAATAAACAACTCAGAAATGTTGCTGACGTGAATAAATACATGCCGTCTTGTATTAACAGTACATCTATCGTCTCAAAAGAATATGATGCTTTTATTTCCTTGGTTGTTCTGTCAGTCGCACGTTTTGCATAGCATACAGTATTTTACGTATCAACTCTTGCCATGTGCTTACGGTATGCATGTTAATACTGTAATTGATTAAAGCATCTTTTATCCCATCTCGGCCAGACAACGTTAGAGTTTTTTCGGTGTCCTAGCTACGTATTTGTCCTAGCAGTCTTTACTACCACATTGCTATTCTCTATCGCAACAAATTAATTACTCTCTCAAAGCAGGTTTGTGATGGCTAACTGTGGTGAGTAATTTGAAGTAAAAACCTGTTGCAGGTGGAGCCGAGTGACACTTTTCTTCATAGCAGTGGCGGCTGTTGCAGGCATTACAATCACTCTTAAAAAACAATGGCAACATAACAATGCATGCGTGACAGGGGACACTGGAGTGTCCAAATCAGCAACGGCAGGAGTGGTAGCCAGTATCATTGTACAAGGTGAGCACGAGTGTTTTGTAAGTACATCAAGATTTTTTCAACGATACTAAAAACTGGATTGTGTTTCACCAACTGAAAAGCCTTTTAGGAATTATTTACGAATTTGCGACAATTTATTTTTTATTATGAAACTTACAAATCGGTCTTAACATAAAGACAATTTGATTTGTTTCCACTTAAAAAAAGGTTATATTTTCTTTAAAGTTGCACTATTTGCGCAATTGTTTAGGATCACTACTGGCGCTCTTCTCTTTGTTGATTGTGAAGCGCTGGTACTGGAAGAGCGATCTCCCAAGTGTGGCCAACGCTGCAAGCCACAAAAGAAACCAGCGTTTAGTGAGGAAGTGCTGCGTCCTCGCTGCTGTGTGCACATTCATTGATATTTCCTGCCTGATAGTTGTGACCCTGATCAAAAGCAAAGTCCCAGAACAGGTAAAGCGAACTTCGTTATATTGTGTTTTTACTTTTGAAATTCGGCATTGCAAGATGAAGGGAAATAGAGGATTTCATGGAAAATATTTGTAATTTGTTCTTTAGGGCCTGTTTAAAGAATTTTTATAATACTTTGCGCTTTTAAATAATTTGATATTTTCTAAGAATTATTTTTAATGCACAAAATATATATCTCTATTTTTTAAGTGACACACCAAAACTATGTTTTTGTTTACAAAACATCAAAAATGAGTGGACGCACCGAAACACAGCATTTGTACTTCTTGCATAATTGAGTTCGTTTGCATCATTTTCTGTTGCTTTTTTGTTTAACAGATCACTATTCTCATCCTCGACTTTGAGGAATTCATTGACATGTTCTGCTTGGGGTTGTGCCTTGCCAACTGGCAGGAAATGCTGCTGCCTTGGCCCTGCTGCAAAGTTTGCTTGTCACCGGATCGGGTTTTAACAATTTCATGCTCTGCGGACAGTACAAGCCGATCGCGAGTTGCAACGGTAACTCAGAGTATTGGAAGCACCCAATCTCAATCATCACGAAAAACCAAGAAAACTACCACACAGACGAGCAAGGACTGGATGCCCAGATCTTAAAATTGAAAAAAAAACTTTTGATGGAATGTCCTGTGAAGCAAGTCGTTGTTTAAATAACAGCGCCAAGTGCACGATTCTCAAAATGTTTGTGTTCTTGAAATTTTAACTGCATTACAAACAATCTCAGCAGTGCGCACGTTCCACTTGAATAAGTTATGGGTTTGTATATTTTAAACTCAGTAGTGGTCTTAGTTAGTGTGCAGAGTGTGCAAGCACATTTGGTGCCCCCAGTTTATTTTATGCGCTTTGATGGGGCTCCTAAAATTTTTAGTGTACGCGCTTTCAAAAATGTGACTTTATTATTTTCTGTTTGTATTTTATTATAATTACATGTTTAGTAGAAATCGTGGTTTGGCTTGATATGCAATAGTGAGATTGTTGATATGTTTTAACTCATTTTGGTTTTCATTCTGAAAATGAAAAGCCACACTAAAATAATAAAACTTAAATAGACCACTATGAGATTAGAGGACAAGGGGCCCAGTCAAAGGGCATGAGGCCCCCAATCAAGATAGTAAAGACCTCTAATTAAAGAATAAGCAAGACCTTTGTTCTTTGGTCATGGAGATCATGGATATGGAGGTCCAATTTTTGTTATTCAATAAACAAATAGGTTGCCCCAATCAAAATTTGAAAGTTTCAAATTAAGAAACTTCAATCCTTACTTTCTTGAATGTTTTTGTAAACAGTTGCAAGATTTATCTGGTAGCATACCATTCCTGCTTATAAATCTACTAATTACACAGTTTACATTCCTCGAGAAAAACACCATGCACAGAAAGCCTTTACAATGTTCTGTTAGTTCAGCACATACCAAAGATGTGTAGTTTTGTGATTATAACCTGTTTGTTTTTGCTAGCATTAGTGAGGTGTTTGTAGCCTATTAAGATAAAACCAACGTTGAAATCTGATTAAAAAAATATGCGTCAATACTTCAAATTCTAGTAATTCCAGTCTCATCGTAAAAAATATCTTTGGTTTGTTCTTTCCCAACTAATTTACTCCAGATAAAAGACTTGCTTATCTGTAGTTTTGGAAGGTGAAAGTCCAAGGACAATAAGTTCTTTCAATGCTTAACTTGGCACTAGGGTAACTACATTGTTAAAACAGTTGTCTGAGAAACAGGTTTTGTTGGACAGAATTCTGATGTAAACACCAATGTACTTGTGTATTTTTGCATGGTCTGCTGCAACGCTGCGCACCTCATTAGCTGCTAAAGCAATGCTGCATCAGTTGCTCTCACTTTCATTCTGAGTCAGAACTGAATGTTTAAATGTTTCCGGAGAAGCTTTTCTTACTTTCTTTAATCATTTATGTTTTCTTTTACGCTATAACTACTGGCATTTCACTGCAGAGATTCAGAATTAAATGTTGATAGTATTAGTACATTTTCTTCATGCATTGTTCAAATACACCTATAACAGGATGCATGTGTAAAGCTTTTGCACAANGTAATTGTTNCCACCCTACCGTCTACCGCATTGATGTAGTAGTAGTTCGAAGTATTTTGTGATTTTTGGTACTGCAGTAATTTTTAGACGTATGGTTNGTTCCCTGNTTTTTGTGCAAGACGAAGAAATCAAGGTGGATATGCTGAAGCAGGGTTGGTAAATACTTCATCAACGTGTTGAGCAGGCGAATTCTCACAAATAGCCGAGCTTATGCGTTTAAACGCCAAACGTAATTTTTATTTCTTTTGATACACAAATATTTTTCTTAAAACAATTCCANAATACAATCNCCAATACCGGGTGTGAACGTACTAAAGGCCAAGCAGTCGACTGATTTCACCGTGCCCAACAACCGACCATCAATTTATTACAGTATACTGGTCAGCGAGTCAGCGCGAGCTTCAGTTTGCGCGTTCAGCACTGTTGCCAGCGCTTCTTACAACGGTTATACCAAAACTTGTCTAAAAATGCACCAAATATATACCAAATTCATCTGTAACAAGAAACTTCAAATTGAATGATACTTTTTTCATGCTTTTCACTACTTCGCTTTCAGTTGCTGTTGTGCTGTGGCATCATGAACGAAGCTGCAACCCCAGTTTCCACTTTCGTAACTTTTGCACAGTTTGAAGAAGGGCTACACAGCATCAGCAGAATCTTGCTTTGCAATCCATGCAAATTCTATCAGTCACTCTTCGGTGAATCTTCTGCCACTCTCACTCGCAGCTTTCCAAGCTTTGGGTGCGTTGGTTGACTAAAAGCGCATACCAAGAGCTACGTTCAGTTTTTTTCAGAACGTTCCAGCTGTTTTTCGGGGTCTCATTACTTGTAACGTTCGCGGAATTGCTGCGTATATTTGCTTGCGCACTGTCCTTTCACGGCGTTTCTCAAGGACGCCGGAAGAGCGGTAGGGCAGGGCGGACAGAAAAATGCTTAGGGCAATGCAAACTTATAAAAAACAAAAAAATCGTTAACAAGTATGCTTGTTTGTGTTCAGCAACGATATTGACCTAAAAAATAATAGAAAAAATCATAGAAAACCATTCTGAAGTTTCTGAATGCCCGAATAGCTGCAAAAATTTGTTTCAATTCGAACTTGATAAACCATGAAGTTTCCTATGATACTTTTATAAAAGGCACCTCTGCCCCAATTTCTCCCTTTACGAACTGTCAGGGGGCACTTCCCCAGTCATGCACACCCTTTTCAACGTCCCTGGCGTTTGGCCTTAATTGCAGACGCAGGCCTCGAGTAATATTGGGGCTCTTGTTGATTGGGGCTGCGATTCCGAATTGAATTCTTCCCAAACCTTCTTGCATGTGTTTAATCGAGTCCTTACACATTTGCAGAGGGAACTCAGTGGTAAGGTTGACATCGCTTCAATTCGTTTCGCAACTACGTTTTCTAAGCTACTGCTTTTCTTTGAAGACGCTGCAAATCGTACTCATTATCTATTCGGTGTGATTTGAACTTTGCCTTTTAGAAGTAATTGATTAATGCGGCTCAGAGTATATTTTTGTTTTTGCTGTTTGCATTTGTTGCCGTCACTTACCTGTTACGTTTCATTCATCGATCGACTAATGCTGCAGAGTGACATTCTATGTTTACTGTTTGTTCTTGCAGCTGTGATTTATTGGTTGTATTTCATGTGATTTATTTAGTCGTGTCTTGTGTTGCACGCGATAGTTTTTCGTCACATGCAGTCGTCATATAGCGCACTGCTTCCCTCTTCTGAGGTTTGTGTACAAGGGATCTAGTACTTTCGTGCAGTGTGTGCACGTGTGTATTTGTGAAGTTCATCGAGTTTTTTTGCAAGTGGTTAGCAAAGCGCATTCTGTCCTCACGTTGTTATGTTTTGCTGTGTCGAAATAATGTCGCTTTCGCCGCTTTAATCATTTTGAGGCAGGCATGCAACGTTCGCAGAATTGCTGCGTGTCATTACTTGCGCATTGCCCTTAAGAGACTTTTGCCCTTGACTTGCAGATGAGGTCTTGGGTAATGGTCGGGTCGCGTTTTTGCCTTGTTCTGCCTTGCTTGGCTGCAGTTGTGCTGTTCATTTCAGTTGCAGAGAACACGAGCGCATCTCTCTGTTTTAGAACATAGCGAAAACCGAGAAGGTTGGTCCGTTAGTTGTTAAGACAACTGTGTCCAACCCGCGGCCCAGTCAAAGGTTTTGTGGGGCCCAGTTTAGGGTTNAGTGAAAATATCCCAAATACTGACAACCTGTCTTTATTTTGATAATCATGAATTTANCAATTTTGATGCANGTAGTCCTCAGTGCCACTTTATCACGTCTGTGACCGTATTGCAGTAAGGATTCGAACGCTGTNAGTACATTAGGTTAAGCTAAATTTACTTTGCTCAGATGANAGTAAGCCATTAAAATGCNGCACTCAATGTGTCCTTCAATGTGCAGCCCTGGTTAAGGTAGTGACATAATTTTTGGTTTATTATGCCATTTGGGTTGGACATAGCTGTGTCAAGATATAAAGTGTTCGCGTCTTTGCGGCATAGGGCTGTTTCTCAAAACGACATAAGATCTTCACACCACAAAGCTGCTTCCCATAATTTTTGTTGATCACATTTTGTTGGCTTGTTCGAATAAAATTGGTAAGGTTCATTGAAGGTCTCTTATGGTTTGTTTGATGTGGACCTGAATTAACCGTCAAGAAGATACATTCTTCACGAAAGTACACCCCTACTCCGATGCAAAATAATTTAACTTTTTTATGTACCGTTGTTTAAAACTCTTTCAGGCCCGCGTAAGCCACAATCGTGGCTGTTAAAGCTACGAACGACCATAACTCGCGAACGGATTGAGCTAGAGAGTCATTGAAAACATNCGCGGATNCGCAAGGCAGCAACGCAACTTTTACGATAGGTCATGCCCACCTGCGANGTCATTGTGTCGTCGTTTTGGTGCAAAACACGTTTTTCACGTAGGCAAAGATAACCATTTGCTTCCATTCAAAAGTCCATAGAGCTCAAACCAAACACGTTGGAAATAAACTTTCTACACAAACAATATCGATAAGGACCTTACCTTTGCAATGATGAGGATCAAAAAAAGTTGAAAATGCTTTTGGTGGGGGGGGGGGGCAAACGCGGAAATATCCAAAGATTTTGAGGTGTTTTTGCCGTTCAAACCACTTTTCTGCCAGTCGGGTCCCACGAGCCCCATCAAAGTTGAAGAACAGGTGTTTTTGGGTGACTTAGAACAGGCCACCAAATTTAAAGCCAAAATATTGACAGGAAAATCTTAATCAAAAAATCCACTAGGTGGCCAGTTATTTTCTCGATCTATGTTTGGCCATAACTCACCAAACCCTTAGGTTAGTAGGCTATTCAAAGTCTCTGAAGCTTCAGAATGGCTCCTGGACCACTTTAGACACAAACCAAGTCACTAACCCCTGTATTTGTTTCTCTGGAATTTCCCAAAAAATTCATCCAGAAGTCAATCTACCCAACCTACACTTCTTTCCCCCCTAATTTCCACCCCAAAACGACCCGATCCGACTTTATTGACAGGATTCTGTTTTTGGGTATTCCGGCGGTTGGCGAAGCGCAAAAACCGGATTGGAAAGGCTAAACCGTATGCGAGGAACGAGTTTTTTATTTTCTCTGAAAATTTCCAAAAAATCACCACGTCAAATATACAAATATAGATTTTTCTCAAAAATTTCAAATATATAGGTATATTTATGTTAATTTTATTGGATTTCGTGCTACAGTATTTTCCGCATCCAGGGATGTTTTCAATGGCTCTCTAGCCCAATCCGTTCAGATGCTATGGCTGATCATACTCCAAATCCTAGACTGCAGCCGCAGCGGGCCTGAGAGGGCAGAACCCTTCTCTATTTACGCTTTGCAACAGAAACAGATAGTTTTGTTTAAGTCTCCACTAAGCCTTCCAACAAAAGTGTATTAAATATAAACCAAATTTTTCATATATACCAAATCAAATATTTCTATACCAAGCACTTTGATTCACCAACGAGCAACACTGGTGTTCAGGAAATAAACTGCAAATTACACGTTTTATGGATTGATTACAAACAATGATCATTAAGCGTCAATAACTATCTTTTGACTAAGTACATAACTTCATTCTGAACGGTTAGTGCAAACTTCGTTACTAGGTGGGTACTCAGCTAATCGCAAGAATTACCCACCCAAAGTGTCAGATCCCATACCTGAGGTAAGTATCCGGCGTGCAATCGGCGACTAACACTTGTCATGGATCTAATACAGTTGTTCCCAAAACGTGGGTAAATTACCCTCGAGGATAATATGCGATTCTTCTTAGGGTAATGAAAACTATTTCGGTACAAGTATACTGATTGCATTATTTGTACCACCCAGAATATTTAGGGTAATAAGACATAATCGCTACCTTGATTCAGGTAACGGCTCGAACAAGTCTGGGAACTAATGATCTGATATAAACTTGCCGGAGTGACGCAGGGAAATATACTCTATGTTGAGTGACCCAAGAGTGAAATGAAGCACTGCCATCGTTATTTTAGGGCCTTAACTCCCCCTTTTGTAGATTAGCCCCATTCCTGCTAACCCATTTGTGTGTACTTTGTAGTGCGTAGTCTTTGTAGTTCACAAAAACATAAAGGGCGGAAATGCATCAAGTTGCATTTTTGTACAAACATTACTTACTGTCAGAATACGAAGGTTGGACGAACGCGACGAAGACTATCAGTCAGCTCTCGCACGACTGCAGGAAAAATCTTCGCTCTCTGGCTTCTCTCCGAACATGGTGCAAAACATGATAAGACTAGTATCTACCTGGAAAATCAAGCTTCACCCACCTAGAGTAAAAAACAATGGCAATAAAATGGTTTGGGCAACATCATCGCCTTCGTTATTGCAACGTAGCCAAAAGGACAAGAACCTGAAATCAGAATCAATGATTGCTCACAAACTACCAGGATCAATTGGTTCCCACATCACAAATTGACAAACCCTGGCGCACAGAAATATTGTGACTGCAGAGACTGGTTCACCTGCACCATGTGGTCACTGTGCACAGTGTGGTGATTGTGGTTGCCACAGAACATCGATGGTGAACAATAAGTTTTAAAAACACCGAGTAACACTTTTCAACTTAAACAGAAACTTAATTGCACCAATGCAGCATTTATGTAGCCACTTCCACTGTTTGTAATTAGCAATTTGTCGGTTAGACCTTAACTAAATTCTACACTACGTTGAAATGCCTCGTGCTACTTGGAATTCTTTTGACGCTACTGCTGATGTAGCTGTCGTGATTGGTTGTGGTGTTGGTTTGTCAGTGGATAGCGACTCCACAGAGATCCCTACCACAACAGTTGAGGGGCCAACCTAGTTGTTGCAGGAGCACAGGCCAGTCTCCTGACTAAGTAATCCTATGTCTTGAAGCTGCCAAGCCAAAGGAGGGCGAACTAAAAGCTCTCACCACTTCGTCCGGTATTAACTCTCCAGTAGTACTCTAAGTCGTTCTTTTGATTTTATTCAGATATACAAAAAACTTCAACACACTTGAGCGTGAAGTCAGAACCATGTGCTTCGGAAGGATTTTTTCCAAGGTGGGCCACTAGAGGATTTTTCCAAAATTTTTCTAGGCGGGCCAAAAGTGGTGAAATTTGTTTTTTCCCACTCGACACTAAGAAAACAATCTTTTTTTGATAAAATTTTCAAAAACCAGGGTGGGGCCCTGCCCTCTCTTCCGACGCCCATGGTCAGAAGAACGTAACATTGAAACGGTTCGATGTAGACCGACGACGAACAAAAACGGTGGGCGTTTGCATGCGCCACAGGAAACAGCGACGAACTGTGGTTAGGTAGAATTGCAAGTTATGGTGTCAACTATTGGATCAACTACTGTTCGCAAAAAAGTGAGTTGCGTTGAATCACAAATCGAATACTACCGGGAATTACGCAGTAAGAATGCACAAAACAATAAAGCATTAACGTATCCACTATACGGATATTAATAAAACAGATTTTTTGACACATTTATATAAATAACATGATTTGACGGAAAAACCTCTCATTTCGCAATGTTTTGAAGTTAGAACAATCCAAAGCTAGCTATCTCGAAGAGTGCGAGAATAAATGTTTTCACAAAATCGACGCCGAAATTAATGTTGAAAAAAGGATTCTGTTCCACATCAAGCAGTTGTGTTTTTGCTCATTGCCGTTCTTTTTGATGCGTGATTTCTTGCTCTGCGTTGTGACTTTGGTATTTTCTTAATTAAATATTTGCTGGAAGGATGTCACATGCTTTCCAATTCCTGGAGCTGACACCATGCTGCACTTCATCGCTGGTGACAGTTCGGCACTATGCAGTGTGCAGTAAGGTATACGTTTAGAACACTTTGCATGATTGCATGCCGACTTGTAACTCTTCAGTTTTTCAGTGACTTACTGTTTTAATTCATTGCCTTGCAGACTTTACCGTTTTGACCTTATGTTTTGTGTAACTGGCGATGCTCCTGTGATCGAAATTAACATTNCTGTTTTAACAAACTGTGGCCAGATTTTTTAGAAGACTTCTGTGAGCATTTATGTGCAATACTTTGATATGGAGCAATTATCGCCACAGCAGATATGATCGAGCCTTTCCGGTGATCAGGCAGATTCTGATGGAACTCAGTACAACGCTAGAGTAACAAAGCATATTAGTTACTCTATATTAGAAAAACGACAACTCTATCTTCTATCATGCGTCGCAAGCAGTATGCATTCCGGCCAGAGTATCTGATACGTACTGCATGTATAAACGCAATATCTAGTTATTCAGTGCATACCCATTCCAAAAATTATTTTGCGATAAACACATGCAGGGACGGATTTAGGGAGCGCGGGTCCTAGGCTATCTTAGTTTTTAGGACCCACGCAAGTGTGATCAATTTGGCCGTTTGTCTGAAAAGCGCGAAAGTATGCCCCTCGTAGGTGTTGTTCCCCCTCAAAAATCTATCTTTTTTGTTCATTCTTTGGTTCTACAATTGCCTTAGATCTTCAACAGAAATTAAAGCCTTTATTACATTTTTCAAAGAAAAAATGGCAATGCGATCTTTTTTTTGAATTTATAGCTTTTTCATGTAGTTCAGGGTTGCCTTCGTTAAATTTCCGTGATTTCTAGCGTTTTTTATAGGTTTATTTTTCGAGTATATACATTTTCATGCAGGACAGTGTTGCCGCCTTCGAATATATCGTCTAGTTGTCGAACTGATTAGCTGTCCGTAAACGCCTTTGTTAACCACATATTTTAAGGACCAAAAAACACAATGCATTCAATGGACACAGAGCTTATTTATGCCGTTTTAAAGTTGCCATTTTCCAAGCAATACAAAATATAACGTTTTAATCATTTATGCTATAGGCGAGGGTCCCCAACGTTTCTCTGACGATGAACCCCTTCAGCATTTCCACAGATGAGCCGCATGTACCAATAAAATTTCTGATGGCAAAAAAGCTTAGCAAAATTACAAAAATCAACTAATTTTTAATAGAACTTTTAGAACCTCTGAAGGTATTGATTTTTAAAAATATTATGCACTGATATGTGCATAAATATCTGGAAATAAATAATACCTAAATATGTTTTTCCCTTCTGTTGCTGACCTTAAATGTACCCCTTCAAATAGGAAAATGTACTCCTAGAGGTAACATGTACCCCAGGTTGCGAACCCTGCTATACGCTGGTGGTAAACAGCATGAAGAACAGTTTTGCACAGGAAAGTATTGTGACGACACCCCCAGCTACCCATATGAAGTAAGCCCAATGTTGGAACATTTTTCTGAGTGAAACGCACGAGAACGTGTTCTAGCAGATTTAATAGAGTTCAATTACAATATCTGTTTACGGGCAATCTAGTTGGAAATAACCAAACATAGGATATAAATACAATACTGACAATACTGCTTTTCATCGAAGTTCTGCAGTGTCTGGGGGTCTTGCGTTGTTACAAGCTTTTTGTCAGTGGAAGATTGAACATCAAGTAGGTACTGCTCTTTCTTTTTCGTTCTTTTTTTGTAACCACTTTCATACAGACGGTCTGCATCTCTCTCGCACCCAGCCGTGTTCCTCAATATCAAGTTTTTCGCACAACACATTCTTGCTTGTTATTCAATCTTCCGCTGACAAAAAGCTTGAAACAACGCAAGACCACCAGACTTTGCATAATTCCGATGAAAAGCAGTATGGCCAGTCTTATATAACAGGGTTGGGCAATTAATTTGGCTCGTAGGACATTTTCAGAAGGTCGCGTTTAGCGGAGGGCCATAACTTCTAATTCAATGGTAAAACAAATAAATAAAAGCATTTTGATGGTACACACATAAGGTTTTAATAAATTGTGCCTGTGCGAATGCACTTTATCCAGCGCAAGCAGTTCAATGTGATAAAATCTAACTTCACACAATTCAGATTTAAAGATTTTTGCTGAACGCGTATGCGGGCCACTGAAAATGCTGTGGCGGACCACATGTGGCCCGTGGGCCGCTAACTGCCCACCCTGTTATATTGCGTAACAAAAATATTATCGTGTTGTTACTGTACTGATAAGTGTCTAGAGCAGACATTTGCATTTTCGCTCGTTTCAAACTAAATTGTGAAGTTATGCCTCTGCGCAGTTTCCCCATTTTTGAGTTGTTAATCAGTCGTCATAAGAAGGAGTTGCGCAGGGCTCCAAAATCGCGGGGCCTTAGGCCATGACCTATTTGGCCTATGCGTAAATCCGTCACTGAACACATGCTTTTTCAACACTAGTTTTGACTTATTTCCAATGTCTATATTTTCCACTTTACTGAATAATAGATTTTGGTAGCGGCATACAACCAAGCTGTTACTCAGGGCATTACCAGACATCTCCACGCCTCTGGGGCGGCAAATTCACATAAAAAGCAACACTAGCAGCAATGCACAAATGGGGTTCGGCTTCCTCTGTTGCCTGTGAGTGTGGTGCAGAAGAACAAACCGTCGAACATGTGGTCTTCCAATGTCCAATCCATCAAACTCCCCATGGACTGCACGGCTTGAGGGTTCTGGATGATGACGCAATCGAATGGCTGCTCAACACCTGCCCCGAGGTCTAGTGCAGCCTAGCAGTGGATAGCAACAGCTCGCTGAAACGAAGAACAAGACTAGAAGCAACAAACAGCCATAATTTACGTAAGTTTATCCCTACCACTCAAACTTCTCAACACGCTATCTGGTCTTAGAACAAAGATTGATACGAAGCACGTGACCAACAGTATTGCGCCACAGTGCCACCTACATCTGGGCTGAATGACAAGAAACTGTACAATTTGTTTGCAATACAAGTCACCAAGCCTTGTTGAAGTTAAGACTTTCCAGCAAGATTTTTTAAAGTTGCACTGCAGCTTTGAAACTTAGACAACTTAAAAACTCTTCTTAAGACATCTCTGATGTTTTACTTGTCCCACAACACGTTATCATATGATCTACATGGGAAGCGTTAAGAGATATTCTGCGAGGTTAGTGTTTGGTAGAACTGATATGTGATTTCTATGTATTTTATTGTACAAACCTTTCAGTGAATAGGATGTGAAGCTCTATGGTAGCCTTCTTGGGATTTTGAAATAAGTTTGCGAGATCCGTGACATGTGTTTTACCTTGACATAGCGAAAAGGCATCCCTAGTGTGCCCCTCGAATGAAAATTTCTGGCTCTGCCCCTGCTTAGCGGCCTTCAGAAACACTATCAGCAATCTCCTTTGAAGTCGAGACCTCAGGTTGGTAACCGCTGGTAAAGACTAAGGAGCACGTTATTCGAAAACGTAACAGCCCTCTCAAATGGTGCTTGGAATACGTTATGAAATTGCAATTCTCTAATCCTTTCAAGCTCAATCTTAGAGACACTGGAAGGGGAAGTGAAATATGACTGTTTATAAAAAAATTCTGTTACGACGTTGGTCACGAAGTAGCAAATTCTCGTTAGATATAACGAAAAGTAAATGAAACTTTCAGAGACTTTTTCAGTTTTGAGGTGAAGTGATGTGCACGAAAAATTGCTGGAAACATCTTGCATACAAAACGTTGTGTTAAAAAAGTGGCAACAGAATAGTTCCAGGACAGCTGCCAACCGGACAATCGCCAACTGGACAAATACCAACTAAGACCAGTGGCGTAGCCAGCCCAGAAATTTCGGGGGGGGCAAAAATTATTGGGGGACCAAAATGTTTGATTTTAGCCGAATAACCCTATTTTGTTTGGAAAGAAAACTCTCAAGGCACAAAATAGCCACATTTTCCAAATATTTGGGTGGGGAATGGTCCCTTTTCCCCCCCTGGCTACAGCTATGACTGAGACAACTGCCAAGTGCCAATTAGCACAATTTCCCACTGGAACAACTACCAACCAGAAAATTTTCCTTGCCCTGCAAAAAATTGTCACACATTTTTTCTCTGAACAATTGTGATTATTTAAACAAAACATAGTACATAGTCCAAAATTTCTGGTGCGGAAAAATGCAAAAAAGTATGTCTTTTCAAAAGCAGTTATGCTGTTTGAATATGTTTCTGCTATTATTAGGTTAGACTCCTAAGCTTATAGTTATTAAGCACTGATGTAGTAACCTTCAGCAGCTGAAGTCACAAACCTGGTAAGGCATGAAATAGAACAGTCGCGCAGGTTTCGCATACTCGTTTAAAAGAAGACATGTACTGTACTGATTAGAGAAACCATTTACAACTACGCTTCGCAGAGGCTGTTTTCGGTTGGCAATTGTCCAGTTGGCATTTGTCCTGATGCCAAAAACAGCGAATTGAACAGCATTTTAAAACAGTTCATCATATGCCAAAAACACAAAAACGTAGATGATGGGTTTCAGTACCTTGCGGATATATTTGATGGTTTGTTCTGATATGAACAAACATCTGTACATTCAATGACTACCTTTACTTTTTTTCAGGATTTCAAAATGATTAATGTTTGGGATGGACAGATAAACATTATATTAACTCAGGTATGCAACCAACTTTGTGATTGTCCACTTGGTTTGCCGAAATACAGGCCAACCTTAAAATAAGGCTATTTCGATCAAAATAGGTTGGTTCACATTGACAAGCCTATCTCTAAACATTAGCAATATTGAACGGCAAAAAGTGTTGTCATTGTTTTTCAAAACAATTTTACGTTTTAGCATGGGTGAAACGAGGCTGATAGAAATTTTTGAGTAACGGTCCTTAAATTTTTATAGTTATTGAAATTTTCTATGTAAATTTCTCAAACGTATGGATTTCAGGGCCTTTTCCCTTAAATATGATTTTGCGAAAATAATAGAAAACCTTGTTTGTGTTTGATAAATTTTGAATTATATAAAGGTTCAGATTATTACTCAACGTTTAATTTTTGTCAAGATTATTTGATTTTCAAAAACTTGCAATTTTGGCACTTGCTCATTGGCGACGCTATATCTGCAGTGTTTTTGCTCACGCGAAAAACGACATTATTAATAATAAAGAATGAAACTTAGGAAGATGACTAAGTCTTTTAAAACCATTAAGCAGCTGAAATAAAAAACATGAAAATGACCAGTTGAGCGATTACAGTGAAGCATTTATCAGTCAATTCTACGCTCCCATTGATTTTCAACAACATTAAAATATAGATAAAAAATCGTTCAATTTGAATATATACCGATTCTTGAGCAGGTGCTCATGCCTGAAAATCTTAACGTGTTTGGGTGATTATTTCAGTCTTTTCTATGGGACTAAGTATGAATTAAGTAATTCTAAGGTTTTACGGTTAAAGTTAAATTTGAATTAAAACGATTTTTTGTTTATAGGATTCGTGACCAATGAATGAACCAACAAAAAGTGATAAAAAATTTAAATAAATCTATGTTTGATTTCAACATTCATTGAGTACTTTTGACCAATTTTTCATCTTGGGAAGGAAATTACCGTTCTACATTTTGCTAAGAGTCTGTTTCCCAGTTTGTTATGAAGTTATAGGCAAAAATAATTGATGTGTCAAAATTGAGTTTTGTTTCACTGCAGTAAACTTTTGTAACAAACGAACGCACAAATGTGACGTACAATGGCAAATCACATTGGCTCATTGCGCAATGCGTCTGTCAAGGACAAAAAGCCCGCTACAAATACNAAAGCGGTGCTTTCCTGAAAGGCAGTCNACANCAGGACATGACGAAAACCCACGTTCGTCACACCTTGCATCGATCAGTGTGAGATGTATAAGTTGTTTTGCTGAGAGTCAAAAGCTGNTTTACTGTTTTTCATCCGGAAATGACGCATCGGGCAGTTTGCTTTTTTTATAAGACGTGCTGAAACAGCGTAAAAACCAAACGGCATACCTGATATTGAGCAAAAGAGGACGTGAGCTGGGAAGCTACGCCTTGCTTTTCCAGATAACGAGGAACGACTAGCGCTCTGATTAAACATTTTATCAAGGCTAAAATTGAGTAATCAGCCAAGTTGTTTCAACGTGCAACTGATAATTCCTGTTTTTGTGTTGTAATTGAACTGACATTTACTTGGAAACTCTTATAAGTCAGCCGAGTTGTATTTTTTACTGAATTACAAACATACAAGCATATTTGATTGATTTCTTCGATTACAGTATTCACACATTTAGTGTAGCCATATTATCTACATAACAATGCGTTGTTTGTGACACGCTACTTCGAAAGGTGGTTAAAGAAAGACTTGAGAAGCAAATATTGCTACAAACACAAATATTTTACAGCATTAAACGGAATTTTTACAATTTTTGAAAGGTTCAATGCAGTCATAATCAGACAAGGTAGCAGCCAATTCTGCAATTAAATTTTTTCTGAGCAAACGCGATTGACACCGACATGTTTTGCAAAGGCATGGATGTGACAGTTCTGGAAACGTGCGCTCTTTACGCCAAGAAGCTTCCTCATCGATCTCTTGCGGTTCAACGGAAATTCTGTCGTTTAAGTCAGTTTGAAAAAGGCAGTTAACAGCCACCCGACAATAGACTTCCATAGAGCTGGGTTAGAAATGTGCAGTAAGATACCGTGAGCGTGCAAAACGTGATGAATTTGTAAGTCACAACATAGCTAAAGATTAATTTTGTTTGTTGAGAACCATGATTCAAGATACACTAACTCAAGATTAACAAATTTTTGTTAGAGAAAGTGGATGGGTTAAATGCAATGAAAAGTACCTTTTAAAAGTTTCGTGACGTTCATTTGTATGCTGTATGCAAGAAAAGTAAAAATTGAAACTGGCCAAAACGGAATTCAAACTTTTTATGATAACAGTATTGTTGATAGATCATAATAATGCTTTTTTGCTGCATTTTTCATAACCTCATTCAAGACTCCATCATTTGCGGACAACAGATATTTTATTTGTATGCTTTAAGATAAACCTGTTCCACGGAAAGCGTAGGCATGAGGTACAAATAAACCGCGTTGTAATTTCAACCTACTGTTTTTCGCCGAAATAGGTAGGCTATATCAAAACTTTGATGGAAAGTTGCAGAAAATGCTTTTTAACATGTTTACGAATGATTTTAGTTACTTTATCATGATTATCATTGCATCTGAGTGTTTGGTGCACGTGTGAGAGCAATTGGCTCGCTTTTCACGTTAGCAATGCAGTCACTGTTGTGGCCACGTTTTTCGATGATGTTGGTTAGTTTGACATGTTTATAGACGAAGTAAATTTTATCATTTTGATTTAGAACAGGTGCATTATTTCTATCGTTTATCAGTGAAGTAAGTGAACTGAGCCTCAGCCAGAAATATTGTATTAAACAACCATACTTTAGATCACGGGTTGGGGAACCTATTTATTATCACTGGCCGAACGAATTGTGCAATATCGCTGACGGGCAGCAAAATTCATTAATTTTATCCTCCTAAAATTCTACCTTTATCTAACTATGAGGAAGAGCGACTTCTCTTGACTTATTCTCTATATATTGCTATTGAAAAAACCTGCTTATTATGGAGTTTTGCTTCGACTCGTTTCTGTATCCTCTAACTTGGGTAACGAAAATTTTGATGCGGGCCACTTCCAGTGTTCACGCGGGCCGCAGGTTCCCCGCTCCTGTTCCAAGCATCTAAAATTGAGATGCCTGGAAGTGGTTCGACATAGCATTGAAAGCTCAGTTTTTGCAGGTCACGTTATATCTCAACCTGTGGTCACCATAACCAAAACAAAATTGTTTAAAAAAGGAATACTTAGCCTGTTATTTTGATTTAAATATTTTGTGTAGAAATATCGTTCAAACATATTGCAAAAAATGAAAAATAGTTTACGACAATTTTGATCGAAATAGGTTGCAGATAAAGTTTAATACACAAAATGTTCTTTTTTATCATTTTTTTTCTTACTTTTGGACGTTTGTGTGCTAAAAGATTATTCTTTTTACCCGAATGTTAAAACTTGTTTCAGGTTAAGAATAATATATCAAAAGCAAACAAACATTTGCCAACGAGTTGCTCGCTTCAGGGTAGTTACCGTAAATAAGTATGGAGGACACTGGATTCGTTGTCCTGGAAACTATTGTGCTTGTTTCGAGCTGCTACTTCCTTATTATTTTCTTAATATCAATCGTCAAAAGGTAATGGTGTCTAAACAGTGTCCGGATCACGTTTTCGTCAACTTTTGTTGGTTTTCCGCTTTAACAAATGCAGAAGGCAACAAGTAATGAAGAAGTGCTATTTGTATTTTACTGTAAAAATGTCACCCCTGTCTGCAGCCCTACTCTTTCATACACAGGAGGAAATCCCATGATAGCATAGAAAAACGCTGCATACTTTCATTCGCACTTCTCTAAGGTTTGGGAATATACGCAGTTAAGAATACGCAAACAATCTTTGGAATGCACATGATGAAACCAAGCGCAAAATAAATATTTTTAAGAGTTTATTTCTTTATTTGTTAATGAACTTTTGTCATTGTTGAAAAACTATTAAAAATTTACGTTGAGAGAACTTGCGTTAGTTCACTCTTTACTGTAAAACATTCCATAAATAACAATATACAAAAGCAATCGAACTCAACAGTTCAATTAGATTCGTTGCATTAAAAATATAAAATCTCTTATCCACTGTAAATTCCACCTTATTGGCAAAATTTGCCAATTTCTTGAAATATTTATTTTGGCAGAAATTGTAGGTATAGGTACAATCCTAAAGTGCGTTTACTGGTGTTGCAGCTTACACAATAGCAACTAACAAGTTGTACTTTGGACAAGGTGGATTTTCATTGTAGATAACAATTACTAGTTTTGTTGTTTAACATCAAACATAATTTTCATCGTAGGTATAAGAGCCGAAAAGACGGACAATCTGAAGATCACCACAAGTGCATTCGTCTTGCAATGGATATTTTCCTGGTTATTTATTATGTCCTAGGATTTGCATCTTTCAGCGTGAACTTTGTCGGCATGCTTGCTCCACAAGTATTGGGAAGCTGCGTGAAGTCGGCCATGGCTTACGAAATAATACATGCTACTGGTAAGCACAACAATACATTGTACTAGTAGGTCTGTGCACCGTACTTCAAGAGGAAACATTTAAAAATCAACCCAGAAAAATATTACTTCGACAGCACCAACTAGGGTGCTAATTGCGGCAATTAAGTAACGCGGAAATGTTGATGGTGTTTCAGTTTAAGTTCACAGCTGTGAAATAATCCTAGCCGTTGTGCAAAAACAATTTTTAGAAAGGTAAAGAGGCAAATAAATGTGCATTTATTTAAAGAAAAGCAACGAGAACACTAAATGTTTGTTTTCCATCTTGAGATTACTATGAATATGACAAATGCCCAACACTTTTTCCAAAAGTCATCACATTAAGAAAGAGAGCAAATGATTTACATTAAACTGCGGAATAGTGACTGGGTCCTTTTTTGCCACAGCCCGATTGGCGATCAACCAAATTGTTTTGCTCTTTTTGCAATCGTTAGTTTAATTTGTTTTGCGCTTTATTTCATGATTGTGAAATACTTCTGCACAACTTGTGAAGCTTTGTACACCACAGTGCGCATGGCTCCTCAAGCGGCTAGCTTTTGCAGAAGTGGGAGAATTGACCTCCTCTTGGAACAAAAATATGAACTCCTACAGAGCAACAGTCGTCTGCTTGGATGCGTAAGGGTTATGGAAACC